>Ga0163150_10003853_pt1 | contig 20599 bp, 17 predicted proteins | sample OliLakLV19P2IB_FD_148628 | JGI IMG/M metagenome (GOLD analysis project Ga0163150, IMG submission 148628) | Freshwater microbial mat bacterial communities from Lake Vanda, McMurdo Dry Valleys, Antarctica - Oligotrophic Lake LV.19.P2.IB | ecosystem: Environmental > Aquatic > Freshwater > Lake >...
GGCGGCACTTGCACGAAGCGGATCGCTGGATGACATGCAACGGCGGGGGATCCGGCAGGTATTTTACGGACAGATCGACAACCCGCTGCTGCAGATTTGCAATCCACTGCTGCTGGGATGCCATTTGAACGGGGGCAGCGAACTGACAACCCAGGTGATCCGCAAACGCGAGGCTCTGCAAAAGGTAGGCAACGTCGTTTCGATTGATGGCCAGGTCCAAATCATCGAGTACATTGACCTGCCCGAGAAAAACGCCCAAGCGACGAATGCAGATGGGAGCCTGAAATTCTGGGCTGGCAGCATCGCAGTGCATGTTTTTGAGCTGGATTTTTTGCAGCGCTGCGCTGACATTGCCACGTCCCTCCCGTTTCACCGGGCAGTCAAAAGAGTCCCGACGATCGACGCGACGGGCTGTCTGGTCGAGCCGGCCCAAAACAACGGAGTGAAATTCGAGCGGTTCATTTTCGACTTGATGCCCCACGCCAAAAACCCGCTCGTTTTCGAAGTCGATCCTGCCGAAGGTTTTGCTGCCGTAAAAAACTCGGCTCCCGCCATGACAGAAACTCCGGATTGGGTGCGTGATGCAATCTGCAGATTGCATCGCAGCTGGATTGAATCGGCCGGTGGAAGAGTCGATGATGGCGTTTCTGTCGAAGTCAGTCCGTTTTATGCTCTGGATTGTGACGCGCTCGGGAGACGGCTTCCACCAAACTTCCGAATTCAAAAAGACATTTATTTGCAATCCGGTTTGGATCTCTGAACTTCCCCCACGCTATTCCGATCGAAGAGGGTTCGTTTGATACACACCGTCATCATGGCAGGAGGAGCCGGGACCCGTTTTTGGCCGGCCAGCCGCACCAGCGTACCGAAGCAGTTGCTGAAGATGGTTGGCGAACGATCGATGATCCAGTCCACCGTGGACAGAATCTCGAGTTTGTCGCCGCCCGACCGGTTGATGATCGCTACCAATCACGTGCTGGTTCCGGCCATCCGTGAACAGTTGCCGGAATTGCCGGCCAGTTCGTTTTTGGGCGAGCCCTGCAAGCGCGACACGGCTCCCTGCGTTGGCCTGGCTGCGGCGATCATTCATCGCCGCGATCCCAACGCGATTATGGCGGTCATGCCTTCGGATCACGTGATCGGACCGGACGACGTTTTTTGCGACGCGATATCGGCGGCTGCGGAACTTGTCCGGAACGACCCGTCCGCCCTGTTTACGTTTGGCATTCAACCGACCTATCCGGCCGAGGTTTTTGGTTACATCGAACGGGACGAAAGCCGACCCATAGAGTGTCGATTTCCAGCCTGGCAGGTACGCCGGTTCCGTGAGAAACCCGATGCCGCAACCGCCGCCGGCTTTCTCAGCCAGGGGGGATTTTTCTGGAACGCAGGAATCTTTGTCTGGAACGTGGGAACTATCCTTTCGGCCCTTCGGGAGTTCGAGCCCCAGATGATGGAACACATTGACCGGATCGCCGTTGCCCACGGAACGGCCGAATTCGATCGCGTTTTCACCCGGGAATTCGAGGCGATTAAAGGGATCTCCATCGATTTCGCGGTGATGGAACGATATAAAAACGTAGGGGTGATTCAGGCACCGTTCAGCTGGGACGATCTGGGTAGCTGGCTTTCGCTGGCCAGATTGCGTGGTTCCGACGACAATGGCAACACGGTTGCGGGACCGCACCTGGGGATTCGCACCGCCAAGACCATTGTGCGGAGTGATGACGGACACCTGATCGTGACCCTCGGCGTTTCGGATTTAATCATTGTCCACACGCCCGATGCGACCCTCGTGGCCCATCGCGACGACGAAGCCGCCGTGAAGCAGGTCGTCGACGCATTGAAGGCCCAGGGAATGGACCAGTATTTGTAAAAAACTGCGATTGCGAAGGAAAACAAAACCAGGAATGAATTGTACGAAACGAAAAAGCAGGCTGGCCGCAGGCCACCGACTTTGGTCGTGGCTTGTCCCCGCGTTGGTGCTGTTGTCCGGATCGACGTCCCTGTCGATACAGGACGATTTGCCGCCGCTGGAAGAGCCTCCGGCATGGGATCAGTACTGGGAGCAGGAATCGATGGACGGGCAGCCCTTGAACTGGAAGCTCACGACGATGGGAGGTACGCAATTCTGGACCGACTTGCGGCACCGGAGCGGCTGGCGGATTCAGCGGCATTACGCTACCGGGCATTGCCGGTTACTGGATCCCAACGACGTCCGTCGGGCCTGGGGGACGCTGGAGCAGTGTGAAGCCTCGCTGGCGGCATTGATTGAAACCGAACCCGTTCCCCCCAACAGTAAAACCGTGGTCATCCTGGTTCACGGTCTTGCCCGGACCCGGGGTTGTTGGGTCCCGATGACCCGTTGCGTTCAGGAACACACCCGCTGGCAGGTAATCGATTTTACTTACGCAAGCAGCCGCAAACCGGTCAGCGATCACGCCCAGGCGCTTCGGCAAGTGATTGAAACCCTTGGCCCCGAAGTCAAACAGATCCATTTCGCGGGACACAGCCTCGGGAACATTGTCGTCCGGCACTATTTGGCCGACACAACGTCAACGGACAACCTTCGACAAGGGGACCCCCGCATCGGCCGGATCGTAATGATCGGCCCTCCGAATCACGGATCGAAAATGGCTCGTGTGTTGCAGCCGACCGGAGTCTTTTCATTTGTCACCGGGCGGAGCGGAGTGGAGCTGGGGAAGGACTGGGAGCAGCTGGAGGGAAAACTGGCGGTTCCCAAATGCGAATTCGGAATCATCGCAGGTGGAAGCAAAGAAAATGGCCAGGGATACAATCCGTTGCTGAGTGGCTCGGGAGACATGACGGTCAGTTTGGAAGAAGCAAAACTGGCGGGCGCGTCGGACCTGATGGTGCATCCGCTGTTTCATGCCACGATGATGAAGCAGTCTGAAGTCTGTGCGGCGACGGTTCGATTCCTGCAGACGGGGTGCTTTTCCGAATCCGGAACCCGCAATCCCATTCCGGCTGGTCCGCCAGGGCCCGGCAAATGACGTCGCAGTCGCTGCCGAAAACCGGCCGGCTGGTCGGAGTCGATTACGGCACCGTCCGGATTGGCCTGGCCATTACCGATCCGTCCCAAACGATTGCCAGTCCGCTGGAAATCTACAACCGCCGCAACGAGCGTCTGGACCAGGAGTTTTTCCTGAACCTGGTTGGGAGTGAACAGGTCGCCGGTTTCGTAGTCGGACTTCCGGTTCACCTAAGCGGTGATGCGAGCCGTTTGTCTGACGCATCGGTCGAATTCGGCAAATGGCTGACAGAGGTCACAAGGGTCCCGGTGACGTGGTTTGATGAACGATTCACTTCTTCCATGGCATCAGAGATATTCCAGGAAGTCAAACGGACCAAAGCCCAGCGCAAAAAGCTGCTCGACAAACTTGCCGCCCAGATACTTCTGAAGAATTACCTCGAATCCGACCGCGAAAACCCGCCGCCGGTTGTGGGTCTGGAATAAGCTTTCTGTTTTTGATGCCCGGTTGTGATAACTTTTCACTAAAACTCAATCCCGCGATAAACAGTCCGGAGAGGCAATTTCGCCTGGATTGCCGGCAGAAAAATCTCGTCATCCGGATCGGTGCAAACAAATCGCGACCAATTCGACTCGTCGTCTCTCGCGTAGACAATTGCCGCGATCGAGTGCTGTTCCAGCAAAATGTATTGCTGCATGGATGGCAATGCGCAAAAAACTTCCCTTTTCTCCAGTTCGTCCTTGCGTCTGGTACTTTCGGAAAGGACTTCGATAATCACCGCCGGATTGTCCTGGAACAGGTCGGATTGCGGATTGGGCTGGCAGGTTACGCCGGCATCCGGGTAATAAAATCGAACGGCTTTGTTCCGCAAGACGCGAATCCTGGTATCGGAATTGAAGACCTGACAGGGTTTGCCTTCCAACTGATTGTGCAATGTCGCAAAACAATTCCCTGCGATCAAATTGTGGGCGTTGGTACCACCGACCATGGCGTAGACGTAGCCGTCAGCGAACTCGTGGCGAATGTCAGAAACCAGTTCGCCCGCCAAATAGTCTTCAACGGAAACCGGCTCGTAGGAACGTGCGGTACTCATCAGGGTCCCCGAAAACACAACGTACATTGACAACTGCGCATTTTGACAAATCCGGTTTGGATTGTCGAGCAATTTCTTCCCGGCCAGGGAGGAGAATCAGCTGTTGTTTTCACCTGGCGAGCCAACAAATTCTGGCTTGTTGGTGGGTGAACCGGCAGTTATCCCGGCAAGACGGCGTTGTGCCAGATCTCCTGGACGTCGTCGCAGTCGTTTAGCAGATTGATGAATTTTTCGAAGACCGGTGCGTCTTCGGCACTGAGGTTTGTCGTTGCCTGGGGCAGGAATGTGATTTCCTGGACGTCCAGTTCGGTGTCCGGAAACGCTTCGGAGAAGGCCTGCCTGGCTTTGAAAAACTCCGAGGCAGGGGCGAACAAAGTCACCTGGCCGTCATTGCATTCAACGTCATCGATATTGACGTCGGCACCCAGCATCGCTTCCAAAACCTGATCGGAATTGTCTCCCTTGAAGGAGAGGATCGCCAGGTGATCAAACTGGTGGGCCACCGAACCGGGGCTGCCCAGTTTCGAATCGGTCTTGGAAAAACAGGTCCGGACGTCGCTGATCGTGCGGTGATTGTTGTCGGTCAGGCAATCGACGATGACCAGGCATCCGCCGGGTCCAAATCCTTCATAACGGGCCGACACATAGTCTTCGCCACCCACCCCGCTGGCTTTTTCAATCGCCTTTTCAATGACGTGGGAAGGTACCTGGTCCTTTTTGGCTTTTTCAATCAGGGCCCGCAAGACCGGATTGGCGTCCGGATCGGGCACGCCGTTTTTGGCGGCCACATACAACTGCTTGCCGTACTTGGAATACAGTTTGGATTTCTGCCCGGCCGTTTTGAATATCGATGCCTTGCGATTCTCGAAACTTCTGCCCATGACGTTTGTCTTTTTTCCTGTTGCCGAATGCCTGCAGTCACCGATTCCGGTTGAAAAGGCATCTTACCAAGGTTTGCCCTGCCAGCAAAACCGGCTGAACCGTACTTGGACTGCGTCTGTTATGAAGAACCGGCCCGATTCCGTCCGGTACTACTGACCGTGGGCGTCGGCATTGGAGGCGGCGAGTTGGCGGAGGGCACCAAGAACATCGGTCATTTGTTCCTGGGTGATTTGCGCCCAGCCTTCGGCGCGGTGGCGAATGATCGACAGCTGGAATGCTTCGACGTTTTCGGCAACGTCCTCGGGAAGGTCCTTGAAGCGGTCGAACAGGGCTTGGGTTGTCAGTTTTGGAATGTCGCCCATTTCGATCGTGTCGGGATCGGACGAGCGTCGCTCGCCACGCGATTCGTCACCAAAATCGGGGCCCTCATCGCGCGGACTCGAGGAAAAGTCCCTGTCCTTCCTGGTTGCGGCGTCTTCGGCGGTCAGAGACTGGTTCTCTTCCTCAATCTCGCTGGTCACGATATCACGACCGGTCGAATCAGGTTTTTCGCCTTCTGCTCCGCCAACAGTTTCCCACTGCTTCAATCGCATTTGCGAAACCGACCAGCCGTTTTGCACGGCTCCTTCCAGCCACATTTCCGAATCGCTCCATTCCAGTGCGGCGAAAAAGTGGCTCCAGTAGAGACCCTCGTAGCTTTGCCAGACAGCGCTGAACCGTTCCCAAGTCCTGCGCAACCGTCCGACATGCTGGGGAGAAACGCCGCCAACCAGCCGGCTCCATGTTTCGTCGCTCCAGGCCGCGGCGGGCTGCTCCTGCTTCTGTAGATCCGCCCTCCATTCGACGATGATCCGACCCTTTTCCCAATTGGTCTGGCTGATCAATCCGTTCCATCGGCCGACAAATGGCTCGCTCCGATGACGGGTGGCTTCCAGATCCACTGGCTGAACGTCAAAAGGGATATCGTCGACAAATGTTTTGGATTCCATGCCTGAATTGGCCCTTGTATTCCGGATGCAAATTGGGATCGGCCTGTCCGGTGACCCGGACCGTTTTCGCGTTTGTCCGGTATCAGCCGAAGTGAGTTGCCACCTTAACCTGACTCACCGTTTTGCGGGAGGGTTGAAACCGTTTGGAAGCCTGTTTGCGAAGAAATTACGATTGAACAGGATCGACCGGCGACAACTGGCGGGTTGAAAAGGTGTTGAGAATCCGGATGGCCGCCGGAGAAGATCACGCAATTGGAATTGCGATCATTTGTCGCTGGTTGCCGAGGGTAATGCCTCAAGCTGTTTGTTGGAGATCGACAGGATCAAGTACCGGCGAACAACCGCTTCGGGCCCTGCCGGATCAGCCTGCCTCGCGCCAGACTGATTGGGCATTGCCAGTCGCGACATTTCTTCGCGTTCCCCTCCAGACCCGGCACTCGCCGAGTCATTTTCTGCCAGTCCACGTCCCAGCCCTGCGGTCCCCGGACTGCCGCCGGAAGCACCCTGGCCGCTGATTCCAGAGCCGGCGACTCCAGATCGTTCCATCGACCGGCCACCGCCACCACCTGCACTGCCGCCCCCCAATCCGCCGCCACGACCGCCAGACTGGTCCATTGCATCGGAGCCTGATCCACCTCCCCGTGAGCCACGACTTCGTGAATCAGCACCGGACTGATCTTCGAAGCGGCCCAGATAGACCATTCTGGAATCCGGCAATTCCTTGTTGGGTATTGCATCGGATGCCGATTCCGTTGCTGGGTCACCGAGTCGCTGTGCGTTGGACTCAAGCTGCGCGTTCTGGCGACTGAAATCCCCCAATGCCCTGTCCAAATCAGGGGGCTGTAATTCTGTTCCGTCTGGTCCAACAGTCGAGACGGAGATTCCCTTCCCGCCTGCCACCACGCGCTGAACCATGGCATCCCATTGGGAAGCAGTCCCTTCGAAAAAAAATACATCCACCGAATTTTCGTCAACAGGAGCCAGCTGGTTCTCCATTTCACCCGCGATCGACTGGACTACCTTTTGCCAAGGCTCACCGGACGACGGAACCTGCATCGAATACACCTGCGAGGATGGTCGCCCTACAGCGTCAGCCATGACAGGTCCAGGCATATCTGTTACCCCGAACTGCTGTAGCAGTCCAGGGAATCCGGAGGCGTCAGCCATGACAGGTCCAGGCATATCTGTTACCGGCTCACTCACGACTCCGGTGGTTTCGGGCCCCGCTACGGACTGGTTAACCATGTTGGGAGGGGGAGCACCCTGATATTGGAGTGACATTGCTGCGTCGGCTTTGTTTCCGGAACTCCTGGATTCGACTCTCGCACCGGCAGCTCCGCCTTCGAGCTGTTCAGTCGTCAAAGCCCTTTGCTGAAAAAACTCCGTTGATCGTTCGGCACCACCCGCCTGGCCTTCACCAGCCATTGGCGGGATTACCGTTCCGGGCGCCGCTTTCTGGCTTTGCCCGGCAATTTCGTTCTGTTGGGCCGGCCTGGCCGATTGTTCCGCCGCAGCCGATTTGGGCATCCCACCCTGTTTGTCAATGCTGCCAGCATCCTTCGAACTTCCGGCTTCACGGGCCAGTTCGAGTTTCTTCAACTCATCGATTCCAGGATTCTTGCCGGCAAAACCGCCTGACGATTCTGCATCGGGTTCACTGGTCACAAGTGGCTGGGACATAGGAGCCGACTCGCCAATCGCGGGCCTCCGGCTGGTCGCAACTGCCCGGTCCCCCTGAAAAATCTGCGGGTTCCACAACACGACCACCAACGCGGTTGCGGCCACCGTTGTCAACGCGGCCGCAGCGACCCTTAACCACGTCCGGCTTCGGGAAATCCCAGGCCGACGCCGGAGCGGGATGTCACTTGCCGTCTCTCCGATCAATTCGGCACGCACCCTGGGTTCCAGTTTCGCAACGATGGATTCGGTCAGGGCCCTGTCCGGTTTTACGGCAGGCAAACTCCGAATCTGGGCAGACAGTTCGCGCAGATTGCGATCCAGTTCCTGCAGTCGTGGATCGGATGCAATTTCCTGGCGTACATCCTTTTCGGATGCCGCGTCGAGTTCGCCATCGATGTAGGCGCTGATCAGTTCTTCGATCGAAGGCGTATTCATATTCGTTGCCGGTAATTCAAAACTTCATGCTCAAAAATCGTGTCGCTGTCCCTGTCCCTTTATGCCTGTTCAATCTTCCGCATCGACCAGTTTCAACATCTCATCCCTCAGCTGCATCCTTGCCCGAAACAGCCGGCTCCGTACCGTGCCAACCGGCATGTCCAGTGCCTCGGAAATCTGTTCGTAATCCATCTCCTCAATTTCTCGCAGGATCAGGATCGCCCGATGGGGTTCGCTCAGGCATGCCATCGCCTGTTCCAGTTGCATCAAACTTTCCTCACGTATCATTCGACTGTCGGGCGATTCCGTTTCACCGGCCAGGTCGGGCATTGATCCGCCTCCTATCCCCTCCAGCGAGACCACGGATTTGGATGACCGGATTTTTGACACTGCCTGGTTTCGGGCGATTCGAAACAGCCACGAATAAAACGCGCTGCGTCCGGCAAAACTGTCGAGCTTTCGCCACGCCAGTAGGAACGCATCCTGAACCACATCCGCCGCCATCATTTCGCATCGAAGCATCCGGACCATGCTGTTAAACAGCCGGTCCTGATACCTGCAAACCAGCACGCCAAAGGCCTGCTGGTCCCCAGCCACCGATGCTGCGATCAGCTCCTGATCAGGTGGTCCGGAATGGTGGTTCATGGAATTGGACGCCAGGTTTGGGCTGATGGTTCCCCGGGAAGTGCCCCGATTTGCCTTGACTCGCAGCATAACCGGCCAGCGGTAACGCCCGAATCGGCCTGTTTATTCTACCAATCCGGCCAGAACAGGCGAAAATCGGCCGAAACAGGTCCGGCGAATTCCCCGGTCCACCCGATTATGCGACGGAAGACTGGGAGCTTTTAGCCGGTTCACCGAACAAAAATCTCCGATACAAAACCACGTAAAGCGCAATCCCGATCACCAGCAAAACCATGCTGAACAGCTGGCTGATCGTGAATGGTGTTCCAAAGACTCCTGCCTCGTCTTTGCGAATCATCTCCAGCAAAAATCGGCTGACCGGATACACGACAATCAGCGTCGCGAATACTTCGCCGACAAACCGTTTTCGGTCCGAGTACAACCACAACACCAAGCACAGAAGCGAGGCGTTGATTGCCGCATAAATCTGCGTCGGATGGATGGGCAGCGACCGGTCCCGGACCTGCTCCAGGGCAACAACCTGCTTGCCACCAGCATCTGATTCGATTACGACTTCCAGACCGCTGGGGTTCATTTGGTGCTTCGCTGCCGCAGCAATTCTTTCTGCCTCCGGAGCGATGACGAAAAAACGGTCACCAGGTTTCAGACCAACCCTTTCGGCCAGACTGCCTCCGTCGATTTCCTGCCCCAGCCGAATCCCTTTTTCATTTTTGGCCTCGACTGAACGGGCCCCAATCAGGCTGCCGTCATACAACTGGTCCATGTAGGGCGCAGACCCTGCCGGGAACTGCAGGCCAAACGGATGCGGACCGCATTCGCCTCCATAGCAGCATCCGTTCATCAGGCACCCAATCCGCCCGATTGCCAAACCCAACATCATTGCCGGAGCCAGCCCGTCGAGTGTTTTCAGTACAGGCAGTCGTGAAACGAACATGTAGACCAGCGCGGCAATTCCTCCACCCACCAGACTGCCATAGACGACCAACCCACCTTTGGTCATATCGACCAGATCGATCAGGGATGCACTTCCGCCCGGGCCATCAAAGCTGCCCCATTTCTGGATGACGTAAAAAACCCGCGCCCCGGCAATCCCGGCCAACACAATCCAGAAACAGAGCGACAGGGATTTCTCAACATCCACTCCCACGCGACGGCACCCGGCAACGGCCAGTCCAATTGCTGACAGAATCGCCAGCATCAGAAAGACACCGTAACCGCGAATGGCCAGGCCCTGGACCACCATCGGTCCGGACGGATCCATCGGATCAAAGCCCATGATTTCCAGCCGCGGAAACACAAAGTGAATGACCGCCGCAACGATCACGTACAGCGGCAGAAAGCTCTTGCCCGCATTTTTCCAGCCCGACAGCCGCGCCTGCCACAAAAAAATGAGCAGGCCAGCAATCAGCCAGACGACGGTCAACCGGCCATCGAAGAGCCAGTGCGGAATGACGAGGAAAGTCTGATTCATCGATTACTCAACCAGGCAATTGTCGATCAGTCGGGTTGCACCAACTTTTGCTGCCACCAGCAGCACTACCGGAAACGTAATCCGTTGCAGCGTTTCCAAGGTCGCCGGATTGGCGGCAACCGCATAATCAATCTGCGAAACCCCGCCGTCAATCAGTGACTGGTTCATCATGGTCATGACCACGTGCGCATCGCGTTCGCCGTCCTGAATCAGTTCAGCGGCGGTCCGCAAAGTCTGGCTGAGCGCCAGGGCCTGAATCCGCTCACCGGGGGAAAGATGCCGGTTGCGGCTGCTCAAGGCCAACCCGTCCGAATCCCGAATCACGGGACCAACCTGGATCTCGCAGGGGAGATTCAAATCACGAACCATCTGCCGGACCACCGCGACCTGTTGAAAATCTTTCTGCCCAAACCACGCTTCGTCAGCACGAGAAGCGTTCAGTAATTTCAGCACGACCGTTGTCACGCCGCGAAAGTGTCCCGGCCGCAACTCCCCTTCCAGCCGACGGGCCAGTGGCGGCGGATCGATCCAGGTTCCAAAATCGTCGGGGTAGACTGTGGACTGGTCGGGCGCAAACACGAGATCGACTTCCAGTGCAGCCAGCAGCCCCAGATCTGATTCAAGCGTGCGGGGATATTTTTCCAGATCTTCAGATGGTCCGAACTGGGCCGGATTCACAAAAATCGTGACGATCACCCGGTCACAATTCTCCCGTGCCGCCCGGACCAGACTGAGATGTCCTTCGTGCAACGCACCCATCGTAGGAACAACCGAAATCCGGTCACCTGCCGTTTTCCAGACGCTGACGCAATCCGACAAACGGTCCATAGTCCTGATCAGGGTCGGCAACACAGTCTTGTGGTTTTCAGCTTGCATGGACAGTTTAGGCAAAGTGGCCCGGTAGAGTTTCCAAAGACCAAATTCGAAGGAAGTCCACCTGACCGACCTCAGTGCGGGATTCTCCCAATTAGGTTGTTTCTAGCGGAATTCGCGGTTTTATGCCATTCCGGACCGGTTCCGGTGCAGGTCAAACGTGGCCCGACCGGTTCCCCCGGGCGTTTCTCTGTGTTTTCGTTCGCGGGCATGGCCAGTAAGATGGATATACCCTCGTCAAACATTCCGCCATTCAAGAATCATTCCGGATCAAAGCTGGAAAACTGCTGTTCCATGGAAAGCATGGTCGATCTGGGAATTACGGGTGGCTGTCGTCCGTTGTGCAAGCATTCCAAGAAACTGGACAGGTTATGGCGGAAAACGAACTGATCGGAGATGCGGATGGGCAGGTGGGCGAACAGGAGCTGGCAGGCTTTCGCAACAGGTTCCTGCTGTTCAATGCCATCCCCAGCTGGCTGGTCAGTTTCGTTCTGCATATTGTGATGATCCTGCTTCTGGCGATTATTTTTCTGCCGGAAAACCTCAATCCGCCCATCAGTTTCGAAGTCTCGGAAGTGTCCGGCCAACAACTTGATTCCATTGATGTTGACCTGAATTCCCTGGACCTGACCAGTTCGCAGCTGGATATGGAGTCGATCGCCGAACCTGACCAGAAGCTGTCCAATCTTCCCTTGCCAGAGGCACCGACCGAACCACTCCAGACCGAAGCATTCTCGGATATCAGTTCCCAGTTCACGCCATCGGTCAGTCCGGAAGCGTCCGGAGGCGGTGGCGAGATGGCCAGCCGTTCCGCCGAAAACCGTTCGACCCTTGGCAAGAAATTTGGCGCTACGACGGAAAGTGAACAGTCGGTTGATCTGGCCCTGGAGTGGCTGGCCAGGCACCAACGCGAAGACGGCAGCTGGAACTTCGATCATTCACTCGGGGCAGGCCAGCGCTCAAACCAGAATACCGGATCCTATTCCAATTGCATCCACGGCGCAACTGCCCTGGCACTGCTTCCTTTCCTGGGGGCAGGAAATACCCACCACGCCGGCCCCTACAAGGACAACGTCGCCAAAGGGCTGGCGTTTTTGCGTTCGCAAGGTCGAATGAACATGAAGTTTACTACGCGTGGGGGCAATCAGACGGGCGAAGGCATTTCGTGGTGGGAAATCAATGGAGAGATGTACTCCCACGGTCTCGTCGCCATTGCGCTGTGCGAGGCTTATGCAATGAGCGGAGACCAGTCTTTGCTGGAGTCGGCAACTGGCGCCATTCGATTTATCGAGTGGGCCCAGGATCCCCGGGGCGGCGGCTGGAGATACGATCCAAGATCTCCAGGCGATACTTCGGTTGCCGGATGGCAGGTCATGGCGCTCAAGAGCGCCAAAATGGGAGGGATCGAGACCGATGAAAAAACCTGGAAGATGGCAAAAAAATTCCTTGACTCGGTCTCTTCGGACTATGGAGCATTTTACGGATACATGACCAAACCAACCGAGCCGTTAGGACTGCACAAGGCCCGAACAGCGGTCGGACTCCTTTGCCGGATGTATATGGGCTGGGAACGGGAAAACCCCGGTCTGGTAACTGGCGTTTCCTGGATGAGCGAATACCGGCCATCAACTGGAACCCGCAGAAATCCGACCGGGGCAAACATGTATTACAACTACTACGCCACCCAGGTGATGAAACATTACGGCGGTGAAATGTGGAACAAGTGGAATTCCGAAATGCGGGATTTCCTGGTCGCCACGCAGGACACCGAAGGTGCCGAGCGCGGCAGTTGGTACTTTGCGAAGTCCGACGACCTGTCACCCGATGCCGGCGGACGACTGTACTGCACCTGTATGGCAGCGATGACTCTGGAGGTTTACTACCGGTTTTTGCCGCTGTATGAAAAGAAGGCAGTCGAAGACGATTTCCCGCTGGATTAACCGGATTGCCTCAATTTCGTTTAACGGCGAGCCAACGGCGAAGCGGCCAGAGCTTCGCGTGGCTTTGCCGGCGCCTTTGGCTGGGCGTTAAACGAATTTGGATACAAGCCTGGTGCCGTTCGGGTGGCTGCCGGTTAAAAATTGAGACAGGCATTGCTCATCGAGCGGAACTTCGCAGTCCAACATTTCCAATCCCGTCAAGGCGATGACCCCAACCCGTGCTGCAGCAACACTTGATCCCCTGACCATTCGGGGTGACTTCCCGATCCTCGACCAAACGCTGTATGGCCGCTGGCCGCTGGTCTATTTTGACAATGGGGCCAGTACGGTCCGGCCGCTGCCGGTGCTGGAAACGATGGAGCGGATCGAGCGAACCTGTTTCGCGAACGTGCACCGCGGGAACCACTGGTTGAGCGAGACCGCGTCTTATGAGTACGAGCAAGCGCGCGAGACGATGCGGGCTTTCGTCAACGCGGCGGATCCGTCCGAAATCATTTTCACGGGCGGCACGACTGCATCGATCAACCTGGTCGCAAGCTCTTGGGGAAATTCGCAGCTGAATCCTGGTGACGAGATTCTGCTAACGATCGCCGACCATCACTCCAACATCGTTCCCTGGCAGCAACTGGCCGCACGAACCGGCGCAAAAATCGTCTGGTATGAATACGAAATCGAAACGGGAATTGATGCCAGTGCATGGAGCCGGATGATCGGTGCACGGACGCGGCTGGCCGCGTTTCCCGCCGTATCCAACGTCCTGGGTTTTCACGCACCGGTAGCGGAGCTAACGGCGATCGCCCGGCAGGCCAACGTCGTGACGCTGGTTGATGCTGCCCAGCACGCTCCGCATGAACCGCTGGACGTTCAGGCCTGGAACGCCGACTTTACAGCATTCAGCGGACACAAAATGCTGGGGCCAACCGGAGTTGGCATTCTGCATGGCCGCCGGGAACTGCTGGAATCGATGCAGCCGTTTCTGGGCGGAGGAAGCATGATCGACACGGTCACAACCGACGGCTTTACGCCCGGCCGATTGCCAGCCCGGTTCGAAGCCGGCACGCCTCCGATCGTCCAGGCGATCGGTCTGGCGGCTGCGGCAAAGTACCTGACCGAAATTGGACTCGACAACATCTTCCACCACGAACAACGCTTGACGGTTATGGCCTGTGAGCTGTTATCGAAGGTCGACGGTCTGCGAATTCTGGGCCCCTCACAGGAACAGCGCGCCGGTATCATCAGCTTCATCGTCGACGGAGTGAATGCCCAGGACCTCGGCAAGATGCTGGACCTTCGTGGCGTCGCCACCCGCGCCGGGCACCACTGCACCATGCCCCTGCACGACCACCTGAAACTCCGCTCCAGCCTCCGCGCCAGCTTCTACCTTTACAACACCGAATCCGAAGTCCAACAATTCGGCGAACATCTCGTGACAGCCATCGCAAGATTACGTTAACAAAACCGTGTTGCACATTTCGGGGTGGAGATACCTCTCATGTTTGCGCTGGTGCAAATTTGCATTTGGGTTAAGGCTGAAAGCCAAAAGGATATACTCTCCCATTCGGGCAATCGGCAACATTTCGTAAAATCATCGATGTGACTTACCGGACAAGGTCACTTTGCGATCAAAGTCAATGCACCAGTCAATTTTGGATCCGCAAGTCGCACCAGTTCATTAATATTACCGGTAAGTACCTCCTCGTCGAATCTGGCACTTTCAATCTCTTGATTAACGCTAAACCAATGAAAGTCGTATTCGGTTTCAATCATCACAGCAACTTTTCGGTCGCCCACTTTCTTCGACATTGGACTACGCTTGACAACCTTGTCTGGAACCGGATTTCCGTCAAGTTCAGTCCATTCGATCGTATCGCGAGCGATTCTGTGCCTGGTTGGAACAAGACTGTCATGGTTCATCGCATCCTTTGCCAATTCCTTCAAAACAAAACGATTCGGGTCGATCACAAATCGGGTGGTTTGCCGGATGTCACTTGTGCCACGTCCGGCCATTGGAAATTCAAGCAGAATTTCCGTATTGGAAGCGTTACGAACTATTTTCGACACACTTGAAACGCTTGAAATCACTTGGGAATAGTATGCATTCCGATTCTGGTACAACGGACTATTTCGCATATTCGCAAATCCAGCGACCCGAAAGTCCAATACCCGATGTTCCCAAAACACCTCGTCTGGCGTTAATCCGTTGCGTAGCTTGACCGCCTGGCCTGGGAACTCCCGGACAAAAATTCCTTGCTGGTTGATCACAATTCCGCGAGTCTCAAAGTACGTCGTAGGCGGAATCACAACTCCTGCATCGTCTAAAGGAATATGTTCGGTTTTCCGAACCAGGTTTCTCACGTACAGATATCTTTGCGCCGTTCGGTCAAAAACGAACCTGTGGAAAATTGTTTCAATGTACGCTTCAGCGACTTCATTGGGCCTGACCAAATTCACCGTGTCATAGCGAATCACTTCTTTGGCAAGCAAATCTCCCTTATCGATTGCCTCCATGGTTACCAGGCAAGCTTCGATCAATTCCGAAGATTCAATTGAAGCTTGATCAGTAACACTTTCACTTCCTGTCTGCGAGATACAAATATTCGTTTCGACCAGAATGCAAAGGACGGCAAAAGGACAAGCGAATCCAACCCTGAAAAACGCGGACATGTGGGTGCTCCAATGTAACTTTGGTATTCTCTTCCGATAAAACGGATGTTCCCGTTCGCAACTTGGCGAGTTGCGGATTCAAGCAGTTTTCGTGTCCAAATCCAGTGGCATCAAATTTGATTACGGGTAGTGCCAGATTCATTTACTAACAGGAAATTCAAACGAACTTGCAGGCCGAATATCGCGGCACGCGGATCAGGTCCGGTGTAGGAGCCTGAAACAGCTCAACCACCAGTTTCGATTACGACTGTTCCGTCGCAATTGTCATTTTTGCCAAAACCCGAATTCCCGTATGATCGGCCCCATTGCTCTTGCAATCAAGCAAATACCACGTGACACCTTCCTCCTCATATGCGGTTGTCAAATCGACGTAACACCCACCCGCCTCACATGCAACGGCATTGCCCAGACAGGGCTGAAGATCTGGCACCCAACATTGCCCTTGGGCCACAGATGAACAAGCAAAGACGCCAACAAACAATACAAACAGAATTCGGAACATGTTATTACTCCAGAATAAATGAAAGTACTCATTCACTGAAACGAAACTCGGTCTCAACATGATAATCATTGCCATTGGCAAGCCTAAACGCCCAATTGATCTCCCCCCTTCCGTCGAACTCGTCGCGCATTCTGCCGATCGCTATTGCGTCAAGGTCAAGCATCATTGTCACTCGAATTACCCGTGGGTTCAGTCGTTTCATGTCCGTGCTCAATCCGGTAATCATGGTGTCACCACTGGACATTTGAACCGCAGTAAGTTCGTCCAATTCGACAGTTGACGTCTCGGTAAATCCGTCGTTCTTCGAGGAGTCACCAGATGGCTTGTTGAATACCAACAGGACCGTAGCGCGATAACGGGTTTTCCCGACTGAATCACTCTCCACTTTTTGAAAAAATACCGTCGAAGGAGAAATCGAAACAGGATTACTGGCACGCACAGCCAGGGCAAATTTCGAATTTCGACCCAGCACCTTGTCTGTGAGAGTCACGACTCCGCTTGTCGGGCCATCGCCAACAGCCAACTTGGAAGTTCGTACGAGCAATCCATATTTCCCTCCAGTTTGCTGAACGATTTCATACGAAAGATCGCGCAAACTTTCATCGACCGTGATTTCGAGATTCTGTTTTTTGACGGGTTCGGTAATCATAAATGGAACAAACACTTCTCCCACTTGTTCATCGACCCGAACTTCCAATAAACACTGATTTGTTGCAAATGCGAGCAATCCTGAAATCCGAAATTTCACAATTACTTGAACAATCAGTTTTCGATCTTTACCTTCAAGCCAGAACTCGTAGGCCGATTCCCCGGTTGTAGATTTGTCAGGGATCACCAAGGTTGCGGAAAGCAAGACACTGGATTCGGAACGAATGACTTTTTCGCTTATTGTGGCGTTAGAACAGGCACACGCTGCATGTAGATTTTCAAAGATTACGTCAGTCGCTGTTGAATTCCTGATTTCCAGTGCAATTTTGCCCTTTTGCCCTGCCGGCAACACACCCAGATCAAATTCTGCTCGCTGAAACTGTCCTCCAGCTGGACTAAATATTGAAGAAGTTGCCTGCTTCTCAAATTCCCCCTCTTGCGAATCGCGTACTTGCGAATCGAAAACCACCGCTTCGACAATCAGCCCACCGAACAAATGCAATGTAGCGCGGGGTGCTATGGCCGCAAAGCCTGAAATGGCAAGTAAAAGAATTGAGGCGACAATTTGATGCGGCCTAAAGCCAAACGCAAACAAGTACCAAGAAAATACGATTCTGTTTCCGTGCAAGCGACGCACGCCGATTGGCCGGGTGAGTGGCACCATTGATCTACAACACAAAATGACAAGGAATCAATTTCGACGCCTTTGCGAACAACCTCTCGCGGCACAAATTGCCGATCGAAAATCATTCGTGTGAATCGGTGTCCTGGTAAGTTCGGGAAAACTCTGGACACCGATTCGGATTCGCCTGGTCAGTGTGGGCTGGCTGGTCGCCCGTTCGATGATTCCGGTTTGCAAGCCGAAAGGGAAACCCAAGGATTTGCACCGAAATCAATCAAACGCTGTAAATCTATCTGAGGGGGGGATTGCAAGCAAATTCCGGAAATATTTCCAGAAAAAACTGTGAAACGTTTTTCGGTTTAATTGTACTCATAAAACACGATCTGCCCCATGCACCACGAAACAGCTGGTTGGCCCACTCCGAAAATCGAAAACTGATGGAATTCGGCCATTAAATTCACCCGTTTTCGTTCGTCGGCTTATTCCCCACGAACCAGTACCACGGGGTTTTCAGAAACGGTACGTAGGGCATCCGGTTGCGGTTTTCGCTGATTTTCTGCGGTTCAAAGCGGTTCATCAGGTAGGGGAGATGATCGGGGGACGGAAAGACGTTGTCGGTGGCAAACCAGGGTGGCCAGAGTGATCGTGACAGCCAGCCCTGCCGCTTCAACTGTGCCGGCGGATATTTGCGACCTACATAAAAATCGACCACGCCGATCGTGCCACCCGGTTTCAGAATACGGCGTGCATTGTCGATCGCGGCGAACCAGTCGGGGATCATCGTCAGCGAATACGAAAACGTGACGACATCAACCTGGCCTTCTTCGGGTGTCCAGGTCGTCGCATCGGCTTCAACAGTCGATACGTTTTGCCAACCCCGTTTTTTGAATCGGTCATTGGCGACACGAAGCAGGCTGGGGGCGAGATCAACGAGGTAGACTTTTTTCAGCGTCGAAATGCTCTCGCCAAAATTTTCGATATTGGCGCCAGTTCCGCCACCCATGTCGACCCAGACACCCCCTTCGGGGCGGGGCAGGGCGGCCCACAATTCTTCCCGACCGCGCAACAGCCGCTTGCGGAAATCATCGTACGCTTCGGCCTGGCCACCGTAAAAACTTTCCATCCGTTCCGCATGACTCCCTCCGCGCACAGGCTTCAGCAGCATGTGGTACAGGATCTTCATGTCGGAGAAAAAAGCCATGGCAGGTCGTCAGGAAAAATGGGTTGAATTGTGGTTCAGAAAAGCCCCCTCACCCCGACCCTCTCCCCCAAAACGTTTTCAGTTTCGCGCCTTGGTGGAGTAACAGGTTTTCGAAAACGTTTTGGGGGAGAGGGGCAGGAATTTCGCAGGTACAGTGTTAAACTTTCTGGTGCCTCGAATTGGGCTCCCATCAGATTGTAGAACAATTGTCCCAATTGTTCGGCACCCCATGGAACCTGGCTGGAATCCTGAACAATTGGGGACAATTGTTCTACACTTTCCCTCAAAACGTTTTCTGTTTTGTGCCTTGTTTGGGCAACAGTTTATCGAAATCGTTTTGGGGAAGAGGAGGAAAGTTGCTAAACGTTCAGCCTGGCGATGTAGAAACTGCCGTAGGTGTGGACGCGGTCTTTGGGATGCAGTTCGGCGGCCAGTTCGGTTTCATATTCCAACAATGTTCTCGCCCGAATCAGTTTGCCGCCGTGTTGGACCTGGACCATGTCAATAAAGTCCGTGTTGAACCCGCCACTTCGCCAAATCATCCGCGTATCCGGTGCGGCCCGGTCGATGATCGCCTGCCACTCCGATTCCAGCATTGGAAAGAAGTGATCGCTCAACCAGTCCATATGATCCAGCAGCACAAACCGCGAAATCTTTCCCTTGTACGACTCCAGAAATCCCTGCACCGAATTGGTGTGGGTCGAAACCCGGTCGACCAGCCCGCCCCGCAGTTTTTCAAAATTCTCTTCCCGCAAATACTCGGGACAACATTCGCGGGTGTAGGCCCCGTTCATGTACAACCGCCAGAAGTAGTTGTCCTTCATCGGCAGCCGCAACATCACCCCTTCCATGCATTCGCGAATGTAACCGACCAGGTCGCCACCGTAGGTCGCCTCGATCTGCCTGCGCTGTGCGCGGGGCACCCCCAGCATCGACATGGTCGAATCCCGGTTCAAGGCAAACTTGACCAGCCCCGACCAGAATTTGTCGCGAACATGACGGTTGTAAATCCCCTGCTGCTCCTCCAGCGTATCGGCATTCAGCATTCTTTCGAGATGCGGCCGCACGCGAATCATCCGGTCGGTATAGACCTTCATCATCCGGGCGAATGTTCCCGACGTACCCCGGAAATAGAATGACCGCCGCCGGTTTTCAAACCAGACGATCTTGCGATCCCACCAGGCTCGGGACCAGTCAGGAAGCGAACTGCGCAGTTTGTCGTGATAGATTTTCCGGGCACCCGGCAAATGGCCTTCGCCAAACATCCGGAAAAACGAGTTGAAGTCGAGATTCCGGATCCCCGCCATCTTCAGGTCCAGCAGTGCATTCTGCCGGGGATTCATATCCACCGCGTACACATGCCGGGGCACTGTCAACGCATAATCCAGGGCATTACAGCCGGCAGAGGTGATGACCAGGATGTTATCGTCAGGACCAATGTGCAACGCAGCACGGTCCAGCCGGGGGTCTTCCCAGCAGGTGTTGTAAACCAGGTTGTTTCGGTGAACTGCCGAAAAAACTTTGCGGCTGACCCAGTCAAAAATTGCCATCAGATTTACAAATGCGGGAATCTTGGAAAACCGGAGATTGTACCCGTACCGCTGGTCATGGGTCGACATGGGGCGTTCGGCGATCGGCAATTTCCTGCCTCCCGGGCCGATTTGTCGCTATTCCACTGCTGTTTCCAGCATCCGGAAGATCGCCCAGATGTTTCCATCCGGACCCGAGAACTCGGCCAGACTGAATGTCCCAACCAGGGTCACAGGGCGAACGGAAAAATCGGTCGATTTCCCGCTCCCCATTTCCACCAGGATGCAGTCGTAGATCGCCGCCCCCGGCCCGAAACAGCATTCCTGGTTGTCCCGCACAAACACAAACTTTTGCAGGCCCGATTGCCTGAAACTTGGCCGGATGAAACCGCGGACTCGAATCTTCAATCCGTCCAGCCGCCGGATATTCTC
>Ga0163150_10003855_pt1 | contig 20584 bp, 21 predicted proteins | sample OliLakLV19P2IB_FD_148628 | JGI IMG/M metagenome (GOLD analysis project Ga0163150, IMG submission 148628) | Freshwater microbial mat bacterial communities from Lake Vanda, McMurdo Dry Valleys, Antarctica - Oligotrophic Lake LV.19.P2.IB | ecosystem: Environmental > Aquatic > Freshwater > Lake >...
CTGATGCTCGCCCCCGAGACCAACGGCCATGTCGCCGTGAAGGCCTGGCAAGCCCTGGGCAAGCAGACCGGCATCGACCACACGCATCTGGCGATCCACCGCGAGGACGAGAAGATCCGCTTCCGCGACATCCAGGCACAGCCGCGCAAGATCATCAGTTCGCCCACCTGGAGCGGCATCGAGAGCGAGACGGTGTCGTACAACGCGGGCTACACCAACGTGCACGAGCTGATTCCCTGGCGCACCCTCACCGGGCGCCAGCAGTTCTACCTCGACCACGCCTGGATGATCGCCTTCGGCGAGGGCTTCTCGAGCTACCGCCCGCCGGTGGACCTGAAGACCACGGCCGGGATCCTGGGCGTCAAGCCCAACGGCAACCCCGAGATCGCGCTCAACTTCATCACGCCGCACCAGAAGTGGGGCATCCACAGCACCTATACGGACAACCTGCTGATGCTCACGCTCAGCCGCGGCGGGCCGTGCGTGTGGCTGAGCGAGGACGACGCGAAGCGCGCGGGCATCGTCGACAACGACTGGATCGAGCTCTTCAACGTGAACGGCGCCATCGCCGCGCGCGCGGTGGTGAGCCAGCGGGTGAAGAACGGCATGGTGATGATGTACCACGCGCAGGAGAAGATCGTGAACACCCCGGGCTCGGAAATCACCGGTGCGCGCGGCGGCATCCACAACTCGGTGACCCGCATCGTGCTCAAGCCCACGCACATGATCGGCGGCTACGCGCAGCTGAGTTACGGCTTCAACTACTACGGGACCATCGGCACCAACCGCGACGAGTTCGTCGTGGTGCGCAGGATGAACAAGGTGGACTGGCTCGACACCCCGGTCGCCAACGAACTGATCGTCCCCGTCCAGGCCCAGGGAGAAGTCGCATGAAGATCCGCGCCCAGGTCGGCATGGTGCTGAACCTCGACAAGTGCATCGGCTGCCACACGTGTTCCGTCACTTGCAAGAACGTCTGGACCAGCCGCCCGGGCATGGAGTACGCCTGGTTCAACAACGTCGAGACCAAGCCCGGCATCGGCTACCCGAAGGAGTGGGAGAACCAGGACAAGTGGAACGGCGGCTGGGTGCGCCGGGCGGACGGCTCGATCGTGCCGCGCCAGGGCGGCAAGTGGAAGCTGCTGATGCGCATCTTCGCCAACCCCAACCTGCCCGAGATCGACGACTACTACGAGCCCTTCACCTTCGACTACGGCCACCTGCAGTCGGCCCCCGAGATGAAGGCCGCGCCCACCGCGCGCCCGAGGAGCCTCATCACCGGCAAGCAGATGGACAAGATCGTCTGGGGCCCGAACTGGGAGGAGATCCTCGGAGGCGAATTCGCCGGGCGCAGCAAGGACCGCAACTTCGACGACATCCAGAAGGACATCTACGGGCAGTTCGAGAACACCTTCATGATGTACCTGCCCAGGCTCTGCGAGCACTGCCTCAATCCCGCCTGTGTCGCGTCCTGCCCGTCGGGCTCGATCTACAAGCGCGAGGAAGACGGCATCGTGCTCATCGACCAGGACAAGTGCCGCGGCTGGCGCATGTGCGTGAGCGGCTGCCCCTACAAGAAGATCTACTACAACTGGAAGAGCGGCAAGGCCGAGAAGTGCATCTTCTGCTACCCGCGCATCGAGGCGGGCGAGCCGACGGTGTGCAGCGAGACCTGCGTGGGGCGCATCCGCTACCTGGGCGTGCTGCTCTACGACGCCGACCGCATCCAGGAAGCCGCGAGCGTCGAACACGACCGCGACCTCTACCAGGCGCAGCTGGACATCTTCATGGACCCGTTCGACCCGAAGGTGATCGCCCAGGCGCGCGCCGACGGCATCCCCGACAACTGGATGGAAGCCGCGCGCCGCAGCCCGGTCTACAAGATGGCCGTGCAATGGAAGGTGGCGCTGCCACTGCACCCGGAATACCGCACGCTGCCGATGGTCTGGTACGTGCCGCCCCTTTCGCCCATCAGCGCGGCGGCCAACGCCGGGCAGCTCGGCAACAACGGCCAGATCCCCGACGTGAACCAGTTGCGCATCCCGGTGAAGTACCTCGCCAACCTGCTGACGGCCGGGGACACGGCCCCCGTGGTGCGCGCCCTGGAACGCATGCTGGCGATGCGCGCCTACCAGAGAGGCAAGCATGTCGACGGCCAGATCAACGTGCAGGTGCTCGAGCAGGTGGGCATCACGGCCGCGCAGGTCGAGGACATGTACCACGTGATGGCGATCGCGAACTACGAGGACCGGTTCGTCATCCCCACGACGCACCGGGAGTACGCCGAGAACGCGTTCAACGTGCGCGGGGGCTGCGGCTTCAGCTTCGGCAACGGCTGCTCGGAGGGCACGGGCGACACGAGCCTCTTCGGCAGCGAGAAGAAACGCACCATTCCCATCCGGGCGGCGATATGAGCCCGCGCAAGAGCCTTCGCGTGCTCGCCGCACTCCTCACCTACCCGGATGCCGCCTTGCGCGGCCACCTGCCCGAGATGCGCGGCGCGTTGCGCGAGGAGCAGGCGCTGGCGCCCGCTCGCATGGCGGAAGTCGAAGCCCTCCTGGATTCGCTCCAGGGCGCCGCTGCGCTTGCCGCCGAGGCGGCGTACGTGGAGCTCTTCGACCGCGGCCGGTCGACCTCGCTGCACCTCTTCGAGCATGTGCACGGGGACTCGCGCGACCGCGGGCCCGCGATGATCGACCTGGCACAGACCTACGAGAGGGCGGGGCTCTTCCTCGCGCCCGGGGAGTTGCCCGATTACCTGCCTGCGGTGCTCGAGTTCGCCTCCACGCAGCCGCCGCGCGAAGCGCGCGCCTTCCTGGCCGAGATCGAGCACATCCTGAACGCGATCTTCGGCGCGCTGTGCAAGCGCGGCAGCCCGTACGCGAGCGTCCTCGGCGCCCTGGTCGAATTGGCCGGCGGCAAGGCCAGGCCCGTGGAGCCCGCGCCCGAGGAGCCGCTCGACGAGAGCTGGGCCGAGCCCGCCGTGTTCGACGGCTGCTCGTCCAAGGGCCAGGCCCGCCCCGGCCAGCCGCAACCGATCCACATCGTCCGAAAGCCCCCTCCTGGAGTGTCCGCATGAACCCCTTCGTCTCCTGGCTGCACACGTTTCTCTTCACCATCTATCCGTACATCTGCCTGGTGGTGTTCCTCCTGGGCAGCCTGGTGCGCTTCGACCGCGACCAGTACACGTGGAAGAGCGACTCCTCGCAGTTGCTGCGCAAGGGCACGCTGCGCTGGGGCAGCAACCTCTTCCATGTCGGCATCCTCTTCCTGCTGGCCGGCCACGTGATCGGCCTGCTCACGCCGCACGCGGCCTACGAGATCTTCATCGGCGCCCCCGCGAAACAGCGCCTGGCGATCTACTCGGGGGGCCTGGCCGGGATCATCTGCTTCGTGGGCCTCACGCTGCTCCTGTACCGGCGCATCTTCGACCCGCGAATTCGCCTCACCAGCCATCGCACCGACATCGCCATCCTGCTGATCCTCTGGGTGCAGCTGGTGCTGGGCCTGATCACGCTGCCGCTCTCCTACGCCCACGAGGACGCGAGCGCGATGCTGATCCTGGCCGACTGGACGCAGCGCATCGTGACCTTCCGCCCCAATGCCGACGCGCTGCTGGCGCTCGAATGGCCCTACCTGGTGCACCTGGTCCTGGGCATGACGATCTTCCTGCTCTTCCCGTTCAGCCGGCTGGTGCACGTGTGGAGCGGCTTCGGCCTGGTCGGGTATCTCTTTCGCCCCTACCAGGTGATGCGCAGCCGCCGGTTGAACGTGCCTCCCGGCCACAACCTGCCGCGCGAACCCGGCGCGGGCGTCTGACGGAAAGCGGCGATGACGACCACGAGCGAGGTTTCAGCGGCGGTGGCATCGATCAATGGCGTGGCCCTGCACGAGCCCGGCGCGGTGCTTGCGCCGGAAGACCTGCGCCAGCGCGCGTGCACGGAGTTGCTGCGCCAGACCGCGCAGCGCGCGGGCCTGCTGGATGCGGGCGATGTCCCACCGGCCGATGGCGCGCCGAGCGAAGGCGCTTCGCGCGCGATCGAGGCGCTGCTCGAACGCGAATTGCGGGTCCCCGAACCTTCCGAAGAAGCGTGCCGGCGCCATCACGCCGCGCACGAGTCGCGCTATCGCACGGACGAGCGCCTCCATGCCCGCCACATCCTTTTCGCGGTGACCCCGGGCGTGGACGTGGTGGCGCTGCGCAAGCGTGCCGAAATGGTCCTGCTCGAGGTCCGCTGCCACGACGCAAGCGCGAAGGAGGGATTCGCCGAGGCCGCCCGCGCCAACTCCAACTGTCCGAGCGGCGCCGAAGGCGGGGACCTGGGCTGGATCCGCGCCGCCGACTGCGCGCCGGAATTCGCGCGCGAGCTCTTCGGGCACAAGGAGGTGGGCGTGCTGCCGCGGCTCGTGCATAGCCGCTTCGGCCTGCACGTGGTCGAAGTGCTCGCGAGGCAGCCGGGCGCGGCGCAGTCGTTCGAATCGGTGCACGCCGCCGTGGCCCTGTCGCTGCGGCAGGTGGGCTATGTCACGGCGCTGCGGCAGTACCTGCGCGTGCTGGCCGGCGAGGCCGAGGTGGTGGGCGTGGACATGGACGCCGCCGACTCGCCCCTGGTGCAATGAGCGCGGCGCCCATGGCCGAAATCGCGATCGCCGGCTTCGAGGACCTGCTGCAGGCGGCGCGCGCCCAGCCCGAGCCGCAACGGCTGCTCTTCGTGTTCACGGTTGCCGAGCTTCCCGAGGACAGCACGCCCGGGGAGCGTCGGCGCTTTGCCGAGGGCATGGGCGGCGCGCTGGTTCCGCTCATGTGCGTCGACAAGTCGCCCGAGGATCTGGGCACCTTCGCCGGCCTCGCCGAGGAATCCCGCGCGATGGGCCAGGAATGGTCGGTGGTGTTCGTCGCGGGCCTGGCCGGGCGCGGGGGCCGAGCCCCCACGTCCGAGGACTCCCGGGCGCCCCTGCAGCGCATGGTTGACGCGATCAAGGTCGGCTCGCACGCGTCGTTCATGGCGTTCGATCGCGACGGCGGGCCCGTGCAGTTCGAATGACGACCGCGTCCGCGAAGTTCGCGCTCTGGGACCTCGGCTTCCGGCCGTTCTATCTCCTGGCGAGCGCCTTCGCCGCCGTGTCGATCCTGCTCTGGGTCGGCCAGTACACCGGCGTGCTGGCGGGCCATCTGCGCGGCTCCATTTGGCACGGCCACGAGATGTTGTTCGGCTACACGATGGCCGTGGTCACGGGATTCCTGCTGACCGCAGTGCCCAACTGGACCGGAAAGCCGACGCCCAGGGGCGCCGCCCTCGCCGCGCTGGCCGCGCTGTGGCTGGCCGGGCGGGTCCTGGTGCTGACGCCGTTCGCCACGGCCTCGGCGGTTGCAAACGCGGCCTTTCCCCTGGCCGTTGCGCTGGCCATCGGGATCCCGCTGGTGCAGGCCCGCAACCGGCGCAACTATTTCTTCGTGGCGCTGCTTGTGCTGCAGGGCTTCGCCGTGCTCGCATTCCATCTGTCGCAAGCCCGCCTCGTCGCCTGGCCGCAAGGGGCGAGCCTGCAACTGGGCCTGGACGTGGTGCTCTTCATCATCGCGGTGGTCGGCGGGCGGGTGATCCCGATGTTCACCAACAACGGGGTGCCGGGCGCCCGGGCCACTCGCCATCCCATGGTCGAGAAAGGCGCGTTGGGCGGCGTGCTGCTGTTGATCGCAACCGACGTGGTGCCGGTGCCCGGCGGTGTCGTGGCCGCGCTCGCCTTGCTGGTGGCCGCGGTTCACGCGGCGCGGCTCTGGCTCTGGCAGCCCTGGCTCACGCGCCGCGCGCCGCTCGTCTGGGTGCTGCACCTGGCCTACGCGTGGATCGTCGCCTACCTCGCGCTGCGGGGATTGGCCGCGCTGGGCCTCGTGAGCCCGCTCTTCGCCGTCCATGCCCTGACCGTCGGGGCGATCGGCGGCATGACCGTCGGCATGATGACGCGCACCGGGCGCGGCCATACGGGCCGGGCGCTGGTTGCGGATCCCGCCGAGGTCCTGTGCTTCGTCCTGGTGGCGATTGCGGCGGTGGTCCGCGTTTTCGGCGGGATGGCGCTGCCCGGGTTCTACCTGGCGAGCGTTGTCATCTCGGGGGCTTGCTGGTCGGCTGCGTTCGCCCTCTACGCGGTGACCTCCTGGCCGGCGCTGACGCGGGCGCGAGTCGATCGGAAGCCGGGGTAGCTATTGCTCCTCCACGGCTTGCGCAATCCAGAGGCCGGGGACATCCGCCAGCGCGGTGCGAAACAGCACTATGGACCGCGCCTCGCGGCTGAAATCGGTTTCCCGGTTCAGGGTGGTTGCCAATTCACGCACCACGACCGGGAGGTCGAGCGCGCGCAGTCGCGGAAAGAGCCCCAACGCCGCCAGGTAGACCAGCGCCGCGATATCCGTGGAAATGCGCCAGCGAACAAAGCTGCGTAATCCCCGCGTCACCGTGCGGTAATGCGCGCGCGCGTAGGCTGGTTGTTTGCGCAAGGCGGTGCCGGTGCCGCCCTGCCGCTTCATGCCCGGTGGCCAGGGTCTCCCAACCAACCGGAAATCAAGGAAATACCATGAAACTGATGAAAACGCTCGTGGGCTCGATGCTCGCGATCTCGCTGATCGCCGCCCCCGCCGCCTTCTCCGCGGACCCGATGCACAAGATGGGTACCGAGAAGAAGATGATGAACATGGACGCGTTCATGAAGTCGTGCGACATGGATCACGACGGCATGATGTCCAAGGCCGAGATGCTGAAGCACATGGAGAAGATGTTCGACCAGATGGACACCAGGAAGACGGGCAAGCTCGACAAGACTCAGACCGAGGCGTTCCTCAAGCAGTTCACGGCGCCCAGCGGCGCCTGATCGCCGCCTGACCAGCCGTCCCTGGTGCCCGCCGGAGAAGTCGTCCAGGATCGGGCATTCGGGGCGATGGTCGCCGTGGCCGTGGTGGGCGAGGTCCACCAGCGTGGGGCGCATCGCCTGCAGCTCCGCGATCTTCGCGTCGAGTTCGGTCGCGCTTGCGCAGGCGCGCGGCTCCGGCGCGCATCCTTACGCCGGTCGCCTTCGCGCAGCGCCGCCTCGGCCTTCTTGTACGGATCGATGCTGAAGGTCGCGCGGTGGCGACGGCCTGCTGGATGCGTGCCCGCAGGTGGATGCCGTGGAGGTCGTAGACTTCGGGTGTCCAGATGACCGCGTCGCGGTCGATGTCCCGGTCCCAGATGCCGATGCGCGCCGCGTCGGTCGCGAGCCGCAGGCGCTGCTCGCTTTCCTCGAGCGCCCGCTCCGACCCGGCGCTCATGTCCGCGGCAACCTTGATTCATCGGCGCGTACGCGGCTGTAGGCACGCTCCTAAAGGAGAAATTGGAGAAGTGAGGGCAATGACGGCGTTGGCCGGCTACTTGGGGGCGGGTGCGGGCAGACCGCGCTCCGAGGGCTCGGGCGCCCAGCATCGCAGGTGCTCGAGGATGCACGGGTGGATCGTCGATGAGGGCGATGACCGAGGAAGTCGACCTGCCGGACCACGTCACAATGCCGGCAATTTCTTACGGGGCGGGCGCGCCGAGGCGCTCGGCGAGCTCGGCGAACCCGTCAACCGCCAGTGTGCAGGCGGGATTCGGGTTCGGGTCAGGCGGGCCGCCCGGGCCCCATTCGGCGGGCCGGCGCACGAACGCGGTCTGGTAGCCGCAGGCGCGCGCCGCGTCGAGGTCGAAGTTGTGGCAGGCCACCATCATGATCTCCGAGGGCTCCAGTTGCAGCCATTTCGCGGCCGTGCGGTAGGCCTCGGGCCGCGTCTTGTAGATGCCGATCATTTCGCAGGAGATGATGGCGTCCCAGTCGATGCCGTTTTTTTTCGAGACGTCGATGACAAGCGAGGTGGTGAGCAGGGTGAAGGAGGCCACGACGTAGCGCTTGCGCAGGCGCGCGGCTCCGGCGACGAAATCGGGCCACGCGTCCAGCGCGTGCCAGGTGCGCCAGATCGCATCGCGGTCCGCGGCGGTGAGCGCGTCGAGCCTGAATTCGGCGATCACCTCGTCCAGCTTGCTGCGGTGCACGTCATCGAAGTTGTAGGCCGGATGCTGCGCATTGACGATGCCTTTGAGCGCGCGCCGCCGGTATTCGTTGGTGACGGCTGCCCAGTCGGCTTTCAGGCCGTGCGCGGCGCCGGCGGCGGCGAAGGCCGAGGAAATGCCCCGGTGCCAGTCGAGGATCGTGCCGCCGGTGTCGAAGGTGAGCGCTTTGATCGTCATTTCATTCTCCTTAAGCCGGATAACCACGCGCGCCGCGCGCGAGGCCGCCGTGCAGGTCCAGCATCCGCTCGCGCCAGGCGTACATTGGGTCGTCGGGTTCCAGCAGCCGGACCGGTGATACCGAGCGCGCCCACTGAAACGGCCCGAACAGGATGTAGTCGGCAAATCCGGGGCTCGCGCCGCTGACGAAATCCAGTGTCACAAGCATCGGGCGCACCGGATCGAGGACACCTCGCAGGGCGGGCAGCGAGGCTTTCGACTCCGCACCCATGTCCTCCAGCCTCCGGCCGAGGCGTTTCTCGCGCGACTCGCGGAAGTAGGCCAGGTCCTTGGGGTGCAGGCTGGCGAACAGATCCATCACGATTACGCTAAACACGGCGCCATGCACGTTGCGTTCGCACCAGTGCTTCACGAACAGGGCCAGCGACTTCGCCTGCGGCCCCTCGAAAAGCGGCGGGCGGTCGCGGTAGGCTTCATCGAGATAGACCGCGATGTCCCAGGAGTCGTGCACCACGCGCTCGCCGTCCTGGATCACCGGCACCCGGCCCTGGCCGGAGAACCCGATGGCGTCCTTCTCGGTGAGGCGCCAGGGTACGGTTTCAGCCTGAAGGTCCTTGTGCGCCAGCGCCATGCGCACGCGCCAGCAGTTCGGGGAGAAGAGGCGGTCGTCCTCGGCGCCCGCGAGTTCCCAATGGCGAATTTGCATCCGATTGCCCTCTATTGCTTGAGTGCTTCCTGCACCAGTCCAGCAAGGCCTTTCGCGAGGCCGGCCGCCGCAGGGCACGAAGCGACGCCGTGCCGCGCCGCAAGATACGCCGGGTCGTTGTAGCCGACCCAGACCTTGCCGGCCTGATCCTGCCAAACCAGGGCTTTCAGCGGCAGGTCGATGCCGACGCTCTGCGCGCATTCGATGAACGGCGTGCCGCCTTGCGGATTGCCGAAGATCAATACTTCGGTCGCACGCAGCTTCTTGCCGACCTTGGCCGCACCGGCGGCGTGATCGATGCGTGCGAAGACGGTGAGACCCCTTTCCTTCACCACCGATTCGAGGCGGTCCATGGTGTCCTTGGCACCGCGCAAGCTTTCGGCGGTGATCAGCCCGTCGGCCGCGAATGCCGGCAGGGAAAGATGGAGCAGGATCAGTAGAGCGATTTTTCTCATGTCATTTCTCCTAGGCTTCACCGCGTGCCGGGTAGTTCTTGCTGATGGCGAAATCGATTGCGCCGGCGATGTCGGTGAAGTGCGGGCGCGCAAACGGCATTGTCGATACCGTGGCCCAGTAGAGCGTGGCATCGGGTTTCATCAGGAAGATGCCCGGCTCGGCGAACAGCGCCGGCTCCTCGATCCCGGCGGAAGTCTTGCCGCGGCTGGTCGAGACGTACAGGCCCCATTCGCGCGCCTTTTCGATCGACACGCCGTAGCCGACGGTGAGGTTCGCGATGCCCCATTTCTCCTTCGCCTCGGCGGCGCGTTCCTGCGAATCGGTGCTGGTGATGACCGTCGAGACGCCGCGCTTGTCAAAGTCAGCGATCATGCCGTTCAGTTCGCTGGTGTAGCGATGGCAGATCGGGCAGTGCAGGCCGCGGTAGAACACCACCATGGTGAAGTTCGCCGGCTTCTGATCGGCGAGCGACCAGCGGCTTGCGTCGACAGTGTCGAATTCAAGCGAAGGGACGGGTTTGCGGGGCAGCAGGGCCATGCGGTTCTCCTGGGTGGTCAGTCAAGACAGTGCAGCATCGTTTTGGCGATATCGTTGAGCGTCGCCCGGTCAGGGTTCGCCTTTCCGACCAGTCGCAGGCCCTGGATGCCGGCGGTGAGAAAGCGCGCAAGTGCCTGAGTATCGACGCCGCGCGCGAGCTCGCCGCGCGCGCGTGCATTCTCCAGGCCGTCCCTGAAGGCGGCCTCGATGCGCGCCAGGCTGCGGCGCACGCGCGCCGCGGCGCCGCGATCGAGGCGCGCCATTTCGGCCGCGCAGTTGCCGATGAAGCAGCCGCGGCGCCCGGGACCGGTGACGACGGCGTCGATCAGGCCGTCGAGAAGCAGCCTTACTCCCGCCCTTGCCGGCCTGCCTTCCAGTGCCGCCGCGATGCGGGCCACCGAACCTTCCTCGTAGCGATCCAGCGCGCGCAGGTAAAGGTCGCGCTTGGAGCTGAAGGCGGCATAGAAGCTGGAGCGATTCAGTTTCGTTGCCGCGCACAGGTCATCGAGCGAACTGTGCTCGAAGCCTTTGGCCCAGAACACGCGCGTGGCGCTATCGAGGGCGGCATCAACGTCGAATTCTCGGGGACGAGCCATAATGGACTGTACAGTCCATAATTGGTCGGCGCAAGCCCCCGGGTTCAGCGCGGCGATTTGCGCGCCTCAGGTTGGCGGCGCTCTGAGCTCGCTCGGCCTGGCGCTGCGCAGCGCCGGTTGGCTCGCACGGCATATCTGGCGCGCCCGATGGGACCTGGTACGCGCCGGCGGGCGGCGCAAGAGCTGCCGGCGGGCTCAAGCCGCCACCTGTTCCGCGACCCACGCGCGTTCGAATTCATCGGCGGTGACCGGCCTGCCGATCAGGTATCCCTGGACTTCGTCGCAGCGTCTCTGCCTGAGGAAATCCAGCTGCGCCTCGGTCTCGACCCCTTCGGCGATCACGCGGGTCCCGAGTGCGTGGCCAAGGCGCAGCACCGCATCGCAGATGGCCTCGCCATGAGGATCGATGCCGATGCTCTCGACGAACGCGCGGTCGATCTTGATCGCGTCGACGGCGAAGCGGTGCAGGTAGATCAATGACGAATAGCCGCTGCCGAAGTCGTCGATCGAGACATGGACGCCCAGGCGCCGGAGGTTGGCGAGGGTGTCCGCGGTTCTCGCGACGTCGTGCATTGCCGCGGTCTCGGTGATCTCGACTTCGAGCAGGTCAGGCGACAGGTGCTGCTCGGACAGCGCGCGCTCCAGACGCTGCTCGAGATCCGGCAGCGAGAACTGTTGCGCCGACAGGTTGACCGCCAACCGTGGCGACCAGCCGTGGCGTTCGAGCCACGCGCGCATCTGCGCGCAGGCCGCTTGCAGGACAAAGTCGCCGATCGGCTCGATGAGGCCGGTCGTCTCCGCGAGCGCAATGAAGCGCTCGGGACTCACCATGCCGCGGTGCGGGTTGCGCCATCGAAGCAGCGTCTCCGCGCTCGACACCCTGGCACCGGTCGCCCCGAGCACTCGCTTGGGCTGAAAGACCGGGAACATCTCGCCGGCGCGTATCGCCCCTTCCAGTTCCCGCGTCAGCTGCTGGCGCTCGAGCGCCTCGCGTGCGAGCTGCGCGGAGTAGAACTGGTACTCGCCCCTGCACTCGGCGCCGGTGCGCGAGAGCGCGAACTCCGCCTGGCCCAGCAGCGCAGGCACTTCGAGACCGCGCAAAGGCGCGCCGGCGATGCCGATCCGCGTACGCATTTCGCCTGCGCCGCCCACGGCGCAGGCTTCCTTTGCAGCGCGCAGAAGGCGCTCCGCATACTCGGCGTCGTCGTTGGCACCGCCACGCGTGCGCGCGATAGCGAACCGATCGGCGCCGAGGTGAGCGACGAAGTCGCCTGCCGGCACCGCCGTAACGAGGCACGCTCCCAGCCGCCGCAGCAGATCGTCGCCTTTCCCGGTGCCGACGCTGGCGTTCAATTCCCGGAACCCCACCAGATTGAGAAGGAACAGGATCGCGTGCTGCTCCGCCTCCGCGCAGCCGCGGCTCGAGTCCAGAAACTCCACCAACGCGGCCCGGTTCGGCAAGCCAGTGAGGGCGTCGTGGCGTCCGATATATCGCGCCCGTTCATGGGCCATCGCTCTATCGCGGCGCATGGCATCCGCCATCCGTTCGAGCATGGCGTCGTGAGCGCGGATCACATCGCCCATTTCGTCGCGACGCTTCGATCTCACGGTATGGAGCTGCGCGCTCACCGGGTCGGCGCCCGCGGCGAGCGAACTGCGCCGCACCGCGAGCAATGGCTGCAGTACGCTGAAATGCAATACCAGCATGGTCCCCGCGGTGACGACCAGGACGATGATGGCGACCAGGCCTCCTATGCGCAGCAGGTAGTCGTGCAAGGCGCCGCGAATGTGAGCGGAGTCCAGGCGCGCAAGGACGAGCGGTCCGCCGGCTCGGCTGCTGCGCCAGACGACGTCGGTGCGCTTGCCGTCGGCCGAGCGGCCGAGATGCTCGGCCATCATTCCGGCCAGTTGGGAAAGGCGCGCGCTGTAGTCGAGCCCCGAGTGCTCCCCGATCCGCATCATCGGCGACCCGTCCCGGGCATAGAGCGCCAAACCGGCGAGGCGATACTGCCCGACCATCGCGGCTAGCTCCTGCGGCGGCGTGTCACCGGCGAGTGCGCCGCCCACCAGGAGCGCGGGCTCGATCGTGACCACGGCCTGGCTGGCGAGGCGATCGAGCTCGTTGCGCTCGAAGCGTTGTGCCGAGGGCACCAGGATCACGCTCTCGACGACAAGGATGAGGCAGAACACGGTGAGCGTAATCCGCCAGCACAACCGGCATCGCAGGGCTTCCCCGAGACCAGGAAAGCTCATCGTTGCTTGGTTACCCAGCGGTGACTCGGGGCAGGTCGGTGCACGAGGGTTGGAGCGCCACTCATGCTCAACGACCGCGAGCGTGCCTCGAGGGGCGGCTGGAGCTGACCGCCGGGCTCCTCGCCTGCGAGGCGAAAGACAGCCACCGCATCGTGCAGCGCGGCCGCTTGTTCGCCCATCGTGCGCGCGCATTGCGCCGCGCGATCGACGAGTGAGGAATTCTGACGCGTCTTCTGGTCGACGCTCGCCATCGCCCGGCTGACTTCGTTCAAGCCGTTCGCCTGCTGGGAGGTGATGGTCGCGATCTCGCCCACGATCGCGCTCACGTCCCTTGCGGCTTCCACGACTTTGGTCATCGTCGTACCCGCGGAACTGACGGCCAATCCGCCTTCGTCGACGTTGCGCAGCGCGTCCTCGATCAACACCTTGATCTCGCGCGCAGCCGACGAGCTTCTCTGCGCGAGCGCGCGCACTTCGGTGGCCACCACCGCGAAACCGCGGCCCTGGTCGCCCGCCCTCGCCGCCTCCACGGCGGCGTTCAGCGCGAGGATGTTGGTCTGGAACGCGATGCTGTCAATGATGCCGATGATGTCGGTGACCTGGCGTGCTCCGGTATCGATCGCCGCCATGGTCTTCACGATGCGCAGTACCTCGGCCTGCCCCTGTTCCGCGATGCCGGCCGCCTTGTCGGCTTGCCCTGCCGCGTGCCTGGCGTGATCGGCGTTCTGGGCGACCGCGGTGGTCAGCTGCTCGATCGTTGCCGCGGTCTGCTCGAGCGCCGCCGCCTGGCCCGCCACGCGCTCGGCAAGTCCCGCATTCGCGGTACCGATCTCGCCGGCACCGACGCGGATCATGGCCGCCGCTTCACGGACGCGACCGATAAGGCCGCCAAGACTGTGATTCATGCCCGCGAGGGCGCGCATGACCTGGCCCAGCTCGTCGCCCCGGGCGGTTTCGATCTGGCTGGACAAGTCGCCCGCGGCGACCGTATCGGCCACGTCCACCATGCTGCGCAGCGGTCGCGTGACCATTCTCGCGATCAGCAGGTAGGCCACGACCCCGGCACCCAGTACCAGCAGCAACATGCTGACGTAGGTTGCATTCATGATGCGTGTCTCGGCGGTGTAGGCCTGCGCGGCGGAGGTACGCGCCGCGGCGAACCGTGACGAGAGGTGTGTTTCCAGCTCGCGCAACGCCAAGGCCTGAGGATCCCCCGACACCGGCCGCGGCGGATTCGACCGGATCGCGGCGCGCAGCTCGCGCACCCGGACGGCTTCGAGCCCGACTCCCGGCCCCAATCGCTCCAAGGCGGCCAGCGCTTCGTCCGCCTGGACCGCGCGTTCGATGTTGTTCACGGCCAGGAGCGCCGATTGAATGGACTCCAGCTCGGTCGCATAGGACTTGAAACGGTCGAGAAAGGCCCCGAGCTGGCTCAGTCCGAGCGCCCGTGTCGCGGCGAGCGCGAAGATCGTGAGCCCCAGGATGATCGCCAGTTTGGTGCGAATCGATAGATGTTCGAAGCCGAGTGTCATTGCCTTGCCTTGCCTTGTCTTTGTCCGTTGGCGCCTGGCGCACGCCGCACAACACACCGTCGCCGATCCAGCGTCGCAGCAGGGCGCCCGCCTCCGAGGCCGCGTCCGCCCCGGGATATTGCGCCGCGAGTTGTTCACACGTGGCCGCGAATGAACACCCTTCCAGCGCGAGCCGCAACGCCGCCGCCTCGAACGCGCCGATGCTGCGGAAATGTGGCTGGAGGGCGCGCCGCCAGATGAGCACGTCGATCGGGCCTTCAAGCGCGTGCGGGGCCGGGATCTCGCTGTCCTCATCGATCGCATGCCAGATGGCGAGCGTGTTGAAGCGAAGTACCCGCAGGGCAGCACTCGGCGCCCAGGCCTCGGCTGGAACGCGCGCGACATCCGCGAGCGTGAGCGGGACCGCATCGGGCCCGTCGAACGCGCACCTCAGGGACCAGTCGAGGCCGGCAAGCTCCGCGAGCACGGGCTCATCGGGGCAAGGGCCGACAAGCCATGGGGCGAAGCCGTCGGCATACCAGCGCAGGTTCGCCTGCCTGGAAGCGGTGGCATCGACGAAAGCACCCGCCAATTCATCGAATCGCGCATCGCCGAGCCAGCGCGCCGTGTGCCCATATCCTTCGCGCACGGCCGCGACCAGCCGCGCTCGATAGGCCTCGCGGTAGATCCGAAGCCGGGCGGGGACGGCAAGGCTGCCGCGCCTGGCCACCGCATGAGCAATGTCGCTCGGCTCGCCCAAAAGGTACGCCCGGAGGGCGAGCTGTGTCTCGAGGAGCTTCTGTGGGTGCCTCACGCGGCTTCCAATCCCGCCCCAATGCGCCGCGCCATCACCAGCTCGGCGACCAGATCGCCGAGCGGGGGGATGTGGTCGTCGCGCTCGATCATCGTCGCCACCCCGCCGAAGCGCGAGCGCGCCTCGGCGTAGAGGGCCCAGACCGGATCGGCGACGGGGGCATCGTGAGTGTCTACGAGGTGGTCGCCATGATCGGTGTGGCCGGCCAGGTGGATCTGCTGCACACGATGGGCGGGCATGCGCCGCAGGAAGGTGCGCGCGTCGTAGCCATGGTTCACCGCGCTCACGTGGACATTGTTGATGTCGAGCAGCAGCAGGCAATCGGCGCGCTCGCAAACCTGGCGCACGAACTCCCATTCGGGCATCGCCGAGGCTTCGTATTCGAGGTAGCTCGACACGTTTTCGATCAGGATGCGGCGGCCGAGGTAGTCTTGCGTGCGCGAGACGTTGCGCACCACGACGTCCAGTGCTTCTTCGGTGTAGGGCAGCGGCAGCAAGTCGTGCATGTGGCGTCCGTGCACGCCCGTCCAGCACAGGTGGTCGGAAACCCAGAGCGGCTGCACACGCCGTTCCAGCTCGCGGATGCGTCTCAGGTATTCGATGTCGGGCCCGTCGGGCGAGCCGATGGAAAGCGATACGCCGTGCATCGCCATCGGATAGAGTGCGCGGATTTCATCCAGGCGGGCGAGCGGCTTGCCCCCCGGCACGAGGTAATTGTCGGAGATGATCTCCAGCCAATCCACGGGCCAGGGCCCGGCCAGGAACTCGCCGTAGTGCGCGGTTCGAAGGCCGGGTCTTTCGTCTTGCGGTTCGAGGCGGGCGCGCCTTCCAGCAGCACCCGCAGCGCCTTGCGCGCGCGCGACAGGCGCATGTTGACGGCACCCTCGGTCGCGCCCGAGGCGCCGGCGATCTCGGCCGGGGAGAAGCCGCCCAGGACCTGCAGCAGCAGGCAATCGCGGGAGGGCGCCGGAAGCAGGCCGAAGGCCTTCTTCACGTCCATTGCGGAACTCGGCCTTACGTGGGGAGGGGATCATTTGCTGCCCGCAGGATGTCCCCGATAGAGACCGGGCGGCGGGGTGAAAGCTAACCGGGGCAGACCGGCGCACAGGCGAAGCTAGGTCGCCATCGTTTCCCCTGGTGTTGGCTTGTCGGGCAACGCGTTGAGCACGGCAAGCCGCTGCTGCATCTCGAGAGCCATGCGCACGCACGGAGTTCGAGGGTGCCGCTCCATCGCCTCAACGATTCCGGCTACTTCGGCAGCCACGTATTCAGTGCCCAGAGGTAGCCCAGTGCCAGCGGGATGAAGAGTGCGCAGAAGCTCCGGTTGCGACCCACGACAAGCGTTTCTGGATCGACTTCATACAGGGCGGCGGCATAGAGCACCGGGACGACGAAAAGCGACAGCACGATGGTCAACATCCATCCGAGGAGCACGCTGCCGACGACGACGACCGGGTGCAACACCGGAATGGAGGCGAGGATCGGCAGCAGTACGCTCGCGGAGATGATCGGGTGCAGGCCGACGAGCGACGTACCCAGCATCAGTGCGGGAGGCAACGCGATCAGCATGAGGACGGGCAGACCTTCCAGGCCTGCCGGCGGCTGAAGCATGCCCTGGGAGATCATGTCCTTGAGGACTTCTCCCAGCACCATGGCAGCCCCGACGACAAGGGCCTCCACGGCAATGGTCGCGAGGGAAGCGACCCAGCGCCTCGAAAGTGCACCGGCTCCAGGTCGCAACTCCTTCCGACCGATCCAGAGAGCGAGCACCGGTATGCCCAGCACGACGGCCTCGAGGTTGCCGATGCCCCAGAACCGGTTTACGAGAATGATCGCCGCCGCCAGCACGGCCGCCTCGAGGATCGTGCGTCTGATCGGCAGGACCCAGGACCTCTCCACGCGGCCGCCATAGAGGACATGCGAGAGCAGCAGGCCGATTGCCGCCATGGCGAGACCGCTCAGCACGGCGCCCGCCAGGGACGCGTGCGCGAGCCGGGTGCTGACCGCCATCGCCACCAACAGCGGGGACCACAGCGCGACCAGCCCGAACCCCTGCAGGGCGCTCTGGGCGAACGCGCGTCGCTCCGGCTCTGGCCGCGTCCTGGTGAGGAGTGGCCCGACGGCCGCGAGACCGCCTGCCGCCAGCACCGAGGACAGGAGGTGGGTGCGCGCGACCAGCGAGTCGTGCTGCTGGCGGGGCGGCAGCGCCCCGAAGCCGCTGCGCGCCGCATGCATCACGGGACTCGACTCGAGCGTGGTGCGCAACATCTGCATCGCCGCAAGGAACGCAGCGAAGAGGACCGCGGACTCGATTCCCCGAGACAGGGATGAGGGAATGCCGAAATGCACCGTCAGCGCCACGGTTACCGTTGCGACGGTGGCGATCATCCAGCGCTGCGCTGGCCGCGAGATGGCAAGCGCGGCCAGAAAGTAGAAGAGGAACGCGGCCATCCCGGCCCAGGCCGCGACGCGGGAACCCGTGGCCAGCTTTACCACTTCGATGCCCCACATCGCCGCCAGCGACAGTGCCGACGCCGTTCGCAGATGCGCCGTCAGGCTCTCCGACATGCGCTAGAAACTCTCGGTGCCCCATTTGTGGGTCGTGAGGTGCTGCACCAGCCGGAAGACGCTCTCGGTGAGCAGCCCGACGATGATCACGAGGAGGATGCCCGCGAAGCCGTCCGCGATGTTCATGAACAATCGGCTGTTGTTGATGTACCACCCGATTCCGCCGCCGGTTCCGGTGGCACCAAACACGAGCTCCGCGGCTACGACCGTTCGCCATCCGAATCCCCAGCCCACGCGCAGTCCCGATATCATCATCGGCAGCGCCGCCGGCAGCAGGATCTCCCACATCATCGCCGTGCGTCCCAGCTCGTAATTGCGCCCCAGGCGCAGCAGCGTGGGAGAGATCGTCGCGAAGCCGACGGTGAGTGAGGATGCGATCGGCCAGATCATCGCCATCACGACCACGAAGATGAGCGACTCGCGTGAAAAGCCGAACCAGAGGATGGCCATCGGCAGCAGCGCGATCGACGGCAGCGGCTGGAAAATGCCCGTCATGACGCTCAGCACCTCGCGCATCCACCTGTTGCTCACGGCGAGGCCGGTGACGACGACGGCGATAACGATGCTGATGGCGAAGGACTGCAGGATGACAGACAAGGTCTCCCAGATGTAGCTCCACAGCTCGCCGCTCCCGCCAAGCCCAAGGCCCTGGAAGAGCCGCGAGACGATGTCGGAGAAGGGCGGGAAGAGCAGCTTGTTCACGTCCAGCAGCCGCACGGTCGCTTCCCAGGCGAGCGCAAGCATCACCAGGACAATGAGCTTCTTCATCGCGCCAGCGTTGATCACCTGACTGAACAGGCCCGCACGCCGCGCTCCGGTAGTGGGCACCTCGATGGTCGACATCAAGTGGGATCCTTGAGGAGATCGCGCAGCTCGTCGACCAGGGCCATCGCGGCCCCATCGTGCGGCGGGCTGCCAACGCCGGGATTGTCACGCAAGGCACGAAGCCGCCCGGGACCGCGGCTCATCACCATGATCCGGTGGCCCAGGTGCACCGCCTCGTTCACGTCATGGGTGACGAATGCGATGGTGGCCTTTTCCTCCTGCGCCGCCCACACGCGATTGAGCTCGAACTGCATGCGCTCGCGGTTGATCGCATCCAGCGCACCGAACGGCTCGTCCATGAGGAGAATCTCGGGCTCGACCGCGAAGGCCCGCGCGATGGCGCAGCGCTGCTTCTGTCCCCCCGAGAGCGTGTTCGGGTACTGGTCGGCCTGGGGACCCAGTCCGACCAGCTCCACATACTGCATCGCGCGGCCGCGGCGCTCGCCCGGGGACATGGCGGGCCAGCGCTTGCCTATTGCCCATGCCACGTTCGCCGTGACCGTGCGCCACGGCAACAGCTGCCCGAAGTCCTGGAAGATGAGCACGCGCTGCATCGACGGATGAGTCACCGGCTTGCCATCCACCCGGATCTCTCCGGCGCTCACCGGGATGAAGCCGCCGATCGCGGTGAGCAGTGTGGACTTGCCGCAACCGGAGGGGCCCAGGATCAGGAACTTCTCGCCCCGGCGAATCGAAATCGAGACATCTTCCACCGCGACCACGGTGCCGCGGCCCCTGGAGCCCGGGAACACTATGGAGACGTGGTCGATCTCGACCAGGTCCCCGCCGGGCTGGGGCTGTTCGGTGGCGCAGTTGACGGAAGCTGTCATGCCGCGAGAACCGTTACCACTTCGCGCCGGCCTCGTCCGGGAACGCGTAGAAGTCGGCCGGGCCCTTCGGCACGCGGTTGATCGCGCCGAACTGCTTCATCGAAGCGGCGTGGGTCTTGAGGTCGGCGTTCTGCGTGTAGCTGTCGTAGGTGGCCGACTTGAGGTACTTTTCGAAGTCCGCGGTCGACACCTTGTTTCCCGTGGACTTGCTCATCATCTCGGCGGCCTTGGTGGGATTGGCTTTCATCCAATCCACGACCTTTCGCAGCGCAGCCGCGTAGCCCTTCGCCAGTGCATTGTTGTCGTTCACCGTCTTCGTGAGCGCGCAGGCTCCAACCGCGTACAGCGAGCCGTAGGCATCCTTGATGCTCGCGATCTTCTTCATGCCCTGCTCCTGCAGGCGCAGGGCGAAGTCCGAGGTTGCGAAGTGGCCGTCGAGCTGCCCGGCGATGAGCGCCTGCATGGCGTCCGGGTGCGGCAGGTTGGCCCAATTACGGTCGAGCAGCTTCACGTCCTTGCCTGCTTGCTTGAGGATCTCCTGGACCGTGAAGTACTGCGCGGTGTTGGGGCCCGGAGACATCTTCTTCTGCGTGCCGATGAACTCCAGCACGTTGTTGGGGCCGTCGGGGCGCACCATCAGGTAGCCGTCGAAGCCCGATGTGGTCTGCAGCCACTTCCAGTCCACGCCCTTGTCCCATGCCTGCAGGAACGGCCCCGGTGTGCACGAGCCGAAGTGCAGGCGCCCGGCGAGCATTGCGTCGCGCTGCTGCGCCGTGGTGAAGATGTTCTGCCACTCGATCTTCGCGTTTGGAAACATCTTCTCGACGATGCCCAGTTGGCGTGCGACCGGCATTGGCCCGTAGATGAGGCCGAAGCCATGGGCGAACTGGTACGTTCCCTGTACGCCGGGAACTGTCTCCACCGACAGGCCTTCGGTGACCTGGACCGTGGCACCGATGACGGGAAGTGCGAGCCCGAGGGCGAGGCCTGATGCGAGCGTGCGAATCGTGCGGATCATGTACTCCTCCTGGAGTGTTTGCCGTCTAGCGGCGGGTGGCGACTTCGAGCTTGCGCAAGACCCTGAAGAGCCGTGCGGCCGAGTCGTCCTCGGGTAGTGCGTCGATCGACTGCGAGACCTCGTGGGCGCGGGCCTGCCCTACGGCAGGCGCGGCGCAGGCAAGGAACTTTGCCCCGATGTCTTCCGCGCTCATGGGGTTGCCGGGCGTGCCCAGGTTGTGG
>Ga0163150_10003858_pt1 | contig 20572 bp, 21 predicted proteins | sample OliLakLV19P2IB_FD_148628 | JGI IMG/M metagenome (GOLD analysis project Ga0163150, IMG submission 148628) | Freshwater microbial mat bacterial communities from Lake Vanda, McMurdo Dry Valleys, Antarctica - Oligotrophic Lake LV.19.P2.IB | ecosystem: Environmental > Aquatic > Freshwater > Lake >...
ATTTTACACTCTCTATTATATGCTCGATATAACGTTTATCCGCGAGAACAAGGAGCTCGTAGCAGCCGCAATAAAAAATAAAAACCGCGGTGATATTGACCTTAACCGGATTTTAAAGCTCTCCGAAACCCGCAAGGAGCTTGCGGGCAAGATTTCCGATAACAACCAGGCCCGCAACGAGGCGGCTAAAAACCGCGACGCAGAGGCCGGCAAGACCCATAAGTCAATTTTAAAGGAGCTTGAGGAAAAATATGCAGCGCTTGAGAAAGAGCTTGTTTCTCTTTTAATAAAGATCCCCAACATCCCTTCGGCTGACACGCCGGTTGGCCCCGATGAGAGCGGCAACAAAGTAATAAGGCAATGGGGCGAAAAGCCGCAGTTTGATTTTGAACCAAAGGCGCATTGGGATATTGGAAAAAATTTAGGAATTATCGATTCTGAAAAAGCGGGAGAAGTGTCCGGTGCGCGCTTTACTTACCTAAAAGGCGATTTGGCACTCATGCAGTTTGCAATACTGCACTGGGTGATGGGCGTGCTGACCTCGCGCGAAAAGCTTGAGAGTATTGTTACAGAAGCCGGGCTTTCAATAAACCCAAAGCCGTTTGTGCCGGTAGTACCGCCAGTTATGATGCGCTCTGCCGTAATGAACCGTATGGCGCGCCTCGACCCGATTGACGATAGGTTCTATTTTGAGAAAGACGACCTCGTGTTTATTGGCAGCGCCGAACATACGCTTGGGCCTCTGCATATGGACCAAACCCTTAAAGAAGAGCAGTTGCCGGTGCGGTATGTTGGCTATTCGGTAGCGTTTCGCCGCGAGGCAGGGAGTTACGGCAAAGATACGAAGGGTATTTTGCGCCAGCATCAGTTCGACAAAATCGAGATGGAGAGCTTTGTAAAACCCGAAGATGGTTTAGCAGAACAGGATTTTATGGTTGCCTTGCAGGAATATTTTATGCGCGAACTTAAACTCCCGCACCAAGCGGTGCTTATTTGCACCGGTGACATGGGCTTTCCTGACCAGCGGCAGATTGACCTCGAGACCTGGATGCCCGGCCAAAACACGTATCGCGAGACCCACAGTGCCGACTATGTAGGCGGATTTCAGGCGCGTCGGCTTAACACCAAACTTAAACGTGCCGACGGCGAGAGTGAACCAGTGCATATGAACGACGCCACGGTGTTTGCCATGGGCCGCACGCTAATTGCGATTTTAGAGAACTACCAAACCAAAGAGGGCGAAGTAACGGTGCCAGAGGTACTGCGGCCGTTTATGGGCGGTAAAGAAAAAATCGAACGAGTACAGGTATAATGGCGGCATGGCTCGTGTAGACCTACCCCAGAGCAAACTCCGGGCGCGCAGACGCCGTCAAAAGCTGCTCAAAGCAGCAACGGCTATTTTAATTGTTGCGGTAGTGGTTGGCGCACTGCTCGGCATTTCATGGCTGCCGCATTTGCGGGTCACTAAAATAGAAGTTGAGGGGGCAGAAGGCTCGGCGGCAAAAACTATTGAAGCTGCCACAGTGAAATATATTTCAGGAAACTACGCTTTTTTATTTCCAAAAAATAATATTTTGCTATATCCGAAGAGCGGCCTTACCAAGAGTTTGTACGAACAATTTCCGCGTTTGGCCGAGGTGCAGGTGCAGGCAAATAATTTTAGAACTATCGGCGTAACTGTGCGCGTGCGCGTGCCGGGGAGTTTGTGGTGCGGCGCTTCGCCTGAGGCGAGGGTTCCGTGCTTATTTATGGACGACAACGGTGTTGCCTATGAAGCCGCGGCGCAGTTTTCTGGCACGGTATATACCGAATATTTTGGTACGACCACAAGCACTGCCATTCCTAAACAATATTTAACGGCCGAGCAGTTTAGGTCGCTTGCGGCTTTGGTACAGGCATTTAAAGACAAAGAGGGGGAGAGTATTGCGCGCGTAGCGGTAGACGAGCACGAAGATGTGCGCGCCACGTTTGAAAACGGCTTTACGCTTATGTTTACCGCCAAAGAAGACAGTGGCAGTGTGTATGAGCGCTTTTTGCTTGCTAAAAGCTCGGACCCGTTTAGCTCTCACCAACTTAGCGACTTTGAATATCTCGATCTGCGGTTTGGTGACCGTCTGTACTACAAATTAAAAGCGCAGTAAGGTGATACCGTGAACTTCTGGGAAACTCTGCCAAAGCCATTTTTTGTATTGGCGCCACTTGCAAACGTTACCGACGCGGCCTTTCGCCGTGTCATTGCCAAGTACAGTAAATCTGCGGGGCCGCATGCAACCTTTGTAATGTATACCGAGTTTGTTGCCGCCGACGGTTTGGTGCGCGCAAACGAGGAAGGCAAGGCAAAGCTCATGCGTGACTTGGTGTTTAGCGAGGCAGAGCGGCCTATTGTCGCGCAGTTTTTTACTGCAAACCCCGAACATATGGAAAAGGCGGCAGCGCTTGCGCGTGAGCTTGGGTTCGATGGTGTCGATATAAATATGGGCTGCCCAGACCGCTCGATAGAAAAGCAGGGAGCTGGAGCTAAATTGATACTTAACCCAGTACTTGCACGCGAACTCGTTGCCGCGGCAAAAAGAGGGGCGGGTGACCTGCCGGTCTCTGTTAAAACTCGCTTGGGTTACAACAAAGACATATTAGAAGAGTGGCTGCCGGAGATTCTTAAGGCAGAGCCAGCGGTGCTCATACTCCATGCCCGCACGCGCAAAGAGATGTCCAAGGTTGATGCACATTGGGATAGGGTAAAACGGGCGGTAGAGATCAGGAACGAGCTTGGAAGCAAGACACTTATTGTCGGCAATGGCGATGTAAAAAACTTAGACGATGCCCGGCAAAAGGCCGCAGAGAATGGTGTCGACGGAGTTATGCTTGGCCGGGCTATTTTTGGTACGCCATGGCTTTTTGCAGACGCTCGCGAGCTTTCCTTGAAGACGTCGCTCCGGCAAGCGACCCCAAGTCCTACCGTCTCCGCGGAACACTCGCTCGCTTCTCAGGAATCTTTTGCTTCGCTGGAGGCGGGCCAGACCATTTTCTCAACTGCTGATCGGCTTCGTGTCGCAGTAGAGCACACCAAACTTTTTGAGGAGCTTTTGGGTGATATCAAAAATTTTGCAATTATGAAGAAGCACTTCAAGGCGTATGCAGAGGGCTTTCATGGTGCTAAAGAGCTGCGCATAAAACTTATGGACGCACATAATGCAGACGAAGTTAAAGACATCGTAGAATATTTTCTAGCGGGGTATAATGCTACACATGAGTGACCTGGTGCAGGCAGATGTCTTCTTTTTTATTAGCTCGATGCTTGCTGTCGTCGTAACGGTCGGCACGGGGTTGCTCTTTTACTACCTTGTTCCTGTGGCGCGCGATATTCGCGCGATAAGCAGAAAGATTCGCAAGGCCGGGGAGGATATCGAGCATGATTTTGCATCAGTGCGCGCAGCGGTTCGTGAAGAGGGGATGAAAGGGAAGGCGATCACCGACCTCTTTTTTGCCTTTATAGCACGCAAACTTGCTCCCCCACGCCGCAGAGGAAAGAAAGAGGCTACAAAAGAGTCATCAGAACTGTAACAGTTTGCTATACTACAGGCTCGTACTAAATTTATTAACTTACTTACAGATACTATATGGCAAAGAAACAGGTAGGAACCGGGACAGTAGTCGGAGTGGGGGTTGGGGTTGCGGCCGCCGCGGCAGCAGCTGCGGGGGCCTATTGGCTCTATGGTGCTAAAGATGCCGCAAAACATCGGAGACAGGCGAGGAGTTGGATGCTTAAAGCGCGTGCAGAAGTGCTTGAAGCGGTTGAAAAGCTGCAAGATATCGATAAGACAAGCTACTTGGCGATAGTTGACGGCGTGATGAAGCGCTACGCTGGGGTTGCTGGTATAGGCGCCAGTGAAATGAAGCAAGTGGCAAAAGACCTCCGTGATTCGTGGGTGCATATGCAAAAAGCAACGCTAAGCGGAAGTCGTGCCGCCAAAAAAGGGAAAAAGGTTGCTAAAAAAGCAGTAAAAAAAGTTTCAAAGAAGTAAAAAACGCCCCGCTAGACGGGGCGTTTTTGATATAAGGGATGTAGTCTATACTTACCTTTGTATATGAAAAAGAGCCCTAACGAAGAGCTGCGTACGCCTATGGCGCTGTACCGCACCTACCGCCCGGCAAGCTTTGCCGAGGTGCGCGGGCAGGCGCACGTGGTTTCGGTGCTTGAGGCCGCGGTTAAAAAAGGCGAGCCTGCGCACGCCTACCTCTTTGCCGGCGGGCGCGGTACGGGCAAGACCAGTATGGCGCGCCTCTTGGCCCGCGCGCTCGGCACAGACGAAAAAGATATTTACGAAATGGATGCGGCCAGTAACCGCGGCATCGACGAGATCCGCGAACTGCGCGAGGGCGTCGCTACACTACCGTTTAACTCTTCGTATAAGTTTTACATAATCGACGAAGCGCACGCGCTTACCAAAGACGCATGGGGCGCATTACTCAAAACACTCGAAGAACCGCCCTCTCATGTGATATTTGTGCTCGCCACAACTGAGCTTGACCGCGTGCCCGAGACTATCCAGTCGCGCTGCCAGGTATTTCAGTTTAAAAAGCCTTCGCACGATATTTTAAAAAAGCTGGTGCTCGACGTGGCTAAAAAAGAAGAGGTAGCGCTTGAGCCTGCGGCGGCAGAGCTTATTGCGCTTATGGGCGACGGGTCATTCCGCGACACGCTTGGCATCCTCCAAAAAGTGCTCACCGTCTCGACCGACCTGCCTGCGCAGGCAGGTAAAAAGCTTACCGAAGCAGAGGTAAGCAAAGTGGTTGGCGCGCCAGAGGGTACGCTGGTGAACGAATTTTTAAAAGCGCTGGCAGAAAAAAAGACAGACATTGCCTTAACGGGCTTTCATAAGGCGCTTGCCGGCGGGGCAGAGCCGGGGATATTTATCTTGCTTGCGATAGCAAAAATCCGCACGGTGCTCCTGATGCGCTACGCGCCAAAAATGGAAGAGACGCTCGGAGAGCAGTTTAGCGACACTGACCTGGCGCTTATTAAAGAGTTGGCGGGCGCAAAAGGGGTGGCCATAAACTCTACCGTTCTTGCTGAATTTATTACCGCACTCTTAGAAACAAACCGCGCACCGGTACCTGCAATACCTCTCGAGCTCGCATTGTATCGACTTGCAGGGGCATAATATGCGCACACTGCATGTACTCGTCGGCGTCTTACTTATTCTTGTAGGGTATTTTGGCTATCTAATATATACGCAAAAGATTCCTTGTGTGACGCCAATTTCCTATGGAGTGGGGACGTATGATGGGCGTGTAAGTGTTTCAGAACCAGAAGCAATACGCCTTATGCATCAAGCTGCAGCGGTGTGGAATAAGGCATTGGAGCGCGAAGTATTTGTAGAAGGCATGTCTCCGGAGCTGCCTGTCAACTTTGTATACGGTCCGCTCCAGCAGACATTAGATGCCCGCGACACGATTGTCGGAGATATAGAAAGTGCAAAAGCAGAGCAAAAAGTAGTCGCTAATGAATACGCGGCGCTTAAAAAACAATATGAGCGGGCACAAAAACAAGGCAGAGCTACCCCTGCAATGAAAAGTGAGTTAGACACGCTCCTTGCGCGTTACTATGAACTCCAAAAAATTATCAGCGCCGATGTGGCGAAGGGCAACTCTCTTACCTACGATGATGTTAAGGCTGGGCAGTATATATTCGATTCTAGCGGCGCCCGCATCTATGTCTATGGATTTGAAAACAATAAAGAACTCGAAAGTACCCTGATACATGAGTTTGGTCACGCACTCGGGCTAGGCCATGTTGATGACGAGAGATCGGTAATGTATCGCAGTGATAAAAGCGTAGCCACCACGTTAAGTCCCACAGACCTGTTAGAGCTTACACGTGCGTGCAATGAGCAAAAAACGCTACTTTCTGGTATTCTCAATTCGTAATTGCCCGATCCACTAATGGTGTATTGAGGTAATAATTGCCCGATCGTCTAATGGTAGGACAGTGGCCTTTGAAGCCATTAATTGGGGTTCGAATCCCTGTCGGGCAGCAAACGAAATTTTTGGTACCGTTAGGTATCAAAAATTACGTTCGGTTGCTCGCCATGGCTGGGATGAGAAAGCGAGTGCGGGCACCTGTTCAGCAGAATAGGTCGCACGAGCGTGGTTAGGCGGAGCGAGGAGCGACGGCGACGAGTGAGCGCTTAGCCGAATCCCTGTCGGGCAGCCAACAAGAGCTAGGTTATCGCGCCCGAGGTGTGTCGATTATGGAAAACCGCCCATGCTTACAAAATAGGCATTATGGGTTACACTTTCTGACATGGAAATTATTCTCGCTATCGTCTTACTGTTTGTGGGACTTGGTATTCTTATATTTGGTGCCGAATCGCTCGTAAGGGGCGCTTCGTCTATTGCGCGCGGGTTCGGTATTCCTGCGCTCGTAGTAGGGCTTACAGTTGTATCATTTGGTACGTCTGCGCCAGAGCTGACGGTAAGCTGGTATGCAGCATTTACTGGTGCTACTGATTTGGCGGTAGGAAATATCATTGGCTCTAACATTGCCAATATTCTCCTTATCCTCGGTATCGCTGCTATCATTACACCACTTGCCGTGCAGTCCAGCACGGTTAAATGGGAAATACCACTTGCACTCCTGGCCACTATTTCTGTCTATGTAATGGGCCGTGACATATTCTTTGATGGTGCAGCGGCAGATGTGATTACGCGCACAGATGGCATCGCGCTAATCGGCTTTTTTGCAGTCTTCCTGTTCTATGTTTTTGCGCTTATAAAGAAAGAAACACCAGCTGTTTCTCAAGAAGAGCCATCAGAAGAAAAGACCATACAGCCCGTATTTGCGCTTGGATTAGTTATTGTGGGGCTCGGAGCACTTATTTTTGGGGGAAAGTTATTTGTAGACAGCGTCGTTTTCCTTGCGCGAGTCATCGGGCTTTCTGAAGCAGTTATTGGTCTTACGGTTGTTGCCATAGGTACCTCGCTTCCAGAGTTGGCAACGTCAGTTGTTGCAGCCATGAGAAAAGAGATTGATATTGCTGTCGGCAATATTGTTGGGTCAAATATATTCAACATATTCTGGATTCTCGGTGCGAGTGCTGTTATTGTGCCACTACCAGCACCTGCTGGGTTCGGTGTTGACGCTGTGGTTATGATTTCGGCAACCTTCGCACTTTTTCTAGCGCTCTTTGTCGGAACAAGGCACCAGCTTGATCGGTGGCAAGGTGTTGCCTTTATTCTTGCCTATATTGGTTACGTGGCCTACCTCGTGATGTAAGTGTTGGAACAGCGGTAAAGTGGTACACACGTGGGTGTACGTCTCTTCGTCATACGTGAGCAAACCGGCTGCGACTACGAGATGCTACCCCCTACTGCACGTGCCTACGGCGCTTACGGAAATAGAGATACACTGCCAACGCACAACCAAGGCCAATAACGACGCCTATTTGCAATACGGATTCATATCCTAACAGGTGTTTGACTAAGAGTATTGCGGTTGCAAATCCGCCGTACCCAATACTGATGAGAAGAAGGTCGCGCACAAATGAGCCGACTACCGTAGCAACAATGAATAGTCGCAAGGGAATGCGAAGCACTCCAGCACCTACCGACACCACAGCGCTCGGCACGATCGGTAGTGCGCGCAGCAAGATCAGTAGGACGTAATCTTTCCAACCATTCCCAAACCGCTGCCCAAATTTTTCTAGATCTTCGTGAGTAACACCAAAAAAGCGTGAGAAGTGCGTCATAATGACATCCTCCGCCTTGTCTGATATTGTGTAGATCAACAGTGCCCCGAAAAGTTTTCCTATTGTGGCGACCACTGCCAGAAATACTAGTGTGGGTACGGAGTAGGATTGAAGCTGTGCAAGCGAACCGATGAGCAGCAACACGGCTCCTGAAGGGATTGGAACAATGACCTCCTCTGCAAATGAAGCCAAGGCGGCAAAGAGCGGGAGCGGCATAGAGTGCGCAAACGACATGAGGGTGGCCTCAAGTGCAGTAAACATAGTTCTTACGGTATACCACGATTCGATCAGATTCCAGAGCGAGTTTGACCACCAGCCCCTACGTCATGGGCTGAACAGCCGATAGATGGACCAGGATGCATCACGATCTTGGACGAATACGAGGCGCACCGGGGTTAAAGCGTATTTACATTTTTAGGGACTTCAAAAAAACCTCAAGCGCCGTCTTTTCAATAGGGCGATACGCACCCTCCTTCAAAGAACCAATAAGAATGTTTACTATACGCACTCGCTTCAGCAGAGTGACACTTGCGCCAAGTGCGCCACACATGCGGCGGATTTGATGCTTTTTTCCTTCAGTAAGGGTGATTGAAAAGGTGTGTTTCCCCCGGATCTCTATCTGGCATGGTTTAGTTGTATGGTCGCCAATGTTTATTCCACGCCCCATCTTCTTTTTAAAGTCTTTGGGTAGTTCATCAAGCGTGGTGACCACGTATTCTTTTTCATGCTCGTTTTTCGGATTCAGCAGGGCGTCAGTTATTCGGCCGTCGTCAGTGAGGATAATGAGGCCTACAGAGTCTTTGTCGAGCCTTCCGATAGGGAAGACTCCTTCTAAGGGAAGAATATCTTCAATCGATTTCTCGGTGCCTTGTGGGGAGTGGGTGATGATGCCGCGAGGTTTGTTGTATGCAAAGTAGCGATATGTTTTCATCGCCCCTTTTACTTCTACAGAGTCTCCCTCTGCGACGATAGAGCCTAGTACGGCAGGTACGTTGTTTATATAGACACGACCCGCTTCTATAAGCTTGTCCGCCTCGCGCCGAGAGGCGTATTTATGTAATGCAAGGTATTTGTTGATACGCATTGCTTTAGATATACCACAGGGAGAGATGAAAAAGGTCCTCATTCCCCAAAGCCTAAGTTCCAACTTCGTCCCTGCCTGCGCAGGCAGGCCAGACGGCCAGTAAATCTGATTCAAGAAAGTGGTGATACAATTTTGATATACCACCAAGTCATGAAAAATAAGCACCAAACATTCTCAAGTCACCTGTGTAGTCACTGTGGCGGCCCGGCGCCAGACTGGAAGTGTCCTAAATGCGGCGCTACTTCAACCGCGTACGATCCGCGACACTTCCTCGCCTGTGCAGATAAAGGGAAGCAGGAGCCGCTTTGTAAGGGGTGTGGGGAAGCCGAGTCCAAGTGCACCTGTGCTGCTACAAATGCTCTATAATAGTAATTATATGGTTATTCTAAAAAGTATCGGAGCAATTTTGGCAGGTTTTATTACGGTCGTAGTGCTCTCTATGGGTATGGACTGGTTGATGGAGATAATCGGCATCTTCCCGCCGCCGTCTGAGGAAGGATTGTTTATTACCTGGATGCTGGCGCTCGCACTTATATACAGAACGATTTTTACCGTTCTGGGTGGTTATGTAACTGCAATGCTCGCGCCAGTTAACCCCATGCGCCATATTATTGTGCTCGGCGTTTTGGGTACGCTTGGTGGCATTGTGGGGATAATTGTCGGCTGGGATCTTTCGTCACACTGGTATCCTATTGCGCTCGCCGTACTTGCCTTCCCGTCTATTTGGGTAGGAGGGAAGCTCTACTTAAGGCGCGCCCGCTAAGGGTTTTTAAATAGAAACAGATTCGCGCAACTGTAAAGGGCGTGGTAAGGTTGCATGATGCAACGCGGGGAAGTCATACTTCGGTTTGAGAAAGTCTCGTTCGACTTTGGTATCAAAAAGCCCATTTTAGATGAGGTGAATTTTTCTGTGCGCCGCGCGAGCAAAATTACCTTCATGGGTCAAAACGGCGCCGGCAAGAGCACTATCTTTGGCCTCATGACCGGTGCCAATCAGCCCGAGGCCGGCATCATACATTTGGCTCATGGTCTTACGGTTGCCACGGGAAGGCAGGTGGTCCCGCGCGAGGACATGGAGCTCACGGTGCGGGAATTTTTTCAGCAGGTGTTTCCAAAAAAGGTCTACGACATCGACCCAAAGATCGACGCAGTGCTTGAGGTAGTTAACTTGGTAGCGCCGCACGACCGCACTATAGGATCATTCTCCGGCGGGCAGCAGGCAAGGCTGCTCTTGGCGCAAGCGCTTATCCAAGACCCCGACCTGCTCCTTCTTGACGAGCCAACCAACAATCTCGACAAAGAAGGCATTGCGCACTTGACGAAGTTTCTTATCGCCTACAAGAAGACGGTTATTGTTATCTCGCACGATGCGGAGTTTCTTAACTCGTTTACGCAGGGAGTGCTCTACCTTGATGTAAATACGCACAAGGTCGAGCAGTATGTAGGCAACTATTTTGATGTGGTCAACGAGATATCCGTGCGTATAGAGAAAGAAAACAGAAAGAACGCGCTGCTCTCGAAAGAGATTCAGGAGAATAAAGACAAAGCAAACTTTTTTGCCAACAAGGGCGGCCAGATGCGCATGGTGGCAAAGCGCATGCGCGAAAAGGCAGAGATGCTCGAGGAGACCAAAGTAGATGTCCGCAAAGAAGACAAGGCTATACGCTCGTTCCGCATACCATTCCAGAGCGGAGTTATCGGCGAGCTTCTGACCATCAACTCGCTTACGGTAGTGCGCAAGCACAAGCCGGTGGAGCGCAAGGTTAAGATAGCACTGCGCAAAAATAATCACCTGCTTCTTAAAGGGCCAAACGGCATCGGCAAAAGTACGCTCTTACAGTCTATTGCCAACGGCACCTCCAAGGGCGCTCTTGTTGCAGAAGGTGTAGAGGTGGGCTACTACCGTCAAGACTTTTCTAACCTCGATTTTAATAAAACCGTATACGAAGAGCTTGCTGCGGTGGTGGACCGCCCAATAGAAGAAGACTTGCGTAAAGTTGCTGCAGGCTTTTTGGTGAGCGGGGAGATATTCCACTCAAAAATAGGCACCCTTTCAGAAGGGCAGAAAGGCTTGGTCGCCTTTGCCCGTTTGGTGTTGCTTAAGCCGGGTCTGCTTATACTCGACGAGCCGACCAACCATATTAACTTCCGTCACTTGCCGATTATTGCCGAGGCACTAAGTGCGTACGAGGGCGCCATGATACTGGTCTCGCACGTCCCCGACTTTGTGGAGAAGATACGTATCGACGAGACGCTCGACCTTGGCGAATAAAACCGTTATGGCAGAGGACCTATACGACGTAGTAGTAGTGGGCGGCGGTGCCTCGGGGCTTATGGCGGCAGGCCGCGCCGCAGAGCTGGGTAAGCGCGTACTTCTGCTCGAAAAGAACAAGCGTGTAGGCGAAAAACTGCGAATATCAGGCGGCGGCCGCTGTAACATTACTAATGCCGAAGAGGACGAGCGGGTACTTCTGCGTGCCTACGGCAAAGCGGAGCAATTTTTATATTCTGTCTTTGCGCAGTTTGGCAACAAACATGCTTTTACATTTTTTGAGTCGCGCCAACTGCCGCTCGTGGTGCAGGCGCGCAAACGAGCGTTCCCTTCAACCGAACGCGCCTCCGATGTAGTGCGCACACTTGATGCATACGTTAAAAAAGGCGGGGTAGTAGTCCGCACCGATTCGCCAGTCACTTCAGTACAACGTGATGCCTCTGGCATTACAGGAGTGGTGAGTGGCAAGCAAATAATTACTGCGAAAAAATATATTTTTTGTACAGGCAGCGTATCTCATCCAGAAACCGGTTCAACAGGGGATGGATTTAAATGGTTAGAGAAGCTCGGCCATCGCATAGTTAAGCCAACGCCCTCTATCGTGCCGCTCGAGGTTAAAGACGAGTGGATAAAAGCGCTTTCAGGCAGCTCGCTTTCGTTTATGAAGATCACGTTCTTTGTCGACGGCAAGAAAGCATTTTCTAAAACAGGCAAAATACTTTTTACGCACTTTGGGTTGTCGGGCCCTTTGATTCTTAACAGTGCCACAGCCGTTTCAGACCTGCTCTATGAAGGCCCGGTTACTGCAACGATAGACGCCTACCCGCACACCGACCTGGGTGCGCTCGAGCGCAGTATCATAGCTGTGTTTGATAAAAACAAAAATAAAGCGCTTAAGAATGTTATCAAAGAGGTGGTGCCAGACGGCACCGCGCGCGGCATACTCCTACTGCTTGAGGGCAAAATCGATGTTACTAAAAAAGTGCATTCGGTTACCAAAGAAGAGCGCAAGGTGCTCGTACATTTGCTTAAGGCGTTGCCGCTTACGATTGAAGGGCTCATGGGTTTTGACCGCGCGGTTATCGCCGACGGCGGCGTGCCTTTGGAGGAAGTAGATACCCGTTCGATGCAGTCTAAAAAAGTACCGAACCTGTACCTCACCGGCGACCTACTGCACATCAACCGCCCTTCGGGCGGCTATAGCCTCCAACTCTGCTGGTCTACCGGGTATGTTGCAGGCACGCACGCGGCGGCATAATCTTCGCGATATACTTATACCCACATGCGCAGGCTGTTTGTAAGCACGTACGAGTTTGTCGAAACACTGCCTGACCGGTTTTATCCCTTTGCAAACGAAATCAACGGCCGGCGGATACGCGGCATACGTTCTTATCAACGGGCGGTACAACGCGCGCTTAGGAAAAACGGCGTCGGCCGCCTGGGTTACAAGCTTATGGTGTACCGCCAGACCTTTCACTTTGTAGGGTCGCTGATTTTTATCGTGTTTGCCACACTTATCTCGCAAGACCTCTTTGGCAGTGAGGCTGCGCTTTATGTGTTCCTGTGCATGGCGATCATTGCTCTTACGTACCAAGAGTTTTATCTGCATCCTAGAAAATACGGTCAGCGCGTAAAGAAGGGAGTTATAGACTGGTGTGTGTGGATAGCACCGATGCTTATCTACATCTTCCGCTAATAATGAGTAGTATACTAAATACGTCTAGCGCTAACGTATGAAGAAGATTCTTATTACGGGAGTTGTCGTCTTGGCCCTGCTGGTGGGCGGTTTTTTTGCACTCAATAACTATATCTATCAAGAAAAGCAGGCCGACCCCGCTGATGCGTCGCTTACCTCCCAAACTTGGACCTGGGTTGCCGCACTTTACAACGATGGCCGCGAGATTTTGCCCCAGGATCCGCAGGCGTTCACCATTTCTTTCGGTACCGACGGCTCGTTTAATGCAACGACCGACTGCAACCAAATGGGCGGCACATACGCGACAGAAGGCGATCAGATAACCTTTAGCGACATCTCTATGACCAAAATGTTTTGTGAAGGCTCGCAGGAAGGCACGTTTTCGGAGCTCTTAACCGACACGCAGAGCTACCATACTGCAGATGGCGAGCTTATTTTTGACCTCAAATTCGACAGTGGTTCGGTTATGTTTAGATAGGTGAAACGTAACGCTTACAGTCCAGGTTTTTTAAAAGATTTAGGGATTATTGCACTTAGCGTAGTAATTGCAGTTATCTTGGTGCGCACCGACGCACTGGTAAGTCTTTTAACCCGCACCGAGGAGCTTGAGTTTTGGGGCAGCTTTATTGCGGGCATCTTTTTTACTTCAATTTTTACAACGGCGCCCGCGATTGTAACCCTGGGAGAGATCGCGCAGGTGTACCCGATTTTCCTCACTGCGCTTGCAGGCGCCGCGGGCGCAGTGGTGGGCGACCTTATTATCTTTCGGTTTGTTAAAGAACGGTTTTCAGAGCATCTGATGGAGGTATTTGGCACGCAGGGCGGTCGCAAGCGCCTCAAACACCTTCTTAAAATACGGTCCTTCAGGTGGCTGACATTTTTGGTCGGAGGGTTTATTATTGCCTCTCCACTGCCAGATGAGCTCGGGGTGGCCCTCCTCGGCTTCTCTAAGATGAAGATATCGGGATTTATCGCCATTGCGTTTATCTTTAACTTTATCGGGATACTTATCATCGGCATTGCCGCACGTGCGCTCGGCTAACATGAAACAAAACAAGATTTTTATTTACGGCAAACATGCAGTGGCTGAAGCGCTTATGCGCCGCCCAGCAAGCGTGCGCAAAATCCACTTGGCATCAAGTATGGACGACCGCGACTTGCGCGAGCTTATTAAGCGCTCCGGCGTCCAGACCGAAAAGCTCGACGACCGTAAAGCAACCTCGCAGGCCGAGGGCAACGCATCGCATCAGGGAGTTATTGCACTTATTTCTTTGAGCGGGCTTGTGATGCCGTTTGAAAAGTTTCTTGAGAGTTTTGAGCCAACCGCGAATACGTCTTTGGTATTTTTGAGCGAAGTGCAAGACCCGCACAATGTGGGCGCGATTATCCGCTCCGCGGCAGCCTTTGGCGCGAGTGCGGTATTTTTTGCCGAGCACAATCAGGCTTCAATTACCGGCGCGGTTATCAAAGCTTCTGCGGGCACTGCCTTTACGCTGCCACTGGTGCTGGTGCCAGGCACCCAGCAGGCACTCTCTGCGTTAAAAAAGAAAGGCGTTCTCATCTACGGCCTCGCTGGGGAAGGTGGCAATGTACTGTGGGACCAAGAATTTACACAGCCAACCTTGTTTGTGCTCGGCAATGAGGCGCACGGCATTGCGCCCGCGGCCAAGACTTTGTGCGATACAATGCTTTCTATACCTATCAGCGGCAAGGCAGAGTCTCTTAACGTAGCGGCCGCGGGCGCTGTTGCCTTATACGAGTGGAGCACGCAACATCCCGACGCCCTTCAGTAAAATTACTTTTTGTGGTATTGTGTAAATGGCCCTCTCGGCCGATTTTTTAATGGAGATTCGCAACATAGCCATCATCGCTCATGTAGACCACGGCAAGACCACCTTGACCGATGCTTTGATGCGCCAAACTGGGGTAGGCGAAGAAGGAGTTTCAATGGACTCCAACGACCTTGAGCGCGAGCGCGGCATCACTATTTATGCCAAAAATGCCTCGGTGCCGTACAAGGGTACTAAAATAAACATTGTAGACACGCCCGGCCATGCCGACTTCGGTTCTGAAGTGGAGCGCGTGCTCCGTTCTATTGACTCGGTGCTCTTGGTGGTAGACGCCCAAGAGGGTCCCATGCCCCAAACGCGCTTTGTACTTAAGAAGTCTCTCGAGCTCGGTTTGAAGCCTATTGTTATAATCAACAAAATCGACAAGCCTGCAGCCGACCCTGCCATGTGCGAAGAGGCGGTACTCGAACTCTTTTTGGAGCTTGGAGCATCTGACGAGCAGTCAAACTTTCCGGTTATCTACGCTATTGGCCGCCAGGGTATCGCTAAAAAGAAGTTAGAAGACGATTCTAAAGATTTGACGCCACTTCTCGATATGATTCTTTCGCACGTACAGCCTGCGTCGGCAGCAGAACTAGAGCAGAAGCCGCTGCGCGCCCAGCCATTTAACCTTGGGTACGACAACTTCCTCGGCCGTCTCGCCATTGCTCGTATTTATGAAGGCTCGCTTACAACCGGCCAGCAAGTGTTTGTAAAAAATGCACTAAAAGAGATCCGTTCTGCAAAGATAATTAAGATGTTTTCATTTACGGGCCTTAAGCGCGTAGAGGTAACGCAGGCGCAGGCAGGAGACATTGTGATGGTTGCCGGCCTTGGCGCTATCGACATTGGCGAGACTATCGCAGGGGAGGAAGGGGTAGAACTTCTGCCCGTTATCGCAGTAGATGAGCCTACTATTGCTCTTAACTTCTTGGTTAACAGCTCGCCGTTTGCCGGCCGCGAAGGCAAGTTTGTAACCTCGCGCCAGATCCGCGAGCGCCTCGAGCGCGAGCTCGAGGTGAACGTTGGTCTTAAAATCGACTTTTCTCAAGCCGAGGCGTTTAAAGTATATGGCCGCGGCGAGCTCCACATTTCTATATTGCTCGAGCACATGCGCCGCGAGGGCTACGAAATGCAGGTCTCGCAGCCACAGGTTATTTTGCATACTGACGAGAGCGGAGAGCGACACGAGCCATTTGAAGAAATTGTTATTGATACGCCGCAAAGCTATCAGGGCGCTATTATCGAGCGCTTGGGTCAGCGCAGGATAGTACTTAAAGATGTTAAACAGCATAGCAACTCGATGCGCCTTATATTTGAAGGTCCGACGCGCGGCCTCCTTGGTTACCGCAGTCAGTTCGTACTCGACACCAAAGGTGAGGGAATTATCTCCAGCCGTTTTATTGAGTTCCGCCCGTACGTTGGCGAGATACAAAAGCGAGTAGTTGGCTCGATGGTGTCTATGATTGCAGGCAAAGCGCTCGGGTTTGCATTGTGGAACTTGCAGGACCGCGGCGTGCTCTACATTGCACCGGCAACCGAGGTGTATGAAGGTATGGTGCTTGGCAATACCTCGAAAGGCGAGGAGATGTATGTAAACCCGACTAAAGGTAAACAGCTGACCAACATGCGCGCCAGCGGTTCGGACGAGGCTATTAACCTTGTGCCTCCTTTTGAGCTTTCTATTGAGCGCGGTCTCGAAGTAATGAGCGAGGATGAGTACTTGGAAGTGACCCCAAAGAGCGTCCGCCTGCGCAAACAAACACTGACCAAAAACATGAAGGACCGCAACGCATAATTGACAAAAGACCTTACATACTATATAGTAACTGAATCAAAACTCTCTTCGTTTAGAAGAGGGTTTTTGCATTCATATGCAGAAGAAAAAGGCGGAGCCACAGGCTAAAACACCTATTAAGCAGGACAAACCCGTGCATGCCTATGGCACGTGGATTTTTAAGACTACCAAGTCCCAGATTTATGTGTGCGAATGCGGAGGCAAATATTTAAAGACGCGAAAGAATCAGACCAAGTGCCTCAGCTGCGTACGCGCAGGACTCTAAGATCCGGCCAATTTGGCATACACGATAAGACGGTGAGAAAAGGCGGTACCGCCAAGCGATTTGCCAGCGCAGGTTATAAGATGCAGGTACCGGCCGTCTTGCCGGTTAAATAACCCTTCGGCAGAGACCTGCTCTATGGGATACACTGCAGTACTCTCTACAATATAGTCGAGCTCGTAGCCATCTTTGGTGATGACATACATATGGTCGCCGCGTTTTGCTTTTTTTAAATTTTTAAACGCGGCCGTAACGTGGGCCGCAAATACTGCACTCCCTATTTCTCCTGGCAGGGTGCCTGCGCTATACCAGCCAACATTCCGCGTTTTTTCACTCGGCACGTCCATTTGTCCGCGCTCGTTTATGCCGACATTTTGTATTGCCGCATCAAGTTTAATGTTTGGGATAATAATACGCGATGGATAATGCGGTTGAGATAGAGAAGGCGCGGTTGGGAGAAGCGGTGTTGTGTCTTCTGCTCCGGTTTCGGGAGGAAGTGGTAGGGGAGTTGCCGTGCTTTCTTGCACTGCAAAAAAAGTTAAAGAAGTAACAAACACACCAAGCGCGACAACTGATTTTCCCATGAAGTGGGAATCATTGTAGGCGCCCTAAATCTGATTGTCCAATTAAGACTTCATGGTACGGGCGCGGCTTGCGGTGCAATGCGGTATAAAAGTCCCTCCAGCTCTCGTAAACTCACCGGTTTTGTCAGATGATAATTAAATCCAGCAGCACGCGCCATGGCTTTGTCTTCATCTTGGCCATAGCCGGTAAGCGCAACCAGTGTAGGACCTCCTCCTGCCATGTGTGTGCGAATATGCTCCGCTACTTCATAGCCGTTCATATCCGGGAGGCCGATATCAAGCAAGATAACATTGGGCGAGTATGCATTTAATGTATCTATACCTGTTTGTCCGGTATAGGCAGTTTGCACCTCGTGGCCGCACATTTCTAATAATCGTTTAATACCCTGCGCAGCTGCTTCATTGTCGTCAATAATTAAAATACGTTGCGGGGTCGGCTGCAGTAAGTGGGAGGTAAGCTGCGACATCGGGGTGGCAGGTTGCTCGACTTTGGCTGCAACGGCAAGCGGTATGCGTACGGTAAAGTTGCTACCGCGCCCGGGGCCCATGCTTGCAGCCTCAATATGACCTTGATGCATTTCAACTAACCGCTTAGTTAGCGCTAACCCAATACCAAGACCAGTGCTGCCACGTGTTGCGGCACTGATTTGTTTAAATGGCTCAAAGATATCTTCAAGACGCTCGGCAGGAATACCAACCCCGTCGTCCTCCACTCGTATAAGAAGGGAATTGTCCTCTGACCAGGCCGAAAGGCGGATATGACCCCCACGCTCAGTATATTTTGCAGCGTTGTTAAGCAGGTTCACCACTATCTGCTCAAGGCGTATTGGGTCGGCATAGAGTGCCAAGTTTGTTTCAGGAAAGCTGGTTTGCAATAAGTGGTCGCGGCTTTTTATAAAATTCTCGGTGCTTGCAACAGCGCGACGCAAGATCATTTGTGTAGAAGTATGTTCATGCTGGAGTTTAAACTTCTGTTGAGCTACCCGCGCAACGTCAAGCAGGTCGTCAAGGAGACGGCGCATAGCGTGGGTCTGCTGCTCGGCGTTTTCAATAAGTTGGGTCGATTCTGTATCATGCGCTTTAAGCTTGAGTATCTCAAGGGTCGACACAATGGGCGCCAGCGGGTTGCGGAGCTCGTGTGCAAGGATAGCAATAAACTCATTCTTGGCTTTGTCGGCACTCCCTAGCTTGTGGAGTGAGTGACGTAGTTCACCGGTGTATGCCTTTAAGTTTCGTACGATGATCCGACGTTCTTCAGCTATGCTTGCAAAAGGTAGAAATATGGCACCTATAAGGACAATAATCATCTGTACCTCAAAGAGTTGATTAGGCAGTATATTGTCGGGGCCGGCGCTCACCGTATTTGGCCCAAACAAACCAATAACCGAACTTGCAAAAAATGACCCAAGCACCCCAATAACCGTACTTGCAAAAATAGCTGCGGTCATAACCCGCGGCTCGTGCTGGAGCGCTATCCAAAATAGCGCTGTAAGGTAGGCATAAATGGCTATAATGTTTACGCCCCACGAGCCCAACGGAAGCCAGAAAATAATAACAGAAATAAGAATAAAAACACTGAAAGAGAGCGAGGCCTTGAGTATGTCTTGGCGGTTCAGAAGTGTATTTTTTATAGGGTACCAGGAGGTAATAAGAGACGTAAGCACTAACACACTTAACATGCTGCCTCCCCACGCTCGACTCCACCCAGTCAACCATGTGGTGGTAACCATGTCGGCACTCCATAGGACATTACCACCGTTGCTAAAGACCGGCCCCAGCATAGTGATGAATACGCCTGCCCCAATAAGCAGCAGTGGATCGCGCAGGTTATTAAATCTGCCGGTAAACCCAAAGCGGTTCATGAGGTAGGCGCCAAGAAGGGGTTGTGCGGTGTTTCCAACTGTGGAAAGTAATACCCAGATTAATGCGTGGTTAGATGGAGAGGTTAGGACGGTTACTATATGGGCAAGTGCAATAGGGAACCACATGCGGTATCCGCCGAGGAGTACCGCAGCAAGCCCAATGCCGGCCGGGGCAAGCACGATAGCGGGCGACGTGTCGTAGGTAAAAAAAAGGTACTGTCCAAACTTAGCGACAGCGAGATAACCTGCAAAGGTGATGAAGAGAGGGAGAAACTGCTGATTGCGGAGGACATGAGCGCCAAATAGTGCAGTGTTACGGACAGTCGCCGGTATGAACATGCATAAAGGATATAGTGCCAGCCTGAACAGAAAATGAAGAACTCAAAATAGGCTCATAAAAAGGCCCCGACGATGTGTCGGGGCCTTTGATCAGAACGCAATCACTCTTCGTCGCATACCGCGCAGTCTTCTGGTTTTGGGGGGTTTGCGAGAAGTCCCGGCAGGAACCAGTTGAGCCACCGTTCCATACGCGCCGCCCGATGTTGAGCGGATTCATGTTTAAATCTACGCAAGTAGAACGTATAGATCAGGGGACCTAGTTCACCGGTTGATTTTGCTCGGTAGAAATGAATTGCGTCTGCTGCAGGACTAATGGGGGCGATGATTTGGATTCCGGACATCTTAACCTCTTCTTTTCTTTCCTACGGTTCAGCGGGACCAACAAAGATCATACCCTGTTCTATATGAAGAAACAAAGAACAGCCGCAAAAGGTTTCTTTTGCGGCTGTTTTGTATTAATGAGTAATTATTTTACCACTCGCCAGATGTTCTTAACTCAAGATTGTTTGTGATAGTCCGAATCGGGTGATTATTGGAGCTGTTCCAATCTTTCTCCCAGTCTTCATCATCTCCGTTAGCGTCATCATTCCAATCTTTATTGTTGTACCAATTCTCGTCATTGGAGTCGCGGTCCCAGTTTTTAGTATTGTCTTTATTCCAGCCGCGGTTGTTATCCCAGTCTATGGTTTTATTCCAATCATGTTCATCATTCCATGACTCGTTGCAGTCATCATTCTTCCAGTCTTTGTTGTTATCCCAATTAGAATTGTTGTCCCAATGGTTATTCCAGTCGCTCATCCAGTCTTTGTTGCCGTGATCTTTGTCATCGTTATAACCGTCATCATCTGTGCTGCTTCCCATATCGCTGTCAGTGGTGTTCTCTCTAAACGCAAGCTGACCGCGGGTTACGCCGTTTGGATACTGCTCTGAGTGTACATTGACGTAGATCTTACCCTCCTCGATGGCCTTGCCCAAATCGGCCAGATTTTCGATATCGTAGCCAATCGTGTTACTGCAATCACTTGCAGAGTCAGCAATATCTCCGGTGCTAATGTCACCTTCGGCGAGCCGGCCGTTAACGTCGGTGCCGTTTGAGTC
>Ga0163150_10003859_pt1 | contig 20571 bp, 7 predicted proteins | sample OliLakLV19P2IB_FD_148628 | JGI IMG/M metagenome (GOLD analysis project Ga0163150, IMG submission 148628) | Freshwater microbial mat bacterial communities from Lake Vanda, McMurdo Dry Valleys, Antarctica - Oligotrophic Lake LV.19.P2.IB | ecosystem: Environmental > Aquatic > Freshwater > Lake >...
GAGTGGTTGGATGAGGAGAAGGTATGCACCCCTGTCACGCGCCCCCCGCGGCCGACCCTCTGATCGCACCCGACAGCGCGACATCATAACCGATGGCGCGCGATATGCCAGACAACAAATGCCCCGCGGACAGGGCCATCGCATGCGCCGCCACGCGGTGCCACGGGGCGGTCTTGATGGTGCCACGGGTCGGCTCGGCGACCCGTGTTTGTGGATGGCGCACGGGTCGCAGAGCCGACCCGTGGCACCGTTAACCCCGGCATGTACGATTGCACTGATGGTCCGCAATGACTTCACGCGCGGCCCGCTGACGTTTTGATGGCGAGGTGCGGCAATACGCGGATTTGCGGATGAACCGGCGCGGCTTCGGCGCCGCCGTCGGTTTGATGCCCGCCGTCCGCATCATTGCTGTCGCCCGCGCCGCCCGGCGGCGGGACCACCTGACCGTCCTCGGCACCGGCGTCCATCGCCGCGTTGGCGAGCACCTCCTCGGGCTTCGTATCCTCGGTGTGCCAGGCGTCCCAGTACGCCTCGAACCGCTTGCGCAGCCGCTTGGGCGACTCGGCGAACAGCCGCTTGCCCAGCGTCCGCGCGGTGCGGCGCAAGGCCCGCCGGCGGTCGTCGATGATGGGTAGGAAGGCGTCAAGATCAATGCCGACATCGAACCGCTCCTGTGCAAGCAGCTCGCGCATCACCGCCAGGTCGTGGTCGTCACCCAGCAGGTCAGAGAGCGTACCGAGCTCGGTGCCGCGGGTGGTCATCATGCGGGTCCACAGCCCGCGCAGCAGGCGGACGTGGTACCAGTGGTTCTTCACTTGCTTGCGCCAGTCGTGGAAATGCTCATCGCCGCGGCCGGCGTAGGCGCGGCGCATGGTGTCGATCGCTTTGCGGTAGGAATGGGTGAGCCCGCGCGAGAGGCCGGCGAACCCGCCGGGGCGGATCGACCAGTCGTGACTCATCGCCCGCACCTCGCGCAGCTTCTCGACGGAGGCGGCGACCGTGGCGGGGAGCTGCGGGTCGTTGCCGTGGGCGGCGGCGCGGCGGCCGACGAGGCGCGAGCGGATCGCATCGACCGTGACGCTCGGCACCGGCTTTTGCGACCACTGCACGAGGGCGTCGAAGGCGTCGACCATGGCCTGGGCGTCGCGGGTCGTCGACAGCGGCCGGGCCGCCTCGCGCAGAATCGCGTTGGCCTGTGCCGCGCGATCGCCCAACCGCGGCCGCACCAGGCGCAGCAGCGAGCGCAGCTTCTTGATGCGCTTGCGGGCCTCGTGAACGCCCCGCGGCTGACCGGTGAGCACACCCTTGAGATCTTCGATCGCCTTGTCCGCTTCCTCGCGGACAATCCGGCGGACGGCGGCGGTCATCGATTCTTTCTTGCGCAGTCGGTACGGCATGGAGACCTCCCACCTGCCGTGGATGATGCCAACCGAATGTTAGGAGCAAGCGAGTGGGGAGGGCGAGGCCCGGGACATATAGCCGTTAGAGCGTGTATGAGAAGTCAGAGATCAGAGATCAGAGGTCAGCAAGAACGGCCACATCGCCGCGTTCGGCTTTGAAGCTGACTTCTGACTTCTGACATCTGACCTCTTCTCATACACGCTCTTAGACGGTGCCACGGATCGGCTCGAAACCCGTGCGAGAAGAACACGGGTCACAAAGCCGACCCGTGGCACCGGTATGTGCGATTGTCCTGAGGGCCGGCCACCTCTCACGCCGCGGCGATCCAGCCGAAGTTCGCGCTGAGTTGCGCGTAGGTCAGGCTGACGTGCTGCACGCCCCAGGGGTTGTAGAGGTCGAAGGTGCCGGTGGCGCTGTTGTAGTTCTGAAGCACGTAGGCGTGGCCGCCGATGACGCCGCTGTTCGTCGAACCGTTGCTGCCGAGCGTGACCATCTTGCCGTTGTTGAAGTGGCTGATGAGCGTGGACTGCGAGGGCATGTAGGTGCTGTTGGCGTTGCGGCCGAGGATCTGCTCGTACACGCCTTCCATCCAGCCGCCCTCGATGCCCGAGTACGAGTTGGTGCCGTCCTGGCCGATCCAGCCGGCCTCATTGAGCTGCGCGTAAGCCTTCTCGGCGAGGCCCACCCACAGCTCGTTGCCGCTCGAGGAGGCGTAGCTGCCCATGTTGGCGAAGATGAATCGGCCGGACGAATCCGTCGGCAGGTACATGTCCACCGTCACGTAATCCGCGACGCCGTTCTGGAAGTAGCGCACGGCAAACGTGCCGTCGCCGTTGCTGACGAACATGTTGGTGATCGCGGCGGGATCGAGCTTGGCGACCGAGCCGAGCGAGGCGAGCAGGTAGCAGTCGCCGACGTAACCCTGCTCGATGTCGCCGAGGCTGGCGCCATTGAAGAACAGGTTGCCGCTCGCGAGGCGGTACTGGTAGGTCGAGCCGTAGATCGTCGCGTTCGGACGATCGAGGCCGAGGAACCATTTGTTGATGAGCTTGTCGAGCTGGGCATCGCCGCTGCCGGCCGCGAGGTTGCCCATGGCGGCGCCCTGGTATTTCGCGTTGGCGGTGTGGCTGTTGACGACTTTGTTCGTCAGCACGCGCACATCGGCGGTGAGCTGAAGCGCGCTGGCACCCTGTGACGTCACCATCAGGCGCAGGTCGGTGAGCTCCGTGGAGCTGACGACGCCGTCGTCGTCGCCGGCCTCATGGAGGATCTGCATCATGTCAACGCGGCTGATGCTGCCGTCGCCGAACAAGCTGCGGGCCATTGAGATGATGACGCTGTCGCTGAGGTTCTGCGCGAACCAGTCATTCGTTGGCTCGGGCGTCGGCTCCGGCGTCGGCTCGGGGTCCGGGGACGGTGTGGGCGTCGGCTCCGGCTCGGGCGACGGGTCTTCTTCCTCGATGAAGAGCGTCTCTTCGATCGCTTCGGCGCTCAAGTTCAGCGAGTAATACGTGTCGCCGCTGTAACGGCGCACCTCGACGTAATACTCGCCAGCCGCCAACTCACCGGCGAGGCTTTCATCCGCGGTGCCGGCGAGGCGCGACGTGCCGATCACTTCGGTCTTGCTGATCTTTCCGTTATGGTTGCGGTCCACAATGATGCGCACATCGGCGTCGGCGGTCAGGTCGGTCAGCGACAGCTCGAAGTTGCTGTCCTCGCCGATCGTGAAGCGGTAGTAGTCGAGCGTGTCGTACCGGCCGACGAACTCCTCGACCGCGGTCGCGCCGCTGATTTCGTCGAGCTCGCGGGCGGTCAGCAGCGTCTTGCCGGCGGTGTCGGTCGGCGTGAGATTGATGACGGTCAGCTCGTAGCCGCCGGTGGTGGAGCCGGCGACGGCGCCGAGGCCGGTGGTGATCTTGTATTTGGCGTTTTTCGCGGAGGAGATGCCGATGTAGTACGTCCCGGCCTTCTTGAACTTCACCGTCGCGAACGAGTCTTTCGACTTCGCTTCACCGACGCCCCGGCCGTTGTCGTTCGATGTGATTGCCTTGCCGTTGGCATCGAAGAGGCGCAGCATCGAGTTCAACGTGCCGTCGCCGTCGATGTCGAAGCTGAACACCTGACCGGCGGTGGCGTCGATGGAGAACAGGTCGACTTCACTGGTGGAATCGATGCTGTTGCTCAGGGCGTGGACCTGCGTGACGGTGCCGATGGCGTTCGCCAGCGCGATGCTGCTGCCGACCTCGAAGGGCCCGGCCGACATGTAGCAGCGGCTCTCGAGCGCCATGAGCGCGCGCCACCCGTCCTCCGCGTGGTCGTCGAACCGGCGGCGCGGATGGATCGCGGCCTTCTTCTTCGCTGCTCTGAAAATGCTGCTCATGGGTCCGTTGCTCTCCGGCGGGTGTGCGTACCGCCAAGGGCAACTGACGCATGCGCGAGGAGTGCGGGCCATCGTCCCCGTGCGTGCAATGTGAAGAGCGCGGGAAGCTGTGCGGACTGTGACGTCTGGGTGGCACTGACAAGGCCTGCTCGGAGGGCTTGTCAGTGTCTCTGTGACGCCAGGACACTGACAAACTCCGCGGACTGCGCTTGTCAGTGCCACCCACCTTTGCCACCCACCTGAACATCCTCGTGAACACGCGTTTGCCGCCCGTGCTTTGCCGCCGCGCACTTGGTATCCTGTGGCCTGATGACAGCGATGCGTACAACCGGACCCCATCAGGTGCGCGACGCGTACCGACGGGTGCTGCAGCGGATCGGCGAGGCCGCAAGCCGCCGCAGCCGCAAGCCCGATGACATCCATCTCGTTGCCGTCACCACCACCGCCAGCCCCGATGAAATCCGCACGCTCGTCGAAATGGGCCACGGCGACTTCGGCGAGACCCGCGTGCAGCAGCTCGGCCAGCGCGTCGCCACCCTCGAAGAGTTCCTCGGCCGCCGGCGGTTCTTAAGCCGGGGCCATAGCGTTGACCTGCCCGACATCCGTTGGCACATGGTGGGCAACATCCCGCGCAACAAGGTGCGCCAGGTCGCGCCGCTCGTCCGCCTGATCCACAGCGTCGACAACCTCCGCCTCGCCGAGGAGCTGCACTCGCTCGGCGCCCGTCAGAACGACCGCGAGCGCGGGGAAGAGAAGCCGATTGAAGTTCTGCTCCAGGTCAATGCGACCGGCCTCGAAAACCACTTCGGCCTCGCGCTGGCCGCCGTCCCGCACGTCGCCGAGCAGGTCGACTCGATGTTGCACCTGCGCCTGCGCGGCCTGATGACCGATGCCCCCGCCGGGGCGAGCGCCGATGAAATCCGTTCGCTCTTCGCCCGCACCGCCGAGATCTTCGAAGAGACCCGCGGCCTCAAGGTCGCCGGCCAACATTTCAACATCCTCTCGATGGGCCAGACCAACGACTTCGAGATCGCGGTGGAAGAAGGCGCGAACATCGTCCGCGTCGGCCGGGCGATTTTTGGTGAGACGGAAGGGTGAGAGGCAGGGTTTTGGGTTTAGGGTGTGGGGTTTAGGGTGTGGGGTTCAGGGTAAAGACAGAAGCACAGGTTCCGAGGATTGGCCAGCGTGAATGCGGGCTCGTTTTTCGTTGGTTCTAACCCTGCACCCTAAACCCCACACCCTACACCCTTCTTTTCCCAGAACTTCCTCCCCCTCGTGCGTCATAACTCATGTGGCAACGCGTTTGGTTCGTTGCATGAGCAAGCCACCAGCCGACGAAGCGGCCCCCTTGGCGGGCGAGGCGACGCCGGAGATGCGGCCCGACGATGATGTCGCGCCCGCCTCTCCCGCGGTCGCTGTCGATTTCACCGAGCTCGTCCCCCGCTACGAGTCCGCGCTGCTCCGCTACGTCGGTCAGCTCATCGGCCGCGATGACCTGGACGTCGAGGACATTGTGCAGGACGCCTTCCTCCGCCTGCACCGCCACGTCCACGAGCACGGCCCCGCCGCGATCCAGAACGTCTCCACCTGGCTCTTCCGCGTCGCCCACAACCTCACCATGGACACGCTGCGAAAAAGAAAAGTCCGAAGGGCCGTGCAGCAGAAGCTCGCGGGTGAAGCATCGCACGACAACTCGTCGCCGCAGCCCCACCCCGGCAGGGTGGGGGCCAGCCCGCCGCCATCACCAGTGCCCCACCCTGCCGGGATGGGGCTTCTCAATAACGACACGCTGGGCGACATGGAGCGCCGCGAGGCCTGCGACCGCGCGATGTCCGAACTGCGCACGCTGCCCGAGCACCAGCGGCAGGCCGTGATGCTCAAGATGCTCGAGGGCATGACCATCCGCCAGATCGCGGAAGTCACGCACACCAGCATCGGCAACGTCGGCTACCGCATCGCGCAGGGTCTGGCGGAATTGTCGAGACGACTGAAACAGGCGGGGGTGATTTAGGAACAACAGGAAATGGTGAAAGCATGAAAACAGGAAATCAAACCAGACGGCCGCTGCAAACGGCGGCGTCCACCAGATAAAGGCCCGTGTCTTAATTTCCTGGTTTCCTGCTTTCTTGCTTTCGTGTTTTGGAGCTCTCATATGCACTGCGAAAAATCCGAAATGTTGCTGCCGCTGCTCGTGTTCGACGAGCTGGCGGATGCCGAGCGAACCGAGCTGATGGCGCACCTCGCGGGCTGCGCCTCGTGCAGCGAGAATCTGGGCGACCTGCGGGTGACGATGAACCTGCTGCGCGAAGGCTTCGCGGCGACGCCGGCCCCTGTGTTGTCCGCCGAGCGGCGGGCGAAGCTGATGAAGAGACTTGCATCGCCGCCAAAGGTGAAGCGCAGGCGCCGCGCCGCGCCGCTGCGTTTGCCGGCGTGGGTCGCGTCGATGTGGCGCTTCCGCAGGCCGATCGGGATCGCGGCGGGGCTGGCGTTGATCACAGGAATTGGCGCTGTTGCGCTGTCGAACTTCACCGTTGAATGGGGTCACTCCAACAGTAGCGAACCGGTCGCCGCGAAGGACGGCAGGGACGATACGTGGTTAGCGACCACCTATTTGGATGAGGATCGTCGTTCCCGTCCGGAATGGGAGCATATCTCACAGTTGAATGGCGTGTATCTGAAACTACCTGGGAATCAGGGTTCTTACGCTTTCCGCAACCAATCCTCTCCCGATAACCCCCTCTCGGATTCAAGGGGATCCGGACAGCGCCAGAATTGGGGCCGAGGCATTGGCGACGCCATTCAGCGCGATAGCGTCCCGATGTACGACGGGTCCAAGTCGATAGCCTCCGCCGACGCGCCGGTGCAGAATTGGCGCGGAACGGTCCAGTACCAGGATGGCTACGCGGATTTCGGGGCCGTCGAGTCCGGTGGCGGACGGGACGGACGCAACGGCCCGCACAGCGTGCGCGTCGTGCAGCCCGGGGTGACCGCCAAGTTCAACGAGTCGCTCGCCCGCTTCGACGCCCCCGATCGTGAAGCCTCGCTCGGCCTCAAGTACACCAACAAGAACGGCGAGATCGAAGAGCGCCGGACGCCGCTTGCTTTCGACTCGACGATCAACCGTCCCGTCGACGCCTTCATCGAAGCCGGCACCACCGGCGAGGCGATCACCGGCAGTGGCGGCGCGCCACGCGGCGAGGCTCTCGGCGATCGCGACCTCTCCCACTCCCAGGCCGCCCTCGGCGGTGAAAAGACCAACTTCAAGCGGTCGGACCCCGCCGCAGCCGGTGGCCGCTCGCACAACCACTTCTATACCGAAAGCGAATGGATGGACCGCTGGGGCGCCGCCGATGACAAGGAGGCCTCGGCGCGCGGCCGTGTCGATCCCGCCGAGTACCTTAACGGCCTCGCGCTGGAGTTCCGCGCCGGTTATTTACAGAATCAAGGCGTCGAGGGCCGTCCCGCCGCGCCTAACGCCGCGTCCACTTCCGAGCCGAAGCCCGCCCTGCCCGCGACGCCGCTCGCCAGTGTCACCGCCCGCCCCGCCGAGGAAGTCACGGCGACCGGCGTAGCACCCGCATTCGGCACGGCCAGCCCTGCCAAGGTCGCGGCGCAGACGGGCCGCACGGTGCAACCCGGTGGTGCCGCTCCCGAGGATTCACGTCAGAAACAGCGGCTCGACGACCTCGCCGATCGCGGCGCCGCGCCCGACGGCGAGCGTTATCGCTTCGGCATCCCGACGGAAGGCAAGGCCATCGCCGATGCCAAAAAAACCGGCGCCGAATCGACCTCGCCTTCGACCGAATCGACAAAGGCGCCCGCCCGGGATTCGGCGCGGACGGAAGGCGACAAGCTCGCGTTGCTGCTCCCCAATCTGGAGCGGCCGAAACTGTCGAAACACCTCGACGACTTTGAAAAGTCCGACGGCATCGCCACCAAGGGGGACAAGGGCTCCGGCGGCCAGAAAGACAACCTCCTCGCCGCCACGGACAAACTCGGTCGCCTGACCGATGAGTCGCGGCCGGGCACGAGAGACGAACCCTCCGCCAACGAACAGAAGCTCGGCGAGCAGGGCCAGAACGATCCGGCCGGCAAGCGCGAGGGATGGGACAAAGCCAAGGATGCGCCCAGCCAGAAGACAGAGCCGGCGCCGGTCACCTTCAGCCTCGACGCCGGCCCCAACGCGAACCTGGGCGATGCCCTCCCGAAGCCGCGCGTGCTTTCCGAGAAGACGCGGGACCTGAACAGCGCGCTCTCCAACACCTCCAGCGGCGGCAGCAGCGGCGGCAAGCAGTCCGCCACCACGCTCTTCAGCGACGAGGACACCGAGGGCGAGCAGGCCACCCGCGAGGAGAAGATCGAGCAGATCACCACCCTGATCCAGGACAGCATCGGCGAGCAGGCCAACTGGGCGGCGTACGGCGGCGAGGTCGGCTCGCTCCGCGAGGTCGACAACAAGCTCATCATCAAGACCACGCCCAAGCAGCACCGCGAGATCAACCGCCTGCTCACCATGCTCCGCGAGGACAAGCCCGTCACCGGCAAAACCGGCGACGCCTACATCGCCGATGCCCCGGAAGACCGCGCCGTCGCCGCCCAGCTCCAGAAGAAAATCTCCATCGATTCCGAAGGCAAGAAGCTCAAGGGCGTCATCCAGGAGATTCAGGAGAAAACCGGCAGCAACCTGGTGGTGAACTGGGCGGCGCTGGAAGCAGCGGGCGTGGAGGAAGACCTGCCCGTCGCACTGAGCCTCAAGGAAATCCCCGCCGAGAAGGCGATGAAGCTGGTGCTCCAGCAGGCCGGCGGTTCCGCGCAGCTCGAGCCGCTCGACTTCGAGATCAGCGACGGCGTGGTGAAGCTGTCGACGCGCCGCGACCTGCAGCGGGCGACGGAGACGCGCGTTTACGACGTGCGCGACCTGCTCGCCTTCCAGTCGCCCAACCTGCAACCGGAAGGTCTGCTGGAGGAAATCACGGCGGAGAAGACGCGGGCCGCGGCCGAGTTTGAAGCGGAGGCCCAACGGCAAGCCGAGGCCGCCAAGCGCGCCGAAGCCGCCCGCCTCGCCGAGGTGGAGCGCGCCCGCACACAAGAGATCGCGCTCGCCAAGCAGCGCGCCGAAGCCGAGGCTCGCCAAGCCGAGGCGCAGGCCCAGGATGCCGAGCTCCAGCCCGCCGCCACGTTCCGCATCGTCCCCGTCAACCCGTGGACCCTCACGCAGCAGGATGCCCAGTCCACCTTCGCGCTCGACGTCGACACCGCGTCGTACACGCTCGGCCGGCGCTATATCAATCGCGGCTACCTGCCGCCCGCCGGCTCCGTCCGCATGGAGGAGTACATCAACGCGTTCGATTACAACTACTCGACGCAGTGTGATGATGTATTCAACATCCACGCCGAGGCCGCGCCGGCCCCGTTCGCGCCTTCGGAGTCCGCCAACACCAAGCTCTTGAAGGTCGGCGTCAAGGGCAAGGTCATCGGCCGCGACGGACGCAAGCCCGCCAACCTTATCTTCGTCGTCGATACCTCCGGCTCCATGGCCCGCGCCGACCGCCTGCCGATGATCCAGCACTCGCTCGAGCTCCTCACCGGCCAGCTCACGCCCAGCGACACCGTCTCGCTCGTCACCTTCGGCTCCGATGTGCTCACGCTGCTCGACCGCACGCCGGCCTCGCAGAAGGAGACGATCATCAACGCCGTGAAGTCGCTCCAGGCCAACGGCCCGACGAACCTGCTCAAGGGTGTGCAGGCCGGTTATCGTCTCGCCGAGCAGGCCCACAAATCTGGCGCGATCAACCGCCTCATCGTCTGCTCCGACGGCATCGCGACGCTCGGCGAGACCGAGGCCGATACGATCCTTTCCTATGTCGAAAACTACCGGAAACAGGGCATTTCCTGCACGACCGTCGGCTTCGGCGCGGGGGCGTACGACGATGACATGATGGAGAAGCTCGCCAACAAGGGTGACGGGGCGTACTACTTCGTCGACTCCCGCCGCGAGGCCAAGCGCGTGTTCGTCGATGAGCTGACCGCCACGCTCCAGACGATCGCCAAAGACGCGAAGATCCAGGTCGAGTTCAACCCGGCCGTGGTGCGCCGCTACCGGCTCATCGGCTACGAGAACCGCGCGATCGCCGACAAGGATTTCCGCAACGACACGATCGACGCCGGCGAGGTCGGCAGCGGGCAGTCGTCCACCGCGCTGTACGAGATCGAACTGGTCGCCGGGCCGGTTGAAAATGGCGGCCGGGCCGCGCGAGCCGACCTCGGCACGGTCTACGTCCGTTATCGCAACGCCGACACCGAGAAGATCGAGGAGATCTCGCAGCGGCTGACGAGCGATTTGGTGCGTGAGCGCACCGCGGCCAGCGATCCGCGGTTCTACCTGGCGGCCTGCGCCGCGGAGTTCGCCGAGGTGCTGCGTGAGAGCAGCCACGCCGCCGGCGGGAAGCTCGAGCGGGTGCAGACGCTGCTGGAACAGGTCACGCCGCAGTTGCCGCTCGATGAAAAAGCCGCGGAGCTATTGGACCTCGTGCGCAAGGCGCAGGGGCTGCCAAGAGCGCCGTGAGAGGTCAGAGGTCAGAGGTCAGAGGTCAGAGTTGGGATTTGTGATTTGAAAGCCCACGCACTCCCGTGCGTGGGTTCGTCGGACAAAGGAGCCTGTCATGGCGGTGCGATTTGGATGGATGCTGATGTTGGCCGCGTTGTTCGCCTCGGCGTCGAGCGCCGCCGAGGTGGCCGGCGTCACCGTCGGCGACGTTAAGCTCAACGGCCGGATCGACGATCAGTCGTTCTCGTTCGGGCTCGACTTCGGTGCCGTATCGACGCAGCCCAACGCGGTGCTCCAGTTGGTCACCGGCGACGTGGTGCTCGAAGACCTCACCGAGCCGAAGGCCGGCGCCCGCGCGACGTATGACGCCGACAAACGCGCCTACGCGCTCACCTTCCAGGCCGCCGGCACGCACAAGATCGCCGCCCTCTTTGCCGCCCGCGCCGCCTCCGTTGAAAGCGGCGCCTGGCGCGAGGTCGCCCTGCACCTGCCCGCCGCCCGCATGCGTTCGATCGAGATCGCCTGCGACCGCAGCGACATGGAGGTGCAGCTCCCCGGCGCTTTGAAGATCGAACGCAGCGTCGCCGACGGCAAGCTGGTGATCAAGGCCCTGCTCGCGCCGGGCGTGCCGCTCACCGTGCGCTGGAAGCCGCAAGTGCAGCAGCTCGACGCCAAGCTCGTGTTCTCCACCGAAGCCAACACCATCGCCACCGTCACCGCCGGCGCGATGAAGGTCGACACGCTCTTTGAGTTCATCGTGTCGCAGGGCAAGCTCACCGAGCTCGCCTTCACCGTTCCAGCCGGCTTGAGCGTCACGCAGGTGCGCGGCGCCTTCATCCGCGACTGGCAGATCAAGGCCGCGACCGAAGCGGGCAAGCCGGCGACGCTCACCGTCGCGCTCAATCGCCCCGTCACCGAGCGCTACGGCCTCCAGATCATGGGCGAAACCGTGCTCGCCGCGTTCCCCACGCAGGCGGCCCTGCCCGTCGTCGAGCCTGTCGGCGGCATCCGCGCCGGCGGCAGCGTGCTCGTCGGCACCAACAGCGCCATCGGCCTCGTCGTCAAACAAACGTCCGGCCTCTCGCAGATCAACGCCGCCGCCTTCCCGCGCGTGCTGCTCAATAAGGATGAGGCCCGCGCCCTGCCCGGCATCACCGGCGGCAAGGCGTTCGCCTTCACGCACGCCACCACGCCGTACCAGATGACCATCGCCCTCTCGGACATCGTGCCGACGTTCGAGACCACGCAGGTGATCACCGCGCTGATCAGCGAAGAAGACCTGACGATCCAGGGGCAGATCGACCTGGAGGTGCGCGATGCGCCGCTACGCGACATCGTGATCGATGTGCCCGCGGGGTTCGTGGTGGCGGACGTGGCCGGGCAGATGGTCGATGAGTTCGTCCCCCGGCCGGTGCAGGCGAACCAGACGAGCCGGGCGGTGGACGTGCGATTCAAGCAGCCGGTGCTCGGGCGGACGGTGCTCGGCTTCAAGCTCGAGCTCGGCAAGAGCCCGCTGGGCGCGGCGCAGTCGCTCCAGGGGTTTGCGGTGCGCGGCGCGGCGATCCGCCGGAGCTTCATCGTCGTCGCCGCCGATCAGGGCGTCGCCGTCGATTCGCCGCAGGCGACGAACCTCACGGGCATGAACACCGCGTCGGTGCCGGTGCGCGTGCCCGGCGCTCAGTATGCGTACAGCTTCCGCGAGGCCGGCTGGCTGCTCCAGTTCACCGCCAGCAAGAAGCCCGCCACGATCCGCGTCGAATCGTTTCACTTGCTCACCCTCGGCGAGCGCGTCGCCTACGGCAACATCGCGTTCAACTACGCGATCTCCGGCTCGCCGGTCGATGAGTTCACGTTCCGCATCCCGCCGAACCTCGACTATGTCGACATCATCGGCCGCGATGTCCGCTCCGTGTCCATCGATCCGGCCGACCCGCAGGTCCGCAAGGTGAAGATCGCCCGCAAGGTCATCGGTGATTACACACTCGGCATGACGTTCAGCCTGAAATACAAGGACGGCGACGTCATCGAGGTCGGCGGCATCCAGTGCGAAGGCCCGCAGGTGCAGACGCAGACCGGCTACATCGCCATCGCAAGCAACCTGAACCTCGAAGTGGAGCCGCAGGCGAATCCCGTCAGCGCCACGGGCAGCGACGTGCGCGTCATCGAGCGCGACGAGCTCCCGGGGAACTATCAGTTGCTGGTGAATGCCCCGATCCTCCGCGCCTTCACCTTCAACCGCACGCCGCACACGCAGAAGCTGAAGGTCAGCGCGTACGAGCGCATCGCGCTGCTGCCTGTCGTCATCGAGGTCACCGACATCCGCACCGACATCTTCGCCCATGAGGACAGCCCCACCGAGTCGCGCACCGTCGTGCGCTACCGGATCAAGAACTCGTCGCGGCAGTTCCTGCCGCTGTCGATGCCGGCCGATGTGAAGGTGTGGCAGACGCGCGTCGGCACGACGAGGATCGAGAATGGCGAGATCGTCGAGGGCCTTCAGCGCGTCACCGCCTCGATGGACCCGGCGAACAACCTGCTGATGATCCCGCTGCCCCGGCACGCGAACCCCAACGAGCCGATCACCGTCGAGGTCGAGTACGGCGCCGGGCACGACAAGTTCGGAAGCTTCGGCGGCAACGTGGCGCTGGCGGGCCCGACCACGGACAAGAACAACGCCGTCAGCTCGACGTTCACCAACTGGACCGTCGTCGGCCCGGCCCAGTGGGCGGTGCGCGTCGAGGACTCGAACCTCCGCCCGCAGCCGCGCGAGCAGCGGCACGGCGGCCTCGGCGTGGTGATGTCGCGAACGGCCGGCGCGTGGGGATGGGCGTGGGAGCAGTGGAGCCTGGCGATGAGCGGCGACAGTGAGCTGCGCGGCGAGGGCTGGCTCGCGGTCGCTACCATCGTGCTCGGCCTCGCGGCGCTGGCGGCGATCATCTACTGCGCGGTGAAGCGCCGCCGGGCGCTGCGGCTGCTCGTCACACTGTCCGTGCTCCTCGTCCTCACGACCGCAGGCCTGCTCGCCGCCCACGCGCCGCAGGTCAGCGAAAGCGAGATGCGGCCCGATGACCTGTCGGTCCTCACGATGACGCAGACGGTGACGATGAACTCGACGGAGCCAGTGCGCCTCGTCGCGTCGGTCGTCCCGCAGTGGCGGCAGTATTCCACGACGCTCGGCGGCATCGTGGTGCCGGTGCTCGCCGTGCTGGTGCTCATCGTGATGGCCTTCCCGCCGACGAGGCTGCGGCCGCGCCTCACCGCCTTGCCGCGCGTGCTGATCACCATCCTCGCGCTGGTTGCGCTGCTCTATGGCCTCGCGCAGTACCTCGCATTTGTCCCGGCCATTCTGCACCTTTTCACGTGGCTGCTGCCGCTGGGCCTACTGGGCTTCTTCCTCTGGCGCGTGCTCGGCCGGCCGGCGTTGGGCATGCCCGACTTCGGCGCTGCGCCGGTTGCCGCGACGATCGCTCTGCTGGTGATGCTCGCCGCCGCCGCCCAACCGGCGCACGGTCAGGCCACCGCGTCCGTCATCTCCATCGCCCCCAAGCCGCCGGTGCTCGACAAGGTCACCGCCGCGCTCAAGGCCGACGGCGATCACGTCGAGGTCGACCTCGCCCTGCGCATCACCGCGGAGGAGCCGACGCGCATCGTGCTCATGGATCAGTCGCCGATCGTCCTCACGCCCGATGATCCCAGCGCCGCCGTGCGCATCGAGGCCCAGGGCCGCAAATATTACCTCGTGGTCACGAAGCCCGGCACGCACGATGCGACCTTCAAGTTCCTAAGCCCGCTGCATAAAGCCGGCGACGATGGCACCTCGAGCATCACCTTCCCGCTCCCGCTCGCGCTGACCAACCGCGTGACGCTCACCATCCCCGCCATCGGCCTCGACGTACACGTCGATCAGGCGATGCGCATGACGAAGAGCGAAGCCAACGGCGCGACCATCGTCAGCGCGATCCTCGGCCCCGGCGACGATATCGCCGCCTCGTGGAAGCCGCGGGCCCGCGCCACCAGCCAGGAGAAGACATCGTTCTACTCGCAGGTGATCTCGGCCGCCCGGCTCGACGCGAGCCTGATCGAGGCCCGGCACCTCGTGAAGTTCCAGATTGCCCAGGGCGAGCTGCGCGACATCCGTCTGCGCATCCCCGAGCCGATGACCGTCACCGCCGTGCAGGGCAAGGCGCTGGGCGCCTGGCGGTTCGATCCGGCGAAGCAGGAATTGGAAGTCCGCCTCTCCGAACCCGCCACCGGTGAATATGCGATCGCCCTGATCACGCAGATTTCACGGGAGAAACTGCCGTATGAAGCGGTGATCGCGCCCATCATCGTCGAGGACGCGGTGCGGCACACCGGCATCCTCGGGCTGCTCGTCAGCCCGACCGTGCAGGCGACCGTGAGCAAGGGACCGCAGGCGATGAACGTCGACGACTTCGCGCGCGAGGCCGACGCCCTGCTCCGCACCTTCGCCGGTTACGCCCCTGCCCCCGGCGCGCCTGCCCCCGGCGCGGCGGCTTCAGCCGCCAGCGTGCAACCGATCCGCTTCGCCTACCGCACCACCAAGGCCGACGACACCGTCACGGTGCAGGCCATCGAAGTGAAGCCCGAGCTCCGCGCCCATGAGGACGCGACCTTCGCGATCACCGACGACCGCCTGATCTACAACGGCGCGCTCGCCATCGACGTCTCCAAGGCGGGCGTTTTCAACGTCGAGCTCAAGCTGCCTAAGGCTTACGAGATCGAGACGCTCACCGCGCCGCAGGTGAGCCACTGGGACGAGACGATCGAGGGCGACATCCGCACCGTGCTTGTACACTTCAAGGAGAAGCTGATCGGGCAGGCGCCGTTGAAGCTGGAGATGAGCCAGCAGGTCGTGGGTCTGCCGAAACAGGTCACCGCGCCGCGCATCGGCGTGACCGGGGTTATCAAGCACACGGGTCAGATCATCATCGCCGCCGACCGCGGCGTCCGCATGCTCATCGCGCAGCGCGAGGGCGTCAGCGAGCTCAATCCGCTCGAGCTGGGCATCCGCGAGCAGGGCACGCTGGCGTTCAAGCTGCTCAAGCCTGACTGGACGCTCACGCTCTCGACCGATGTCGTCGAAGCCCGCGTCACGGCCGACTTCCTGCACGTGGCGAAAGTGACCGAAGGCCTCGTCCGCCACACGTATTACCTCTCGTTCTCCCTCGCCAATGCCGGGAGCAAGGTGTTCGAGTTCCAACTGCCCAAGGGCGTCGAAGGCGTCGTCGTCACCGGCCCGGACATCGCTCGCCGCGAGCCGGACAAGGACGGCAGCGGCCGGTACCGCGTCGAGCTCAACCGCAAGTGGTACGACCGGCCGTACCCGCTGACGGTGTCCTATGACACGAAGTACAAGCTGCCCGTCGAGGCCGAGAACGCCGCGGGCACGATCGTGATCGATCCGCTGAAGGCGCTGAACGTCGACCAGCAGCGCGGCCACATCGCGGTGCTCTCGATGCCGCGCGTGCAGCTCATCGAGCAGAACCGCAGCCCCTCGCTCCAGCGGGCCGAGCCGCGGGCAATCCCCGGCACCTTCGGCGTCCGCAACAAGGAGGAGATCGCGGGCGCCCCCTTCTGCTACGCCACGGCGACATCGGATTACTCGCTGACGCTCACCGCTCAGCGGCACCAGGCGGCCGACCTGCTCCAGGCCGATGTGCGCAAGGTCGAGATCGACACCATCGTCGCCGACACCGGCAACAGCGTCACCAAGGTGATGATGCAGCTTCGCGTCGGCGACAAGCAGCACCTGGAGACGATCCTGCCGCGGGGCTCGCAGGTGTGGACGCTGCTCGTCGCGGGGCGCTCGACGGCGCCGTCGCAGGTGAAGCGCGGCAGCGTGGATGTGCTGCTAATCCCGCTCGGGGCCGCTGCCGGGCGCGGCGAGGTGTGGGTGGAGTTCGTCTATGTCTCGCCGGCGCCGGATGAATGGTCGCGCCGGCACCCGGTGCTTCAGGGCCCGCGGTTCGATCTGCCGCTGAAGAATGTGTCGTGGCAACTGCTGCTCCCGGAGCACTTCGACTACGAGAAGTTCGAGGGCACGATGACGGTGAACAAGAAGCTCGTCGACAGCGCGACGTTCGCGCGTTACGGGCTGAACGAGTACGACGCGCAGGTTTACAACTTCAACCGGCTCAACAGCGAGCGGGCCCGCACCGCGCAGGTGCGCGGCGAGCAGCGGCTGCGCGAGGGCAACCAGAAGCAGGCCCAGCACGAGTTCGAGGCGGCGGTGCATTACTCGGCGTTCAGCGAGGACGCCCGCGTGAAGCTGCACCAGTTCAACAGCGACAAGGCGTTGGTCGGTTTGGTCGGTTCACGGCAGCGCTTGCGCGAGCAGGCCGAGGGCATGGGCGCAGCGCCGGCGGTGATCGCCGACCTGAACACGGAGACCATCGATCGCGTGAAAGGTTCATTGAGCAAGGCCGACAGCGAGAACCTCGCGGACCTGACCCGCGTGTGGACCGAGGTGCAGGAGAAGGCGGCGGGCGAGACGGTGCAGTTGGCGATCAACCTGCCGTACCGCGGTCGCGTGCTGGAGTTTGGCCGGGCGGTGCAGGTGGAGCCCAACACGCCGATGCAGGTCGAGTTCACCGCCAAGCCGCTGCCGGAGGCGGGCAAGAGCGAGGCGCGGTGGTGGGTGCTCGGGCTGGTGCTCGGGTTCCTCGCTCTCTACGCGATGGTGGCGACGCTGTCGCGGCGCTGGACGAGCCTGCCGGATGCGCTGCGCGAGGACGATGATGATGCGGATGAGGTTGAGGACGTGGCGAGTGACGATGTGCCGCGGCTATAAGCTCTGCATCAAAATCGATCGGAGCCGCGAAGCGTAAGCGAGCGGTTGCCAGAGAGCACCCTGTGTTCAGTAGCACCCGCACGCTTACGCGTCGCGGCTCGGATGGAGACGGAGACGCTCATCACGGCCGCTGCGCCGAAGCGCCTTCGCCGACCACCACGTAGGCGCCGCCGTATTTCTCCGCGAGCGTCTTGAGCGTGCTGCCCGCATCGGGTGCGCCGATCTGCGTCGCGGCGATGCGGGTGTCACCCCTGGGGTTGAGCGTGGCGATGCGGTCGACCAGCTCCTTCGAGCCGACCTGTCCCGCGCCGTCGCCCGCCACGCCATCGGACACGATCCACAGCAGGTCCGGCGCGTAGGAGAGCGCCACGTCGAGCGCCACCAGCGGGTTGGTCGCGCGGGCCGTCGATGTCCGCACGTTGAAGTCGATCCACGATTCGACCTTGGCCTTCTCGGCGTCGCTGCCCTCGCGCAGTCCGTTGGGCGGCGCCTCGGTGAACCGCTTGCCCTCGGAGAAGACGACGGTGAACTTCTGGGTCGGCGCGACCTGCCCGAGCTTCCGCTTCAGCTCCGCGAGGATCGTGGTCGTTGCGCTGGGCGATGAGCCGGCGGCGTGAACGAGGAAGACAATCTGCTTCGCCTGCGCGAGTTCGTAAACCACGCGCGGCCGTTCGCCGCTCGGGTTCGCGAGGCTCTTGATCTCGTCGGCGATGCGCGGGTCGACGATGGGCGTGCCGGTGCCCTTGATGGTGGGGTCGTGGAAGATGGAGGCGGAATCCTTGGCGCCGGCCGAGGCGGCGCTGGTATTCGCGGGATCGACGACGGTCTTCGCGGGTGCGACCGGCGGCGGCTTTGCGGGAGTCGTCTTGCCGTCGGTCGCGCCGCCGGTGTCGGTGTTGGCGGCGATCTGCTGGCCATTGCCGTTGCTCGGCGTCGGCGGCGCGCCGTTGTCGCGGCCGGTCAAGGCGTTGACGAGCAGGACGAGGAACATGCCCACCGCGGCCGTTGCCGTGACGACCATCGCAATGGCCGGTGTGCGGTTGCGCGGCGCGGGCTGCGCGCGCCAGGAATAGGTGCGGTCGAGGTCGATCGATGCGGACGAAGGCGCGGGCGATTCGGGACGCGGCGCGGGCGCTGCCGGGCGCTCGACCTCGGGCCGCGCCAGTTCGCTCCGCCGCGCGGCGATCGCCATGCCGGATTCGAGCTTGGATCCCAGCGACTCGATCATCCGCTCGATGCGCTGCTGCGCCTGCCGCTGCGACTCGGCGAGCGCCTGTTGCGCTGCGGCGATCGACTCGCGCTGCGACTCGGCCAGCGATTGCTGCGCCTGCTCAATGGCCTCATGCTGCGCCTCCGCGACCGCCTTCCGCTGCGCTTCGCTCATCGCCTGCCACTGGGCCCGCTGCGCTTCCGATAGCGCGTGCAACTGCCCGCGCAGCTCGCCGGCGGTGTTGCGGGCATCGATGCCCGGCAGCGCCTTCAGCGCCGCCAGCACCTCGCCCAGCAACTCCTCCTGCCGCTGCGCCGCCTTGGCATCGCCCGCGTCCCGCACCGGCAAACCGGCCCGCACTTCCGCCGCCAGCGCCTCCACATCCAGCGCCGCCGCCGGCCGTGGCAACGCCGCGACCGCCGCGAGGATGGCCTCCAGCCGCGGCGACGGATCAACCGCCGTCGGCAGCGCCTTCAGCGCCTCACTCACCTCGCGCAGCAAAGTCTGCTGGGTGTCACGCGACGCTTGCGCCTCCGCATCCGCCGCCGCAAGCTTTACCTTCACCTCGCGCACCAGCGCCGCCTGCGCCGCTTGCGCCTTCGCCTCCGCATCCCCCTTCGTCTGCTCGATCACCGCGATCGACTGCGTGAGCAAGTCGTCGCGCAGCTTCGCCGCATGCTCGCCAAGGTCTTCGCGCACCGCCTTGCGCAGGTCCGCCGACTCGCGTTCCCACGCCTGCGTGCGCACATCGAGGTCCTTGCGGACCTGTTCGACCAAGCTCGACGGGCTCGCCGCGGCGACCGACTGCACATCGTGCCGCAGCTTCTCGATCAACTCGTTCTGTGCCCGCAGCGCCGCGACATCCACCGCTTGCGCTTTCGCCTCCGCCGCCACCCGCGCCACCAGCCCTTCAACATCCACCGCTTGCGCCTTCGCCTCCGCCGCCACCCGCGCGACCAGCGCGTCCACATCCACCGCTTGCGGTTTGGCGCGCACCGCCTCAAGGATCGCATCCAGCTTCGGCGCGGGATCGACCGCCTTCGGGATCGCCTGCACCTCCGCGCGGAGCTGGTCGATGAGCTGCGCCGTCGCCGCGCCGTTGCCGTTGCCCGCGGCCGCCGTGGTCAGACCATTGAGCCGATCCATGAGCTGGTCGAACCGCTCGTGATACGCGGGCTGCGGCTTCTGCACCGATTCGAGGATCTGGAGCAACACCTCATCGCGCCCGTCGTCCGGCCGCTGCTTCACCGTTGCCAATACTTCATCCAGTTTCCCTGCCAGCGCCGCCTGCGACTCAACCAACGCTTGCGTCTTCGCGCTCTCCGCCACCGCAACCGCCTTCGCCTCCATCGCCTTCAGCGCCTCGACGATCCCCTGCAACTGCGGCGACACATCAACCGCCTTCGGCAGCGCCGCCAGCTCCGCGCGTACCTGCTTCGCCACTTCCTCCGCCGCGAATCTCGCTTGCGCCCCCGCATCGACCGCGGCCTTCCCCGCCGCCAACACCGCTTGCGACTCCGCATCCGCCGCCAGTTTCCCCGCCGCCTCGACCGCCGCCTTCGTCGTCCCCGCGACCGCCGCCGTCACCCGCGCCACGATCGCCTCGACATCCACAAGCTGCGTCTTGCCCTCCAGCCCCTTCACCGCCGCCGCCAGCGCCGCGAACTCGGCCGTCACATCCTTCGGCCGCGGCGCCGTCGCCAGCTCCAGCCGCACCTGCGGCAACAACTCCGCCTTCACCTGGCTGACCACGTCGCCGGCCGTGATGCCCGCCGGCTTCGCCTCGATGACCGCGAGGATCCGCTTGAGCAGGTCGACCTCGACGCCCGTCCCGCCGGGCGACCCGCGCGACGACACCGCCGACCGCGCCGCGGCCTTCGTCCGCCGCGCCGCCGCGTCCGACTGCACCTCGTCCAGCACCTTCTTCCAAAGGTCACCGGCCGAGCCGCCGCCGCCGCTCCCACCCTTGGCGGAAGGCTGTTGAGGTTGAGGTTGGTCCATGCCGATCCACCACTTACGCCCACCACAGGCGCTGGAACAGAACACTGATCTTACGCCCCACCGTTCACAATCCCAAATCTACCGTGCGAATGGGCAGGGCAATCGCATGTAGTCATCCGAGATTCATGAGGACCCTGAGCAGGTAATCGTGGTCCCAGCCGCAATTGAGGCGTTTGTTGGCGATACCGAGCTTCAAAGTCGATTCCGTTTTGAGCAGGTTG
>Ga0163150_10003861_pt1 | contig 20567 bp, 14 predicted proteins | sample OliLakLV19P2IB_FD_148628 | JGI IMG/M metagenome (GOLD analysis project Ga0163150, IMG submission 148628) | Freshwater microbial mat bacterial communities from Lake Vanda, McMurdo Dry Valleys, Antarctica - Oligotrophic Lake LV.19.P2.IB | ecosystem: Environmental > Aquatic > Freshwater > Lake >...
GTCCCCTCGCTGGCGCGAGGGGCTTCTATGGGGAAGCGCACTGAGTCGCTGGTGCTGCGCGGGTTCCGGAGGAATCAGACTCCAGAAAAACGCATCCGCGAGGGGTCGTGACTTGCCCCGAGCCACAGCAATGCCTGCTTTTTGCCCTTGGTCTCTGGAGGCAATGTGCGCGTAATCTCACGTCATGCGCGACGCCTGGAAGACAACGAGCCGCAGACTCCTGCCTTGGAGGGCATTCCTTCTCGATGCCCGCAGCCTCGCGATCTACCGGGTCGGGCTCGGGCTGATCCTCGTCGTTGACTGCATCGAGCGCATGGCTGACCTCGAGATGATGCTCGGCCCGAGCGGCATCTTTCCGCTCGACACGATCATGCGGTACCACGGCACAGTGACGATGTGGTCGCTGGCCTTTGCCCACGACTCAACGGCCTGGAGCGGCACGGTCCTCGCGCTCGAGGGCCTCGCGGGCGCGGCACTCGCGATCGGCTGGCACACACGGATCGCCACGATCGTGGGGTGGGTCGCGGTCGTGAGCATCATCCGTCGCGGCTCGCCGGCCGTGAACTCCGGCGATGTGTGGCTTGCCTGCCAGATGTTCTGGGCGATGTTTTTGCCGTTGGGTGCGCGGTGGTCTCTCGACTCCCTGCGGCAGCCGACGCTCGCCCCGGGCATGGAGCCCCCGACCGCTGTCTCCTCGGTCGCGACCGCGGCGCTCGTGCTCCAACTCGTCGCGGTCTACCTCGGCGCGGGCCTATCGAAGTGCAACGCCGACTGGCTCTCGGGCAATGCAATGACGGTGGCACTCTCAGTCCATGACCACGGAACCCTGCTTGGCATGATGTTGGCAAGCGACGCCTGGTGGACCCGCCCCCTCCAGTGGCTTGTGATCGGTGGTGAAGTGCTGCTTCCCGTTCTCCTTCTGATAGCACCGACGCCGCGAGTCCGCGTTGGCCTGGTCGCCGTGTTTACGATCTTTCACATCGGGACCGCGATCACCATGACCATCGGCCTCTTTCCCATCGTCGGAATCGTGGCATGGCTTCCGCTGCTCCCGCGCGAGGTTTGGGGGTCGGCCGCCGCGACTGACGATGACACCGCGTGCTCACACTCGGAAAGCCCGCGACCTGGGTATGTGCCACCGCGGGAACGATCGCGGCGTTGGCTTTTGTGATCAAGCTCCCACCGTGGCGATCGGAGCAGCTCCCGCTGCCGCTGGCCGTCGCGATCAACCTCACGGCGCTCCAGCAGGAGTGGGCCATGTTCGGAGGTGTTCCGCCCAGGGAGCAGTGGGTATACGGACGAGCGGTTCTCGCGGATGGCTCGGAAGTCGACATCCTTCGAAATGGTCGGCCGGTAGAACAGGACCATCCGACGGGTGGATTTACGACGCTCGCGAACCACCGTTGGCATACGTTCTTCTGGCACCTGGCAAGGCCCGACCATCCGACGGGTGGATTTACGACGCTCGCGAACCACCGTTGGCATACGTTCTTCTGGCACCTGGCAAGGCCCGACGCCAAAGTTTTCGCCGAGCCCGCGGCCCACGCGCTCGCGATGCAGTGGAACACGAGGCATGGCCCCGACCAGCAGATCGTGAGCCTCGAGATTCGCTATGGATTCAAGATGGTGGCCAGCGACGCTGCCGTGTGCGACCACCTCTTCGCTTCGTGGCCCGCCCGATCGGCCAGTGGGGAGGGGAATCTCGAACGGTTTCTGCAGTCGGCTCCTACGGCCGCGGGCGACGCCTCCGATGGGCCGTAGCTCGGTCGGATCGAGTCATTGATTGGCCGACCGAGGTACACTCACCGAAACGGTTCGGCGCGACGCACCGAACCGTCACGCGAGAGTGGCGAAACTGGCAGACGCGCTGGACTTAGGATCCAGTGCCGCAAGGCGTGCGGGTTCGACTCCCGCCTCTCGCAGTGCGCCCGCACCTACCGAATCTCACGAAGCAGGCGGGCTTCTGCGGCGCGGTCGAAGGCCACCGGTGGCACCAGCACCGGCTTCGGCACCACCGGCGTCGTGTGGGTAGCGGCCCGAACCCCGCCGTCTTCGTTTCGTTGCATCCCCTCGCCAGCCCCGACCGCAAACTTCCGCCGGGCTTTTTGTCGGATGCCTGAGTTGAAGAGGTTTTCATCCTCCGGCAGAGGCACCGAGGCCGCAGGCTCGGGGGCGGGCGGGGGCACAAAGGCCTCTGGCTCCGCAGGAGCGGCGGCCCGTGGCGAGCGCGGCGCGGGTGCCGGTGTGAGTGGTTCGGGGAAGGAAGATTCAGGTGCCGCGGCGGCTGGGCGATCATCACCTGGCTGGAGATCTTCGTTGACCGACGGTTGCATTGACTCCTGGTCTGGGCCTGGCACGGCCATGCGTGGCGGCAGCGCCGGCGTTGCTGCCCGTTCATCCGAGACGGCCACGACTCCCTGCCCCGTCCATCGTCGCCACTCGGTTCCGTAGTACCCATAGTGCTGCGGTCGGACCGGACAATAGGGTGCACATCGTCCGTCACGGCAGTCTGGATGGTGCCCGTTGTGGCCCGTGGTCCGATCGTCGCAGGAACACGCGCCGCTACGACAACTACACCGCGCCCCCCCCGCCGAAACCACATGGGGATCCTGTATGCGGCGGCTGGCAGCCTGGGAGCCCTTCTCACGGCCCGAGGGCGGCGCGGCAAGGCACACCGTGCCGAGGAAGCCCACCGCGAACACAACGGCAACGCGGCGAGGGTTGGTCGGAAGGCTCATGGGTGCAGCGAATCTCCGGCGACGCGTTCGGGAGGTGCCCCCTGGCCCGCAAGGTTTGCCTGAGCGGCAGACTCCCGTTCTTCGTCAGTATCGGCTCGACCGGCCCGCAGACTTTGCCCATATCGCGGGCTCGCGGAAGCCACGCAGCACAGTCCACCGCCGAACCGTGATGGCGAAATCCTTGCAAAGGACTGCTAAACTTTGGGTTTCAGACACCCTCCCGCCGGTCCACGCCAAGGCGTCCACTCGCTTTGGCCGGGGGCCCGGCAGCCCGCCCCCGGAGAGCTCCCGAGCCGTGCAACGGATCAATTTCAAGCTCCTGCTGGTTCTCATGGTCGGGGCCGTCGTGGCGGCCGGCGGCATCGTGCTGCTGCGCCGACTACAGATTTATCGCAATGCCGAGGGGAAACAGCAGCTCGCCAAGGAGCGGCTCGCCGAAGGGAAGGCGGCTGAGGCCCTGGATCTCCTCGGGCAGTATGTGTCTTTGCGACCTGACGATGATGAGGCCTTCGCCGATTACTCGAAGCTCCTGCTCGGGCGAGCATCGTCCGCCAATGCCTCGCGAATCGATCGCGACCGGGCCTTCAACACTGTCGAGGAAGCTCTCCGTCGAGCCCCCGACAACGACGCCCTCCGCCTCCAACTCGCCGAGTTCGAGGTTCGGATGGGGATGGCTCCCACCGCCCTCGAGCACTTGCAGATCCTTGAGGATCGGATTGCGAAAGACACGCAGGGCACGCCGGCCGATCCAGAAACGGCCAAGCGTGTGCTACTCATCAAGGCGAGCGCCTACATCGGCATCAGTCAATATAAAGAGGCTGCGGCGATCGTTGCGAAGGCCATTGGCTACGACCTCGAGAACCGACGGTTCACGGAAGCTGCCGACACGGCAATGGCTCCCACGGACGCGTTTGTCATCCTCGCGACGATGCTCCAGGATCGAATGGCGTCTGCGGACGACGCCCGGGGCGTGCTTCAGCGCCTCGTCGAGGAACATGCCGATGATTTCCGGGCATGGGTCGCGCTCGGGAAATGGTATCACGGCCGCGGCCAACTGGAGGATGCGACCAAGGCCGTCAAGAAAGCCCGCGAGCTGGCACCAGACAACCCCGACTGCGTGTTCATCGACTACGAACTGGCGATCGCCGGCCGCGATTTTTCCGTCGCCGAGGCGACCGCGGAACAAGCGGTCAAGCAATTCCCTTCGGATGAGCGATCCTATCGCATCCTCGCCGACGTCTTCCTCCGGAGCGGTGCCAGCGAGCGCGCCGAGGAGATTCTCCTCGAAGGCGCCGGAAAAATTCCTGGGAGTCCAGCGTTGCTGCTCCAGCTCACAGACGTGCTTCTCCAGCAGGGGAAATTGACCGAGGCCGCCCAGGCGATCGCCCGGACCCGTGAGGTCATGGGCCCGATGAACCCGGCTATCTGGCTCCTCGAATCGAGGCTTCTGCTCGCGGAGCAACGATGGGCGGAAGCGAAGACCAAGCTCGAGCAATTGCGGCCGATGGCCATGGGCAATGCCGAGTTCGTGCGGCAGGTTGATATCTATCTCGGTCTGTGCCATGGCAAGCTCTCCGAGTTCGACGCACAACTCGAGGTGAATCGGCGTGTGTTGAGCGACGACCCCACCTCGGTGGCCGCCCGCGCTGGCGCCGCTGAGGCGATGATGGCGACGGGCCGAACCGATGAGGCGCGCGCGGAATTCGAGGCCCTTGCCAGGGGCCTTTCAGAAGAACAACTCACCTCGATCCCCCAGGTGTGGTATCCGCTCCTCCAACTGCGGATCGCCCGGCAGGCCGCGCTTCCGCAACGGGAGCAGGACTGGGGCGGGATCGATGGCCTTCTGACTGCCATCGCACAGAACCCTCGCGTGCCTGCTGCCCAGGTGGCTCTCCTCCGCGCCGAATCGCTCAGCCAGCGGGGTGAGATGAAGGCCGCTCGTGACCTTCTGGCACCAATCGCGAACAAGAACGCCGACCCGGCTGTATGGGCCTCGCTTGTCACGCTGGCGCTTCGCGCCGATGGCCCCGTCGAGGCCGGCAAGGTCATCGCCAACGTGCCGTCGGCACTGCGCGACTCGGCTGCCATGCTTCTCGTCGAGGCTCAGGTGGCAGCCCGCCAGCCCCACGACGCGGCGATGGCAGCCTTCGCGGCGATCGAGACTCGGGCCGCTGGCCTGGCGGTGGCAGACAAGCTGAGGGTGCTCGAATTGCTGGCGTCCATGCAGCTCGCTGCCGGGAATGCTTCGGACGGCGAGCGGCTTTGGGGAGAGACGGCCAAGCTCCAGCCTGGGGAGCTCAAACCTCGCGAGGCCATTCTGGAGTTGGCCCTCAGCTCTCGAAACCTCGAGAAGGCACGGGGCGCCATGACGGAGATCGCGTCGATCGCAGGCCCCAAATCGGCACGCACCAAGGTGGCCGAGGCCAGCGTCAAGATCCTCGAGGCGAGGGAGCTCCTGACGAAGGCCGCAGAATCAGGAGGCCGTCCATCGGACGACCTCCCGGACGACATCCGTCAGCTCCTCGACGCTGCGCGTGGACGTCTCATCGAAGCCGGGGCCGAGCGACCAGGGTGGATCCAGATCCAACTCCTGTTGGCGGATGTGGAAAACCTTCGTGGCGAGCGGTCTGCCGCCATTGACAGACTTCAGCGGGCCGTCACGTCCGGGCCTGTGAATCCGATGGTGGTCCGTCGGCTCGTGGCCATGCTCTACGCGGCGAATCGCCTGGAGGAAGCCCAACAGGCGATGGAGCGTCTGGGCGACGCGGGCATCACGGGGCTCGAGCGCATCTCTGCTGAGGTGGAACTGCGGGCAGGGAAACTCGACGAGGCCGTGGCGATCGCCGAACAGAGCGTCGCAAACAATCCGCAGAATTACGATGGCCTCCTCTGGCTGGGCCAACTGCTTGTTCGTTCAGGGCGGCTCGAGCGGGCAGGTGAGGTGCTCGAGCAGGCGACCGAGATTGCCCCTGAGGTACCCGAGGTCTGGCTCGCGGTCTTTACCCACCGCCGCATAGCGTCGAATCCGATTGGAGCCGAGCGCGCCCTCAAGAAGGCGAGTGAACTGATGGACGAGCCACGTCGGCAGCTCGCCCTGGCCCAGGGGTACGAGATGCTCGGCCGCTCCGATGAGGCCGAGCGATACCTCCGCGAGGCCGTGGAGGGCTGGCCTGAAAATCTCGACGCCGTCGGCGGGCTGGCGATGTTCGAGGCCCGGAGAGGGCGGTCGATGGAGGCCAAAGACTTGCTCGATCGCATCCTCGCGGCGACGGGCAAGGACACGGCCCCAAAGAAGGCCTGGGCTCGCCGAATGCTTGCGGAGCAGACCGCTGGCCGCGGGACGTACCGTCAGCTTGAAGAAGCGCGTGCCATCCTCCACGAGAACCGCAGTGTTGCAGGGAAGGCGGCCCCGGAAGATCTCGAGCTCGAGATCACCCTCTTGGCCCGACGTCCCGAGCCCGCTGCCTGTCGGCAGGCGCTCGGGCTCCTCGAGGAACTGGCGGCGAAGCAGCCACTCACGGCCGCCCAGCGAATGCTACGGGCCCAACTCCTGGAGCAAACCGGCCAGTGGGAAGACGCCCGCAACGCATGGGTGGCGCTCGCCGCCGCCCCGAAAACACCCCCGACCCAAGTCGCCATGCTGATCGAGAAGCTCATCGAGCATGGCGAGGCCTCGACGGCCCGCACATGGCTCCGGCGTCTCAGTCAGATATCGCCAGACTCCGCAATCACAATCGCCCTCGAAGCAAAGCTGGCCCTGCTCGAGAACAACCGGCCCAAAGCCGTCGAGTTTGCGAGAAGGCTCATGCCGGGAGGTGTCGTGCCAGAGGATGACCCGGCGCAGTTGGCCGCCGTAGGCAAGATTCTGGACGACCTCGGCTTCGCGAAGGCGGCCGACCGTGTGTTCGAGCAGTATGCCACACTCTCAGGCGACGGCATCCTCGCTCGTATCGATTTTTTAGGGCGGCATGGCCGCATCGACGAGGCCCTCGACCTCCTCGACACGCACTGGGATGCGATGTCGCTCGAACGGGCCCTGACGATGGCACTGCGCGTCGCGTCCTCCCAGACCGATGACGCATCGGCCCGCAAGGCTGCCGCCCGCCTCCGTGAGCAACTCGACAAAGCGAAAGAGGTCGACCCAGGCAGCTTCATCATCCGGATGATCGACGTGGAGCTCGCCTCGCTCGAGGGACGCGAGGCCGAGAGCGTGGGGCTCTACCGCGCGTTGCTTGCCACGACAAATCTCGAGCCCGATCAGCGAGCCATTGTGAGCAATAATCTTGCTCTCCATCTCGCCCGCGAGGAAACCGCCGAGGAAGCTCTCACGCTCATCGACGCTGCCATCGAACAGCTCGGTGCCATGTCTGACCTGCTCGACACCCGTGGGATTGTCCGTCTGGCCGTTGGTGACACCGCTGGAGCGGTCGCGGATCTTCGTGAAGCCGTGCTCGTACCATCGGCCGTGAAGCACCTCCACCTGGCGGTGGCCGAACACGCGGCCGGTGAGGAGCGAGCCGCTCGGGCAACGCTTGCACGAGCCAAGGCGGCGGGCATCGACAGCCAGCGGTTGACCGCGGCTGACCGCGAACGGCTGGATCGCTTGGTCAGGGCACTCAGCCTGCCGAAGGAACCGCAAGCCGGCAGCGGGAACGAGTGACGCTCGACCGGCCGTCAGCCGCCTTGTATCGTCTTCGCCCTTGCGAGCGCTTCCTCGGCCTCCGGAATCATGCCCGCCCGCATGCAGGCCACCGAGAGCGCCGTATAGCTAAAGGGATCCTGAGGCTCGAGCTCACAGGCCTTGCGGGCGTGCCGGACGGCATCGGCGTGTCGCTCGAGCCGTGTGCACCACGCGCCCAGCGCGGAGTGTGCCAGGGTGAAGCCTGGTTCGTCGGCGACGAGGGCCTCCATCGCTGCGACGGCTGCGGCCAGGTCGCCATCGTCCTTCAACTTTTCTGCGGCCGCGTAGCGCTCTTCACGTGTCATGCTGATTGTCTCCAGTTCCCCCGCAGTATAGGGACGACCGATGCCTCGGGAAGCCAATGGCCTGGCAAGGGGGGCGATGTGGGATGAGTACGCCTCGCGGCGCGAAACTGGCATTGAATCCCGGGCGTTCCCGAGCCGATAACCCCTCCGACCCGGCTTTTCGTTCCGGTCCGTGCATCCTGAAGGGACTCCCGTGAGCATCCATCCGTTGGCCGTCGTGAGTCCAGGCGCCACGCTTGGAGTCGGGGTCACCGTCGGGCCTTTTGCCACGATCGAGCCGGATGTCGAGATCGGCGACCGCTGCACGATCGCTGCCGGCGCGGTGATCAAGTCTGGCGTGATCGCTGGCTGCGACAACGAGATTGGTGAGCACGCCGTGATCGGGGGTGCCCCGCAGCATGCCGCCCGCCCGGCGGAGACCGGGAAGGTCGTGATCGGCGACCACAACGTGTTTCGCGAGCACGTCACGATCCACCGCGCCATGAAGCCGACAGCAACCACGCGCATTGGCAGTCACAACTACGCCATGGCCGGCGCGCATTTCGGTCATGATGTGACGGTCGGCGACAACTGTATCTTCGCCAACGCCGCTCTCCTCGGTGGGCATGTGACCGTGGAAGACCGCGCGTTCGTATCCGGAGCTGTTGCGGTGCATCAGTTCTGTCGCGTCGGACGGCTCGCGATGGTCGGTGGCCACGCCCGCGTCGTTCAGGACGTGCCGCCGTTCATGCTCCTCGACGGCCAAACGAGTTGCGTGGTGGGGCTCAACATCGTGGGCCTCCGGCGAAGTGGGCACACGAGCGACGACATCGTGGCGCTCAAGGCTGCTTACCGCGTCATCTATCGTCGCGGCCTGGCGTGGCGTGAAGTGCTCGAGGCGCTCAGCCGAGAGTTCACCTGCTCCGCCATCCAGCACCTTCGGGATTTCCTGAGCACGGGAACGCGTGGGTTTACGCAGGAGCGGCGGGCTCCTCCCGCATCGACAGCAGCCACGACCCTCAAGCTGCGTGTGCCGGATGAAGAAACCCCGACAATCCGGGCTAAGGCGGGCTAAGGGCCGGCTAAGGGCCGGCTAGGCAGACGACGCCCGCCGAGCGCGGGCCGTGCCTCGCTCAGGTGTCGTCGAGGCCGAATCGCTGGAGCTTGCGACGGAGCACCGAGCGGTCGATGCCAAGCATTTTGGCGGCCAGCGACTTGTTCTGCATCGTTGCCGCGAGCGTCCGCTCGAGGTGAACCCGCTCGACATCGGCCAGCGTTGGCCAGTCTGCATCCGTGCCATTCGCTGAATCGGCCGGCGCGAGCGGCGAAGCCGCCGATTCACCGGGCAGTTCGACGGGCCTGGCTGCGGGCGCGATCTTCGGCTCCACACGAAACACGCCCGGAAGCGATGTTGGTGACACGATGCCGCGGCTGGCGGCCATCGCCATCTGGCCGAGACTGCCGAGCGGCCGCCCCGGCTCATCACCACCGGAAATGAGCCCGGTGAGGGAGTCAGAATCGATCGTGTCGCCGGTCGAAAACATGACTGCCCGCTCGAGCACATTCTCGAGCTCGCGGACATTGCCGGGCCAGGCATACGACTGGAGGATCGCGACGGCCTCGCTGGTCAGCGCACACATCGGCATGCCGTGCCGCCCTGCAAGCTCCGCGAGATACCGATCGGCCAGAACGGGCACGTCCTCCGGTCGCTCCCGGAGGGGAATCGTACGGATCGCCACGACGTTGAGCCGGTAGAAGAGATCCTCGCGAAACCGGCCCTCGTTCACTTCCACTGCCAGGTCGCGGTTTGTCGCCGCGAGCACGCGGACATCAACGGGCAACTCGTCATGACTGCCCACGGGCACGACAACCCGCTGCTGGAGCACACGGAGGAGCTTGGCCTGGAGCTCAAGCTCCATCTCCCCGATCTCGTCAAGAAAGATGGTGCCGGCCTCGGCCGCACGAAAGCATCCGAGCGTTGAGGACGTGGCGCCGGTGAAGGATCCCTTCACGTGCCCAAACATATGGCTGGCGAAGAGTGTTCCCGTCGTGACAGCACAGTCCACCGGAATGAACGGCTTCTTGCCGCGTGGGCTACACGCGTGGATGGCCCGGGCGATGAGCTCCTTGCCGGTGCCGCTGGGCCCCATGACCAGCACGCTCGACTGGTGCGCCGCCACGAGCTCGATGGACCGCCGTACCTGATCGGCCCACGCAGAGACCCCGATGATCCGCTCAATGGCCGGCTGGACGCCGCCCACACGCGTGACCTGTCGTGGCACCGGGAGCGTCAAAGGAAGCCTCTGCGGCAATGGGTGGGAAACAGGGGAAGGGGATATACCCATCCCAAAACCGGCACCATACGTTTCAACGGGCAATAGTACCCCCTCCAAGCGATCGCGGCCAGTATTTGGCTCGGGTGAATTCTCGCTCTGTGCCGGATATTCAGGCCCCCCACCGGCACCCGGGGCGTGAAAAAGCGGCTTTTTTTGCGATCGGGCGCCCGGTCAGGAAAGATGGACAAAGATTGCAGGTGGTCCTGGGCATCGCCTCCCCTGGCCTCCCAAGCTTTTGTCCTCGCAGCCATGACGCCCCATTTCTCACTTCCCGATGCTCGCGCCGATCGGCCTGCGGTCCGCGGGAACCGCCGCCCGTGGCCTGCCTGGGTCACGGTGGCAGGCCTTGTGGCAAGCGCCGCGGTCGGCTGGCTTCTCCTCGATCGGCTCCTCGTCAACCGGCAGCCCATCGTGGTCGGCATCCTCCATTCGCAGACTGGCCCGATGGCTATCAGTGAACGGTCGATGATCGACGCCGAGGTGCTGGCACTCGAGCAGATCAACGCATCGGGAGGCTTACTCGGTCGCCCCGTTCACTGGGTGATCCTCGTCAACCGGCAGCCCATCGTGGTCGGCATCCTCCATTCGCAGACTGGCCCGATGGCCATCAGTGAACGGTCGATGATCGACGCCGAGGTGCTGGCACTCGAGCAGATCAACGCATCGGGAGGCTTACTCGGTCGCCCCGTTCACTGGGTGATTGCCGATGGGGGGTCAGACTGGAAAACCTTCGCCCGCGAAGCCGAGCGACTCATTCGCGAAGAAAAGGTGTCCGTGATCGTCGGCTGCTGGACAAGCGCCTGCCGCAAGGGTGTGCTGCCCGTCGTGGAGGCTGCTGACCATCTCCTTATCTATCCGATGGCGTACGAAGGCATGGAGCAGTCGCCCAACATCTTCTACACGGGTGCCGCACCGAATCAGCAGATTATTCCGGCGGTGCAGTGGTGCCACGATACCCTCGGTGCCCGCCGTTTTTTCCTCGTGGGCTCCGACTACATCTGGCCGCGATGCGTCAACGCCATCATCAAAGACCAGCTCGTCAGTCTCGGTGCCGAGCTCGTCGGTGAAGCGTATGTGCCCCTTGGCTTTGGCTCCACGAACGTGGCGGCCACGGCGGCTGCGATCGCCGCGGCCAAGCCAGATGTCATTCTCTCGGCCGTGCCGGGGGATTCCGCACTGCCGCTTGCCCGCGCCATCCGTGCCGCCGGCCTTGATCCCGCAACAACGCCGATGGTCACGTTCGCTGTCGGTGAGAACGAGCTGCGGGGTGAAGCGGGCGCCGAAATGGCGGGCCACTATGCTGCCTGGAACTATTTTCAGTCGATCGATCGGCCGCACAACACAGCGTTTGTGCGTGCCTTTCAGCAACGGTATGGCATCGACCGCACGACGTCCGATGTCATGGTTGCCGCGTACAACAGCGTGATGCTCTGGGCGCAGGCCGTGGGGGAAGCGGGCACGGCCGATCTTCGCCAGGTGCGAGCCTCGCTCCGACATCAGAGCCTCGATGCGCCGGAAGGCATTATCGCGATCGACCCCGATACGCAGCACACGTGGCGGCCTGTCTTCATCGGCCGCATTCGGACCGACGGGCAGGTCGACATCGTGTGGAGTAGCCGCACCGCAGTGCGTCCGATGCCGTTTCCCCTGTCGCGGTCCCGACTCGACTGGGAGGAGTTCGTCGCCGACCTCTACCGCCGCTGGGGCGACCGATGGGTCGCGCCAACCGCTTTCGAATCCGCTGCAGATCCAGGAGGCGAGCGATGACGCCCGACCTGTCTGTTGCTCCCACCATGCGTCGCTCGATTGCGGGCCGCCTGCTCTTCTGGTTTCTCGTGATCGCGCTTGTTCCCTGCGCGATCCTGACCGCTATCACCGCGAGGATTGCGACCTCGGCTCTCGAGCGATCTGTCCGCGACACGCTCGTGCAGACGGCAGCCGGCAAGGCGGGGGAGCTCGAGTCGTATGCCGGTGAGCGGGTTCGCGACGCGGCTGCCCTGGCCCGTGGCCCCACCATCGTGAAGGCCGTGCGTGACCTCACGGCCGCGGCGGCCACCACGGTCGACGCGGATGATCTTCAGAAGCTGCTGGAGCGAGTGGGGGCCGAGGCAGACTCCTACCTAACCTATGCCTCCCAGGCGTTCGGCTATGACCAGCTCCTGCTCCTGGATACGGACGGTCGCGTACTCTACGCACTCGACGATGCCATTCCGGCAGGAACGTCGATCGTCTCAGGGCCGCTTGATGGTTCGGAGCTGGCAGTCGGCTTTGATCGGGCCATGAAACTCCTCCAGTCGGATCTGGGTGGATTCCAGACGTATCAATCTGCCGAGCAGCCCCTCGCGTTTGTGACGTGCCCAGTCTTCGACAAGGGACGCCTGACGGGCGTGCTCGCCCTCGGGCTGACGCCCCAGCGGATCTGGCAAATGCTTTCGGACGTCACAGGCCTTGGTGAGACGGGCGAGATCGTGACAGGCCAACTCGTCGGTGACGACGTCCTTGTCACGGCGCCTTTGGCCCATGTGCCCAACGCCGCATTCCGACATCGAATCCCTCTCAAGGCCGAACGAACCGGGGGCGTGCTCGAGGCTGCCCGTGGCAGCCGTGGCTACGGGATGCTCACCGACTACCGCGGCGCCGAGGCCGTGGCCGCCTGGTGCTACCTGCCGAGCTTTCGCTGGGGCCTTTCCGTCAAGCAGGACGCTGCCGAGGCCTTCGGCCTGGTGCGCTTCCAGCGGGTCGCGCTCATTGGCCTCTCGCTCGCGACGATCGTGGGCGTGACGCTCGCGGCGCTTGTCGTCGCCCGCACGATCTCGAGTCCCGTCCGCACGGCGATGGCAGTCGCGCGGCAGGTCGCGGGGGGTGACCTGCGGGCCACGGTCGACATCACGAGCGACGACGAGACCGGCGCCCTCCTCGATGCCATCCAAACGATGACGGGCGACCTGCGGGGCCTCATTGGCCGCATCCAACGGTCGTCGGTGGCCCTCATGAGCACGGCCACCGCCATCCAGGCGACGGCTGCCGAGCAGCAGCAGGTCATGACCGACTACGGCGCCTCGACAAGCCAGGCCGTGGCAGCCGTCAAGGAAATCTCGGTCACCAGCCAGGAGCTTGTGCGGACGATGACCGAGGTCAACGACATGGCCGGATGCACCGGCGCCAAGGCCGCCGAGAGCCGCGCCGATCTCGCTGGCATGGACGTGACGATGCGGACGCTCGCCGAGCGAACCTCGTCCTTCGGCGCCAAGCTCGCCACCATCAGCGAACGGGCCGCCACCATCAACCTCGCCGTGACCACCATCACGAAGGTGGCCGATCAGACCAATCTCCTCTCCATCAACGCCGCCATCGAAGCAGAGAAGGCGGGCGAGTATGGCCTCGGTTTCCTCGTGGTGGCCCGCGAGATCCGTCGGCTCGCCGATCAAACGGCCGTGGCGTCGCTCGACATCGAGCGGATGGTGAAGGAAATGCAGTATGCCGTCTCTGCTGGCGTCATGGAGATGGACAAGTTCTCCGAACAGGTGCGGGCCGGTGTGAGCGAGATCGGTGTGGTGTCGAGCAAGCTCGGCGAGATCATCGAGGCCGTCGAGGGCATCTCGGGCCGATTCGGCCAGGTCACCGAAGGGGTGCGAGCGCAGTCGCAGGGCGCCGAGCAGATCCGCGAGGCCATGGTCCGCCTGGCCGATGGCGCGTCCCGCACCGCCGGCGCGCTCGACGAGTTCAATGACGCCACCGTCCACCTTCGGCAAGCGGTCGGTGACCTCAAAGAGGAGGTGTCGCGGTTCACCATCTGACGCGACCGACCGGTCGTGGCGGGGTGGCGATCCAGGCAGATCGCCCATGCAACTGCTCACTTTCTCCCTTGGCGGCCACCCCTACGCGATTGAGTCGCGACGCATCGTGGAGGTGCTTCCACTGGTATCCGCGAGACCGCTGCCGCGGGCGCCTGATTACGTTCTCGGCTTCTTCACCTACCGTGGCAGCCTCGTGCCGCTCGTGGATCTCGGCGTGCTGCTCGGCGCGGGCCCGGCTGCCCCGCTGCTCAGCACGCGGGTGATCGTGGTATCGCTCGGAGAGGAGGCCCGCCCGGGCCTTCCGATCACCAGCGGCGCCGAACAGCTCGGGCTCATCGCCGAGCATGTGATCGTGATCCGGTCGGCTGACGACGCGACCGCCGTGATCCCTTCGCTCCAACTCGCGTCGGCCCCTGCCCTGGGCCGCATTCTGCGGCTCGGCGGCGAAACCGTGCAGGTGCTCGACGTTGACAGGCTTCTTCCCGACGATCTGAGAGCGGGACTGTTTCCCGCGGCGAGTCGAGAGGACAGGCCATGAGCTCAGCGGTCAACCAGCCTGCCGGTCAGAGCGTGAATGATCTTCTCGAAGCGTGGATCGGCCTCGATGCGAACACGATCGGCCCAGCCGCCATCGACCGGGCCGTGCGCGAGCGGATGAAAGCCCTTGGCATGGCCAGTCCTTCCGACTACGCGCGGCACGCCTCCGCGGAGCTGGCCGAGCGCGATCTCCTCGTCGAGGAGGTGATCGTTGCCGAGAGCTGGTTCTTCCGAGACCCGCAGGTTTTTGAGTTCGTCGCCGACTTTGCCGTCACCCGCGCCGCCATGCCCGGCCGGCCTCCACTCCGCATCCTCTCAGCACCGTCGGCCGGCGGTGAAGAGCCCTACTCCCTCGCGATGGCGCTCTTCGGTGCTGGCCTCACACCTGCCCAGTTCGAGATCGACGCAATCGACATCAGCCAACGGGCGCTGGCCCGCGCGGAAGCGGGCCGCTACTCCACGAATGCGTTTCGCAATGCCGACCTCGGGTTCCGTGATCGCTGGTTCACGGTCGAGGGAAGCCAGGCCGTGATCGACACGCAGGTGCGAGGACAGGTGCGATTCACATGGGCCAACGTCCTCGAGCCCACGTTTGCGGCAGCGCATCGCGGCTACGACGTCATCTTCTGTCGAAACCTCCTCATCTATCTCACGCCGACAGGCCGCCGACAGGTCGAACGACAGATAGAACGGCTCCTGCTGCCCGATGGCCTGCTCGTTCTCGGGGCCGCCGAGCCGCCGATCATGCAGGGCGATTGGATCCCAGCCGGGACAGCCTCGCTCTTCGCCCTCAGGCGCGGCGTGCATGCCCCGCGGCCTCGGCCCGCCATGGCTGCGCCCCGCCCAATCGCTCCACCTCGGCCATTGCCCCCTCCCGCCAAGCCACCGATTCCGTCGCCGCCCGTGCCCGACCTGGAGGACGTGCTTGCCGAAGCAGGGCGGCTGGCCAATACCGGCCAGCTCGCCGACGCCATCGCGCACGCGGAGCGTCACCGCGGGCTCATGCCACCGTCGCCCGAGCTCTTCTTCCTCATGGGGATGCTCTGGCAGTCCGCCGGCGATGCCGACCGCGCCGAGGGCTGCTTCCACAAGACGCTCTATCTCGACGGCGGCCACGAGGAGGCGCTCCTGGCGCTCGCACTCCTCGCGCGGCAGCGGGGTGATCCGGCAATGGCGGAGAAGTATCGCCAGTCGGCCGCCCGCGCGATGGCCCGTAAGGAGGAATCGCGATGATCGATCACGCAGCCGCAAGCGACGGGGCGATTGAGCCGCCGATGCCCGAGTGCTGGCGGTTCGTCGGCGTTTCCGGTGACCGCACCTGCCCTGAGCTCAAGCGGTTCATCCACTGCCGCAACTGTCCGGTGCTCGCCGAAGCAGCACGAGGATTCTTCGATCGGCCAGCTCCACCCGGCTACCTCGAGGCCTGGCAGACGGTTCTCGAAGAGCCTTTCGTGAAGCCCGACTCCGACGCCTCCAGCCTTCTCGTGTTTCGACTCCAGCGCGAATGGCTGGCGCTTCCAGCAACGATGCTCGTCGAGGTGACGCCAATCCGCCGTGTCCATTCCATCCCGCACCGAGGGGGCACGCCCCTTGCCGGCATCGTGAATATCCGCGGCCGGCTCGAGCTCTGCGTGTCGCTCCACGCTGTGCTCGGCTTGCCCGGCGGTCCGATCTCGACCGGGATCGACGGTGAGCCAGCCCGCGGGGAGGCGGGGGTGCCTCGGCTCTTGGTTGTGGAGCAGCAACGAAATCGGGCCACACACCGCTGGGTGCTCGGCGTAGACGATGTGGCAGGTGTGCAGCGGGTGCCGCGGTCGTCCCTTCGGAAGGTGCCATCCACGGTGGGCCAGGCTACGGCGCATGTTTCGGCGTCGCTCTTTGATTGGCAGGATCAATCGGTCGCGGTCCTCGACGAGGATCGGCTCTTTGACGCCCTCACCCGCGCGGTGGTGGCGTGATGGAGAACGACTGCTATGGCTGACGACCTGAGCGGATTCTCGATGCTCGAGCTCTTTCGCCTCGAGGCGGAAGGCCAGGTGAGCGTGCTCTCCTCGGGCGTGCTTGCGATCGAGGACCTCGACAAGTCACCTGCGACCGTCGAGGCGATGATGCGGGCGGCCCATTCGCTCAAAGGCGCCGCACGGATCGTTGGGCTCGATCCGGCCGTGCGGGTAGCCCACGCCCTCGAGGATGTGTTTGTGGCGTGCGGCAAGGGAACGCTCCGCGTCCGAGCCGACCATGCCGATCTTTTGCTTTCCGCAATCGACTTCTTGAGCGGCATCGCTACCGCGGATGACGCGACCGCGACCGACTCTCCGTGGGTCAGTCGGGCCGACTCGCTCGCGAAGAACCTGGAGGCCATCGCCGCCGGTGGGAGCAGTTCCCTCCCGCTGACGCCCGCGCCCGTGCCTCCAGCGACTGGGCCAGGAGCGGCAACGCCAGTCGAGACGCCGCCGCCCGAAGAGCCTCCGGGCGGAGCCCGCGCACCGGAGCAGACCGACCGGGTGGTTCGCGTGTCGGCCGAGAGTCTCAGTCGGCTCGTGGGCCTGGCCGGTGAAGCCCTCGTGGAAACGCGGCAGTTGCGGCCCTTTATTGACGCCCTTCATCAGCTCCGAAGCTCCCAAGTTGAGCTCTGCGACACGCTCGCGGCCGTCGATGAAAAACTCGAAGGCATGGCCGCCGACGCGGTGCCCTCGATTGCCGCCACCATCGCCACGCTCCGTGAGCGGGCCGACGCCACGCTCGCTTCCCTGACGAGACACACCGAAGACTTCGACGGGTTCGCCCGTCGCAACGAGGACCTTTCGAGCCGGCTTCATCATGAGGTGATCACGAGCCGGATGCGACCGCTCGCCGACGGCATCCGTGGCTTTCCGCGGCTCGTCCGCGATCTTGCCCGCACGCTCGGCAAGCAGATTCGCTTCGAGGTCATCGGTGACCAGACCGGTGTCGATCGGGACATCCTCGACAAGCTCGAGGCCCCGCTGTCGCATCTCATTCGCAACGCTGTCGACCACGGGATCGAAGACCCCGCCACCCGAGCCGCCGCTGGCAAACCGGAAGCGGGAACCATCCTGCTCGAGGCGAGGCATCGGGCTGGGATGCTCCATCTGCGGCTCTCCGACGATGGCCGCGGCATCGATATCGAGCGACTCCGAAAGAAAGCCGTGGCACGCGGTCTCGTCACCGAGGCCGTTGCGAGCCAACTCGGCGAGCTCGAGCTCCTCGAGTTCCTTTTCCTTCCTGGGTTCTCCACGAAGGATCAGGTCAGTGAGATTTCCGGTCGTGGCGTCGGTCTCGACGTCGTCCAGAGCATGGTGAAGGGCGTCGGCGGCAGCGTCCGCGTGACGACGCAGCTCGGCGTTCGCACCGTCTTCACGCTCCAGCTTCCGATCACGATGTCGGTGATCCGGGCGCTGCTCGTGCGGATCGCGGGCGAGCCCTATGCCTTTCCGCTCACGCGGATCGATCACATTCTCCCGGTGCCTCACGACCGGATTCGCACGATCGAGGGTCGTCAATTTTTTGATCACGACGGCACCGCGATCGGGCTCGTGCAGGCGAGCCAGGTGCTCGACCTTGCCGGGCCAGCGCCGGCCGACCCGATGCCGGTGGTCGTGGTCAGCGACCGCGGTCAGCAATTCGCCATGATCGTCGACGCGTTTCTCGGGGAACGGGATCTCGAAGTGCGGCCGCTCGATCCTCGCCTCGGAAAAGTGCCCGACGTGTCGAGTGCGTCGCTGCTCGAGAACGGCGATCCGGTACTCATCGTTGATGTCGAGGATCTGGTGCGGAGCATCGACAACCTCCTGTCGGGGCGGCGGCTCTCGCGCGTGGAATTCGAGCAACTCGCCACGGAGTCCCGGCCCCGCAAGCGGATTCTCGTGGTAGACGACTCGATCACCGTGCGGGAGCTCGAGCGGCAGCTTCTCCATTCTCGCGGCTATGCCGTGGACGTCGCGGTGGACGGCATGGACGGCTGGAACGCGGTTCGAGGCACGCCTTACGACCTCGTCGTCACCGACGTCGATATGCCGCGGATGGACGGTATCGGGCTCGTCTCACTCATCAAGGCCGATCCGGTTCGCCGCGAGATCCCCGTCGTCATCGTGTCGTACAAGGATCGCGAGGAGGACCGGCTACGTGGGCTCGACGCGGGTGCCAACCGCTACCTCACAAAGAGCAGTTTCCACGACGAGACCTTCCTCGATACGATCGTGGATCTCATTGGCGAGGCCTTCTAACAACATTTGAAACCGTCGGTACCTTCACTCCGGCTCAAGCATTTTGTCGATGACAGAAACGAGATCGTCTACGGTCATGCTGGTTTGATCGACCTTCGCGTCGATCGTGAGCGCACACTGCTGCGGACGGGGGAGGTTGTCCGCGAAAACCTGCCCTTGCAAGCTCGACTCGCCACTTTCGGCGATTCCCAGGAAAAACTTGTCCGTCCAAACCTGTCGGCCTGGCTGGAGGGAACCGCAGTCGATCTCGATTTTCGTGACTGAATCGTCCGTCCTGATGGACACGTCACCTGGTTCGCGGACTCCCGGCGGCGGGTGAATAGACCGAAGCGACGCGGCCAGGGCGCTTTCTCTTGGCGATGGCGGGTGCGGTGCCTTGGACTCCGCAATCACTGAGACGGCCCCGTCGGGTCGCACGAGGATCTCAAGGCGCACACCTATGGCAGGGCACTCTCCGGCATTGGTCACAACGAGCCGAACGGACTTGTACTTCCGTTTGAAGGCCAGGAAGTCTGCGCATTCTCGATAAAACTGTGGGTTTGTTTGGTTGTGAACGTCAAGCCCGCGCACGGGAATATCGATCACATGCCCCCCAGGAAGCCTGACCGGCGGAGGGCGATCATCGTACTTCGGGAGTTCAGCGGGATCTGGCATTCGGCAGCATTCCGCTGACCATTCAATCCGATCACCCAGGACTTCATCCCGTTCGGGATCGGCACATTCGATTCGAAGCGACGCTGCCTCGGGCCTCGATTTGATGGTGCTTCGCATGTGTGCGATCCCGTTCGGGATCGGCGGGTGTCGTCGGATCCGTTGAACTGCCTCGCCGCACGTAGACGCGTTCCTTCTCCAGCCGTAGACGCGTTCCTTCTCCAGCTTGCCGTAGCTTTTCTTCAGGTAGACAGGTCGCTCTTGCTCATCGATGCGGATAATCCCGACTGATTTGCCCTCACACTCGAAGGCTTCGTAGTGGAAGTGGACAGGGCGATTCGTGAGACTCCTCACAAATTGCTGGAGCGAGTGATCCGCAAGGTGTTCGCCCGATGCAATGCCTATGACTTCGGCGCGCTGGCCTCGCACGTCTTTGACGCCAATCAGGATGTACGCCGGCGACCGGCGCCAGGCGTTCGCGAAGCCGAGGATGTCTTTCAGTAGTTCGGATTTTTCCTCTTCCGTCGCTTTTGCAAACGAGTACTGTGCCTGCTTGAAATCGAGAGTGGTACTTTCCTCTTCATGCAGCAGTCGCTCAAACAGATCGTCGTCCATGAGATGCTCTCGGGGGTACTCTCGGGGGTACCCATTCAGGCTAGCCGACGAAGCCAGCAGTCTCGCGGGTTTCACGACGAGCCAGCGTTCGCGTGCTCGGCGAGGATGTCTTCAACGTCGTCTGGCGTCGTAGAAACGGCCCACGCCCAGCGGCCAAAGCCGCCATGGGCGTTCACAGCATCGACCCACTCGGCGAGGTATTCATGTTTTGCCTCGGCTTCCTCGTCAACCTTCCCCTTGGTTTCGAGAATGAGCGTCACGCCGTTCACCAGTCGCACGAGGAAGTCCGGCCGGTAGCGACGCCGGGCACCCCGAAACACGTACCAGATGTCGAACCCGAGGTGATCGTTCTTCACCCAGGCCTGCACGAGGTCGCTCCGCTCGAGCGTGAACGATTCGCTCGCCTCCCAGGTGCTGTCGAACGTCGCTGGGCTCACATGCGAATGGAACGTGGGCTGGCATGGCCGGGCGGTGTACCACGGGCTCATGTCGGCCGTGCCCCGCACCGGATGCTCCGCATCAAAGACCGGCTGGCGCTGGGCCGTGTTCTTCTGCCAAATCGCGTTCCAGAAATGCGAGATGATCCGGTTCATGTTGAGCATCAGCATCAGCCGCCGCTTGGTGGGAATCTCGGCATACGCCTGCGGCCGCATCTGAATTTTGTCTGATGCCAGAAACTGCTCG
>Ga0163150_10003862_pt1 | contig 20564 bp, 16 predicted proteins | sample OliLakLV19P2IB_FD_148628 | JGI IMG/M metagenome (GOLD analysis project Ga0163150, IMG submission 148628) | Freshwater microbial mat bacterial communities from Lake Vanda, McMurdo Dry Valleys, Antarctica - Oligotrophic Lake LV.19.P2.IB | ecosystem: Environmental > Aquatic > Freshwater > Lake >...
TTGCACGGGCTGTCGCATCAGGCGATCGCCGAGCAACTCGGCATTTCGGAAAACACGGTCAGCGCCCAGATCACGCTCGGGATCTTTCGCGTGCGTGAATACTTCAAGGCCCGGGGTGTCTCGCGCAGCTCTTCGGGTTCGGCTCCGCGCGGCTCCGGCGCCGTCAACCTGCGCTGACGGCCCCCAGCGTTAACCCATGAATTTTCTTCCCTCACCCGTGAACGGGCGACCGCCGCGCGATCCCTCTGCGATCGAGCGGGCGGCGCTCGCCTGGGTGGCGCGTCTCGATCGAGGCTTGAGCGCCGCCGAACAGGCCGAATTTGAGCGTTGGCTGACCGCCGATGCGCGGCACGCGACGCTGCTGCGGGAGTTCGAGGGCACCTGGACGCTGCTCGATCGCGTGGGTGAGATGCCCGGCGACGAGTTCGAGTCCGCGGCTCGTGCCAACCCGTCGGTGGCACCGGTGAAACCGCGCGGCGCCGCCCTTTTCCGCGGGCGCGTCGCGACGCTGGCCGCCGCCGCGGTCGTCATCCTCGGCGTCCTGGGTTGGAGCGTTGGGCAATTTCGCACCCCGTCCGGCGCACTTTACACCGCGGTCGCGGGAACCCAGGTCGGGGAACTGCGCACCCTCTCCCTGCCCGACGGCTCACTCATCCGGCTCAACACGGCAAGTGCGGTGGAGGTTGAATACTCGACCTCCGCGAGGGCCATTCGGCTGAACACCGGCGAAGCCCACTTTACGGTGGCAAGAGAACCGGCGCGCCCGTTCACCGTATCCGCGGGCGGCGTCAACGTCCGCGCCGTCGGCACCGCCTTCAACGTCCGCGTCCGCTCCGAAGCCGTCGACGTACTCGTCACCGCCGGCCGCGTTCGTTTGCAGGACGACGCACCGTCGCTACAGTCCGCGACGGGACCAGCGGTCACCCCCGTGCCGGGAGTGTTAGCGTCCCTGGCGACCATGGGCCCCGGAAACGATCTGGCCGCCGGCGGCCTCGCGCTTTCCGCCGGCGAAGCCATCTCGCTACCCCGACCGGGCCATGAAGCCGAGATCCGCGCGGCTCCCCGCTCGGTGGCCTTGTCTCCGGTCGAAGTCGAACGGGTGCTGGCCTGGCGTGAGCAACGGCTCGAGTTCGTGGCGGAACCACTTGCCGCCATGGTGGCCGAGTTCAACCGTTACAATCGGACCCGGCTCGTCATCGTCGATCCCGCACTCGCCACCCGGCGCTTCGGCGGCAACTTCCGCGCCGACGACCCGGCCGGGTTTGTGGATGTGCTGGCGGCGAACTTTCAGGTCGTGGCCGAGAAACGGGACGGCGAAATCCTGCTTCGCGGCGCCCCCTGATTCTTCCGCGGGCGGAAAATAATTTTAGCACTTCCGCCGCGCCCGACCGTGGTATGGGCATCGGTCAGTTTCGGTCCCGTCTCCGGAACCGCATGATGCCATCCTCCGCAACCCCGCGCTCCCGTCCACCGCACCTGCTGCGCCTGCTCGTCGCACTGGGGCTCGCCTGCTTTGCCGGGATTCGGCCTGGGCCGGCCGGTGCCGCGGAAACCGCCGCCGTACCCGCGCGGGGCAGGGAGGAGACTAAGCGCTTCGATATTTCCGCCGGGGACGCCTTCACCACGCTGCGCCACTTCTCCGTCCAGTCCGGGGAACAGCTGATCTACCAGGCCGACTCTCTCGAAGGCGTGCGCACCGATGCCGTCCGGGGCCGGTACACCGCCCGGGAGGCGCTCGGCCGAATGCTGATCCGCACGGCCCTCGCCGTTACGCAGGACTCCCGAACCGGCACGCTCGCCATCACGCGGATTCCACGGCCTGGCGAACGGAACACCCCAGGCCCGCGGACCGCGGATCACTCTGCCACTGTTCAAAAAAAAAAGCCCCAACCATGAAAACAAGAAACCTCATCACGCTGCTGGGTGGGTGGATCGGCCTCTCGCTCGGGTCCGCGTCCGGCGCCGCCGCCGCCGACTCGGCCGGTACGGTCAGCGGACAGGTCAGTAACGCCGCCACCAGCGTGTTTCTCCAAGGTGCCCGCGTCTCGGTGCGGGGCGCGGATCAGTTTGCCCTGACCGACCGGCAGGGGCACTACCAGCTGGCGATCCCCGCCGGTGCCGCCACGCTCCAGGTCTCCTACACCGGCCTCGATCCGCAGCAGATCTCACTCACGGTCAGCGCCGGTGAACGGGTGACGAAAAACGTGGCCCTGACGTCCAACGTCTACCTGCTCGATGCGTTCACCGTGGAAGGCGAACGCGAAGGCAGCGCCCGCGCCGTGACGCTGCAGCGGCAGGCTCTCAACGTGAAGAACGTCGTGGCCACGGATGCCTTTGGCAATCTCGCCAATGGCAACGTCGGCGATTTCCTCCAGCGGCTTCCCGGCATCACCGGCGTGTTCGTCGGATCCGAAGTCGTCGGCATCTCGATCCGCGGCATGACCCCCGCGCAGAGCGCCGTGATGATGGACGGCGACCGCGTGGCCTCGTCCGATTCCGCCAACACCGGCCGCGGTTTCGTCTTCGAGCAGACTTCCCTGAACCTGATCGAATCGGTCGAGGTCACGAAGGCGCCTACGCCCGACATGGATGCCGACTCGACGGGCGGCAACGTGAACATGGTGACCAAGAGTGCGTTCGACCGCTCCGACGCGAACTTCACTTCCTACGCGATCGGGTTCAGTCACCGCTGGGGTCGCCGCGCGCCGGCCGACACCTGGTACAAGGAACCGGTCGACGGGATGATGCCGTCCCTGAACTTCACCTCCTCGAGCATCCTGGGCGCCAAGAAGAACATCGGCCTGCTCCTGACCGGCACGTGGCACGTCCAGGCGACCGCGGATATCCGCTCGGATCTGGCCCACCAGTCCACGCTGGCCCGCCCCGCCTACACTTTTTCCGCGGCGTCGCTGCTGATCGGCTCTCCCCGAAGCCGCTTCTCGATGGGCGCCAAGCTCGACTACAAGCTGAGCGAGAGCACGGTGTTCACCCTCAATACCTCCTACAGTTGGATGCACGACTCGCAGGTCACCCAGCAGCGCACGCTCTCCACCTCGCAGGCGATCGCCACCTTCGACGCCAACGGCAATCGCACCGGCACGGGCACGATCCGTCCCAACTTCACTGATACGTTCACCGAGGTGCTGACGAGCACCAATTCGCTGAGCACCCTTTCGGTCACCACCATCGACAAGACCGGCGGGACCTACCAGTTCAAGCCCTCGGCGCGCCACCGCTTCGATGGCGGACGCTTCGTCATCGACTACAACGCCAACTGGTCGCGCTCCGACACCTGGTACGATGCCCACCCGTACGGCGCCAAGTACCGGGACAAGCCGAAGGGCACCGTGACGGCGACCCTGCGCAATATCGGCTGGACGATCGACCGGACCCGGAGCCTGACGTACCCGGATATCACGCAGACGGCCGGGCCCGACATGTCGAATCTCGCCAACTATTCCGGGCTGGTTCTCACCCAGCCCAATCGGAACGGCCGCGACGAGATCCTCAGCTACCGTTTCAACGTGAAGCGCGATTTCGACCGGGTGCTGCCGCTGCCGGTCACCTTAAAGGCCGGCTTCAACTATCGGCGCCAGGATCGTGAAATCGCCAATAACAGCCGCCGCTATAACTATATCGGCACCGCGAACATCTCGAAGTTTCTCAACACCACCGGCAACTACAGTGAACTCGTCGACGCCTACAAGGACGAGGTGAACCAGCACGTTTCCATCCCGTTTCCCGACGCCTATGCCGTGGCGGCAAACGCCCGGGATGTGACGAACGATTGGCAGGAGGACATCACCTACCGCTTCACCCAGAGCTTTGCCAATGAACGCTCCATGAGCGAGGAGGTCGGCGGTGCCTACCTCATGGGCAGCATCCGGCTCGGACGTCTCACCGTCCTGGGCGGATTGCGCTTCGAGGAAACCCGCACGAACGGCAGCGGTCCGTTGCAGGCTCTCACGCCCGCCGAAGTTGCCCGCCGCGCGGCGTGGGTCGGCGCCGTCACCAATGCCGAGGCGGAACGCCGCGTCCGGGCGGACTACGTCGGCCGGCTCGAGAACAAAGCCAAGTACAGCAGCGTGTTTCCCGGCCTCCATCTGAAGTACGAAACCCCGAGCGGGATCGTTGCCCGGGCCAGCCATTCGAACGGCATCGGCCGCCCCGACTTCGGCTCGATCATGCCCAACTCGACGGTTAACTTCGCCGCCCAGACGATCACATTCTCCAATCCCGCGCTCAAGCCGCAGTATTCGGAAAACTATGACGTCAGCCTCGAGTATTACTTCGAGCCCGTCGGTCTGCTCTCGATCGGCGCCTTTACCAAGGAGATCAGCGATTTCATTTTCCAGGATCGCAGCCGCTTCGTCGGCACCGGGGCCAACAACGGCTTCGACGGAGAGTACGAGGGCTACAACCTCATCACGTCGGCCAACGGCGGATTCGCGCGGTATCGCGGCCTCGAGCTCAGCTACCAGCAACAGTTCACGTTTCTCCCCGGCATCTGGAAGGGACTCGGCCTCAATGCCAACTTCACCTACCTGAAAACGAAGGGTGACTACGGCGGCGCCGCCGTCTCGACCGCCGTGGCCGGATTCAAGCCGCGAACCGCGAATCTCGCCCTCAGCTACCGGGGCAAAAAACTGAACGTCATCGCCCAGTGGAATTGGGTGGGGCGCTGGCTGGTGACGAACTCCCCCAACGCCGCCCTGCTGCGCTACGAGCGCCCGCGCACCCAGATCGATCTCAAGTCCAAGTACACCCTGTCGCGCCGCCTGAGTCTGTTTTGCGACCTGGAAAACATCCTGGCTGAGCCCCTCAACGAAAACTACCTCGCCTTCGAGGATCGCGCGGGCCAGACGCGCCTCACGTCCCCCAAGGTCGTCGTCGGGGTCCAGGGCCGCTTTTAGCCGCGTGACGCGCCAACCGGGTGGACGGGGTGCCTCCACCCCGCAGGGATTCACTTCGAAAACAGGGCGCCCGGCCCATGACTCCTTGTCCACTCCACCGGGTGCCCGTCTCGCCGTATCCACTCGCTGCCTACCCTTTCCTTTAGTCTCCCTCCCCATGACCGCTTATCCACGCCGCACCTTCTTCAAGCGTACCGTCGCCGTTCTCGCGGGCAGTGCGCTTTCAACGTCGTTCGCCCTGGCCCAGCGAGGTCGCGCCCGGCCGCGGCGGATCCTGCTGCGCAACGCCTGGCAGAACGTGAATATCGGCGACATCGGCCATTATCTGGGCGCGCTCGAGCTGATCGAACGATACTTTCCCGAAGCCGAGATGACGCTTTGGCCGCGGCCGGGCGCGCTCGCCGACGGCGTCCAGGAGAAGCTGCTCCTGGCGTATCCAAAACTCAAGGTCACATCAGGTCTGGTGCAGAACGGCAAGCCGTCTACCCCGGACCTCGCTGCCGCCTGGGCCGACACCGATTTCCTCCTGCACGGCTCAGGCTCCGGCTTCAGCGCCCGCAGCGATCTGGCCGCCTTTCATCGCGCGACCGGAAAGCCGTTCGGAGTCTTTGGCACCAGCACCGACCCGATCTCCGGCATCGGCCGGGACCGTGATCCAGAGGGCGGAACCCTCGCGAATCTGCGCGCCCGCATCCAGCGTCTGCCTGCCACCCATCTCGACGACGAGACCCGCTGGATCATCGACCGCGCTGCGTTCATGTTCTGCCGCGACACGCTGTCGCGGGATTATCTGAAGGCGCAGGGCGTAAAGGCGCCAATCCTCGAGTTCGGTCCGGATTCGCAATTCGGCATGAAGAAACGGGACGACCGGACCGGCGATGCCTTCCGTCGCAAGCACGGTCTCGAGGAGGGCAAGTTCATCTGCGTCATTCCGCGACTGCGCTATACCCCGTACTACCGGATTCGCAACGAACCGAGGACTCCTTCCGACGATATCCGCGACGCGATCAACCACCGCACCACGGAGTCCGATCACGCCCGCGTTCGCGACCTGATCATCGCCTATGTGCGCAACACCGGCCACAAGGTGCTCGCTTGCGGCGAGATGACCTACCAGGTGCCCATGGCGAAAGAAGTGATCGTGGATCCGCTGCCCGCCGACGTGAAGCGCAACGTGGTTTGGCGGGACAGCTTCTGGTTCACCTACGAGGCCGCCGCGGTGTTCGCGCGTTGCCAGACCGTCGTCTGCGTCGACTGCCACTCGCCCATCATCGCCCTCGCGCACGGCGTGCCGGGATTCTATGTCCGGCAGCCGACCGATACGTGCAAGGGGCAGATGTTTCACGATGTCGGCGTGGGCTCGTGGGTCTTCGAGGTCGACGAAACCAGCGGGCCAGCCATGTGGTCGCAACTGGAGGCCATTCACCGCCAACCCGCGGAGGCGCGGGCGAAGGTCCGCACTGTCATGGCAGGAGTCGACCTGCTCCAGCGTCGGATGGTCGACGCGGTACGCGCTGCCGCCTCAGCTTGAAGCGAAAGTCCAACCAAGAAGTACATGAATCTAAATTCCGCAGCAGAGGTAACCACTGATGAGCACTAATGAACACTGATCAAATAGATCCGGATCGATGGGATAGAGCTTTCCCTTCACTCACCGGGTGAACGGCCTCCATCGCGCAACTCTGCTTGCTTCAGTGGTCATCAGTGAAAATCAGTGGTTCAACTGCGTTTTCTAGGTTTAATCGGGACGGCTCAATTCCACGCGGCTCGCCGCGAGGATGGATGCCGCCCGCTGTTATTGGGGCGAAGCCCCTTTCTGTGATACCTCGGGGCTTGCCCCGGGGAGGGTTCATTATATTTCGGATGCTGGAGCGGGAGGTGTCCATTTCGGACGTTCACGCACGAGTTCCCCAAACCGTTCGAGTGTAAACCGGGCTAGGTTTTCGCCGGCCAGCGGGCCAGAAACGCGAGTTGGGCTTCGCGGTCCGGGACGTCTTTGTAATCCGGGCGCACGAGAAATGAGAGGGGATACGCGGCTTCAAGCGCGATCACGGAAACGCGTTTGCCATCGAGCGTGAACACCGCTCTCCACGCCCCGCAGCCGATTTCCAACTCCGTCTCATTGCGGCGACGGATGCGACGCGTGCGGTGGGGAGTGGGATCGCGGGACAGCAGTTCGATCAAACGCGCGGTGAAATCGATGCCCCAGTTTTCTTTCAGCCACCGCGCTTGATGGTCGCTCGCGTCGGCGAGGCGCACGGTGAAGTCCGGCGGTTTGCGCAGTTCCGCTTCCATGGCGTCGATCCAGCCCGCGCGCGCTTCGGGGAACGCATCGTACGTTCCGACGTAAGGCTTCACGTCGAAGACCGGAGTTCCGTCAACGAGATCGCACGGACCGAGGCTGAGTCGGCGTCCGGCGATTCCGAGCAGTGGGACCGAGGTTAGGCCGAGCGGATTGGGTCGGTGGGGGGAGCGCGTGGCGAATACCCCGCGTCGTTGCGAGGGCCCGCGGGGCGGCAGCACGAGTGGCCGCCAGTTGTCGTTGCGATGAAACCACCAAATCAACCAGACGCGTTCCATGCCGGCGAGATCCCGGAGCGCCTGTTCGTAGTTGCAGCCGGGAAGCAGCTCCAACTCGTTGCGCTCCTCGTCGGCGGCGCTGGGCTGGTGTCCGGCTTGAAACTTCACCTGTTGGCGCGTGCGGAGAAAGCCAATCGGCTGAAGCGTGAGCGACGGGAGCAAGCGCTAAGGGAAAGAGATCGCAGTCGGGACGTCTATCCGGAAGTGCGGCCCTGGGGCCCGTGGCTGCTGCGGGCCGGTGTTGGATGAACCTAAAAAACGCCGTTGAACCACTGATTTTCACCGATGACCACGGATGACCACGGATGCAAACAGAGTCGCGCGAGGGAGGCCGTTCGCGGTAAGTGAAGGGAAAGTTCTATCCCATCGATCTCGATCTATTTGATCCCGTGTTTATGAGTGCTCATCCGTGGTTACTGCTGCTGCGGAATTCACGCTGAATGGACGGGCTGCAATCGGAAACGGAATGCGGCCGGGGGCGGCCGCGGTCCCATCGATCTCCAGGCCAACCGGATTGAAGCCCAAGTAACGTAATCCGAAGATCGGCCCCTGGAATCCGAAGATCGTTCCCTGGGACCGCGGGCGCCCTCGTCCGCCTCCGTTCGCTCAACAGCCGGGGGCGGCCGCGGTCCCATCGATCTCCAGGCCAACCGGATTGAAGCCCAAGTAACGTAATCCGAAGATCGGCCCCCTGGAATCCGAAGATCGTTCCCCGGGGACCGCGGGCGCCCTCGTCCGCCTCCGTTCGCTCAGCGGCCGGGGGGCGGCCGCGGTCCCACATGACGGATTCGGGCAGGGCTACTGCTTCTTCTTTCCGGCTTTGGTTTTGGTGGCGGGGACCGCGGCGTCACCGTCGGCGCTGTAGCCTTCGGGCCAGCGGAAGGCGACAGCCTTCGCTTCCTGATCGAACTGGCGCTGGAGTTGGGCCACGAGTTCCGGTTTGCTGGACGCGAGGTTACTCACCTCGTAAGGATCCTTTTTCAGATCGAAAACTTCCGTCCAGTCCTTGTGTCCTGGATACGTGGTGAGCTTGTGCGTTGTCGTGCGCAAGGCGAGTACGGTGGGCGCCGCAAAGTTTCCTTCGCGAAAATATTCGTAGAAAAACGCCGTGCGCCAGTCCGTCGGACGGCGGCCCTCGAGGAGCGGACGAAGACTCCGGCCTTGCGCGCCGCTCAGCGGCTTGGCGCCGGCGTAATCCAGAATGGTCGGACCATAATCCAGATTTAAAACCATGGCATCGTTGACGGCGTTCGCGGATTTGGCTGCTCCGGGAACGCGGATCAACAGCGGAACCCGCAGACTCTCGTCGTAGGCCGAACGTTTATCGCCGAGGCCGTGTTCGCCCAGGTAATAGCCGTTGTCACTGGTTAAGATGACGAGCGTGTTTTCGAGCCGGCCGGCTCGTTCGAGTGCGTCCAACACCCGGCCGATGGCACGGTCGATTGCGGTGACGTGACGCATGAAATCACGGTGGCCTTCGACCTGCCCGGGATTCTCGCTTTTGTCCTGGGTGCGCTCGTTGGCCGTATAGATGGCGCTGATACTGGTGTTCGGCGTGGGCCGTGCCTTTTCATTTTTGTAGAGATCTTTGACTCGATCGGGAAGGTTGTTTCCGCCGCGCGGCCCGTGTGGGCTCTTAAAGCCAAGCCAGGCGAAAAACGGTTTATCCCGAGGCTGTTGGTCGATGAACTTGATCGCGTAATCCGTGGATACGTCGTCGACCCAGCCCTTGGTGGGCGTTTCTTTGCCGTCGACGAGAAACGGGCAGTCGAAATAGCGACCCTGTCCGACAAAGCTGGCGAAATGATCATACTCGGGACGGTCGCGTTGATCGCGCATATGCCATTTGCCATAGTAACCCGTCGTGTAGCCGGCTTCACGGAGGTGTTTGGCAAACGTGATGGTTTCCGGCGGAAGGTGCGCGCCGTTGCCGATGACGCCGGTGAGGTGCCCGTATTTGGATGTCATTACGTTAGCGCGACCGGGAGAACAGAGTGACGTCGCGACGAACGACTCACGAAACCGGATGCTCTGCACCGCGAGCCGATCGAGCTGCGGCGTTTGCACCCAGGGAAAGCGGGCGGAGTCGCCTTGCTCTTTCGCCACCACGCCGAGGGTGTCCCAGCGCAGATCGTCGGCATAGATGAAAATGATATTGGGGCGGGTAGCGGCGCCGAAGGCCGCGGCCACGAGCAACGTAAAGAGGACACCGGTCATTAACCGGGAAGAATTTTTTTTCATGGGGTGAGCTGAATCCGTGCACCATGAGCGGGAGCGGGTGGTGAATCACGCCAATAACGCTCACGTGGGTGCGCGATGCGGGAAGACTACGGGCTCGTGATCGCGGGGCGCGTCCCGCTCGCCGGCCTCAGCACACGTCTTGGGCCGGTGCTCGCGCGAATGCTGAAACCGGCAGCCAGGCCAAGACGGTTGCAGGTCAGCAGTCTTCGCGACTGACGAAAATGTCAGTCGAGATGTGTCGGTCGCGTGTCGGCGTGGGTGCAACCTGCCGCATGTTTCAACCTTCACTTCAAACATCCCCCGGTGCGTCTGCCCTGAAGCTCGCTAAAATTTCCCTCAGGGGAAAAGGTGGCGGGGCCAACGAGGGTGAGAGGCTGGGAGCGACGAGTTCGCTCCCGCGGATCGCGATGGTTTCGACCCACGGATATGTTGCGGCGACGCCGCCGTTGGGAGCGGCCGACACGGGCGGGCAGGTCGTATATGTTTTGGAGCTGTCGAAGAAATTGGCGCTGCTCGGCTATCAAGTGGACATCTGGACCCGGCGGTTTGAAGACCAGCCGGAGATTGAACCCGTGGCCGATCGCGTGCGGATCATCCGGGTTCCGTGTGGCGGTCCGGATTTCATCTCCAAGGAATATCTTTGTGACCACCTCCCGGAGTGGAACGAGCATGCGCTCAGCTTCATTGAACACCACAACCTGAACTATACTTTTTTCAACAGTCACTACTGGGATGCGGGGCTGGCGGCCCAGCACCTGAGCCAGGTTCTTAAAGTTCCTCATGTGCACACGCCGCACTCGATCGGTTTATGGAAACAGCGGCAAATGATGGGTGACTTTCCAGCGGGGGCGGCTGAGTTCGAGCGACGATACAATTTCGAACGGCGAATCCACGAAGAGCGGAAGCTCTATGCGGATTGCGACATTGTTATTGCCACTACGCCGCCTCAACTCGACCTCTTAGTGCAGGAGTATGACGTGCCCGCGGCGAAGGTTCGGATGGTGCCGCCGGGTTACGATGATCATCGTTTTTTCCCGGTCAGTGAATCGTCGCGTGCGCCCATTCGGCAGCGGTTGGGCTTCAAGGGTAAAGTTGTTCTCGCCCTCGGTCGGCTGGCCCGGAACAAGGGCTACGATCTGCTGATCGACGCTTTCACTCTCGTGGCTGCGCGCGAACCCGAGGCGGTGCTGCACCTGGCGGTCGGGGGCGCGGACATGAATGCGAACGAGCTGACGCTGCTCGAGGAATTACGGGCCGCGGCGCAGCGGACTAGCTACGGCGACCGGATTCAATTCGGGTCCTTTGTCGCGGATGAGGATCTGGCGGATTACTATCGGGCGGCGGACCTGTTTGTTCTCTGCAGCCGGTACGAACCGTTTGGCATGACCGCGATTGAAGCCATGGCATCGGGAACCCCGACCGTGGTGACGGTGCACGGTGGGCTTTATCGGGCGCTGTCGTTTGGTCGTCACGCGTTGTATGCGGACCCCTTCGATCGCGAAGATCTCGGTATCATGATGGCAAAACCATTCCGGCACACCCGCCTGCGGGAGCGCCTTGGCCGGATGGGGGCGCACAAGGCGCGCAGCTTGTTCACGTGGACCGGAATCGCGCACCAAATCGTTGCGGTGGTCCAGCACCGGCTCGCCGTGAGCATCGCCTTGGATGATCGGGAGTGGGACGAACCTTGGAACGATTGCGACTGAGCCCGCATCCCGTTTCGTCCCGTCCGGCCGGGCTGATTTCTTTGTATCCAGAGAGCGGTGACGTCGTCGCGGCCATGCCCTCACCTCACATCCGACTTTTTTCGAGCGACCTCGATGGCACCCTGCTGGGGCAGCCGGAGTCATGCTGGCGATTTGCGGCGGCTTGGGCGGCGCTGCCGGTGCGCCGGCGTCCCATCCTCGTGTACAACACTAGCCGGACCGTGGCGAACACCCTCCCGCTCGTCCTAACGCGCGGGTTGCCGGAGCCGGACTTCATCATTGGAAGCGTTGGCACGGAGTTTCATGACGGACTTCATGACAGTGCGGATGACTTTCGGCGGCAGTTTGGCGAGGGATGGAATCTGGAGGAGGTGCGACACCTCGTCGGCCTGATGCCGGGCGTGACGGAGCAGCCTCCAGAGTGCCAGCATCCCTACAAATCCAGTTGGTATTGGACGCGGGCGCGCCGGGATGAGGTCGCCGATCTAGCGTGGCGTCTGCGCGCGACGGGGATTCAGGCGCACGTCGAGTATTCGTGCCGCTATTTCCTCGATGTTGTGCCCGTGCGGGCAGGCAAGGGCCGGGCGCTCAACTGGCTTTGCCGTCGCCTGCATATAGCTCTTTGCGATGTTTTGGTGGCGGGCGATTCCGCCAACGACTCCAGCATGTTCCTGCTGGATGACGTCAATGGCATCGTGGTCGGGAACGCATTGCCTGAACTGCTCTCGGAGGTGTCGTCGCTGCAGATGTTCGTCGCGCAAGGGATCATGGCTGACGGCGTGGTGGAAGGGCTTCGGTATTTTGGGGTGCTCGACGCGCCGGAACAGGTCGCGTTGGACCCCTCCCTTGATGTGTGAGTTGCTGATTCCGTTATCCTCACCCTGTTGAGCCCTGATATGATCAACCCTGTTGCTCCTTCGATTCGACTTTTTGCCACTGACCTGGACGGCACCCTCTGGGGAAATCCGGAGTCGATGTTGCGCTTTAAACAAGCGTGGGAGGCGCTGAAGGGCACTGAGCGGCCGTTGCTGGTCTATAACTCAGGACGAAGTGTGGAGGACATACTTTCGCTTTGTCGGAGCCGGCGCCTGCCCGAGCCTGATTACATCATCGGAGGCGTGGGCACCGAGCTTTATGATTATCGGGAGCGGAATCGGCTGCCGGATTTTGCGGTGCAGTTCGGCGAAGGCTGGGACCTGGCCAGGATCGAAGAGATCATGCGGGCAGAGCCTGGCGTGGAGAGTCAGCCGCCGCAGTTTCTACATCCGTACAAGTCCAGCTGGTATCTGCATCGCGCGGATCGCTTGAAGATCGATGAGCTTCGCCGTGATTTCCAACGGGCCGGCCTGGACGTGCTCGTCGTGTATTCAAGTTTACGTGACCTCGATGTGTTGCCGCGGCATGCCGACAAGGGGAACGCGCTGGCGTGGTTGTGCCGCCGACTCGAAATTCCGCTCGAACAGGTGCTGGTCGCGGGCGACACGGGAAATGACGCGGGGATGTTCCTGTTGCCGGGCGTGAAGGGAATTGTGGTGGAGAACGCTCAACCGGAACTCTTCGAGGCCGTCGTGAAGCTGCCGGTGTTCGTTTCTCGCCAGATCATGGCGGCCGGGGTGCTCGAGGGCCTGAAACACTTCGGCGTCATTCCGGTGGTGCCACCGCCGAGCGCCGCGACCGCTGACAAACGGGAGCGCGCGGGCTGGGAGGGGATGTTGTTTGGCCCCGAGGCTTTTCGCTCGTTGCGTCCTGAAGATCGGCAACTGATCGCGGAGGGTTATAAACACGCGCTGATTGCGCTCCGGAAAAATATCACGCCGCTGGGATTCTCTGCCTGTTCGCTAACCGACAATACCGTCACCGGTACGGACGCGAACTACCGGAGCGTATGGGCGCGAGACGGTTGCTTTACGTTGATCCAGACGATCGAAATGGAGGACGCGGATTTGCGCGAAGCGCAACGCCAGACCCTGCGCACCTTGCTCGAAGCGATTGCGCCGAATGGGCAAGTGCCCGCCAACGTTCGCATCGACGATCGGAAGCCCGAGTACGTCGGCGTTGGCGGAATCTGCTCCATCGACAGCGGCCTCTGGCTGATCATGGCAGTTTATCATTACGTGACCCACACGCGGGACCTCGCGTTGCTGGCGGAGTATGCGGCGCCGTTGCAGCGCTGCATGGACTGGTTGAGTGCGCACGACAGCAACAACGATGGCCTCATCGAAGTGCCCGAGGCGGGGGATTGGACGGACCTTTTCGGCCGGAGTTATCAGGTGCTTTACGATGAAGTTCTCTGGTATCGCGCGCACGTCTGTTACGGCCGACTGCTCGAATATAGTCAGGACTTCGAGCGGGCTGCAGACTACCTGCGGCATTCCCAATTTATTGCCGGCAAGATCAAAGCGTCGTTTTGGCCCACCACGTCTCCCGGGAACGTGCCGACGTTTGCTGACCGACAGTCGTCGCTCGGTGATGCGCAGTACTTGATCGCAGAGATTACTCCGTTTGCGTTCAACTGGCGATGCGATGTGTTGGGCAACGTGCTGGCGTTCCTCACCAACGTGATCGACGTGGAGCGGGCTCGAACCGCATTTCGTTTTATGTGGGGAGTGGGGGTGAATAATCCGTTTCCGGTCGCCAATTTGTATCCCGCGGTGCAGTCCGGGGATCCTGACTGGCGTCCTTATTATACGGTCAATCTGCTGAACCTGCCCCATCATTATCACAACGGCGGCATCTGGCCTTTCATCGGCGGGCTGTGGGTGCGATTCATTCACCGGTTGGGCCTACACGATATCGCGAGTCATGAGTTGGTGAAGCTCGCCCACGTGAATCGTCTCGGTCGGGCGCAGGAGTGGGAGTTCAACGAGTGGGTGCACGGCACGACGGGACGCCCCATGGGCAAGGCGTACCAGGCATGGTCGGCGGCGGCTTACATTCGCGCGTGTCAGGAGCTTCATCTGAGTTCAACGAGCGCCGAAAACGAATAACGCAACGGGCGTGGGGCGGCCGTGGACTTGCCTTGCGCAGTTAACCGGTCAGGGTCTCGCTCCGTTTCACCTTACTCCGTTCACCCCTGCCATGGCTGATTCCCGTAGTTGTGTCGCGACGTTTGGCGAAGCGCTTTGGGATATCCTGCCCAAGGGAATTTTTATGGGCGGGGCTCCAGTCAACGTCGCGTATCATCTTTTCCGACACGGAGTGCGCGCCGTGCCGATTACCGCGGTGGGATCGGACTTTCTGGGCGGGGAGTTCATGCGCCGGGCGGGCGAGTGGGACGTGGATCGCCGGTTCATCGCCCAATTGCGGGATCGGCCGACGGGCACCGTCCGGGCGACGTTGGATGCTGCGGGCAACGCGAGCTACCGTTTCGCCCGCGAGGTCGCGTGGGATCACATTCCCGTTTTGCCGGCGTTGCTGCGTCGGCCGGAGCCAAGTGCGGTGGTGTATGGCACACTGGCGCTGCGTTCCGTCGCGAATCGACGGGCGCTCGGGCTGCTGTTTCGCGCGTGGCCCGACACTCTCCGGGTGCTGGACCTGAATCTGCGCCCGCCATTCGACCGCGCTTCGGCGGTGAGCTTCGCGCTCGAGCACGCCCAGTTGGTGAAGTTGAACGACCAGGAGCTCGCCGCGTTGACCGGCACAAAGGAACTTGGCCGCGGCGATCTGGAGGATGTCACCCGGCGTTTTGCGACCCGGCATCATTTGACGCGCGTGTGCGTCTCGGCGGGAGCGCAGGGCGCGGGCCTGCTCTGGCACGGCACGTGGTATGGGGAAGAGGGACGCCCGGTGAAAGTCAGGGACACCATCGGCGCCGGAGATGCTTTTCTGGCGGGGCTGCTCGCGGCCTTGTTGGTGCGGAAGGCCTCGCCTCAAACGGCCCTCGCGGCCGCCTGTCGGGTTGGAGAATTCGTTGCGGCGGCTGATGGAGCAACTCCTGCTTACCGTTGTGATCGCGACGGCCAACCGCGGCCTTTATCCTCATGAAACTCTCTTGGATTCTGGTGATGCTCCTGCTCGCCTTCGTCGCCGTATTCAGTGTCCAGAACGCCGACGTAGTGACGGTGCGGTTCCTGATGTGGCAGTTTTCCCTGTCGACGGCGCTGGTGATCCAGCTCGCGGCCTTGCTCGGTGCATTTGTCGGTCTTGTCATCGGAGCGTTGTCGGGCCGCGAGTCCCGCAAGGCCGTCCGCCTCGCGCGGTTGGCGTCAAGTGCACCGCCCTTGCGCGACGGGGAAATCGCGCGGACCGAGGTCGTCAGCACTCACCCCGGTTCGCCGAAAGCGACTGAGTGATGCGCGCGGCGCCGCCGGTCGGGCCGCGAACCCGCGGACACACTCAAAGCTTCGCCGGCAAACGCAGCGTGAACTGGCTGCCGTGCGGTTGGGTCGCGGAGTAATGCATCGAGCCGCCGAGGACGCGCATGTAGGCTTTCGTGATGGAGAGCCCCAGTCCGAAACCGCCGCGGGAACGATTTCGCCCGCGATCGGGGCGGAAGAAACGCTTGGCGAGATCCCGCTGGTTTTCGGGGGTGATGCCCGGTCCTTCGTCCGTGACCGTGACGGTGGCATCGTGCGCGGTGGAAGCCAGGGCGACCTGAATCGTCGATCCGTCCGGACTAAATTTGACGGCGTTATCGATCAGATTTTGCAGCGCCTGGCGGAAGATGACGGGGTCGGTTCGCACGCGACAGGGTTCGGTGTTGACGAGGAGCTGCTGGCCGCGCGCTTCCGCCAGGATGCTGAGATCCTGCACGCAGCTGCGGACGTAGTCGTCGAGCTGGAGCTCGGTGCGATTGACATCAGTTTCGCCGCCCTCGGCGGTTGCTAGTTCGAGCAGTCGACCTATCAGGAGCTGGAGGCGTTGGGCCTCTTCGAGCATGCTGCCGATGATTTCGCGGTATTCCTCCACGCTGCGGCTGCGGCGGAGACCGACTTCGCCCACGCTGCGGAGCGTCGTGAGCGGCGTGCGCAGTTCGTGCGAAGCGTCCGCCACAAAGCGATCGAGCGCGGTGAACGAGGCTTCCAGGCGGTCGAGCGTGACATTGAACACGGAAGCAAGCTGACCGAGTTCGTCGTGCGGACTGTCGATGGGCAGTCGCCGGTTGAAGTTCTCGGCGGTGATGCGGTTTGCCTCCGCGGTCATTTTGTCGAGGGGCGTCAGCCAGCGGCGGGTGATGATGTAGCCGCCGATTACGAGCAGCGCGATCACGATGGGTAGGGCGAGGAGGATGATCCAGCGCAGCGCGCCCAGCGCGTCGCTCACGGGCTCATGGACGCGCATGAGGCGAATGGTCCAATCGGCCGAACGTCCGGGCACCGGGTAAGGTACGGTGAGGGAGCGCAGACGAAGGTCCGGGGCGACGCGAAAAACCGAGATGGTGTCGCGACCGCGTACCGGGGAGGTGGGCACGTGTCGCACGCGGGATTCCGAGAAAGGCCAAAGGCGGCGAACGAGGCGGCTCTCTTCGTCCCAGAGTTCGAACCAAGGGTACTGCGTGGTCCAGGAGGGATCGTTGCCCAGCTCGAGGCCGTTCCACCGCAGCGTGCCGTCGGAATTGATTTCCAGGCGTTGGTGCACCTCGGCGAGATCGCGCCGCAACTCGTGGTCGAGCGGGCGGGCCATTCGCTGCGACACGTAGAAGTACAGGGTGGCGCTGAAGCCCGCGAGCAGGAGCGTGCCGACCGCGGCGTACCACAATGCGAGGCGAAAGCGGAGCGGCCGACCCTGCCACCACTCCATCATGGAAGTCCCCTCCCGAGCTGATAACCGATCCCTCGCACGGTGTGGATGAGCCGCTCCTCGCCGTCGCGGTCCACTTTGCGGCGAAGGCGCATGATCTGGACGTCGATCACGTTATCCAGCGACGTCATGCGCTGGGTTTGCTTCCAGACTTCCCGCTCCAGCATTTCGCGGGTGACGGTCTGGCCCTGATTTCGCATCAGGTATTCCAATACGTCCACTTCGCGCGGCGTAAGGTTGATTTCTTCGCCGGAGCGGACGGCGATGCGGGCGCGGGTATCGAGCTGGAGATCCCCGCATTGCAGCAAGCGATCGGTGGTCCAGGTCGGCCGCCGCAAGAGCGCGCGGCAGCGGGCCAGGAGCTCCGCAAACGCAAACGGCTTTGGCAGGTAGTCGTCGGCCCCACTGTCGAGACCGATGACGCGATCATGGAGGCTGTTGCGTGCGGTGAGCATGAGCACCGGCGTGTGGACGCCGCGCTGGCGAACGGATCGGAGAACATCGATGCCGTCGCGGTCGGGCAGCATCCAGTCGAGTACGACCAAATCGAACGGTTGCCCGCCCAGCGACGAAACGGCGGCCTCGCCGGTCGCCGCGGTTTCGACGTGCCACGATTCGAGCCGGAGGCCCTCCGCCAAGGATTCCCGCGTCTTACCTTCGTCTTCCACGACCAGAATCCGGGGGGAGCCTAAGTGGGGTGCGGAAGCAGGAGTCATGCAGCGAGCAATGCGGATCGCATCGTTCGATCAGATCAGGCCGAACTTGGCGGGAAGCGCAACTCTTTGGAGTCTCCCTCCACCTAACTTTTTTCGACGATCCCGGTGCGCGACCGCATTATCCTGAATTCCGCAGAAGTAGTAACCACTTATGAGCACTAATAAACACTGATCATAGATCCAAATCGATGGGATGAAACTTTCCCTTCACTTACCGGGTGAACGGCCTACCTCGCGCAACTCTGTCTGCATCAGTGTTCATCAGTGAAGATCAGTGGTTCAACTTCGTTTTCTAGGATTATACCAATCGCACCTGAGATTTGGACTTTTCCGAGTGGAGGGTCCGACCGGCGCTGCCGCGCCAAAGCCAAAATCACTTCCGTCGCCCGCATGAGCGCGAGATCCCTCGCGTGGAAACCAACCGCGCTGGCTCGGCCGGGATCACACGGGCAAAGCAGAGGTGCGACGGTGGGCTGCGCCAAGCCCGCCGTGACGCGGGCCGGCGGACATCGCTGATCCCGACGTTACGTCGTGGGCAGCAGCTCGCGCAGATTATGGAAGCACGTCCGCGAGGCTTCTTCACCGCCGCGGGAGAAACCATAGCCGGCGGGAAGGTGCAGATCGGCTTCGGCGATCTGGATCACGCGCCAATGGGTCTCGAGGGAGAACATTCCCGTGTAACCACTCTGCTCAATCGTGGCGAGGTGCGAACGCCAGCCCACATCGCCGAGACCGACCGGCGCCGCGAGGCCAAGCAGCCCACCTGGTTTCGGAGTGATGCGCACGGCGTCCTTGACGTGGATGTGCGCGACGCGTTTGGCGAACGAAGGGAAAGGGGCGACGACGTTGGCCTCGGAGCCCGGGACGTAAAGGACGTTGCACGGATCCCAAACGATGCCGAATTGTGGGTCGGGCAGCAGGGCGCAAATGGCGGCCGCCTCACCGCCGGTGGCGACGATGCATGAATGCTCGTTCTCGATGCCGATCCTCACCTGGGAGCCGGCGGCGACTTTCCGCAATTCCTCGAGGTGCGCGGCCACACGGGGGAGCAACGCGGAATTCTCCTGATTGCTGCGTCGCAGGAACGTGAATACACGAACCAGATTGCTGCCGAGCTCGTGCGCCACGTTCAGGCTGCGCTTGAACTCCTCGACGTGCGCCCGCACTGCGGCCGCGTCATCGATCTCGCACTTGAAGACGGGGGAGGAGCAGCCGAAAATCTTCCAGCCTTCACCCTGAGCGACCCGCTTGATTTCCGCGATGTCGGCCGGGGTGAGGTCCTTGAAGGCGCGGCCGAACATGCTGCGCAGCTCGATGCCGGGAAGGCGGAATTCTCTAACGAAGCGGATGAGATCGGGCAGATCTTGCGAGACTTCGTCGGAGATGACGGTGAACGAGGCAGGGAACTTCATGCGGAGAAAAAAGGGGAGAGTGCCGCGGCCGGGACCGTCGCGGCAAGGTTCGAGTACGGGCGATTACTTGGGCTGGTTGGCCTTCATGACATCCGCGATTTTCACCGGTGCGCCGCCCCGGCGTTTGCTTTCATCGGCCGCTTCCATGAACGCGATGAGCTCGATCGTTTCCTCGGGTGAAACGGGCGCCACCCGGGTCTGGAAAAACGTCACGATCTCCTGAAGCAAGGCACCGTAACCGGTTTTCAACTCGGGGGAGACGACGGCGGTGGAGCCGAACACCGTGACGCCATAGGCGCCCTTGCCGTTGCGATTGCCGCGCATCGTGCCGACGCGCCCGCCGGCCCACACGCCGGTCACGATTTCGGTGTTCTCGGTCTGCGTGCGCTGCACGGATTCACAGCCGCGGCCCATCACGGTGTAGAGGGTTTCCACCGCGTGGATGCCGTACCAGAAAAGGTCAGGGTGCGTCGGCTCGAGTGACGCGGGACCGAAGGCAAAAGCGCCGTGGAGATCGCCGTACTTCGCGCCCTTGAGCGCGGCCTTGGCGTTAAACCGAAGCGACGAGGAACTGAACACGGGCACGTTGTGCTGCTTGGCCAAACGGTAGATCTCAATCGCATCACGCAACGAACCGGCGACGGGTTTATCGATGAACACGGGTTTACCGCTGCTGAGAACTTCCTTGAACTGCGCCAGGTGCGGGCGGCCATCGAGGCTCTCGATCAGGATCGCATCCACATTTTTCGCCAGCTCCGCGATCGAGGTGTAGAGCTTGATGCCCGGATATTTCAACAGATCCGCGGTGTAGCCCTCCACGCGCGAAGCGCTCGAAGCAATGTCCGGACTGCCGCCCTTGTAAACGGCGACCACCTTAGCGCCCGCGACGTGGTCTTTGCTGGCGGGATCGTTGAGCGTCTTCGTGAACGCGATGACGTGGGACGTATCCAACCCGATGAGACCAACGCGAAGATCGGCCGCGTTCACGCTCGAGGCGGAAAAGACGGAGACCAGCGATGCGACTAACGAGAAAGCAGGACGTTTGATGGAACGCATGGGGGGAAGTGTCGAACTAGTTACTTCTGAGAGTGCTCCATAAACGCATGCCGTCCCTCGCGCCCAACGCAACTGCGAAGTCGTCTGCCCGCGTGCGCGGATCGGGGTCGATCCGGGCGCGATCCGACTTACCCATTCCGCGATTCGGCGAGCAATGCGCCCAGCTCGGCCAGGCTCGGCAGCACCAAATCGGGTGGTAGC
>Ga0163150_10003863_pt1 | contig 20555 bp, 26 predicted proteins | sample OliLakLV19P2IB_FD_148628 | JGI IMG/M metagenome (GOLD analysis project Ga0163150, IMG submission 148628) | Freshwater microbial mat bacterial communities from Lake Vanda, McMurdo Dry Valleys, Antarctica - Oligotrophic Lake LV.19.P2.IB | ecosystem: Environmental > Aquatic > Freshwater > Lake >...
GTTTGCGGTCGAACTCTTTATTTCTTAAACTTGTATAATTTGAATATAGAAACCGATGTACCCTTTGTCAACAAGCGAACAGTATTTACTTTGCAGTAATTTTTATTCTTCGGGTGTCAGCGGTTTTTTTTATATTTCTCACAGTAATTTGGGTGACAACGCCATCTTGCACATAAAGCTCAATACTCCCATATGATTTGACACTCTGGATTGCCTCCTTGATATCAGTCATGAGAACTTGCGATGGTTGTTTTGTAGAATAGTCTGCGACGGCGCTCGACATTAAGGTTTTATTGATAGCTCAACTTTTTGCTTTTCACCAGTGATTTCACCAACTTGTAATACAAAATCTTGATCTTTGGTATTTACTGGAAAACCTATACGTGTAAACTTTGTGGAGATAGCTTGAATTTCTACTGGATCATTGTGAATGTCAGGAGCAAGGAATTCACTTTCATTTTTATTTACTGAGAGTCGAACATAGTTACGACTTTCCATTTTTATAGTTTGTTGAGTGGGGTTAGTTAACTTCACAGAAAGGATTAAGAACGTACGACCTGGCACTGCAGTGGCCTTTTGCCCCTTCACTACAATTTCGTCAACAAGCTCCGCTTTTTCGATGGTCATTTTAAGTTTTTTCTCTGGCTCCTTGCCTACAGCTTTTGTTATTTCGTATTCGAAATCTCGATTAATTTCTTGTGAAGAGCGCGCTTTGCTTTCTGAAGATCCTGATGATTGTCCGCTTGCCGAAGGTGATGAAGTGCGCGAGAAAAGTAGCCAACCGATTAGAGCGACAATGCCAAGGCCGGCGAATATATATAGTTTTGAGTTGCCTTTTAAACCTTTCATAACAGAAACAAAAATGCCCATTGGGAGCATTGGGGTCATCTTAAAAAAAGTGAGGACAGTTGTCAATAGGGGAACTTTTGTCAAATGAAGCGCTACCTGTCGTAGTTTATTTGAACAAAGTTTTTATGGTTCATACTTTGTCCATTTACTGGAATTTTAAGCGACCATCCAAGTGTCTGAGCTACTGCAACTCCAACCCGTAGGCCAGTAAATGAACCAGGACCTTGCGACACTTCAATTTCAGTTAAGTCAGATAACTGTATAGATCTATGTTTCAGGGTCTCAATAATAAAGGGTAGGAGAAGTTGAGACTTCTCTTTTCGCGCAACTGTTTCATATTCAAGACCATCGAGCTTAATAATGATTTTTTCCGCGTTACTGGTATCAATGCATAGTTTCATAATGATTATTTTACAGTAATAACTCGGGTATCCTCGAGTGGGTCAGGGACAGTGATTTGTATATTAACAATGTTAGGAATAAGTAATTCGTGAGGTATCTTTTCACTCCATTCGATTACAAAAATATTTTCAGGCTTGCCCCAGAGGTCTAGTATTCCTAAGTTATCAAGCTCCTCAGCGAGGTTATTTTCTAACCGGTATAAGTCTACATGATATAACCGCTGTATTCCTCCCATTTCAGTGACAGGATATTCACGCATAATAATAAAAGTGGGAGAGTTAACTCGATCAGGTATCTGAAGTGCTTTTGCAAGGCCTTGAACAAGCGTTGTTTTCCCAGCCCCCATTGCACCTGAGAGGGTAAAGATTTCACCGCCTTTTAATGAAGTTCCAATTTTGTGGCCAAAGCTTGTAGTTTCACTGGCATTTTTGGTAGTAGTTTCCATAGTAAGTAAATAGCGAGAGCCGCTCCTATTGTATCAAAACCAACATCTCTCAGGTGGGGTTCACGGCCAGGAGTGAACCCTTGGTGAAACTCATCGGTTAATCCGTAGAATGCACATAAAATAATCGCAAGATATCCAGCCTTACTAAGAGTTACTCCTTCTTTACGAAGTGCACGGTAAATTAATGTGGCAAGCACTGCATATACAAATACGTGTGCAAACTTTTTTACAAAGAAGTCCTGCCAATCAATTTGAGAAGCTGCACCTGTAGGATGTGAACTAAATGAAAAGATAACCAATGCCCACACAACAATCGGAAGGTAATACAGTGCAATGTTACGAATCGTACGTGGCATACCTCTTATTATATCTTTTTCGGAGTTCAAAAACGAGTGAGGATATACCTAAAACGAGGAAGAGAATGCCCAATCCAATAAAGAACGTTCCAAGTGGTGAGCTGGGAACTTGAGTATCTCCTTTAACGAGTACTTCAGGATGTTGTTCTGAAATGCTTGTAGGTGAAAGCTTAGTTGCCTCAGTCTGAGCACCATCCACGAGAGGTTCTTCATTTGCGGTTGGCCTCGGCTTCTCAGTTAGGCGTGTAATCGCGTTAGTTGTTGAAGATGGCCGTGGAGTAATCACTTCTTCTTTTGGTTCCTCTACCTCATCAACGATTTCAACACATGGAGTTGAGCCTGCACTATTTTTTTGTCCTTTAGTAGGCGCATTAAAGATAACAAAGGTTGCCTGGTCAGGCACTCTTCCAACTGTTTGGTTTCCCTCAGGATTACATTGATCTTTTTTTCCATATGACACTTCATCGACTACTTCTTCCTGGCCATTAGTGGTGAATATTAATTTGACGGTATCTCCCGTGTTATTCAGTTTATTTCCAAAATCAAACACTGCGAATCCATCAGGGGAAATTGAACCTGAAAGGTCAATCTTATTTGTTTTTGAGGTATCTCGGATTCGATAATTCTCAAGTGTCAGAGGACTTGTTGATTCTCTACTCAATGTAATCTCAATCCAATCTTCACTACTACTTGAATAAACTTCATTTATTTTGGGATGCGCATACAGTGAAGATGGAACGAAGGCAGCTAGTGAAAAAAGAAATACACTTAATGAAAACCACTTCTTCATTACATATAATTCTACACAAAAAAAAGGTTTACATAAAAGTCAACCTTTTTGAATCTAAAAGTCAGCTGCAGCAATGATGAGATCGTGATCAGTAGGATACTCATCATTTACCTGCTCCCTGACGCTATTCCAATACCAATCTTCATATTTTCTCCGTGACACGATCTGCTCATCAGTTGGATACACAGATAGTAAATCCGGAATTGAATCGAGGTGTTGGCGCAAGTTATATAAAGGAACACCAGATCTATTTTGCGTATGCTTTCTTGCACGCCTCATGGCGCTTTTTAGTGTCACATGAGATGTTTCTTTTTCTGGGTTTCTGTCTGAATATCGATATCCAGGACCTGTTAGAGAACATGACCAAGTGTGTGAGTAATTGTTCCAACTCACTGTTGCCCAAAATGCATTGTTGTCTTCAGTGACCAGACCAATGCCAGGATGACTTGTGGGGAATACACGAATGTACACCGCATGATCAGTTACATACACTAAGACGATATGCTCTCCTCGAACAGTTTTATGCAGATTCATCACTCTGTCCGATTGGCCAGGCTGGATATACATAGCCGGGTCTTCGAGGGTAGGTATAGTAACAGACATTTATATCCTCTATTCTCCAATTTGAACTACTTAATTATACTATGGGTAATATTGAAAGTCAATAATTTATGTGTAGGTAATAGGTATCAAGATCACTATCACTGTGGTCAACTCGAACGTAGCGTAGACGGCATCCACCACTTCCGGTATAGCTTCCACGGAATAGCTTCCCTGGCCGAACAGCTTTGACTTCAGGTGAGCTCGTGCTATTTATATCAATTCCATTGTGCTGTGAATAAATTCGCCCAACCCAGGTATTAGCCACCGCCCATGTCCGACCATATCCTTGGTTATATCGAACTGTTGGCGCGATGGGCCAGTTCCATGATCCACTCGGATTAAATGGATCTGCTCCACTACATTCACCGCCACCCGTGCAATTGTTATGTTCAATTCCTGGCTTTAGATATGAAAAAGGGTTTTGGGTTTGATTGCCCTTTGCAACGATAAAGTGAAGATGTGCTGCACTTGAATTACAGGACGCTCCTTGGATAATAGCAGCGACTTTTTGTCCCTCCTGAATATCCCCTACTTCAGTTTCATCTCCTTTTCCAGAAATAATAGCTTGGATAGCTTCAAACTCGGCTCTTGAGGCAGCAAGAAGGGATTGATATTTCTTTTCGTCGTTTTTTGTAACGGTTAACAGCTGTGCTTTAGCTATTTTTTGTCCATCAAGCTTTCCTTTCTGAACTTCTAACTCTTCCTGAAGGGTCTCTAGCTCATTTTTTTGAGATTTATATGTATCGTTTGCCTTTGTTAAGCGTCCAAGCAGTGTCTGGTCTGCTTCTTGTATGCGCTTCAAATAGTGGTAGCGAGACAATGCTTGATCAATATTTCCACCTAGTACATATGTCAGTGGGGACTCTCCAACTCGACCAAGTTTATATGTTTCTACCACTCGACTGTTATATGCGTTATTTAAATTGTTTAAAGACAAGGAGAGTTGGTCAATTCTTCCCGTCAACAACGTAATCTGCTCCTCGGTCTGATCAATCTTCAATTCAGTTAGCCGAATTTGTGCATCAAACTGGGCAATTTGATTGGTAAGACTCGTTGACTTTGATTGGAGATCTTTTATTTGGCGCTCGTATTCACTAATTTTTTCGGCGAGCTCGCGAAGCTTATCTGTTTCACTTTGGGAATGCGTAGGAAGCACTGGTTGAATTGTTACCAACAGTAAAAAGAAAACGAATATGGCAATTATTTTTTTTCTCATAACACATGGTTACAGGTAAATTAGCTCACTTTATCGTACGGATTGAACGAGAAACGGCGAGTGTGGAGCTTGCGAGGGCAATAATCAGCGCACTCACGAGATTCAACACAAAGCTCACTCCAAACAACATAAAGAACTTGTCCATCTCACGCGGCAGTATTGGAATCTCTCCAAAATAAGTAAAGAGTGACGGGGTAACATACATGATCAAGATGACCGCAAGGAGCCACCCAACAACTACTCCAATGATTGAGTATTGCAGCGCCTCAAGCACAATTGGTGTCCGGATAAATCCTGGAGTTGCACCAAGCAAGCTTAAGCTCTCAATTTCACTTTTACGCATGGTAGTTCGCATGGTCATAACTACGATCAACACAAGAAATGAGGTAACAAGTAAAACTCCTACGGCAACAAAACCTACGGTTCGAAGTGCTTTAGAAATTTCCTTCAGTCGCTCAATAACTGTATTGACACTGTCTTTACCCCCGATATTTGCGGTAAAGCCAATAGTATCAACAATAGGTTCTTTCTTAACTTCCTCTAGTACCGTTTGAGCATTCTGTAGCACGGTCACTGAAAACTCGATACTTGGAGGAAAAATAGATGGGCTGACAAGCTCACCAAGCAGTGGATTATCTTTTGTTGCGTTCTTATATAACTCAAGTGCATCTTCACGAGAGACAACTCGTACGGTGCGAACCCTGCTGTCGCTTTGCAACTTCTGCTCAAGCGCCTTAATCTCTTCATCTTTCGCTTCAGTCTTTAGGAACGCAATAGTCTGAGGGCGAGTTTCAAAGTAGGTAAGCGCTTGTCCGACAGAATACACAGTAGTAGTCAATAGAGTCATTACAAAGTAAGTAATTGCGAGCACGCTTATTGCAGCCAAAGCTTGGAAAGGAGATCTGCGTAAATATCTAAAACTGGTTTTAAGAGGTGTGCTCATGTTTGTGTTTTTTAGAAACTTTGTGATCGTTCACAATTTTACCGTCTCTTACTTCGATAACTCTGCCTCCATATTTTGCCACAATTTCCTGGTTATGTGTGGTAACAATCACCGTTTTACCTTCTTCGTTTATTCTAACCAGAAGTTTCATTATTCCATCTGCTGTTTCCCAGTCAAGGTTTCCTGTTGGCTCGTCAGCAAAAATGACTGACGGGTTAACTACAATAGCTCGGGCGATGGCTGCTCGCTGTAGCTCTCCCCCTGACAACTGTGAGGGAAACAGGTGTGCTCGATTTTCAAGGCCAACTAAGTTAAGGACATGCTTAATTCGTTCATCCCATTCAGACTTGGTGACTCTCTTAACTGCAAGTGCAGTTTCAATATTTTCGTAAATGGTGCGTGAGGGCAGCAGTTTGAAGTCTTGAAAGACAATACCGAGTTTTTGTCGGAGCTTCGGGACTTGCCAGGACTTGAATTTGTGCAGTGGTTCGCCGTCGAGGATGATTTCACCACTATCTGGAGTATATTCATGAATAACAAGCTTCATGATGGTAGTCTTGCCTGCACCTGAAGGTCCAATGACAAATATAAACTCACCCGATTCGACAGTAAATGAAATGTCGTCTAGGGCAGTAATTTGACCGAAGCGCTTGGTTACGTTTTTAAACTCGAGCATTATTCTATGACTTTAACCTTGCCGACATCCATGAGCCAGCCAGCTTTTTTACCAGAAAGGGTTTGGCCTTTAACCGAAACTTTCTTTCCTACAAAGCTTTGTAGATTAATCACTGTTGAAGTCAAATATACGTATTTCTCTTTACCCATGCCACGGTCTAAGTAGTGTGTTCCATCTCCATCAATTCCACCTTCTTTAAGCTCTCCTTCAGCAGTGTCAGGAAACGCAGAATCATCATTCACTCCAGCTTCAGTCGCACCTTCAGTTGCAGGAGTAATTGCAACCTTTGCTTTTTCAGAACTGAGGCTTCCAGGCGCCCCTTTTGCAGCAACATATCCAGTACCAAATCCGAGGAGTATAATTACAATAAATGCTGCGAGATATTTTTGTCTCATGTCAGGTTTTGATTTTGCCATTGGCTCAATTGGTGTCAAGATCGATTGGCGATGCGGCACTTCGAGCTGTTCTTTTACCACAGGCTCTTTCTCTTTACCAAGCTCACTTTTATTCACATGTACCACTTTCTCCATGAGTCTCATCATAACATAGATATCAAAATGAAGTGAAGCATATAAAAAACCCGACACGTGTGTGCCGGGATGCATTCAATTAATTATTCTAGTGTACTTCACTACAACTTCGTCTTCAGCGTCGTCATCATCTTCCTCGATAATCAGTAACCTCGAGTCGTCGGGCGTTTCCAGGTATTCATGCTTGCGTTTACCTTTTATATCACTCTCTTTGGGTAGATTTGTAAATATATTGAGCAGGTAAGCCTTTGTCCATTTATGTAAGTTTACAATCAACCAATACACTACCCGCACGAGCCATGCAAAAGCTGGCAAAAACAATAAGATAAGGGCCATCCATAACCATCTAGCCCCAACAATTCTGAGCAAAATAATGGCTGATAGGATACCACCGATGAAAAGAGACCAAAAATGTGCATTAGTTCTTTCTATACCATTTGTTGGCAGTGAGATTCCCCATATCGCACGGAGTGTGTTGTACGCCCGTACTACTTTTTCCTGAGTAATCACGAATTATCCTCCAGTTAAATAGTTCTCACCGGAATTTTACCAAAAAATACCCATAATTACAAATTGGGATATGGAATATTACAGTTTCAATTCAGCTTCAATAAATTCATCAATTTCTCCATCGAGGACCGCGTCAGTGTTACTGGTTTCTACTTCTGTGCGGAGGTCTTTCACCATTTTATACGGGTGTAGTACATACGAGCGGATTTGAGATCCCCATGTGGCAGGAGTGTACTCTCCTTGAATATCCTTTTTTTCTTTTTGAGCTTTTTCCTGTTCAAGAGCCCACAGTTTTGCTCGTAGCATGTTCATTGCGTATTTTCGATTTTGCTCTTGAAAACGCTCAGTTCGACAAGAAACAACGATTCCCGATGGTTTATGAATAATGCGAACCGCAGTAGATACCTTGTTAACGTTTTGGCCACCATGGCCACCGGCCCTTGTGAAGCTGATTTCTAAATCCTCCTCTTTTATTTCAATATCTGGCAAATCAACATCTTCGAGCTCAGGCATCACGTCAACGAGAGCAAATGAGGTTTGTCTAAGGTTATCGGCATTAAATGGAGATTGTCGAACTAACCGGTGTGTCCCTGACTCATTTTTTAAGTATCCATACGCATAATTTCCAGTTACTCGAAAGACCACACTTTTTAGTCCAGCCTCCTCGCCAGGGGTTTCATCGACAACTTCCCAACGCCACTCTCGTCGCTCACAATAGCGTGTAAGCATTCGGAAAAGAATACTAGTCCAATCCATGGCCTCCGTCCCTCCCTGCCCTGCATGCATCGATACAATTGCATGTTTTTTGTCATATGGTCCTGAAAGGTATGCGGACAGCTCAAGCTTGCCAACTCTTTTTGTTAAATCACGAACTGAACCAACTAAATCATCTGATACTTCATTAGCTTCAAGCAACTCACTCAAAATATCCATTTCACCTGAAACTTCTTCGATTTCGGCAAGTTCTTTCTCAAGGTCTCCAATCTCTTGCATAATGCCCCGAGCTCGATTTTGATCAGACCATAAGTTGGGATCAGTAGACTCAGCACGCAAAATTTCAAGCCGTTTATTTTTATCAATTAACCCAATGTGTTCTTTAAACGAGTTAAAGCGCAAAGCAAGTTCTTCAATATGATTTTTAAGCTCGTACATGAGGGTAGTATACCATTCAAATAAAAAGCGGCAGGTTTACCTGCCGCAAGATTACTATTACTTTACGAGGTCATATTCAAATCCATTCAGGGGAATGTAATATTCGCCATGCCCATACTGTTCTGTATTAACTACCTGGATGTATTGCATGGAACTTGGATCAATCTCAACAGAATAGCTGTGTACTGCCGGATCGAGGATCCGAATCCAACTATCCTTAACTACTTTCTTTCCACTCAACCTCATATACCCCTTCTCAAGAATATGGAGGCGGGTATCAACATAGGTTGGATCATCACCGACCATTTCAATTGTTCCAATAACAGTTACGGTTTTTGCTAAAGTATTAACATTACCCACTCTCATGTGACCAGCTCCAGCCAATGAGTGCCTTCTTCTTACCATTTCCTGAAACAATGCAATTGAGAGTAGCCCTAGTCGAGGATACAATCGCGGTTGCATATTTTCATATGCTGCCTTTGCCTCCCGCATTGCGATCGCATCTTTCAATACATTTTCACCCGTCTTTCGTATCATATTCTCAGTTGCCCAAAACTCTTCGATAAACAACGGTTTTCCGGCTAAATACTTGGCTACTATCAAGCTTTCACGAGGATAGAGTTTAGAATTTCGCGTAGAGATTAACCCGGCCACATGCGCCTTACTTCCCCGCTTCAGCGCCAGCTGAAAGCTGCGATGATTGAGCGAGCCCTCAGGTATCAACACAATGAACGGACCGTATGTCTCGCCTTTGTTAATATGTTGAACTTGAAATACAACAGATATGCCAGCAAGTGTTTGCTCTCCATCAAGCTTTACTAATTTACAGGTATTTATTATAATCGCTCGTAATTCACCATCTGATATACGAACTGATTTAATGTTAATGTCCACCAGTAACTCCTTCTATTAAGGGTACAAAAGATTCTGAAGCTGATTATACCTTGTTTTTTCTATTTGCAAACCCGAGAGTAGAGCTCATCTTGCTCCTCTGGTGATAACCTATCAATAGTTCCCATTACACTTTGCAAGGATGTTCCTGAAGCAGCATTACTTGTCGGAATCTCATCAGTTACCCCAAGTACGGTAATTAACTTGCTTCGCCCCGCACTAAGCGCGTTAGACAAGGGTTTTGGGGCACTTTTCCATCCCAAAGTTTCCGTCAACATTGTTCGACCACCTATTAAGAGGAACCCTTCAATTATGAGTGCCAATCCAAACCCAAACGCTACACCTGGCAAAATACCTTTAATTGACCAATGCATATAATGGCGTCTAAACGAGGCAAACAAAACAATAAGTAGAAAAACGAGAAAGACCATAATAATAGCTTGAAGTAAATTTGGAGAATAGATAAGTCCACCGGGAAGCACAAAATCTCGTGTGACCGTTAATCTTTCAAAAACAGCTTGAAGGCCAGGGGGGAGATTCATGGCTTCATTGTACAATATTTATGTACAACTACAGTGAAGATGCTGACGCGTTTAATGAAGTAAATTCACTATCCACTGATTCAGCAGTCGTCGTGCTGAATTCTTTCTCAAGCGAGGTGATGTCGGTCGAGCTTGATACTTCAACTACAGCGGTATCTTCTTCAACACCTTGATCGATCGAACGTTTTGTCTCAGAAATGAGAGGGTTCATCGATTCCTTAGAAACGACGAGAAATCCGAAAGCTCCTACGGCAACGAGCGCTACTATTCCTACAGCTAAGAAGGCTGCAAAGCCTTGTGTATTCGTTTGGTTCATATTATTCAGTTTCAGGTACAACGAGTTTAATTTCTTTAAATATTTCTTGCACTGCTCTCCGGGCAGCATTAATAGATTCAATCACTGCTGATACATCTACTTTCATAGCGCTCACCGCGGCTTTAACATTGGAACCCAGTGAAGCTTCGTCTGTAACACTGACTGTATATACCTTTCCAGCTTGTACTGTTACTTTTGATTTTGCAGTTTCAATAGCAGTACGTGCTGACGTAATTGCAACAGTTACTTTACTAATGTCTTTTCCATTTTTGGCTGCTTCTTGAGAGCGGGTTTCAAGCTTATTTACAATTTCAGAGGATCGAGTAAGTATCGTATTCCAGTGGGTAACCCAGTGCTCATTACGATTAGCGATACGGTCTGCAGTATTTTCAACAATCTTTTGCTTTCGATCATCATTCAACTTTGACAGCTTCGTCTTCATTTCTTCACGTTTGGTTTTCCATTCTGTCCGAGAGGCCTCTAACTTAGCTTTGTACTCATCTTTTACTTGGGTACGACGTGTGAGGGCTTCTTTACGGGCAGTCTCAATTTTCTCTCGGGTATTTGTTTTTGCACTATCAGAAGATTCCATTCCAAACACAGAAGTAACCGAAACGCCTAGAAGTACGATAACTCCAACCAATACATTTCTTTTCATTACAAATTTATATTGACAGACTTACAAGAATAGTGTCAAGTCATTAATTTTGGTACATGTGTATCCAAAACGCTTAGCCTGGTTTGACTTATAGCTCTCTTGACCTTAAAATATCTCACTATTTTGGTTAAACATTGGAGGCAAATATGCTTGCAATTGGACAGTCATATGAGGCTGATATTCTTGAAGTAATTCTAAAAATCGTTGATCTTATCAACTCTAACTCAAAATTGCCGCGAGATCCTATTAATCTCGAGAAACCACTTAAGACAATTTTCGAGAGAGGTTTCGACTTGCTTCGTAGTAAGGGCAATGTTGGAGTAAGTTATTCCGAATTGAAGCAGTTGATTATTGATTATGGAGAAGTTTCTCCAACGTACATAGACCTAGCGACTAGAAAACTGATTAGTCGTATAAAAGCAAAGCTTGAGGAAGAGGGCTATACCTTGGTTTCTTACAAACCTCGGGAAGATAGACAACTCTATTACTTCATAATCAAACAACCTAGTTGAATCTTTGTATGGCGCAGTCAGCTGCGCCATTATCATGCTTTATTTTATGTAAGTTACGTGTTCTGCGTACACAAGTGCCTTAATTTTCGCGTCCCGGAAAATTTTGTAACCTTAGTTACTGATTGGAAGTGCGGTAGGAGATGGGCTTGTGCTCGCCTTTGGTGTCGGGGTAGGACTTGCGGATGAAGTCAATGGCTAGGGGTCGGGGACTTCGTTGCAGTTGGTGTTTTAGTCGGAGTAGCGGCGGCTCCTGCCTTTTTAGGACCGGTTACAATTTTTACTGAAGCACTTCCAGTAAGTACTCCGCGCTGAGCAGAGACACTACTAAATACTTTTTCAAGGGACATAGTTATCTCAGCGACAACATTAGCTGGCACGTCTTTTATATACGTAATTGTTGTTGATGTTGCACTCTCATCTGGCGCATTACCAGTTGTTACTTTTTTATACCCAAGTGTCTCAAGCTCTTTCTTAGCTACTCCCGCATCTCCGGGAGTTCCCGTTCCATTTTGGACTTCGATTGCGAGCGCGGTGCGTACTGCATCTGTAATTGGTGCTGATGATGCGGAAGGTGCTGGAGTAGGGGTAGACGATTCTTCAGTAGGCATTGGTGTCTCTAAACTATTGAGTCCAGCGACGAATGGGGTAGGTGTCGCATCTCCAGTTTCTGCTGAATCACCAGATTGCATAAGGAAAAATCCTCCAATACCTAATATAAGAAGTACTCCTCCTGCCGCAAAAGGCCATTTGGGCATTCCCCTTTTTGGAGCTGGTTGCTGTGGAAAGGTTATAACCGGATTTTGTGGATCGTGCGTTGGTGTTTGTGTCTCCATCTTGCACTGTATATAACCACAGTTTTAAGGATATGTCAACGTAGACACCAATCATTCTTCAATTGATTAAAGCGACCGTTTGCTATCGCCTCACGGATTAAACTCATTACTGAGTTAATATAAAAAATATTGTGTATTGAGGCTAGGCGAGCACCGAGTATTTCACTGTTCACAAGCAAATGTCGTACATACGCTGCTGAGAAGTGTCGACAAGTGTAGCATTCACATACAGAACTTATTGGTGCTGTGGTAGTTTTAAATTTAGTCTTTTTAATATCCAACCGATACTTACTCTCAACAGATCCACCGTCTTCGGGATGTATAAATAAAAGACCGGTACGAGCCATACGGGTAACGGAAGTATTGTCAAAAGTATCAACTCCTCGACTTACTGCTTCAAATATTCCTTCTGGACCGCCTCCTAATCCTAATGCGTGTAGCGGCTTATTGTCGGGAAGAACATCTACAATAGTGTCGAGTGCTGCAGCGGTAAGCTTAGGATCACTCCCAATTGACTCTCCTCCCATTGCGAGGCCTGGGAAACCCATTGAAACGAGAAAATTCAGCGACTGTTTTCGAAGCTCAATATCAGTTTCCCCTTGGATAACCCCGAACAATACCTGATAGTTATCCCTCACTTTCTGTAGCTTTTCCCAATGGACGAAGGATCTCTCTTCCCATTTCAACGTACGATTAAAGGATTCACGAGCTTTTCTTTCTGAAATCCCAGCGGCAATTGGGTGATCAAACGCCATAATGATATCAGCCCCCAAGACGGCTTGGATCTCCATAGATTTTTCAGGTGTAATCAAGTGTTTGGTTCCATCGATATGAGACTTGAAAGTTGCACCTTCATCAGTGATTTTCACACTTTTCGATCGCTCAGTGAACCCTCCAGTCATATTTTTTTGTTCCCATAGAAACGATACTTGGTATCCACCGCTATCAGTAATCGTTGGACCGTCCCAGCCCATAAACGGGGCAAATCCACCAAATTGCTCGATTACTTCAGTACCTGGTGAGAGGTATAAATGGTAGGTATTCGCGAGTACAGCTTGTGAATGCGTATTTTTTAAGTCAATTGGATCAAGCGCTCGCACAGTAGCTCGAGTTCCAACTGGGGTGAATGCTGGGGTCTGGATGGTTCCATGGGGAGTATGAATAGTACTCGTCCGGGCACGGGTTGTCGTGTCTTTTTTGTCGACGGTGAAAGAAAATTGCATGAAGGGTATTGTATCACTCAGGTTGCCTGAATTCGAATATGGGCTGGCATAATTCTAATGATAAGCAGTGAAAAACCAATGCCTATGAGTCCAACGAGTGAGAGCGCTGAGATGTCGCCGATGGTATCTGAAGCAAATCCTGCAATTATTGGACCAATGACATACGCGATGTTATATGAAAAATCAGTGACCCCTTCAATATCAGCACCAAGGCTCGGAGTTTCTGCAATATAATCAGCATACGCACCATTCATTGCAGGCCAGGCAATAGATGACATAACCGATGATATAAAAACAAATACAAGCAGGAGTGGTGAAAGTCCTACAAAATACACCATACTTAGAATTATGCTTCCTGACAGAAACGAAAACATTGCGGTCCGTTTTTTTCCAAACTTATTAGTAATTGGGCCTGCGAACCAACTCATAAATAGATTTGGCAAAAAGTACAATGTAATCATGAATCCTCCAAACGGGTGAATTGCCGTGAGGCTTTCTGAAATGAGTGGTCCAAGGGTCCAGAAAAATGCGTCTGTCGTATTCATAACAATCGTCATGAGAAGCATTGGCATCAGGCGGTATCCAACCGTTTTCCACGAAGCGAGCTGTTGAAATAAATTCCGTTTTTCAGACTTTACTGATGGAGTCTTTGATACATGGTGTCGATCAGTTGCAATCACAAGATAGAACACAAACCCGATACCTAAAAATATGAGTGCGAAAATAAATGTGTGATTAGTTACCCGATCTACAATGACTAATCCAGACAAGAGCGGTGCAATTAAATAACCAAGAGACTTAAAGACGTCGATTACTCCGAAACCAGATGAATGCTCACGAGTAGGTAATTCATGTGCAATAAAGTTAAATGTCCCAAAGTTCATAAAGTCAAAATAAATCCCCCAAAGGGCCATCGCGAATAAAAAGACTACGAGTGTTGAAGCACTCCACAGAAGGAGCGAATATCCCAACGCTGCTGCGAAAAGAAGTAAAAATACGCGCTTATATGTAACACTTTTTAAAATACGTACTAAAAATATATCGAAAGCTGCACCGGCAAGGGAAGAAAACCCAATAATTACTCCCATCTGGGTCTTCGAAAACCCTAGCTCAGTTATGAGGAGTGGGACAGCATATGCGAGGATTCCATCAAACAGTCGGATGAAAAAGAGGCTCAGCGCAATGTAGTATAGTGTGCGATGACTACGTCCATATTGTGATACATGAGCAATTACGTGCGAAAAAGGAGTACGCATATTTCATTATCACATGGGTTCCCATACAAAACCTGCTTTCCCGCCATCAGGCTTAATAATTACCCGGTCACCGCTCTTAATCTCGCCCGCGAGCATCGCGCGTCCAAGCAGGTCGCCAATAGCCAACTCAATTACTCGTCGCATTGGTCGAGCACCCAGTGCGGGCTCGTATCCGAGTGAAACAATTTTTTCTACGGCTCCTGGGCTAAATGTGACATCAATGTTTTTTTGTTTTATACCTTTCACCATATCTGAAAGCATATATCCTGCGATTATATGAAGGTCCTCCATAGAAAGTGGTGTGTAGACAATAACGCCATCAAATCGGTTTATAAACTCAGGCGAAAATATTTTTTCTTCAATGACCGTATCAATTAATTTTTTCTCAATCTCGGAGGTAGTGACCTTTGATTGAACCAGTGAACGGATAGTATCCGCACCCGCATTTGAGGTTCCGATTATAAATAAATGTGAACATGAAATAATATTTCCAAACGCATCCGTAAGGGTACCTTCATCAAGAATCGAGAGAAACAAATTTAAAATCTCGCGAGGTGCTTTTTCTATTTCGTCTAATAGCAAAAGACTTGCTGGTTTGTTTTTAATACCGACTGAGAGTTCTCCAGGGATATTTCTAATATGCGAGCCAATGAGGCGCTCAAGTCCTTCACTGCCCGCGTATTCAGACATATTAAATCGTAGAATCGATTCATCGCTTCCAAAATATACTTTTGCCAATGCTCGCGCTGTTTCAGTTTTTCCAACACCAGTTGGACCAAGGAATAGGAACGATCCGAGCGGACGTTTCGTGTGAACGACTCCGCTCATTTTTGCGCGTAAAATTTTTGCGATTAAATCAACTGCTAGCTCTTGGCCAACTAGCCGCTCGTGGAGAAGGATTTCAAGTTGACCTAATTTATCTTTTTCTTCTTGGTTTAATCGAACGAGTGAAATACCTGTCTTTTCGGAGAGCACTGCTCGTACATCTTCGGCAAGCACCGTCATTTTCCCTTGCTCCTGTGCATACGCAAGAACTGCATCTAATAACTCAATAGCCTTTTCAGGAAAAGGAGCTTCTGTAATATAGCTATCTGAACCATCAAGAATTTCAACGACTGCTTGAATAGTAATAAATATTTTCAGTTTTTTCTCCCAAGTACGTGCTGCCTCAAGTATCACCATGAGTGCCTCTTCTTTTGGCATTGGAACTACTTCAATAGTTTCAAAAAATTTCCTCAAACGCGCGTTCGGTGCAATAAAGCGCTCATATTCTGCACTTCCTGATAAGGCAATTATTTTTAATTTGCGTGATTCTAAATATCTTTCAAATAGGTCTGTCATTTCAACTCCCTCTATAGTGCTCGTGACACGATGAAGATCACGAATAACTAAAATTACATTTCCAGCAGACGCTGCCTCAAGTAATGCCTGCGACAATAGCATCTTCTTTTGAGAAATATCAGTTGAGCCTGAAACAATCGGGGTGAAATCAAATTCAAGTACCCGAGCATATGAGAGCTCATGTCCCAAGAGCCCTTCTCGTGCCCGTTTTGCAAATTCGTATAATACGGTTCTCTTTCCAACACCAGGTTGCCCATGAAGCACAACCGAGGTATTTGCACCAAGTACCCTTTCAATTCGTTTTACCACGGCCTCTCGTCCAATTAAATGTTGACTAAACAACTGAGGGGCAGCCATATCAACTGAAAATTTATCGAGTGTTGGAGTATATCCAAAAAGTAAATTCCTTCCTAAACCAGGTGTTGTTACTGGTGGGGAGGCAGTTACTGAAACTTTATTACTTCGTCTGGTATCCCACCACTGTGCAGCAAGTAGTACATCATCAACCGAGATATTTTTCTCAAGAAGTCTTTTTTCAATTTCAGGATTATCCGCGATAAAGCTTGAAACAAGCTCACGTAACAGTCCAATGGTAGTCTGAGGGGCAAAAGGTTTTGTTGTACTAAATAATGAATACCCCTCTTCACGGGTCAAACCAAGATGATCCTGTATAAAGATACCTGGAACGCTATCACATAAATATTTTCCCGGGTCGTTGGTTGCTTTCATGTGCACTAGAAGTGACGCACAAACTTGGGCTGGCTCTCGACGATGGAGTGTATAGAGTGAATATGATAACACTGGAATAGCAAGCCACAATACAAATCCAATAGTGCCCAATACTGCGGTAAATACCAACGCAACTACCCCGACAAAAAAAAGAACTATTCGTGCAAATGCGCCGATAAACCGAGAGACAAAGTTAAATGAAACAACCTGAAATCTCTTTGCAAAGTTGAGCCCAGGTGTCATCTCGTCCACAACAAGACGCTTCCAAGGCGAAAACAGGTGGGTAATTAGAAGCGTTAGAGAGAAATATTGGTATACCGAAGCAAAGGTATATTTCATCCTTTTGAGATAAAAATTAACACCTTGAGTATAGTGCCACACAAGAAATTCCATCCTTTAATAATACACTTACGAAACTTCTTTTACGAGGCGGATTAGATGAGTTAACTCACCTTGAAAGTTTCCGATAAACCAAAAGATATACATAATCACCGCTGGTAAAACGACCCAGTGTTCAACCCAACTATCAGTCGTGATACGAAATAATCTGAGTGGCGGAAATCCAAACTTTAGAGGAGATGGGAACAAGAGAGGTATCCCCTCCTTAGTAAGCGCATCAGCTACTAAGTGAGAGATAAAACCAATCATGATGCTCATTAATAAAACATGGGTATCGACATAGCTTGGATTAAATAGTTTTGGTAGTCCCCATTCAAACAATCGATAAAACAGATACGAACCGATTAATGAATGAGATATTGTTCGATGTCTTAAAAAAAGTCTTCTAAAAATCCTCCCCATTAAGTTTCCTGCAGGAAGCATATCCCACAAACGGTTACTTGCTTGGTCAAGGTCAGGTGCGAGGGACCCAACTACGTTTCCAATAATACATGTCATAAGAGTTGGAACCGTAAGCGTTCCCGGCGGCTGAAGTGCAGCAACCGTCATAAGGGACGCAAAAGCGATAATGTCGTGGGTACGCGCTACCATATGTTATGATACCCCATGAACCTTCCTGAAGCATTTCTTGAGCGATTAAAACGTATCATTACCACAGATAAATACGATGCAGTACTCGAAAGTTTTTGCACTAAAAAACCAACCACTTTTCGTGCAAACACTGTAAAAATTTCAGCATCTGATTTAATAAAAAAACTCCAACCTCAAGGGTTTGAAGTAGAAGCAGTAGATTGGTACAAAGACGCATTTATTCTTAAAAATAAATCACAAAGAGAGTTAACTGAAACCGATTCATATAAAACGGGTGAGCTCTATATTCAAGGGCTTTCAAGTATGATTCCGCCACTGGTTTTAAACCCTCAGACGAGCGAATCAATTCTTGATGCATGTGCCGCACCGGGAAGTAAAACAACACAGATTTCAAGTCTTATGAATGCCACGGGCGAAATTATTGCCAATGACCGAAGTCGTGTCAGGCTCTATAAGCTCGCTGCCAACATTAAACTCCAAGGAGCAACCAATGTGAGAACTATTTATTTTCCTGCGCAAGTTTTATGGGAAAAGTTTCCACAGTATTTTGACCGGGCACTTGTTGATGTCCCATGTTCTCTTGAGGGAGGATTCCAATGTGACTACCCAAAGTCCTATGGCAGCTGGTCTGTAAAAAAAGTGAAGCAACTTGCTGAATATCAGAAGAAAATACTCCGCTCAGCAATTGCTGCAACAAAGCCCGGAGGGACAATTGTATATTCAACATGTACTTTATCTCCTGAAGAAAATGAGGGTGTCATTGATTGGATTTTGAAGAAAGAATCAGGAAGCGTGTCACTTGCACCAATTGACATTAGTGTAGAAACAGCTCCAGCGGTACTTGAGTGGAATGGGAAGACGTATAATCCGGAAGTTGAAAAAACGGTACGGGTGCTGCCAAGTAATTTAATGGAAGGATTCTTCTTAGCTAAATTTATAAAGAATGCCTAATGTTATTTAGGCGCATTATCAAGACTTTTCCATAGATATCTCGATGCCAAACTTCTATTTGGTGCCCACCTTTCACTTATTTTTTGTATCTCAACAAGGTCATCACGATCTACGCCATACAGCTTTGCAACTGCGTTTCTTAACCCTAGATCCCCCAGTGAAAAAATGTCACTTCTCCCTAAACTGAAAATGAGTATCATTTCTGCGCTCCACTTACCAATCCCTTTCAGTTTTGTTAATTCATCTATTACTTCCTGATCAGTCATTGTGTGAAGTGAGTCAACTAATAGTGATCCATTTATTACCGCCTCTGAAATCCCTTTAATGTATGAAATTTTCGGACGTGAGATACCTTGCTCTCGAATTTTGTCATCTGATATAAGCAGTACAAGTTGTGGCTCCACTATCGAGTTTGGAAAAAGGGAAATAAAGCGTTTCCAAATGGTATTCGCAGCCTTCACTGAAAGTTGTTGGCTCACGATAGAGCTTAGTATCTCTGTATACAAATTTTCTGATTTTTGAATTGGTGGCAGCTCTCCGAATTGGGCAACAACCGTATCTAGTCTTGGATCTAAAAATAGGTGAGACATTATGTCCTATCGTAGCAGATGGTTATTTGAAAAGCTTCTCAATGTAGGGAGTGATTCCCCATGAAGAAATAAATAAGTCGTAGTGTTCACGAGTTTTGCTTTTTTTATTTTTAGCAGCCTTGATAAGAACATTTCGAGGTGTATGGATATCGGGAACAAATTCGATTATTTCAACGTCATATCCGTGTGCGCCTACAGCTAAGGCTCGTGCAGTATCCGTTACGATATCTGCCATTCTTTCCTTTAATATTGGAAATCGAGATATTGTTTCTGCTTTTCCAACTTGCTTTAAAGATTGTAAATGATGATGGCAACATGGACTAATAAAAATGTATTTTGCGCCAGAGTTAACTGCTGAGATAAGCGCATCATCAGTTGCGGTATCGCATGCATGAAGTGCAACTGCAATATCGATTGTAGCTTCTCGATTTGGATCAATGTCACCCTCTATGAATGTGAGATTCTCAAAGCCGACTTGTTTCGCATGCCCAATGTTTGCGTTAACTAGCTCTGGATTGCGATCAATTCCAATTACTTCTACAGATAGTTTTCGAATATTTGATAAATAGTAATACAAACAGAAAGTCAGATATGCGTTACCACATCCATAATCAACAACCTGAATATTTTTTCCCTCGGGAAAGCTACAAGTTAGTGCAATCTGTGCGATAAATTCAGTAACTTGTTTCCACTTGTCCTTTTTATCTGCAGCAATCTTTCCTTCAGTTGTAGTAAATCCAATTACCTCAAGAAATGGCTCGCTTAATGGGATAACTTCTGGCTGTTTTTTATCATGCAAAAAATCAGGTTTTGTTTCCGTTTTGTGTACGTGACGTACCACTTCACGCCCCCTACTTTCAAACTGGATTTTGCGATCAGCTAGGGTAATGACAACTCCGGTAATTCTTGATCGAAGTACTTTTCCCAAATGGTATCGTGCTTCCTTTTCCTTATAATTTTTTGTGATGTCTTTTTTGTCATCAAAAAAGGAGAACTGGTATTGGAGCCTGTTCTTAATTTTTACCGAACGTACTATTACTTCATTCCAATGTGTATATTCGTTTCGCCCCGTTCCACGAAAAACACCCTTCACAAATGAAGGGTTAAAAACTGAATCAGAAATAGTATCGCTATATTTACGCATATAAATTAAAAATGGCCACATCATATCCGATGCGGCCAGGTCGCTATCCCATGTGTGGGATTGTCGTCGACAAATCTTTCAAAAATTCGCGATCATAAATATAGTAT
>Ga0163150_10003864_pt1 | contig 20547 bp, 18 predicted proteins | sample OliLakLV19P2IB_FD_148628 | JGI IMG/M metagenome (GOLD analysis project Ga0163150, IMG submission 148628) | Freshwater microbial mat bacterial communities from Lake Vanda, McMurdo Dry Valleys, Antarctica - Oligotrophic Lake LV.19.P2.IB | ecosystem: Environmental > Aquatic > Freshwater > Lake >...
TGACGAAACAGGCATAATTTTATATAAATAATAATGACAACATACAACTTCTTAGAAAAAAAATTACCAGAGGGCTTTGCAACAGAAAAAGTTTCAGCAATGCGAGAACTTATTGAACAAGGAGAAACGTTCACAGTTTTAGGTATGCCGGGTGAGGGAGTGAGTACTTTTCTGCGCTTTTTCGCGTTGCAATCGTTCGCGAAGTTTGCTTTTATAGATATTTATGATCTTGTTACCTTAAGTAAATTGGAATACATGCGCCAAATATTACGTAATCTTGGTGCAACTGATTTGCCATTGGATGAACAGGAAGTTATGGATGAAATCAAAGCAAAACTGTTTGAGCTCTCAGAAGGTGATAAGAAAGTGGTCATCATTTGCAACCGATTTGACCAAATGTCCGAAAAAATTGACCGAAATTTCCTCGCCAATCTTTATCAGCTTTCAAAAGTTGCTCCTAAAAAGATTGTATTCATTTTTACTGCCAACATTCCGCTGTCTGAACTCTGCCCTGATGCAGTATCTGGCTACAATCTGACATTCTATTCAAACTCATATTATTTCGGTAGATATGAGGCTAAAGATTTAAAAGAAATGATCAAATTAAATTTTTCAACCGTGAGTGACTCAAAGAAGTTAGATAATTCTTTGCGATTAGGGAATGGACATTACCAGTTGACAGGAATGGTTTTGAAATCAGAAAGCCATGAGAATCCATTACTGGATAAGATCGTAAGATTGGCACTTTCGGAGATTTATGAATCGCTCAGTCAACATCGTAAAAGCATTGTTCAGAGAATTGCTCAAGGTAAAAAAATTCTTGAAGTAGATCCGTATCTAAATAGAATCGGCATTATTGATGAGAATCATCATTTATTCTCTCCGTTACTGAGCGAATTTATTCAAAGTTATATAGCATTTAAATTACCAGTTAAAGAACGCAAGTTGTTCAAATTACTTCGAAAGAATGAAGGGGAAGTAGTAACAAAAGAGGAAATATTTGATTATATTTGGCAAGAACAAAGCGAGAATGCAACAGACTGGGCATTGAATGCATTAGTGTACCGTTTACGTAAAAATCCACAATTAAAAACAAATGGCTACAAAGTTATCAGTTTAAAGAAACAAGGATATTCACTAATAAAAATCTAAACTTATTTCTATTTACTGAATTTTTTAACCAACAATCCACCCACAATTACAATAATTGACATAATAATAAAAAACCAAGATAGTGGGTGCATAAAATTCCTCCTTATATAGCAACTACATAACTCATTATATAACACACAATTGTAAAAGACACGCCAAAAATGAGTAAATCTATAGAAAAGATTCCAAGTGCTAGTAATTGGCCAAAGACTAGCGATGCAAGCGCTAGGTTTCCTAACTCCATTAATTTTTCTGATAATTGATTACGAAAGGTTAATGGAATTACATTTCGCATTAATCTAATTAAAATAGAATTTATATCTAATGTCAAGATATAGTTTACCGTTGTGAAGAAATTTTTACAAAGCCTTCTGCATATTTAACGCCAATTCTTTCACCAAGTTGCGCAGCTCTTGCAGTCATTCGTTTCTTAATATTCTCAAAATCATCATATTGCGATACATGTTGCTTAATTGCCTCAAGCTTTATATCTAAATAATCTGAAATATCTACATAAAAATTAGCTTTAGCAATATTGTTTATTAAAACAGTTTCTACCGAATGAATCTCGTGTCCTTCTTCAAGGAGTTCAGGAAATGAACGTCCATTACGCGCAAAAGGGAATACACAATCTAGTGCAATTTGCCCTGCATTCCTGTGATCAGGATGATTAATAAATCCAGTATCCACATCATATACATAGGTTGGATCAGTAGTAATTACAATATCAGGCTTCAGTTGTCTAATAATCTTTACCACAGGTTTCTGGACTTCTGGAGTATTCTGCAAAGCACCATCAGGATTATCCATGAAATAAATGTCGGTCAATCCTACAACTTTACCTGCATTTCGTTGTTCTTCTTGCCTCATCAAACGAAGTTGGGAGGCTGAAATACTCATATCCTCAGAACCGCGAGTTCCATCAGTTAAAATAATATAAGAAACTTTTGCTCCAAGTTTTATAAACTTAGCCACAGAACCAGCACCACCAAAATCAATATCATCAGGATGCGCCACAATTGCCAAAATATGTTTACCCTTTACTCGCAGAGAAGCTCCGCTTACATCAAGTTCTGCGTGATCAGGAGTAATAGTGTTTTCTGCCATAAGCGAAGCTTGAGACGTTGTCATAGAAAGGAAAGTGTAATATAAAAAACCAAAGAAATAAATACTTACTTTTAAGAAACCAATAGTAAATAATTAGATATCCACTATTGTCATTCTGGCGACTTGTCCCGCGAAGCCTTGGCGAAGTGGGAAAGCCAGAATCTAGGTATTAATAGATCCTGGATCAAGTCCAGGATGACAACTTTTAAAAAAATACTTAAGGAAAAATTATAGCGCGCTAGGTACCCAGAGCCAATATCCTTTTTGATTACCTGGGACATCTCTAGGTCCACCATATGGACTTGCAGCTGGGGTTGCATCATCTCTATCCAAAGGAAAACCCTGCTTATTTAAATTTCCAGAAGGTGTAGCAGAAGAAGTTGCAGATGCAGGCAGTTTTGAACTCCACGGTCCAGATGCGCCATCTTTATTCATATTTTTAGTGATATAAGCCAAATCAGCTGTATTGATAACTCCGTCAAGATTAAAGTCAGCTAAAGGATTCCATTTACTCGAAGAGGAGCTTTGTTCACTTGAACCTTCACGCGCACCATAACTCTTCATTAAAATATCTTTATCAGACTGAGTTACTGCATTGTCATCATTTAAATCTCCAGTCAGTAAATTAACTGTACCTAAATTAGCAGCTGTAGGCTTAGCAGTGAAAGTTGAAGCTGCAACAAGTGTAGTTTGACCTTTTAAATAGGCAGTATATGTTTCCCCTGTACTTAAACCTGATAGGGGTAGTAACTCTTTTGGTTCACCACTAGCGGACGCATCAACAGTAAATGACAAAAGATATTGTGGATTGGTGGCAGCCTGACCAGCTGCAATCCCCACAAACAATTTAGGATCCTGTTGTTTTGTTTTTGGTCTCCCTTCGATATTGAGCTTAAAAGTAAGTGTTGGCCCAAGGCTTAGTAAGGTACTGCCAGAGGTCAAAATATCTTTAGACAAATCTTGTTCTTCAGCTTCTTCTGATGCCTCTAAATCTTCTTTTAGTTCATCAAGCAGACTTTTTTTAGATAATGGTTTATCAATAATTGGCCGAAGTGATAGATCTTCAATCGTCGGACCATTGCCATTACTGGCCTGTGAATTAAGTTGAGCCCGGAAACGATATGAAATAACAAATGATGCAAGGGGAATAACAACAATCAAAAACACCAATGATCCCAAAATTATTTTGTGCTTAGTAGTCAAAGAGGCAAGCATACATTAACTATACAAAAGAAGTAGGGAATGGGTAAAGGGCAAAATGTTAAAAGTATGTTACGCTACAGAAATGAACAATCTGATCTCGCGTATAGTCATAAACACTTTGCTTGGAATTGTGCTTATTTATACTTGGACAAGATTTGTAAACATTGAAGAGGTTTGGCAAAAACTCATAATAGTAAATCCTCTCATTCTAATAGCAATAGTGGCCTGTTATGCCACAAGTACTGTTATGAGATCAATGAGATTCAAAATATTATTACCTGATAAAAATATTAGCTTAGTACAGCTGACATTACTCACATATCTTGGACAATTACTGACATTCATTATTCCATTTCGGATTGGAGAATTTGCTAAAGGAATCTACATTGCAAACAGTGCAAAAAAACCTTTACCTACTGCGATCCTTTGGGTCTTTGTTGATAGGTTGGTCGATTTTTGGGTGGTTATTTCTCTTGTTGGTATTCTTCTGCTTAGCATTCAAACTGCAATTCCTACCAACATAAATCTCATTATTGGAGGATTAGCAATTTGTTTAGCTTCCGGAATTGCAGTAACTGTTTATTACCCAATATTAATTAAAAAGATTGCGGTAATAGTCCTTAGTATTGTTTTCATAAAGCGACTACGTACATTATTATTAAAATTTACCGACTACATAATCAATTCTTTTTCTATTTTAAAAGTAAGTCCTCAAAAACAAATAATTGCAGTTTCAGTTACTGCCTTCTCCTGGATATTTGAATCCTTAACATGGTATCTGGCTTTTATGAGTCTTGGCATAATTATTACACCACTGGCAGCAATTCTCGGCACAATGCTGATGGCTCTAAGTTTCATCCTACCTTCTGCTCCAGGATATTTAGGTTCACTTCAAGCAGCAGGCTTACTAGTATTTTCACTATGGCTCGGGCTTAATTCTGTTGATGTATCAGCAGCCACTATTTTAATTCATATTTCCATCATGCTCTATGTCCTAATTGCAGGTGTTTCATCGCTCTATTTCCTCAAATTAAATCTTGGTGATCTATTCAAACAATTCAAAAATACTAAACTCTGATCAAGCCTCACTGAGCGAGTTTCTGCTAAAAAGTTCCGATGGAAGATATTAATCGTAGATTTTCAGAAGACAGAGCTAGGTTCAAAAAAAAGAGAAATGTAATAGCAGAAGAAGATCCTAATGTAATAGATGAAGATTCTATGAAAGCAAGAAAATCAAGACTCGCAAAAACACTGCATACTCATCCCAAATACACAGGTCCTGCCAAGAGGGAAGTTAGGCCGAGTATTCGTAAACCTCTTCTGAGCGAAAAAGTAAGTCGTCGTTTTGTTATTGCAGGTTCTGTGGCTGCGACTACCTCAATAATTGCAGGATCTGGATGGGGTATTATTGAAATTCTTAAACGTGATTATCCTGAAAAACCTGAAGCGAAGCCTGTAGCACCGGCTTCTCCGGTTCCTTTTGAAAATCAAACAGTTGCGCACAAAATAGATGCAGCTACAACAAAAGCAGAACAGGGAGCACTTACCCATGAGGAGCGTATAGACTTAGCAAAGCAATGGTTTAAAGAAAGTAAAGCTATATCTAAAACTGCGCGAGATAACGGAAATAAAGGATATTTTGCCCTTATGTATCACACAACACTCGGTGCCAGGGTAGCACAACTTAAAGAGGGTGGGAATGTATTTCAACATATTACTGGTGAAGGTTTTAGTCTTACCCTTCCTGGATCTCCGGAATACACAATGGCTAGATCTGATCATCTCATTCGTGGCAGTGCTATGGTTCGTTTTGGCATAATGAGCATCGATTCTGGTATAAAAACTGATAATGATCTCGAAGGCCATGTTCCTAATATTTTTATCCCACAGGTACATGCATTAGGTGATCTTGCTAAATTTGATGGGAGAGTGGATCGTATTTTTGACCCAAAGCATAAATTTGAAGAATACCCATACCTCTACAGACAGCTTGCAGCAATGCAAAAGGCCGGAAAAGAATATCCAAAAGAAGTATATGTATCTGATCAAACAGCCATTGATGTAGCCAAAAATACAGTAGTTTTAGATGCTGCACATCCAACATATGCAGTTCCTGTTTATACAGGTCCTGCAAATCCTGACTGGGTAGCTGATTACGCTAAAGCTGCATATATTGACCGTGATATAAAAGCTGCATATTTTCGCGGAATTGACTTCACTGATCCAAATAGATCTGCTGATTTCCGATTTATGAATGATCTAAACACCTTCTTCCATAATGGTCAGGATATGCGCAGATCACTTGTTGGAATGTTGGGAAGTAAAGCATTTGAATATGCAGGACAAAGGTATGCTGAACTCTATACTATTTTAAAACGGGGATTAGGTGCAGAATTTACTTATCATGGTCTACAGAGGCAATTCGAAGAAGTATATTCTCCTGGCATGGTGGTAGCAGTAGAAGATGGATTTACCGATAATCGGAGTCAGGAAGTAAGACTGTTCCCTAAACCAAGTTATGAAATACCTAATAAATTTGAAATAAGATTACCAAATAGATCATTAGTTGTACTAACAGGTGAGCCTATTTTTATGAGAGATCCTAATTCCCTGCGAGCTGTGAATCAGTGGCCGGTTAGAACCGGAAAAGGTCGCTTTATAGAACATCCAGACGGATCAGTGATAGAAGATGCTTCTGTAAAAGAATATAAAGGCTATTGGCAGGAAGATTGGCTTGGCAAAATTATCCAAAAACCCTAAAACATTAGAAAATAAAATCTGAGTAAAAACTTTAGAGAGAAGACATATCTACTTTAACACCAGGTCCCATTGTTGGAGCTATAACTATTTTCTTAATACGTGTTTTTCCGATTGAGTTAATAAGTGTTTTAATATTTTGGACGATTTCATCAGATGGTTGAGAAGTTTTTCCGATAGATAAATGCATAACTTGTGCATTACGGTCGGTTTTAAATTCAACTTTACCTGATTGAATATCAGTAACTGCTTTTTTCAAATCAGCAGTAATTGTGCCTGATTTTGGATTTGGCATAAGCCCTCTGGGTCCAAGGATAGCAGCAATCTTTGCCAATTTTGGCATCCAGTCTGCTGTAGTTACTACAACATCAAAATCGACTTTTCCTTTTTGAATGCTAGCTATCTTTTCTTCAGTACCAACGATATCAGCTCCAGATTCGGAAGCTCCATTTCCAAAAGCTAAAACAGTTAATTTTCGGCCAGTAGCAAATGGAAGTGAAACCAAACCACGCATATTTTTTTGTGCTGTATTTACATGTAATTCGACAGTTCCCGCAAATTTTGAATATGAACCAGCTTGCGCTTTTGATACAGCTTCGGATACGTTATATCTTTTAGATTTTTCAACATCTTCAGATGCTTTGCGATATTTAACTGAACGAGTTTCTTTGCGAGCAGCAGATTTCTTTGTAGCTCTCTTAGATTTCTTGTCTTCTTTCTTAGTTTTAGTAGATACTTTTTCGTCATTGCGAGGAGCCTCTGGCGACGCGGCAATCTCACTTGTAGATTCTTCCTCAGCAACAACATCAGTTTTTATAACTGGAGATTTTTTAACTTCTTCTTGTACTGAATCATCGATAATAACTGATTTCTTTTTTCCCATAATATTCTTTCATTGTCATCCTGAACGAAGTGAAGAATATATTTATATCCTTCGTTTGCTCAGGGTGACACACTTATACTTGAACTTTAATTCCCATTGAACGTGCAGTTCCTGCAACGATTTTAACAGCTTGATCTAAATCATTTGTATTCAAATCAGGCATTTTTAGCTTTGCAACATCTTCCATTTGTTGTTTATTAATTGTTCCAGCAGATTCTTTTCCAGGTTTTTGTGAACCTTTTTCAACTCCAATTGCTTTTCTAATAAGTTCAGACATTGGAGGCTCTTTAGTAATGAAGTCAAAAGTGCGATCTTCATAAACAGTGATAACTACCGGAAGAGTAGAACCTTTTTTATCTGCAGTTCGTTCATTAAAAGCCTTAACGAATTCCATGATAGGCAAACCGTGTTGTCCAAGCGCTGGACCAACAGGAGGTGCAGCAGTTGCGGATCCTGCAGGAATTGCTAACTTGATGTATGTTTTGATTTTTTTAGCCATAATGTATTTTCTAAAAAACAGGATCGTTTCTCCAAATGAGAAAGGTAGCCCTATTTCTTTGCCATAGGAGTGAAGTATAATTGATTTTGTGCGCAAGCGCAATAATTAGCTTGAGTTATGGTTTTATACCTTTAACAAAAAGACTATCTACTAAAACACCCTTGTAATATGCCTCAAAAGTAGCGCCATTTATGCCAATCCAAGGTGCATCTTGTGCTCCTGACGCAGCATAAGCAAAAGTAGCTTCTGGGTTTTCGCGAAGAGAAATTTTTATTGGCTCACCGGAATCAAATTCGGTGCGGTATGCATCAGTATTCCAACTGATTTTTACTGTACACAAACCCGTAGATTTCAAAGTACAACTACTTGGTTCTGCCTTTAAGATAATCGTTTTCCTGCTTACCGGAGTAGGTGTTGGCGATGCAACAACTGGCTTCGGGGTTACAACTGGAGCAGGTGTTTGAATAGGTGGTACAGGAGTTGGAATTGGTGTTGAAATCGGGGGTAGAGTAGGCAATTGAGTTGGAGTTGGGTTTGATGTCGGATTGTTAGTAGGTGGTGCAATAATAGTTCCCTCAGCCTTAGCAAAAACTGAATCTAGGGTGCTTTTGGTTGCAGGTTCCTCAAGTGCAAACATTACACCAACAGGTGCAACCCAAGGAGCAACTTGTTTTCCATTAACGCCAAAAGCAAAAAGCAGTTCAGGATTACTTGGCAGCCTCACATTAATATCTTTATAGTCATTGGTATACCAATGAATAGTACTTGAACATTGTCCGTTGGGAGTTGAAGGCACACAAACCGGAGGATCTGCAAAGATAAATGCTTCGCGGAATGCAACATCTGCTCGTTCACCAATATTATTTATAAATCCAAAACCAAACGGAGCTCTTTCTAAATCAGGATATCCTGCTCCTGCAAATTTCAAACCATTTCCATAAACCATATTCCAAAAAATATTTACACTCCCTACTTTGTATTTTTCTCCCACATAATCTGCAAAAATTCCTGCACCGGTATTGTTATAAATTTTATTGTTTTTAATAGTGATATGCTCGATCGTATCTGATAACTCAATACCTGTCGCTAACAGTCCTTGTTGATGATAGGTAGTGCCTTTTATTGGATCAACAGCATCAATTTTCCCATCTCTGATTACATTTTCTTCAACAATCATATGTTTCGAGCGGGATATTACTAACTGTCCTCCGGGGCAATGACCTGCGAGAATACCTTTTGAAGGATTAGCAATTGGGCAAAACAAATATTGAGAGTCACGGTGATTATGTACGAATAAATTTCCCTTTATGCTGGAAGGATATTGAGCATTTGCGGAAGCATATACCTCAACAGCTGCTATTTTATTTTCAGCAAATAAATTATTTTCAATTTGTACAATGGTACTAATTTTTGTGTCATCTATCGGACAAAGTTTGTAATTTTCAAAATCCACTGAACATCCCGGTGGTAATGCACTATCAAACCAAACACCATCACCGTCTGAATCAACAATTTTCGAATTTTTAAGCACCAAATTAAACACATTACGTATCTGTATCCCATGCGCTTTTGCATGAAGAATCGTGATATTATCAAGCACTGGATTTATAAGTGTAACCAGCACAATCGGTGAGTTACAAACATCCATTGTTTTTGTAATAAAATCACATGATGCCGTTGTGTCGTCAAAAATCAAATCTTTAATAGTGACATCACGAACTTCTTTTCTTTTTTTTGCATCCGGTTCATACAGATTTCCCACCACAAAAAGAGGATAGTCATAATTAGTAATCCTTTTAAAACCTGCACCGGTATTTGGTGTACCAAAAATAGTCAGTGGTTTATTTCTTTGAGTTAAATTAAAAGAACATTCTGTTTTGTTTGTACAAGTAATTTGTTTTGTAATTTCAATTTGCGTAATTGAGCTATCTGTTTCAGCTTTCGCTAAACATACTGTAAGTGAACTTGGATCGGATGCTTTACAAACTGCTGAACTTTCTGAGGCTTGAGGACGAAAGATCTGTGGATTTTGAACCAAATAAATACCAATTACCACTCCAATAACCAAAATAATTAATACAAATATATGAGCAAATCCTCGTTCAAAACGAGAAGGTGAGGCAGACATAACTTATTGTGTAATTAAAGCTACTTAAAAGTCAATGGATTAAAGCTTTGAAACTTGAAGGAAATCTAATTCAACTGGGGTTTCTCGTCCAAAAATAGAAACAAGCACTCTTACTTTACCTTTTTCTTTATCAACAGTTTCGATTTTACCGATAAAGTCAGCAAACGGTCCATCAATAATTTTAACTGGATCATCAACATTAAATACTTCTTTGAATGTAGGAGCTGCACCTTGATTCATAAATTGCATAATAGATTTAACTTCAGAATCAGAAATTGGCATAGGTTTAGTACCTGCTCCAACGAACCCAATCACACCTTGAGTAGTACGAACAGCAATCCAAGTAGAGTTATCTAATTCCATTTTTACATACATATACCCAGGGAATAATTTCTCTTTCACTTGTTCTTTCTTTCCACCACGAATTTCAATTTTGTCCTGAGTAGGCACAAGAATATCAACAATTTTATGTTCTAATGCTTCAGTTTCTATTCTCTGTCTGAGGTTGGTCGCAACCCTATTCTCGTGTCCCGAGTACGTATGTACTACATACCATTTAGCAAGTGGATTAACATCTTTTGGATCTTCAACTGTTTCTTCTTCACCTTCAACATTGTCATCCTGCTGGCTTCGTGCATTCACTTGGTTCAGGATCTCCTCATCACTATTTTTATCAGAATTATCAACAGATGTTTCATTAACAACTTCAGCTGCATTTGCAGGAGTGATACCCATATCAACTTCAGCTTCGTCATTCTCTTCATCAACTGCAGCTTGAACTTCTTTTTCAGCTATTTTGTCTGCAGGAGTCTCATCACCTTTATCAGAATCTTCCAATTCTTCATCAATTTGTTCACTTAATTCTTCTTTAATCTCTTCAGCTTCAGCTGGAGTTGTAGCTTCTGCTTCTTCACCCACAGGAGCCACGTCGACTTGACTGTCATCTTGGATTTGGCCAGAATCAGTTAAATCTGTATTTTCATCTTCTGTATTTAATTTTTTTGTATCGTCGTCATTCATTTTTTTTGCGTCACTCTGAACAAAGTGAAGAGTATGATATTCATTATATCCTTCGTTTCACTCAGGATGACAATCCTGTTTGCGATCTTACTTATCTGTTAAGTCAAGCTTGCTTATCTGTTAAGTCAAGCTTGCTTATCTGTTAAGTCAAGCTTGCTTATCTGTTAAGTCAAGCTTGCTTATCTGTTAAGTCAAGCTTGCTTATCTATTTAAGTAAATATTGAGAAAGAGTTGTTAACCCGTAATCAATTACTCCAATAAAAAAGCCTACTATCAAGGTAAGCATTATTACCAAAACAGTAAGCTGTATTGTTTGTGTTCTAGATGGCCACACAACTTTTGTCAATTCTACCCTAACTTCACGGAAAAAGTCAATTGTTTTTGTAAGAACGTTCATAGTATCAGCAATCATAGCATATCCTCCTTAGGCTGACCATACGCGAATCTGATGTAACCAACCGAACAACAAATTGAAATATGTAGTGAAATCACGGTATATTAAAAGTAAGTATTTTGCCCATGATACGAAACTTCGCCTACCTAACTTTAATATTTTATGTCCTAACTTTTACGTTAGTCCCTCAAACATACGCTCAATCAGACGGTGGAGATGGTGTTAGTGGTGCCGGAGCTGATAACACCAGTTACGACAGTGGCCCAACAGATTCAGGACCGTCTGATGGAGGAGATCAAGGCGGTGCGCCTGGAGGTGGTGGTACAGGTGAGGGTACAGAAGGTGGAGGTAATGACGGAAGTGTAGATCAAGCCGATGTAGATCAAGCTAGATCTGATCAAACTGAAGCATGGGGAGCATTACAAGATATTATAAACGGAACAACTGAGGGTAACTATGATCAGGCATTACAAAGTTATTTAGAAGCATCCGCTGTTGCAGATTCTCTTGAATCCCAACTTGCCGCAGAAAATCGTAATGAGCCAGTCACAGAGGCAGATGTGCAGGCAGCTCAAGGAAATGCAACTTCTGCAGCTGAAGCACACACAAATGCCCAAAGTGCCAGAGAAAGTGCACTTGCCGCTTGGAATGAAACTAAAGGGACACCGGAAGAATTTGCGGCATTTAATGCACTCTTAGATGCGAACGGTAAATTAGAAACATCTTTGCAAAATCTCACAGCGGCAGAAGTTGCTGCTGCAAATGCCGCGGCCGCATATAGTCACACGCAAACTGCAGCTTCTCAAAGTGCAGGTGCACAAGATGGTAAACAGAGTGACGTTTCAGCTGCAGGAGCAAATGCAATAAGTGGCGGAAATACAGATTTGGATTCAGTAATTTCTGGCTCAGGTTTAGCTGGTGCAGGTTTGAGTGCTGATAGAAATGCAGCAGTAATAGGAGGATGGGCACAACAGTTAGGCATAGAACCGGGCCAGGCAGCAGCATATGCAGCCCATTTTGCAGCAGGTCAAGCAGGTGCAACTACTTCTTCTGTTGCAGGATCCGCTGCAATTGCTGCTCAATCTGCAGGAGGAGATGCAGGACAAATGGCAGCTTCAGCCGCCGCAGCAGCAGCTATGCAGGTAGCGTCGACCGGTGGAACTGCAGATGCACAGTCAGCCGCATCCAGAGATGCAGGCCTTGCAACATATACAACCAGTGTAAATTCATCAAGTATGACTGCAGATGAAAAAGCAGCATCAATAACATCTTTTGGTATAGCAAATGGTAATTCAGTTGCACAAGTTGCAGCAGCTGTAAGTACAACCGGTGCAGAAAAAGATGCATCAATCGCCGGAATCACTGCAGCATTCCAGGCTAATGGTTCTGGTGGGACTTCACAGCAATTAGGTTCACTCGCAAGTGGTGGATGGGGAACTTCTCCTGCTCAGGGCGCAGCAGCTGTAGGTGCACAAACAGGTGGAGCAGCAATAGGAGCACCAGGTGGAACACAGCCAGCACAAGCCACAGGTGCAGCGCCTGCAACGGGAGGTGCTCAAGCAGGAAGTAATGCTGCAGCAACGGCCACAGTAAACGCAGCAGTTGCTGAACAGGGAAATAAAGGCGCAGATGGTAAGGTTACACAAATAGGGTTGAATAATATCGTTAACGCTGCAATTAGTTCAGGTATGGATGCAAAACAATTAGCTGGTGTTCTATTTGAAGCAGAAAGAAGTGGTGCAGTAGCAGGTGGTATTACTGGCACTGGAATTCAAGCAGCAGCATCTGCATACACCGGGCCGGCTCAATTTCAGGGAGCTGGTGGAACTGCACAGTCATATGGTGCTCAAGCCGCAGGATACTTTGGAAATCCCACTACTTACCAAGGCACTAATGTGACCGTGACGCCTGGAACAACATCATCTGCCGGAACATCCGGTACAGGAGCACCGCCTGCAGGCCCTGCTTCTACAGCAGGCGGTGCTCCTCCATCTGGAACCCCACCTGAAAATAATACCTCACTTGGGCGTAATGGCTTTGATGAACGCCAAGTACCAACTGTCGACACTAATGTTGCATCATGGAGTTACTCTACTAGTGATGGTAGATCAGTCGGAGTTACTGTTTCAAATCCTAGTTACACTGGTACCGGGTCATCATTTGCAGCGGGCGATGCTGGAAATATCACATTATCAAATGGACAAACAGTTCCTATTAGTGGAGATAATAGGGAAGCAGTTCAATCATTATATTCAATGGTTTCCTCAGGTGGTGCGCCAACGCCACAACAATTAGACAATGTTACAAACGATGTTCCGATCAGTGCGTTTGGAGGTAAATAATATGAAGAAGTTTATTATGATTTTAATAATAATTGGTTCAATATTTTTGGGTTCCCCTACATCCGTGAATGCCCAAGAGTTAGGGCAGTATGTGCCTAAAATAACCATTAGTAATATAACATCTATTTCTTTTACAGTGAGTTGGTATAGCGATGGAAAAGCAGATCAATCAGTTCTATATGGTACCCAAGAACCGCTTGATAAATGGGCAACAGATGACAGAGGACTTGGAGTTCAAAGGGCAAGTCACCATGTCACCGTTTCCAGACTCACTCCTGAAACTGAATATATGTTTAGAATAAACAATCAAGGACAAACATTTAAGCAGAAAACAGGTCCTAAATTACGAGGCATTGCGCCATTGCCTGAAATATTTAAAGGTCATGTTATTACTGAAGATAAAACACATCCTGAAGAAGCATTAATCTATATGAAAATGGAAGGTGCAGAATTACTTTCAACATATACCACGAGTAACGGAAGCTATAAATTCAAAACTGTAAATACGAGAACATCAGATCTAAAGAATGATTTTAGATTAAAAGAGACAAATTTTGTAAATTTTTTTGCCCGAGCCGGATTTGAAGGCGAAACATCAAAAAGAGTTTTTGCTTATGCCAGGGATAATGATATTGATCTCAATCTCCAGGAAACCCGAATTCCATTTTATAAAATAAAGTTCCCAGATGGTTTCACCGGTGCTCCTGAAGTAGTTACACCGGACTCAACGCCTGTTCCAACGGACGATCCCGCTATTACAGCCTCAGATGAAGGTTTTTTTGGGGTATTCTGGAAAAGAGTGAAGGACATCTTTTAATGGACAACGGACGAAAGTTTATTCTGGTTATTCTGGGCACAATACTATTCATCTCAGTAGCTTTGTTTTTTGGAAGTGGAGAAAGAATCCTTACTGTTACTCAATCACCGAGTCCCACTCCACAGTCATTTCGTACTCCCGAAGAAGTCCTAACATTAGAAATGCAGCCTCAAACCGATAATGGACAAGCGGGAACAGCAGTTCTTAAAACTTTCACCGGCAATAAAACTAAAGTCGATGTAATGGTTAATATTGCCACAACCAGTGCTCAGCCAACCTATATTCATACTGGTAAGTGTGATCAACTAGGGGAACAAGCAGCAGTTTTGGTATATGCAACAAATGGTAAATCAGAAACCATTATAGAAAATAGCCTCAAATCATTGCTTGATTCGCCACATGCAGTGGTAATTCATCAATCTATAACTCAATATAAAAATATTTCTTCTTGTGCGAATATCGTTAAGTAATTAATATAGATCTCTAATGCAAAAACATTTAGCAATCTTTTCACCTAATGTAATCAATGCAATTATCTCTGGCAAAAAAACAATTGACTCAAGATTCTCTAAAAATAGAATAGCACCATTTTTACAGGTCGAAGCAGGAGATATTGTTTATGTAAAAGCCCCTGGTGAAGAGATAAATGCTCAATTTAGAGTAAAAAAAGTTCTATACTTTGAAGCTTTTGATTATACAGATTTTGATCAAATCGTGGCTAATTATTGGCATAAAATAGGTTGGGGCGACGAAAAAGATGAGACAAGATTTAAAAAAGAAAAAAAAGAGGGTAGTAGCTATGCAACATTGATTTGGATGGTAGAAATTGAACAATTTATTGTCCCACCGGTTAAAATTAGAAAAAGCGACAACAGAGCGTGGGTCGTACTAAATGATTAATTATCTTTTCAATATGTCACTTTAGTAATTTGTGTCATCTGAGATTTGTGTCATTCTGAGATTTGTGTCATTCTGAACGAAGTGAAGAATATAATGATTTACGCTGCGTGTCTTCTTACCAATGCTTGAGGAGTCACAGCATTTATGAAATCCTGAGCAATTGTATCTCTCTTTCCATACAATCGCATCGAGCGTGAACCATCTTTATCTCCAAAAAAGTATTTGTTAGTGAATCGATTAGTAAATCTATCAAGTGCATAAGCTGCAAGTCCGGCCACAAGTAATGGCTGTACGAATAAGCCTGCTAAAATTACGCGTGCTTCATACATTTGTATATTCTTATTATATTGAACTCCCCAGTCCTGAACCTTCTCTTTCATACGTATATTATAACCGAAGGTTGCAAGCTATGCTTATAACCGAAGGTTGCAAGCTATGCTTATAACCGAAGGTTGCAAGCTATGCTTATAACCGAAGGTTGCAAGCTATGCTTATAACCGAAGGTTGCAAGCTATGCTTATAACCGAAGGTTGCAAGCGTAGCTTATACACCAATAAAGCAAACTATAAGGTTATTTGAAACAGATTCCTCGACTTCGCTCGGAATGACAAGTTCTGGTGAAAGTTATTGAGTTATTACTATTGGGGTTTGATTTGCAGAATTAGGTTCCACAGTCAAAGTCGAAAATGGATCTGTATAGGTTATATTTTGATTTTTTCCGGTCGGATCTGGATTTTGTTTTTTACCAAGGGTCGTTTTGGGCCTCTGTCCAGCAATTACTAAATCTCTTCTCCCATCAACAGATCCTTCTGTAATATTAGATGGACGAGTAAATGCAATATTTGGCCGATTCTCTAAAAGTCGGGTCATTATACTGTGCCAAATAGGAGCTGCTCCTGTGACTCCAGAAGTGAGTGCTGGATTCATTGGTGTATTATCATTATTTCCAACCCAGACTCCAACCACGTATTCTGGAGTGTATCCATAGGTTAAATTATCCTTTTTATTATCAGTTGTTCCTGTTTTTACAGACACAATATGCCCAGAAACATTGAGTAAAGAATTAGATCCAAAAGCAGGTGTTCGGGCTTTATTGTCAGCCAAAATATCATTGATAAAAAATACAACATCCTCACTTAAAACCCGTTTTCCTTCAGGCCTTGAATTTTCTTCTAATATATTATTTTGTGGATCCATAACTTTAAGAATCGATTCAGAATCATGTTTTATCCCCCCTTGAGAAAGTGATCCATACGCTACCATCATATCCGTCATCTTCACTTCACCTCCGCCAAGTGTCAAAGACAATCCATATGCATTTGGTTTATCAAAAGTAGTAATACCCATATCTTTCGCTGTGGTAATCATTTCAGGAATACTCACCATCGATAACATTTTGACAGCAGGAATATTATATGAGGATCCAAGTGCTGTGCGGACTGTAACCGCACCATGGAATTTACCATCATAATTAACAGGTGAATAACTTTCCCATGCATTTTTAAAGGTGATTGGTGTATCAAGCAGTAAATTACCTGGTGTAAAACCCTGCTTAAATCCGGTCACATAAGTAATAGGCTTAATAGATGATCCAGGTTGTCTTTTTGCAGTAGTCACATTAAAGTTGCCTCCACTGGGATCAAAATAATTTTTAGATCCGACCATCGCAAGTATCTGTCCAGTTGGTGCGTCAGTTATCATCGCCGCTCCATTTGAAACATTCAGTGACACGAGGTTTGCAACTTCTTTTGCAACTTGTTCCTCCGCCATTTCTTGTAACTTCAAATCTAGGGTTGTAGTTACTTTAAGACCCCCTTGAGATACCATTCGTTCTCCATACTTTTGTGATAACAATTGTCTAACATACATCACAAAGTGTGGTGCTTTAATTTGAGATATTGGTGGATTAATCTGTAACTCTTCTCTAGCTGCTAGATCAGCTGATTCTTGATCAAGATACCCGTCTTCGACCATTCGTCTCAGTACTTGAAGCTGCCGCTGCTTACCCATTTCTGGATTTGCTCCATACGGTGAATAGGTTGTTGGTGAGGCGGGAAGTCCTGCTAAATAGGTAGCTTCAGCGAGTGTGAGTTGTTGTGGCTCTTTGTTAAAGTATGTTTGTGCAGCGGCAGTGATTCCCCAAGCTGGCCCACCGTAGGCCACTTCATTAAAATACATCTGTAATATCTCTTGTTTGTTAAAGATTCTTTCAGCCCAAAAAGCCAATATTACTTCTTTAAATTTTCGTTTAAATGTTTGCTCAGGTGTCAGTAATGTATTTTTAATCAGTTGTTGGGTAATTGTTGAACCACCACCTTTGATTTCTCCTTCTTCAACATAATCTCTAATTGCCCGTGTCATTCCTTCGATATCAACCCCAGGATGTGAATAAAAATGCTTATCTTCAATCGCAACTGTTGCTTGCACTAAATAGTTTGGCAAAGTATCTAAACTGACCAGCGTTCTATTTTTCCCTTCATATAAACGATAAAGTAATTGTCCATTTCGATCATAAATTTCAGTAGTAAGCGGACCATTTGTTTCTGACAATCGCTCTGGTGATGGCAAATTTCTAGCTGCACTGACGAGTACATATGAATAGAAGAAAAAGAGAAACAGTACAGCTAATACTCCAAGTGAAAAACTGTAACGATTAAACAATATTCCACGGATAAAATTATGCCTACGAATTTGTTCAACAACTTTTTTCTTTGGCCGCCCTCTTTTCTTCTGAACTATATGTGCAGTTGTTGGTAGAGAGATTTTAAAACTAAAGATTCTTTGGATTTGTTTTAAAAGTGAGAAACCAAAGAAACCAATCATGTTTAAAACTAAGAGGGGAAAGACCACAAAGACTTTTATACATTTAACAAAAAGTTGTCCAATCAATGAAAAAATAATTTTAGTGTTTGGAATAAACTCTCGTCTAATCTGTTTTAATTCTGCAAAAAGCATGCCAGACATATTTTCTAAATGCCTTATTACAAGACGAAGCAAATAAGAACTGCCTGAACTAAGTTTTTCTAAAATTTGAACGTAAAAAGGTAATAATTTTTGTGTAGCTTTTTTACTAGTAGTCTTTTTTATTCTGCTCTTTTTTGCCATGTATTAACCTTATGTTGAAGATACATTCAGTTTTTTGCTGTCTCAGAATAAAATGATTAGTAACAAATCCTCTAGGACAGCCCATAACAATCTCCAAAGCATACATGCTCCTTTAAATGTTTAGGTAATAGGGATCTTAATGCAAAGCATCAAGCTCGCTTATATCCATTCTAAAACACTCTAAAAACAAAAAAAAGTATCTCTTTTGTGATCAAACTATATCATATTCTATGGGCTGTTTAAATATAGCGCTTAAATGTGAGATTTATCGACAAAAAATGACCAATAGTGCTATTCAGCAATAATCTCTGCGACAGTATTAAAGTATTTAGGATTGCCATTAACTTTCATCCAATACCACCATTCAACACCCCACAGGTAAACTGGAGAAAATCCAGTTTGTTTTGCAAAAAGAACATTTTCTCTTATTTGTTGAGTTGTCATTCCTTCTATTTGATCTTCAATGGGCATGTCAATAATTCTAATACTACCTCTTGCCCATGGCTCAGTCTGTAATTCTGCTACCATCTTAGGCTTGGATGGCACCCGCAATAACCATTCCATGAGCTGTGCTTTTATTGAATACATTGCTGGGATTGTTGGGTACCGGGCATACCCAATTACGGGATTCCATGTAGTTCTATATAATGTCGAACCAAACGCATCTCCCAGTGAAAGAGTATGTTTCCAACTCGATAATTCTCCAGAATCAGTGATCAGTATTGGTCTCGGATCAAGAGCTCTTACAACCGCAACCTCATTTTGGAGTAACTCCAATGTTTTTTCATCAGGTTTTTCGCATAAACCAAAATCAAACATCGCCTCATTCTCTATTTGCCAGTGGGTTATATTTTTATAGTCCTTAAAGAATCCAACTTCTTTTGCTACTAATCTGATTACTCTTTTATATCGCTCATCTCGTGGTAAATTTTCTGCCCAATCTGGTTCAAAACACTCAGGCCAACGCGGTTGTTTTAGTCCTAGAACAAGAATTACCTCGACATCGCGTTTTTCAGCTTCATCCAAATACATAGCCACCTGACTAAAATCATAAGTACCTTCAGACTTTTCAACTTCATCCCAATAGACAGGAAGTCGGATTTTTTTAATCTGTAATTGATCAAGTGACGCAATAAAAACTTCTTTTGGATCAAGCCCAAGCTCTACTGCAAATCGAGGCGAAAAAGTAACTCCTATAGGGACCTTACCAATCTCAATGGGTTTTGAAAAAGCCAATATAAATAGGCCTACCCCTATAATGAGAATACCGATAATTTTGAGAGCAATTATCAGTGGATTATATTTTTCGCTATAAACCTTTGGAAACTTGCGTGATAAAAATAATCCAAATCCAAAAAGGAAAACATATTGGACTCCCTGTAACGAATTCACCAGTGCAGGTGTTGCAATTGAAACTGAATAAGAAAGTAGAAATTCTGATATCCCGCCACATGCTTGACCAAAAAGAAACAATATTCCAATTTTAGATCTCCATAAAGGTGTATGATTTTGGGAAGAGGTGTTTTTGGCCAATACAATATGACGGGTTTTTGGAATGATCAAGATAACAAGACCAATCGGAATAAGTATTAATTTTGCCCAAATAAATACAGTAAAAAAATTTGATTGAGTATATGCTTCATGCAAAACTGTATAGGAAATAGCAAAAAAGAGGGCAGCACTAATCTCAAAAAATGCCTCACGTTTTGTAAGTGATCCTTTTAAATCTTTTGCAACTAAAAACAACAACCCCAAAACGAGTAGTACTATTGCAAGTATTTCACTTGTGGTAATTACTCCAGTAAAGAATGAATACGCAAGCAAAAATAATGGTGTCAAAACTCCAATCACTGGAATTACTCGTGTTGCCTGACCTACTTTTAATGCTGAAAACATCGAATAAGCTCCTAATGTCCACAATACAGTTGCAAATGATGCAAGACTAAAAACAAATAAAGGGGGAACAGCCGTAAACGGCAAAACAACTAAACTTAATAAACTAAATGCACTTATATAAAATACATATAATAGTGGACTCGGTAAGTTCTTTGCCAGTTGATATTTATCAATCAACACAGCTATCGAATTGAAAAAGTAGGCAAGAATAGTAATTGGCAGATGACCCATACTTTAACTATACCGTGGATAGCAAACAATGTTCAATTGCTTTATTATTCAATAATGAAATCATTGTATTAATTTTAAACGTAAATATTGACATCTTTAGCCCAATATAGTAC
>Ga0163150_10003865_pt1 | contig 20542 bp, 24 predicted proteins | sample OliLakLV19P2IB_FD_148628 | JGI IMG/M metagenome (GOLD analysis project Ga0163150, IMG submission 148628) | Freshwater microbial mat bacterial communities from Lake Vanda, McMurdo Dry Valleys, Antarctica - Oligotrophic Lake LV.19.P2.IB | ecosystem: Environmental > Aquatic > Freshwater > Lake >...
TTTATAAAGATTTTATGTCCTTGAAGCTCCAATCGGATTTCATTATTTCGTTTTCAACTTTATAGTTCCAAAAAAAATATCCTGAGGCATATTTAAATACTTCAATCTGTGCTGTAATATATTCTTTTTTAGCATCATTTTGTTCTTGTTCATTTAAACCTATTAATGATTGAGGATCAAGTCCAGCACTCCACTCACCTGCTAGTATTGGCACATACTTTTGAATTTCTTTAATTAATTCTTTCCACTCCACTTTAGTTTTATACAAATGTTCTTCCATATTTAATTTTATATCCCAATCGCCAAAACACTGATAAAAATGAATATCCAGAAAAACATTTTTGAAATCATTATTTATAAAAAAATGTTTCCACTCTTTTGGTCTAAAACCATCATGCATTAATACTGCAACGTGTTCAGCAGCATTAGCTCGAACTTTTTCATATCCTTTTTTATAGAAATTTCGTAGTGTACTCAGTGGTACATCCCAATGTGGTTCATTTAATAATTCTATTCCGATTACTTGTTCATGGTGACCATATTGTTTGGCAATTATCTCTAATACTTGCAGTGTTTGAGAAATATTCACTTCACTTTTATGCCAATTAATTTCACCTATTCTGCCACTATTATCAGAACCATTCTGTGAACCTGGGGCAGTATGCAAATCAATAATTACTTTTAAGTCTAGTTCTTTTGCCCATTCGAGTGCTTTTTCAAAGTAGATTAGTGATGAATAGAAGGGTTCATCATCTATAAAATTCCAATAGCCTACAGGAAGTCTTATTGCATTCAGTCCATACTCTTTTATCCATTTAAAATCTTCCTTAGTGATGAATGTTTGCCAATGAGTTTCTAATTTTTCTGGGCATTTTCTTCAAAACTAAAAGAATACTCATCTTCTGCAGTTGTTCCTTCAAAAAGCTTTGGGGTCATCCATTTTTCAAGTACTAACCAACCCCCAAGATTTACACCTTTTAATTTTTGTGGATTCATATATTCTATTATGCGTCATCCTGAGGCATCTATGTGTCATCCTGAGGCATCTATGTGTCATCCTGAGGCATCTATGTGTCATCCTGAGGCATTGCCGAAGGATATAGTACTCCTAGTTTTTATACCCTTCACTTCGTTCAGAGTGACGTTAGTTTTTCTTTTTCATGTTGGGCTTTTTTAGGTTTTACATTTGGTTCTGTTGCCTGAATCTGTAGAAGCATATCTTTTTGATTTGAGGAAGAAGAATCCAATTATGGCGAAGGTTACGAACGGAGAGAACCGCTGATGAACTTATGCAGCCTTATTTTCCTAATACAGCTCAAAGTAATTCTCTCATTATTTCTTGCCAATTATTGATTCGTATAATTCCACTTTTAGATAATTCAACTTTATCATATTGCTCATTCCAAGGCGCATTAAATAGATAAGATTTAATTCCCTCTTTTGCACATAGTTCTAGATTATGCATTCCATCATCAATAATTATTTCTATACCTAATTCTTTACAAACTTCAACTTTAGTTTTTCTTATTCCAGGACCAAATGCTGGAGCAAAGTGCACATCTTTAAATAAATCCGGGAAATGTTTTTTGATTGCAAGTTTTGTTTCAATCACTACTTCTTCAGGTCTTGCTGTTAAAACATAGAGTTCATATTTTGTTTTTAATTTATTGAGTGCTTCAAATGCACCAGGCAATGGTTGCATATTTTCGAAATAATCAGAATGCCAAAATTCATCAATTCTGCGATATGCTTCTACAGAATCACAATTCCATACTCTCTCTAAATCAAATGTTATTACATCTTGTGATTCATAATTTGTGCCATAGTTTTTATTATGAAAGAGACGGACCGCTTCGTTAAAATCCAGTAACGTGTCATCATTATCGATAGCAATTTTAATTTTCATTGGGGAATTATAACTATTATGCATTTGCTGGTATAGCTTGTTCTTTTGGTGCAATGCCTGCTCTACGCAGTTTCTCCATTCCATAGAATTTCATTCTGTTGCCCTTGAATACTAAATCCACATCACCTGTTGAACCATTTCGGTGTTTCTCTATTGCCAATTTTACATATTCTCTTTGGGTTTCATCTTCTCTATAAATAAACATCACAACGTCTGCATCTTGTTCGATACCACCAGATTCACGTAAGTCTGAAAGCTGAGGCTTCTTTATCCCTCCTCTACTTTCGACTGCACGAGATAACTGAGATAATGCGAGTACTGGAACTTTTAATTCACGAGCTAGATTTTTAAGTGATTGTGAAATTTCGGTTACTTCCTGAACACGGTTTTCGATATTTCGGCCGTGAATAAGCTGTAAGTAATCGACTATGATTAGTTTCAATCCATGTTCTGCTTGTAGTCTTCTCGCTTTTGTACGTATTTCTGAGATTGTGGCACCTGGTGTGTCATCAATAAAAATTGGAGCTTCAGCCAATACACCCATTGCGTGAGAAAGTTTATCGAAATCTTTTTCATCAAGTCTGCCTGTTTTTAAACTAAATGCATCAATATCTGCTTGGGCCACCAGTAAACGATCAACAAGTTCTTCTTGAGACATTTCAAGTGAGAAGATGCCAACTGGAAAGCCAAGATTAACTGCTGCATGCTGGGCAATATTTAATGCAAAAGATGTTTTACCCATACCAGGACGGGCCGCAAAAATAATTAAGTTAGAATCCTGAAGGCCTGCGAGTTTATTATCCAAGTCACGGAAACCGGTTGGCACACCGCGCATTTTGCCTGAAGTTTTCTGCAGTTCATCAAGTCTATCAAAACTTTGGGCTACTGCATCTTTTAGTTGAATAAAATCTCTTTTAATATTGTTTTGAGAGATCGCAAAAATAGATTGTTCGCACTCCTCTACTACATCCTGCACTTCTCTGCTCTCGTCATAAGCAATTTCAACGAATTTTGTGGCGTTGGCAATAAGGTGGCGACGCATTGCGTGATCTTTAATAATTCTGGCATATGATTCAATATGTGCGGCAGTCGGCACCATATTAATTAGTTCTGCTAAATAGGCTGATCCACCAACTTTATCGAGTACTCCGTTTGCTTTTAATCTATCGGTGACTGTTACTAAATCAATTGGCTCTCGTTTTTCAAATAAATGAATAATCGCTGCATAAATTTGACCATGTTGCTCAAGTCGATAGAAATGATCGGGCTTTAGAGATTCGGCAATATTAATAATTGCATCTTTATCAATCAATAATGCACCTAAAAGAGATTGCTCTGCTTCAATATTTTGGGGAGGAACTTTTGCAAGTGCAGCCATACTACTGGATTGTCGGGAATAAGAACCTTTTTCTGAGTAATCTGATTGTAACTGATTGCGTTTTTGCGGTGCTGCCATGGTTTTAGTATACGATAATTAGGACATCGTCATCCTTGCGAAAGCGAGGATCTGTTTTTTTAGATTGTCCCTGCGGATTCCCGCCTGCGCGGGAATGACGTAGTTTTTAGCTTTTTAACATGACCACCACTTTTGCTTCTTCTGGGAGTTTATCTTTTGTAATACTGAGTTTCATAATTGCATCAGGTGCTTCTACTCCCATTGCTTTCAAAAAGTTATCAACAGGATCGAGCTCAAATTTAAGTCCTTCGATCTTGTAAGCGGAGCTTGCAAGATCTTCGATCTTGTAGTGCATTGGAATAATCATTCGTGGTTCAAGTTGGGCAACTATTTCTGAAGCTGTTTTGCCATCGATTGTGTATACACCTCCAACAGGAATCATCAAAATATCGCATGAACCGATCTCGCTCACTTGTTCAGGAGTTAAAGCCTCTTGTCCGAAGTCACCCATGTGGACGATATTTAAGCCATCAACAATAAAGTTAAAGATTGTATTTTTGCCGCGCTCAGTACCTTTTGAGTTATCGTGGAATGATGGAATTCCAACTATTGAAACACCATTACTTTCATATTCACCGGGTCCTTCCACTACCACAGGATCGCTAGTTACTGCTTTTCTATTATTATGATCACCGTGATCGTGGGTTATCGAAACTATATTTGCATCCATTTCTTTTGGAAGTTTAAGGCCTACCATTTCTGGATCATATGGGTCAGTAATTATTGTGGCTGATTTACCTTTAATTTTGAAACATGCTTGCCCGTGCCAGTAGATATCCATCGTGGGAAAATTCTAACACAGAGCCACCTAATTAGAAACTGTCACAAACCAGATCACCTTTTTGATTCATTTTTCTCTTATATTAATCAAGTATAATGAGTCTTATGAACGAAAAGAAACGACAATCTCACAAAGTTCATTCTCCAAAAGTAGAAGCACATGTTGAGCATGTAATGAAGCTACTTGCTGCACCAAAAAGTATGGTGCCAATTGCTCGAGAAAAACCAATAAAGCGGCCTTCGCGAATAAATACACCAATGGAAACTCATCACTTTTTTTTCTCTCAACTCGCAATACTTGCTTTTGCATTGTTTTTTTTAGCTGGCATGTATTGGGTTTTAAATAATGATACATATGAAACAGTACTCACTGATAGTTATTCTCCTGTCACAATTAAACATGCAAGTTCTGGCTTAGAGATTAGTAACCCTGATGATGAATTACTCACCTATGCTTCATCAATTAATATCTCAGGTACAGCCTCAGCTAAAGCATCTATAATTATTGCTGTAGCTGGATCAACTGATCATTTTGAAACTACCGAAGCGGACGCTGGAGGTACTTTTCAAAAAAAGGTAACACTTTCTCCAGGTCTGAATAGAATAGAAATAAGTTCATTTGGGGTAGATACGAGTAAAACAATTACGCGAACAGTATATTATTCGCCGGAGATATTACAATGAATTATCTAAAATACTTGATCATCGCCTTTATTGTTTTAACTTTTTCAATAGCTCAAAGCGCATATGCCCAAGATGCAAGTTCTTCTGCTAAACCTGTGCTTGCCACAGATTCTGCTAAACAAACTAAAATTGATAATTTGAAAAAAGAAATTGCCTCTAAAGCTGCAGATTTAAAAGCTGAAGTTGATAAAAAGATTGGCAATAAAGTATTTACTGGAAAGGTTTCAAATATTTCTAACAATACACTCTCTTTAGATGCTGAACTTGGATCGCGATCTATAGAAGTAAATGAATATACACTATATCAGGATCAATCAAGTCAAAAAACCAAGAAGGCTTTTACATTAGATACAATTAAATCAGGAGATACGCTTATTGCACTTGGAGAGGTTGACGAGAAGCAGAAAATGACAGCCAAAAAAATTATTCGGATTAACACCATAAAACTTCGTTCTTTTGAGTATGTATTCGGTAAAATCAGTAAAGTTGAACCGCAAAAAATCACTCTTAAAAATAAAAATGGGACTGAACAAGTTGTGGGCTTTGATAGTAAAATTATAATTAAGAATGGGAAAGATATTGGAGCTGTTGGAGATATAAAAATGACCCGTAATGCAATTGCTGTTTATCCAAAAGATGAAGCTACCCGGTCTGGTTTATTATATATTTTGCCTGCTGGTGGCTTAAGGCCAACTGGTGATGCGAGTTCTTCTTCTGCAACACCATCTGCACGTCCTCGTTAAGTTAATTTCTCGTATTCTGTGCCTTTCATGGCTTCTACAACTTTTTTAATCTTTGGGACAGAATCTTTCGGACATACGAGTAAAACATCACCGGTATTAATTACAATCATTCCATCTAAATCAATCCCTACGACCAGTTGATCGGTGTAATTAAAGACTAAGCTATCTCTGGTGTCCTCGAGCATTGTGTTGCCATTTGTCGCATTTTCATCTTCTAATTCTGTTAACGCTTCTTTTAATTGTTCCCATGCACCTATATCACTCCAGCCTAAATCAACAGAAAGTACGTATGCATCTGATTGACCAATATTTTCTAAAATCGCATTGTCAAAATGGATTTTTTCAATTGTAGGGTAAATTTCACCAAGCACTTGCTCATATTTATCTGTGCCATATGAGTCCTGGATTTGTTTTAGATCTTCATAAAGTGTAGGAGAATATTTTTCAAATAATCCCCACAATGTTTTTGGCGTTGTCACAAAATAGCCTAAGTTCCAAGCGTGGTGGCCATCTTTAAAGTAGTTACGTGCAGTCTCTAATGCAGGTTTGTATTTAAAGCCTTTAAATTCGTATGCGGTCATACCGTCAATTGTTTCTTTTTCCTCACCAAATGCTGCCCACCCTAAATTTTGTGCTGCAAATCTTGGTTTTTGACAGATAAATACTAATTTTTCTGGAGTCTCTTTTACCAATTTTGCACCTACTTCTAATGCATTTCTAAAAACATCTTCTTTTTTCATTAAGTGATCACTCCATAAAAGTGCAACTGGTTCGTCAGGATCTAATCTTTCGAGTATTGCGGTAACTAAGCCAATTGCTGGACCAACATCACGCATTTCAGGTTCAAGAATAATGTTTTCTTCTGGTAGTTCAGGCAGTTGTTCTTTAATGATGTCTTTATAGTGTTTACCTGTTGAGATATAGAGATCTTTCCATCCAGCTAATGGTAGTACCCGATCGATGGCTAATTGTAAAGTTGATTTATCACCAACTATATTTTCAAATTGTTTCGGGGTATTCTTTCGTGATAGGGGCCAAAGCCTGGAGCCAACTCCACCTGCAAATATTACAATCTTCATCGCATTTACTCACAATCACTTTATCGAAGAACTCTAAAAAATACAAGTCAGAGTTATGTATGACTCGATTCAGGCATAAAATCATTTGACATCTAATTGTTATAGGTTTAAAATCTACTGATGGAATTTGAAAAATTAGTACAAGAAACACTCGCAACACGGCCTACCAGACGTGAGCTGTTGCTCACTACTTTAGGATTAGTTGCAACACCTTTGCTTGTTTCATGTTCTCACGAATCGCAAAAACCTCATACCTCCTCTCCCCCTATAGATACTGAACCTACACAAGCTGCACCTGTTGTTATTATCGAAAGGACTCCCTCATCATTTGATGCTCCTCTAACAGGCGAAATAGCTGAAGCTGATGCAGATATCCGATTTCTACGCGGTAACCGCAATATTCAAATAGCTGAAGAACGCTTAGTACAAACAGGTGGACAATTAGTTATTGTGAAAGTTGGTTTGCACAAAGCACAAGTTCAGATCCCTTCGTTATTTAGCCGCTATCAACCGATTTTGAATGATCGCACACTCCGTGATGCTGGGTATCCACAACGATATCCGCTTGAACATAAATTTCAAGCTTATACACGAGAAAATATTGATGGAGCAGAAGTTAGTGTTCAGTGGGTTACTTCTTTTTATGGTGGTGATGGCCCGCAGGCAACGAGTATGAATGCAAGCGATGTTAGATTCTTAGCTATCGGAAGAAGTGACGAAGGTTACCAACCATATATGAGTCTTACACCGATTGCTCCTATAGCACCACAACTTGTTCGATTACGTTAATTTCGACATCTTTAGGCACAAATTTTGACATTTAAAAGTAATGTGATATACTTACACAATCAAGCGTTATTACTAGAGTCACGATCTAGGAGCTGAATGCCAAAATGCATTACGGAAGTTTAACCGTTAAATAGAACAGACAATGTCACAGATTATCTGCGGAGTTGCCACTAAGAGGATTGATTAGCAATAATTAATCAACAAGGATGGGACCGCGGGAGCGGTTTTTTTAATGCTCTCGTTCCTTGTTCATCAAATTTACGATATACAGCGATGTATGTCGAGGCTTAGATTTGGTGGACAATGAACGAGGGCTTTTTTTGAGCCTAAAAAGGAAAATATATGGCTAGAGAATTATTAACTACTGATCAAAAAGTTGAGGCAGCAATGAAAATTGTAGCCTCAACTAACCAATCTCCAGAGAATCTTTACGGAGAAGACGTTGCTGATGCTTTTCGCAGATCTTTAGATATTGCCGGTGTTGTTGAGCTTATTCAATTTACTTGCCCACCAATACAAAGCAGATTTTTAGCTACGGATACTCCTGAGTTATATATTGATACTGATCCAGCTCGTAGCAATTTTGATATAGGTGGTGCCGGAAGTAGACTACAAAAAAAGATCATTAAAGCTTTAAGAGATGCACAAGTAGATCCTAAATTACAACTAGTTATTGGTGATGATGATGAAGATCAGTATCTGTTCCCTATTTTAGGAAAACCAGCCACATTTAACGATGAAGTTCTCGTTCAAAGAAAAGATCAATTTGAAGTTAAATTGAGCCCATATCTTGAGGAAAAGTTTCCATCTATACCATTTGAATTAAATCGGACAAGTATGTTGACTGCACTTTGTGAAGATATAGCTGAATTCGATCCTGAAAAAGCACTTGCTGCTCCTACTATTCAGGCAGATTTAAGAATTGAAACTGCACAATTACAAGCGGTCTTTCAAGCTGGCGGTTATTATGATGGATATCCTTTACCCAGAAACGCTGATTTGAGACAAGTTGCTGAGGCAAAGTTTTTAACATATGGACGTCAAGGCTATTCAATTAAATTTTGGTATCCAAACGGAGTTTTAATCCAAAACGAGTTTCCATTACCAACTCGTTCACGTATGATTAATTTGGTAAATGACCAACTTGGTGAGCCATTGCCAGTTATTTATCCTTATTCAGATCGGACAGGAAGATGAACAAAGTACTAACAATTATTAAAAAATATACAGATAATAAAGCCAATATTTCGGAATGGAAATATATTGAAGCGCAGGTTAATGAATCTATTGCAACTGAAAAACCCATTACACTTATTTCTTTTACTTGTTCAACAATTAATTCTGAGTTTATGTTTGACCAAAAAACTCCTGAAAAATATGTTTCACTTGATCCTTGTGGAAATAATTTAGAAGTAGATTTGCCAAGACTTCAGGATTTGTATATTGAATTATCTCAAGTATATCCGGTCCGGATCGTCATCTTAATTGGAAATACAGATCCTTATTATATTTATACTCAACAAGCAAAGATGTTTTCATTTAATAAAGGAGAGTTTTTCAAAAGATTTAATAAAAGATGGGTTTCATATAAAAATAATCTTGAACAATCTATTAAAGATCAATTTCCAAAATTAGAATTTGAATTAATTAGTTGGTATGAGTTTGAAACTTCTTGGAAAGAGAATGGTTGGGACTTTGAGCAGTTTTATTTAAGAACATATAAGCGAATTAAAACATTATATAAACAAACTGATTTCGATTGGGAACTTTCTAAATTAAATGAAGCGTTTGGGCCTGGCAAATATTTTGAGAAGTTAGAAAAACCGTCACAAACTGTTTTAAAAGATTGGATTTTACGGAAATTTTCAGAATATACCGTTCAAGGATTTTGGATTAAATTATTTTGGCCTGAAGCAATACTCATTCAGAATGAGAAGCCAAGTTTATTGCGGACTAAAATGTACCAACCACTTATTGAAGAATATTTACAATCTAGATTGCCAGTTATTTATCCTTATGGGATAGATAATAACGGTTACCAATAGTGGAGAAAAATGTTAGGATAAACACATGAAACTACAAGCACCAAAAGGATTTAAAGATTATTTACCTGAAGAGGCGTTAAAGCGCAAGGTTGTGACGGACAAAATTAAGGCGGTGTTCAGCAAGTTTGGATTTGACCCTTTAGAAACTCCAACACTTGAGTTTGAAGAAACATTAACAGGTAAATATGGTGAGGATGAGAAACTTATTTATAAGTTTGAGACTCCTGGTGGTGATAAAGTGGCTTTGAAATATGATCAAACTGTACCACTTACTCGTGTTGTTGCTCAGTATGGTCCAAGAGGTGCGCAACTTTTACCAATTCCATTCAAAAGGTATCAGATTCAGTCTGCATATCGTGGTGAAAATACCCAAAAAGGTAGATATAGAGAATTTACCCAGTGTGATGCAGATATAGTAGGGATTAATTCTGCGCTTGTGGATGCTGAAGTGTTGGCTGTGGCATATGAAATCTATAAAGAACTTGGACTTAAAGTTGTTATTAAAGTTAATGATCGATCACTTATTTCTGATATTGAGCCGAAATATTTAGCAGCATTAGATAAATTGAATAAAATTGGTAACGGCGGAGTTATGGATGAATTAGTAGCTAAAGGATATGGTGATCATAAAGATTCTTCCGATTTAATTGAGAAAGTTAAAAACCTCCAACCATCTGAAAGTTTATTGGAAATAATGAATATATATAAACGTATGGGTTATCCAGCAGAATCACTTGAGTTCGATCCTTTATTAATTAGAGGATTGGACTACTATACTGGTTTAATCATAGAGACCAAACTAGAATCTAACCCAGTATCATCATCACTTGGTGGTGGTGGAAGATATGACAAAATGATTGGTTCTTTTACTGGAACTGATTTGCCTGCTGTGGGATATTCTGTTGGTTTAGATAGAACAATTGAAGCTATGGAAGAAGCAGGAATTATTGTGGCACCAAAAACTCAGACGCAAGTACTTGTAACTATATTTTCAAAAGAACTTGCGGATAAGTCACTTGAGGTAGCTTCTCGACTTCGCTCGAAGAATATAAATTGTGAGATTTATTTAGATTCTGAAGCTAAACTAGATAAACAATTGAAATATGCAGACACAAAAGGTATTCCATATGCGGTTGTAATTGGGCCAGATGATGTGGAAAAGAATACTGTTGTTTTGAAAAAGTTAGTTGATAGAACTCAGGAGAGTTATTCACTTGCAGATTTAGTTCAATTATTAATTGGATTCCCGCCTACGCGGGAATGACGGCAGGAACAGTCTACCCTTCGGGAGTGACATTTAGGAAACTTCTCACTCCATTCGAAGAGAAATAGTTCTTGTTCCGTTAAGCTTTATATTTCTGTACAATTAGGTTATGCGGTTTGGAAAAGTATTCATTGCACTCCCCTTTTTAGCTATATTTGTTGCACATTTGATTTGGGGTGGAAACTATGTGGTGGTGAAACTTGCTTTGAATGAATTTCCTGTTATGTCCTTAGCATTCCTTAGATTTGGGCTGGCCATATTTCTGATTGTCCCCTTTTTATTCAAATTAAAAGTTGCTCAAGTCAAAATTAAACTTGAGGATGTTCCTAAATTGGCATTTGTAGGATTTTTATTAACAACAGTTAATATCACGCTCTTTTTTGAAGGGTTACAAAGAACAGATGCAATTGATGCTTCTGCTTTACATTTACTTGTGCCAATGCTTTCGCTTGTGGCTGGGTGGTGGTTTTTAAAAGAAAAAGTATATTGGATTAATATTTTTGGGATGGGAGCTGGACTTTTAGGTGCACTTACTATTGTGGGATTGCCTGTAATTTTAAGTGGCTCTTTTGCATCAGCTAACTTAACAGGAAATCTGCTTATTATTATTAGCTGTGTTACATATATAGTCGGAGCCTTAATGATGAAAAATTTATTAAAGAAGTATGATCCTTTATTGCTTAATATAGTTATATTTGCAATCGGAGCTGCAACTTTTGTGGTTCCAGCTTATCTTGATTATGTCAATAATCCGACTTGGATACAGAATGTTAGTATTCTTGGTTTCTTAAGTTTAATCTATATTACGCTTCTCTCTACTATCACTGCATTTTTCTTAATGGTCTGGGGATTTAAACGAGTTACTATGACGCAGGCAAATCTTTTTCAGTATATTGAACCTGCAATTGCAGCGACACTTGCTGTCCCTCTTCTTGGGGAACGCATTTCATATTCATTTATTGTGGGGACCTGTTTAGTAGTTTTGGGAGTATATTGGGGAACACTTGGGAAACAAGAACATCATCACCTCACCTTAAAACACCACAAGAGTTGATTTATATACTATGGGTCTGATAAAATAGTTCTTCATGTCAATAGAAAATAAACCAGAATCAATACTTGATCAGCCAATTACAAGGCGAGGGTTTTTTGGACTTGCGTTTCGTGCTGTAGGAGCAGCTGCTGTAGGTAGCGGAGCTTTAGTTATTGGAAGTATTCCTCCAGATGAACCTAAAAAAACAGAACAGGCTACACCTCAACCAAGAATGCGTAATCTACGTCAACCATTATATGGGACAACTGTTGGAAATGAAATTATTGATAGTAAAGCAAAAACACAAGTTAGTTATGAAGGAGCAGTTAAATTTCTTACTGGTATAGCTTTAGGTATACTTGGGACAGCAAGTTTTGGATATGGAAGGTTTTTAGACTCCCAAAAGCCTATTGCAAGAATAACTGAAAGAAGGATCGAAAATGGAAATCATGTGGATGATATACCTCCAAACTTAACTTTAGATCAAATTCTAGCCCAAACAAGAGAGCATACTCCAAAAACACTATTTCCCAATAAAAGAATAAGGTATACTACCCCACCACCTATAGAAATAGATGAAACAAAAGTACCACGAATAATCACCAGAAATTAAAGTAGTTTCACGCTTGATATACGCATAAATTGTTGTTATACTTACTCAGATATAAGGCAACCTTTATTCCGATGGAACAAAGGATCTTGTTTTTATAGAGAAAGATTTAAAAATAATGAAAGCAGCAATTCACCCTCAATGGCATGACGAAGCAAAAGTTGTATGTGCATGTGGTCATACATTTAATACAGGTTCTACAGTGGATTCAATTCGTGTAGAAATTTGTTCAAATTGTCATCCATTTTTTACTGGTCAACAAAAGTTTATAGATACATTAGGCCGCGTAGATAAATTCCAAATGGCTGCAAAAAGAGCTGAAGAACAAAAAGAAAAACGTGCAGAAATTGCAAAAGCTAAAGCTGAAAAATCTAAGTCTTCAACAGATGGAAGACTTTCATTACGAGACTTACTCATGCAAGCAAGAAAAAATTCTTAGCTAAACACATTTGTCATCCTGAGCGTGAACGCGAAGGATCTCTGACGAATGTCAGCTTCCTTATTTCAAATCTTGAGATTCTTCGTTACACTCAGAATGACACATAATAAACATATGGAAGATTACTCGCAGAGAAGCTCTGCTTATTTAAAAAATCAAATTAATGAAATAGAAGAAAAGATTGAGGAAGCGAAGGGTATGCTTTCTGATCCTGATATGAAAGATTTGGTTCAGCAAGAGATTGATCAACTTGAGGCACAAAAACAAGAACTTATTTCTTCTTCACAGACTTCAATGGATACAGATGATGATTCTGATGATGACGATGAATTAGATGGCGTTTCACCTAATGTTGCTATTATGGAAATTAGGTCGGCCGCGGGTGGTGATGAAGCTGGGCTTTTTGCCGGAGATTTGTATCAGATGTACCAAAGATATGGCGAGGCACATAAGTGGAAATTTGAGGAATTAGACAGGTCTGAAGGTGGAATTGGGCAGATAAAACAAGTGACAGTTAAAATTCGCGGTAAAGATGCGTACAGATTATTACAATTCGAATCTGGAGTTCATAGAGTTCAGCGTGTCCCCAAAACAGAAAGTGGTGGCAGAATTCACACATCAACAGCTACTGTTGCAGTGCTTCCTGAAATTAAAGAATCTGAAGTATACATTAATCCAAATGATATTGAATTTGCCGCATTTCGAGCAGGTGGAGCTGGAGGTCAAAATGTTAATAAAGTTTCAACTGCTGTAAGACTTGTACATACGCCCTCAGGGATTGTGGTGACTTGCCAAACTGAACGCTCTCAGCTACAAAATAGAGAAAATGCGATGGCGATGTTGCGGGCAAAACTATGGGAAATTGAGCGCGCTGAGCGGTATGGTGATGTTGATGCAAAGCGTTCTGCACAAGTTGGGACTGGTGATAGAAATGAAAAGATTAGAACATATAATTTTCCCCAGAATAGAATTACTGATCACCGAATTGGCAAATCTTGGTATGACATTGAGAATATGATGATGGGAAAACTGGATAAAATGTTTGAAGCATTACTTGAGGCTAAGCATAGCTTGACGTTTCACGATAAAGACAACTTTACTAGTTCACTAGATTCTGATGACTAATACTTTGTCATCCTGAGAGCAGCGAAGGATCTCCGAATTTGTTTTGACACACAAATCTTTTGATCTTTAGATTCTTCACTTCGTTCAGAATGACACAGTTACAACAGAATAAGCCGGTCCAATATCAGATGGGTTTCACCGAATTCTACAAATTAAAATTTGTGGTTAATTCTGATGTGCTTATACCTAGGCCTGAAACAGAACTACTTGTTGAACAAGTTATAAAGGCAAAACCTAGTACTGTATTAGAAATTGGGACTGGATCTGGATGTATTGCAATATCTATTGCAAAGAATTTAAAGGATGTTCAAATTACTGCAGTTGATATATCTAAAAAAGCATTACAAGTAGCAAATAAAAATGCAAAACTACATCATGTCGAACAACAAATAACTTTTAAAGAATCAGATTTACTATCATTTATACCGTCATTGCGAGACCATGAAATGGCGAAGCAATCTCATATCAAAAAAAATGATGTGGGATTGCCACGTCAATCGGATGCACTCAATCCTCGCAATGACGGTTGTCATGCTGATCGGGATGTGCAAAGCATGACGCTTCGCGATGACACATTTGATTGGATTGTGGCAAATTTGCCTTATATCCCCTCTTCTCGAATTGAAACATTGGATTCTTCTGTTAAAGACTTTGAACCAATTCTTGCATTAGATGGTGGGGAAGATGGGTTTGATTTGTATAGAAGATTGTTTATAGAAATGATTCAAAAGAGTATTTATCCCCATTATTTTATTGGTGAAATTGATACTGAACACGCAGCTATTGCAAAAAAAGATGCTGAAAGATTTTTTCCACGAGCATTCATTGAAATAAAAAAGGATTTAACAAAAAGGGACCGTTTTTTAGTTATTACTTTTTAAATATTCAACTATTGGTTTGGAGAGGCTTCAAGGGTTGCAGTTACTGTCTTTGTTTGGCCATCAATCCAAATTTCTAAACTCACTGTGTTGCCTGCTTTTTTACTTGCAATAACTTCGGTTATTGTTTTGTCCGCATTTACTGTTTGGCCATCAATTTTTGTAATGATATTTCCTGGATTAATGCCAGCTTTTTCTGCTGGTGAGTTTTCAACAATTTCTTGAATATATGCGCCTTGTGGGACGTCATTCATCAGCGCTACATCTCTTGTAACTAAGCGATATCTCACCCCAAGATATGCTCTGGAAATTGTGCCTTCTCGACCAAATTCTTCAACTAAGGCTTTTACTGAATTTATAGGAATGGTGAAGCCAATATTTTGAGCGCCTTCAGTAGTTGCAACATTTACGCCTATTACTTGACCCGCTGAATTTAATAATGGGCCGCCTGAGTTTCCCGGATTAATCGCTGCATCTGTTTGAATTAAATTTTCTAATAATTGAGATTCACCAGAAAATGGATCTCCAGCAGAGACTGATCTTCCAACACCAGATACCACACCTGTTGTGACTGTATTATCAAATCTTCCCAGGGCATTTCCGATAGCTATTGCTAGTTGACCAACTTTTAACTTTGAAGAATCACCCAACTCTAGTGGTTTTAACCCTTGTAAATCACTTACTTGAACAAGTGCAAGATCAAGACTAGGATCTCTATAGATTTTTGTAACTTCTAATTTTTTGCCATCTTTGGTCACAACGGTATATTTCATATTTGGATCAGATACAACATGGCGATTGGTGACAATAATATTTTTATCTGAAACAACAAAACCTGTGCCTATTGTCGATTCTTGATTTCTGGCACCTGAAAGTGGACTAAACGGATTTACTATTCTTTGATTGACCCCGATTGCAATAACCGATCCGGCTGACTTTTCGACTGTATCTATCACTGCATTTTCTTCATTTACTAATGTTTGAGTTCTAGTGTCTTGAATGATGGCAGGTGGTGAAGGGAGCTTCCATGATGCAGGTAATCTGCCTTGTTGGTAGAGTCTAAAAATGCCAATTCCAAATAATAATAGAATTACTCCAAGAGCTAATAAATATTTTTTTCTGCTATTTAACATACATTCAAATGTAATCTCTTTTTCTTAGAAGAAGCTGAGAACACCCTTCTCCTCAATTCAGTTTAGCAGGTTCAATTACTGGGTATCTAGTACTTCTAATGCTTTATTCAACTGTGCATCGCTGGAAGCTTCTTTTGGATCTAATTCAACTTTTTCATCAGGGGTGAGTCCAGTTGTGTGGATCCATCTCGCATCAGGAGTTAACCATTTATTTGTGGTAATGTGCAGACCTGTACCACCTGGGAGTTCTATTGATTCCTGAACTGTACCTTTTCCAAATGACTGAGTACCTACTAGTTTTGCTCGTTTCAAATCTTGCATAGCACCTGCGACAATTTCTGAAGCTGAAGCAGAACCTTTATTCATTAAGACGACGAGTGGGAGTTTGTATAATTTACCTGGTCTGTTTGTTGAGAATGATTGTCTCTTTTGGTTTGAATCTTCAATCTGGTAGATTACACTATTTTCCACAAATTCTGCTGCGATATATCTTGCACCATCTAAGAATCCACCTGGGTTATTACGTACATCCAATACAATAGCTTGGGATCCTGAAGCTTGGGCATCTGAAACAGAGGTACTCCATTCTTCAAATGTTCTTTCACCAAATCGTGAAAGTCTGATATAACCCACTTTTTTGCCTTTTGTTGTAGTTTTAGCTTCAAATTCAACACTTTTTACAATGATTGTGTCACGCACCATACTTATTTCTCGCGTTTTATCTTCACCTTCGCGATAAATTTCAACTTTTACAGGAGTTCCTTTTCCGCCACGTATTACTTCTACTGCTTCAAGTACAGAAAAACCTGTTGCATCTTTGCCTTCAATTTTAACAATTAAGTCCCCTGGCATAATTCCAGCTTTTTCAGCAGGAGTGCCTTTTAATGGAGCAATTACTACCAGCCTTTTATCTTTATTAAAACCAAGTTCCATACCTACGCCTTCGAAACTACCACCTAATTGTTCTTGAGTGGATTTCTGTTGAGCAGGTGGTAAGAATACGGTATATGGATCACCTACTGCTGCAACCATTCCTTGGATTGCCCCGTAATACATTTTTTGCGGATCGATCGCTTTTTTATCTACATAATTTTCAGATACTCTTTTCCAAGTATCCCAGAATAATTTAAAATCGACATTTGACGCTTCTTTTGGTGTTTTTTCATTAGAAAAATTTACTTCTGGCTTATAGCCTTCCCATTTTACTTTGTAATCCATGTGGCCTGCTTGCCAGCCAATTACCCCTGCTAAAATTGCAATGAGAAGTGTTACCGATATTGGATTTGTTTTCTTAAAAAATTTCATCTTTTTACTTGTAAGCAAGCTTTGCTTAATCTACCATTTAAAGCACAATCTCTATATTACTATATGGAACCTTAACTTTCTGCCCTGCAATTTCAATTGTGACTAAGTATGTTGCAACTCCAGACTCCAACATTGTTGGACTCTGATCAATACTCGCAATTTTACCTTCAGAACCCATAAAAGGCGGCCAAATACTTCTAATTTTTGTACCAACACTAAGTAATCCAACGTGATTTTCCATGGGCTCGATAGCACCCTGTTGCAGAATGGGAAGCATTATCTTCCTGACTCTTAGTATACTATCTGTTTCAGAGCTTGGCAACAGAATACGACGATTATTACCATCCATATAGATGAATTTGCCTTCATTTTCCCAAAAAAGACGATAACTATCCTCACTTAAAGGTAGCGCACCAAAACCATGTTCAATAAGGATTGAAATACCTATATCATTTCCATAACCTAAATGGAAACTACTCAGTCCAATCAATGATTTATAATCTCTAGCATTAATTCCACCGGCAATAATACCTACGGCACCATTTGATAGTGCTTTTCTAATTGTTTCGTTATAAATTAGTGCACCTCCTAAAATTATTGATTGATGGATATTATCCGGGATGAGATTCTCCATCGTGAATGAACGCTGATTACCAATTATTTTAAGTTGGCCACCTTGTTGCTTACCTGAACCTAAACTTCCGTTAATTTGGGTTACCAGTGTTTTAATATAAATATTTCCTGTTTGAGCGTCAATAAAATCGACAATTCCATTTACACCGGATAGAACCGGTACTTCTTTAGGTAAAAGTTTAAGCATAATTATGCCTGTTGTAGGATCAATTGAATTAACAACTGCATCTGTGGGAGATTGTATTTCTCTTGTCCTCAGTAATTCTTTTTTTTGAGCGAGTAATTCTCCACGGTATATTGTCTTTCCTATTTCACGCATTAAATATTTTGGGACATCTTTAGGATAAACCCCAAGCTCTTGTGGCGCGTTAATTGATCTAAAACCAATTGTTTGACGAAATCTGCCTATTACATCTGAAGATTTTACCTCCTGATTCAGTTTAACCATTACTTCTCCACTTGCAGGAACTTGTTTAATAATATGGGTGGCTTTTTGGGGAATTATTTTAATACGAGCATTAGCGCTTAGATCCATAATTTTGTTATATAGTCAAATACTCGAGCATCTATAGATGATCTCTTAGACATTCTCCCCCCTTTTTCGTAAATCAATTGTGATTCCCAGCTTTCCACCTTGGACCATAATTTCCGGGTCACCGTCTACTTTTACCTTTATATGCTGATCTTCAACTGAGAAATGATAGATTTTATTGTTCTCTACAATGGTATTTTTACCATTAATCAAAATAGTTATATTCTTTTCAGTACTCAGAGGATTTATAGCCATAATTACCCCTTCATTTTTAAATGAAGTCTCTTCACCAATAAATACAGGCACAACACCAGAAACCTGTAGCAGTGAACAGAGCATTACCATCAGATCTGCATTAGGTTGAATCCGGTGCATTAATTCAAGTGGAATAAGTACTTTGTGACTGAGTGGATTATAGAAAAAGGCTGGATTTTTACGAATATATTCTTGAATAATTGCGCGATCAATCATTCGTTCTTCTTGTGTTAATGCGACCGTCTGGGGATAGATCACTCGATTGCCTAAATAATTTTCAAGTACTCGTGGGTCATAGGCCTTTTTTAACCATTTGGAGAGATCTTCTGGAGAAAGATTTTCAATTCCTGGAAGCTGGGCAAATAATCCAGTGAGGATAGTCATGAATTTAGTATATGGTAATTAGGATAGATCTGTCGAGAAAGTTCTTTTAACACTCATAATGTCATTTCGACTGGAGGGATAAATCTGCAGATCTCTCGCTAATCGCTCGAGATGACACTGCTTATACTTTATTGACGAAAGGTAGGAGAGCTAAATGACGTGCGTATTTGATGTGTTTGGTGACTTGTCTTTGATGCTTACTACATACACCTGTGCGCATTTTTGGTTGAATTCGGGCACGATCTGATGTGTAACGTTTTAATGCTGCAGTATCTGTGTAGGTAGGAGATTTTTCGCCTTCACAAAAAGCGCATTTCTTATTTGTTCGTTCAGTCTTTGTCATTTTGTTCATTTTTGTTGCCATAACTTAGGTATTATACTCTAGCTGAAGCTAGGATTCAAGCTTTGCTTATATATAGTTTGTGCGTAAGTTGCAATGTTTAGCTTTAGCTAAAAAGGGAGGTCGTCTAGGTCGCCTACGTCTTCTCTGACTGGCACATCTGCTGTTTCATCTTTTTTCGGTTCTGGAGCTTTGGGTGCAGGTTTGGCTGGTGTATTACTTGGGCCTGCATTTACGTCGTCTTGCATGTCATCGTTGTAATTGCCTGTTCCTCCGCCCATTCCACCACCGCCGCCACCACTGGGTAGCAGCAACATGTCTTCTAGTACAATCTCAGTCATATATCTTGTTTGACCTGAAGTTGCATCTTCCCATTGTCTGTTTTGAAGACGTCCTGATACAAACACTTTTGTACCTTTTTTCATATATTGACTGCATATTTCAGCTAATTTATTCCATGCGACAACTCGGTGAAAATCAGCTTCTTCTTTTTTCTCACCATCTGATACATACGTGCGATTTGTTGCTACAGAAAAGGTGGTGACTGCTGCCCCACTTGGGGTGTATTTCATTTCAGGATCTCTCGTTACATTCCCTATTAATTCGACTTTATTCCACGACCTTGTTGCCATTCGTATATTTTTAAACTATTTAGAATGAAATGTCTAGAGGGAAATGAGAATTTTTTTCATATGTCATCCCGAGCGTAGTCGAGGGATGACACGAATATTACTTAGCGTCTTCTGATGAATCAGTTTTTTCTTCTTTTTCAGTAACTTCAGCTTTTGCTTCTTTTTTTGCCTCAACTGGCTTAGCTGACGGTGAGGCAGCTACTGTTGTTTTAGATCTTTTTTGTTTCTTTTCTTCTATTTTAATAAGCAAATAACGAAGAATTTCTTCATTTAGCTTCAATTTACGATCAATAACAGGAATTGTTGCTGGTTCAGTTTCGAAATTATAGTGGGCATAAAACGCTTTATCATTGTGTTTTATTTCATATGATAGTCCGCGTACTCCCCAAAGATCTGCTTTTGTTTTTTCACCAAGATCTTTAGCAACCACATCAAGCACTCCCTGACGGGTTTTTTCATCTAATTTATTATTTACTAATATAGTTAATTGGTAATTC
>Ga0163150_10003866_pt1 | contig 20538 bp, 15 predicted proteins | sample OliLakLV19P2IB_FD_148628 | JGI IMG/M metagenome (GOLD analysis project Ga0163150, IMG submission 148628) | Freshwater microbial mat bacterial communities from Lake Vanda, McMurdo Dry Valleys, Antarctica - Oligotrophic Lake LV.19.P2.IB | ecosystem: Environmental > Aquatic > Freshwater > Lake >...
ACTCCCCATGACTTTCAAAGCATGCCGCTGTATAAAGTGTTGCATGGCGTTGTTCCTCCGGTGAGTGCGGTTTAAGCACCAACACTCTACCGCTGAACAACGCCTTTTTCATTACTTGGTTCCGGCTCCGCCGGGCTGGGTTTAATTCGTGTTCAATCCGTGGCAAAATGAGCAAGTTATTCTTGCGCGGATCCTCAGACAATAAGAAACGTAGTGCAATTCACATCGGTGAGCCGCGACCCGAAGGGGAGCGAGCATTCTGTCTTCACGCACGATTACGCAAACTATGCGGCAACTCCAGTCCATGCGCGACAAGCAGCGGTTCGTCGCGCAGAATCTCCGTGGTCGATCCGTCGGCCCTCACTTGTCCCTCGTCGAGCAAAATCACACGCGAGCACATTTCCAGGATCATTTCCAGGTCGTGACTGGCGATGATCTTCGCGCACGGCAACTCGGCCAACACGGTCATCAACTGCCGCCGCGCGCGAGGATCGAGATTGGCCGTCGGTTCGTCGAGCGCCAACAGGCGTGGCTGGCAGGCCAACACGCCGGCCAGGCAGACGCGCTTGCGCTCGCCGACACTCAGATGATGCGGCAGACGCGCGGCGACGTCACTTAGCCCAACCGCGGCCAGCGTTTCGGTCACGCGTCGCCGGACTTCATCTTGCGGCAACCCCATGTTCAGAGGCCCAAAGGCCACGTCCTCGCGCACGCTCGGGCAAAAAAGTTGGTCGTCGGGATCCTGGAAAACCAGCCCCACCGCGCGGCGAATGGCCGGCAGGTGCTCGTCGCTGATCGGCAAGCCGACGACGTGTACCGCGCAGCCGTTTGAGCTCGCGTTAACGTTGTCGCTAGCCGCGTCATCGTTTGCCGAATGCCTCTGCCCCGACTCACTCCCCTGCCCTGCCCTGCCCTGCTCCGCTTTCGCGCGATCGCTCCCCTGCCCTGCCTTGTGTCCGCTGCATTCCGGCAACAAGCCGTTGAGATGCCACAACAGCGTCGACTTTCCGGCGCCGTTGGGGCCAACCAGGCCGACACCTTCGCCATCGTCGATCGCGAAGGTCACGTGCCTTAGCGCGCGCGTGCCGTCGGCATATCGATAGGAAAGGTCGCGTACGTCGACTAGCGGCATGGCGGTCAATTCAACTCGGGCTCGTCGAGCATGGGAAAATCGCCATCGAACCCCCGGGCCAGCATAGCTGCGTGAACGCGCTCTGCCCGATCGCTGGCCCGCACCATCAACATGCCGATCCGCGTCGCACCGTTGCGCAACTCGGCGGTCGACAGCCCCCGGGCCGGGACAAACGTGCGGGCGCTGCGGGCCCGACGCATCCGTTCCAGCTCATCCAACAGCACGAACACATAACGGTACATCGCGGCGATCGTGGACACGAGCAGCCCCGGCATGCCCAGCCGGCGCATAGCCCACAGCAGCCGCTCGAAGGGGGTTGTGTTCACCAGCACCAAGATCGTGGCGAAGGACAGTAGGCCTTTGACGAGCACGCCCAACAGCACGTCCCAGCCGCCGCGGAAACCCTGTGCCAGTGGGATCGACAGACTGAGCAACAGCAGCACGAGTCCAAAGCCGCCCAGCCGCCGCAAAAAGTAACGCCAGGGAATCCCCGCCGATTGAACGCCGACCACAACGAGCGCCAAGGCGATCAGTTGGATCATAGAAATCGGAACGCCCGTCGCCAGGGGTAAAAAATCGGGCGGAGTAAAGCCGATCGACAGAATCAGGCCAACGGCGGCCAGCAGCTTCACGCGCGGATCGGCGCGGTGCAGCAAGCTGGTTCCGCCGCGACTATAGCGATCGAGGCTGTAGCGATTGATCGAATCCGGCTGCATGGAGCCAGCGTAACACGTGTATCAGCGGCTGCCAAACGGCCACTAGCCGCGGGCCGCCAAGTCCCGATAGAATCACGCTATGCGAAAACCGTTACTGGCATTGACGATGGGCGACCCGGCCGGCGTCGGCCCCGAGGTCATCGTGGGCGCTTGGACCGACTTGCAACTGCACCAGTGGTGCCGGCCTGTCGTGATCGGACATCCCGAGATGCTGCGCCGTGCCGTGATCGTCATGGGCCTCGATCAGACCGTGATTGAGGTCGCCGGCCCCGAAGAAGCCGAGCCTTCTCCCACGGAAATTCCCTGCATCCGGGCTGTTTCCGACGAAGTGCTCGACATCGCGCCCGCAACCATCGACGCGCGCGCAGGCCAGGCAGCGTATGACGCGCTCGTTCGAGCGGCCGAATTGGCGATGGCCGGCCGCGTTGACGGCATCACGACGGCGCCCTTGCACAAGGCCGCGCTGTGGGAAGCCGGGCACCACTACCCAGGACACACTGAGTTGCTGGCCGAGCTGTGCGGTGTCGACGACTTCGCCATGATGCTTTACTTGGCCCACGACGATCGCATTCGCGGCCCGGCAGGTTTGGGCGTGGTACACGTCACGCTGCACATGGCGCTGGCCGACGTGTTTGCCGCGCTCACCAGCGACGCGGTGCTCGCCAAGATTCGCCTGGCCGACGCCGCGATGGCGCCCTTGATCGCGCGTCCGTCGCTCGCCCGATCGCAGACTCTCAATCCCCCATCGCCGCGCATCGGCGTGTGCGCGCTCAATCCACACGCGGGCGAGTCGGGTCTCTTCGGCCGCGAAGAGACCACGATCATTCTGCCGGCCGTTCAACGGGCCCGGGCCGAGGGCATCGCCGCCGAGGGCCCCTACCCTACTGACACGCTCATGGTTCGCGCGGCCGACGGCGAGTTTGACGCCGTGGTGGCCATGTATCACGATCAAGGACATATCGCGCTCAAGCTGCTCGGCATGCACCGGGCCGTAAACGTGACGCTGGGGTTGCCGATCGTGCGCACAAGCGTTGCGCATGGCACGGCCTTCGACCTGGCCTGGCGCGGCGTGGCACAAATCGGCAGTATGATCGAAGCCGTTCGCGTGGCGAGCCAATTGGCTATGGAGCGACTGGAGCGGATGACGCCGTCGACCGCGGGACGGTGAACCTGCGCCGTGTCATTCCCGCGCAGGCGGGAATCCAGGGCCTCCCGGAATGCGTTGTGCAAGCAAGCTATCCAAGTCGGTTCGCGAACCCTCGTGATGGAGGCCGTGTTGTGGTTCGCTGGATTCCCGCCTGCGCGGGAATGACGACGGCAGGGTTCCCGGTCATTTAATGTAGCGGTACAGGGAAAGCAATCGACTTAAGTAGCTCCGCATTCATCACTTCGCGCTCCGCGTTTCTGCCCCATGTCCGACCTCCCCCCCTCCCCTGCCCCGGACGCTTGCCTGCTGTATCTGCTGCGGCACGGCGCGACCGACAACAACGTCGCAAATCCGCCGCGGCTGCAAGGGCGACTGGCCAATCCTGGGCTGTCAGTCGCCGGCCGAAAGCAAGTCGAGCACACGGCCGGCTTTCTTGCGGCGCGCAGTATCGACGCGGTCTATACGAGCCCGCTCGTCCGCGCGCGGGAGACTGCGGCCATCCTGGCCCAGCCGCATGGCAAGCCAGTCGACGCAATCGACGCCCTGATCGAAGCCGACCTGGGCGAGTGGGAAGGCCGCACGTGGCCCGAGATCGAACGCGACGAGCCTGAGAAGTTTCGCCAGTTCATCGCCGACCCCGGCACGCATGGTTACGGCGGCGGCGAGAACTTTTCGCAGGTTGCGGCGCGGGTCGTGCCCGCGCTCGAACAGCTCATGCAAGCGCATTTGGGGCAAGTCGTGCTGGTCGTGGCCCACAACGTCGTGAATCGTTCGGTACTGGCCCATTCGCTCGGGCTGCCGATGGCCCACGCCCGGCGGATCACCCAGACCAACTGCGGCGTGAACATCCTGCGCTATCGCGAACAGCGAATGCAGGTGCTGTCAATCAACTCGGTGTTTCACCTGTACGAGTGGTGATTTCTGGGTGGCACGCTCTGAGCGCAGCGAAGGGCGTGGAACGCCCCACACACCAGCCCGACGCGCCAGCGAGGGACTTGAGGCTCGCGGGGTGCCATGCCCACGCATGGCAAGATACCACATTCGCACGACCTGGCTCCACCACGCTGGCTACTATCCCTTGGCGTGGGCATGTCGTTAAGTCATTGCGCAATCGCCGTGTTCACGGACCACCATCATCTCCATGCGCGCAGTCGTAGCCGTCGCGGAAAACGAATGAAGCACATGCCCACGCCAAGGAAAAACTGCGAAAAGAAGAGCTGTTATCCTATGCGAATATCGGCCCGTGCATTGCGTGGGCATGGCACCCTCAACCGGATTCCGGTGCTGGCGCGTCGGGCTAGTTTGGCGCGGGTGCGGATTGTGGGATCCCCAGCTCGGCCAGATACGCCGGCGTCTCATCGCCGACTGGTGCGGCGCCCGGCGTGTAAATGAACTCCTGCGGATCGACGCCCGAATTAAACCGCGCCTCGAACAGCTCCATGCTGACCATCGTGTTGGCCGAGGAAGCGTCGAGCGCCACCGGCGGATTGCCGCCTGTCGACCGCCGGTATTCAATGCGGTACGGGAACAGATCGTCGCGTCCCAAGTACACGACCACGCGATCGGGCATGTGCAGCGGCAACTTGGTCAGGTCAACATTGCCGCCGGCTTCGATCGTCGCTTTTTGATCGGGCAGCATGCGGACCAATTGCGATGCCTTCCATGTGCCAGTGGCGACCCGCATGGGCACCTCGCCAATCGTGGTGTCCGTGGCTTCGCGGAAATCGCAGGCGCGATCCAAGCCAAACAACACGCCGGCCAGGCCACCGGCGGCCAATCCGCCCGCGCCTGGTATGAGCATCGACGGCCCGGCGGCCGGCGCCGAGTTGCCAGCGACGCCACCGTTCGCGTTTGCCAGCTCGATCGAGGCATCGACTTTCGCTAGATCCACCTTGGCAATCGTCGGCGGTCCATCGATTTGGCGGCGGATCCAAAGCGATTGTCCGTCGCAGACCTGCTGCACGCTGCTGAAGGTGTCGCCCAATGGCAGCTTCAGCTCGAAGCGAAACTGCCGCGACGAGCTAACACCCTGCAGGTAGCGGCCGCTGCCTTTCAGCTCTTGCCCAAACATGTCGACTCGCAGGCGCAGCTTCACATTCACCGAGTCTTGGGCCGCTAGCGTGACGGCCGCATCTCGGACCAGCGAGGACGGAACATCGCTTTCATGAGTAGCGCCAGGCGTTGCCACAACAGCACTTGCGCCCGCGCGGGCCGAGACGATCGGCCACACCAGCGGAATGCTGGCGATCCCGATCACCACTCCTAACACGGCGGCTGGAAGGATGGGCGATTTGTGCTTCATTGTGGGGTTTTAACGGATTTGCCAAAGAATCGGGTTGTAGCAGGCCGACCATTACACCCCAGAGGCGCGTTTGGAATGCGCGATTGGCTGCCGGAACCAATTCCGGAGAGCGCTGCGAGTCTGCCGGCAGGGCCTGACTCGCGACGCTTGCGGAGCACCCGTGCGAGTGCGGCATTTTAGGCCGCACGGCCGGCGGGGTCCACGCCAGTCGAGTGTTCCCGGGGATTGGCCGACAGAGCGCGTCCGCGGCGAATGGAAACCAAATACACGTGTCTGCACCGGCGCGGCCGCACGGCCCGTCGCGAGGGATGTGGACGACACCGAGGGGGGAAATGATGAAGTACCGAATGGCCCTGTTTGTCGCATTGGCGAGTCTGGTCGGTTGTAAAGTACCGCTGTCGCACAATCTGCCGCCAGCGGAACGATTGATGGAACCCGGTCCCGGCGTGGGCGGACCTGGACCCGGTGTGCAGATGATGGGTGGCGGACCGATGCCCCCCATGACGGGCAGCTCGTCGCAAGTCGCGTTTGTCGGACCCGAAGGCATGCAGGTCGCTTGGGACGTGGGCTCGCCGGGAATGTTCGATTCCGAGCCGCTCATCTGCCCCGGCCGCTACAACTTTCCGCAAGGAGCCATCTACCGGTTGAAGATCACCAACATTCCTGGCCGCGCGGGCGTCGAGTTGTACCCGACGCTCGAGATCGGACCCGTCATGCCGCGGACCGATGCCTACCTATCGCACAACGCGATCCCCTTCCAGTTGACCGACGAGGACTTCGATCAGGTGCTCTCGGGCAACTTTGTGACCAAGGTGATCTACCTGCCCGATGCCGAGTTCCAAGAGCTAGCGCTGGCGGGCGTCGAGACGTTGGTCAGCACGAAGCTCGATCCGGGCGTCGACCCGATCGTCGAGGCGGACCGCCGCGGCTCGATCATGGCAATCATCCGCTTGGGCAACAAGGATTTGGAAGCCCCGGGCGCTGCCGAGGATGGCTTCATCGCCGGCGGCGCCGGCGGTGCATTTGGAGGTGCGGGCTACTGCGGTCCCGGATGTGGTCCTGGCGGCGCCGGCGGCGGGCATGGCGGCGTTCCGCCGTCGTTCGTCTCGGGTCTGACTGCCCCCAGCTACGGCATGCCCATCACTGGCACGCCGATTGGACTGCCTGGTCCTCCGCACATTCCGCTGGGTGGTCCGGCCGGCTTGCAGAAGCACGTCATCCGCAACCACACGGTCAACCACATTCCTGGTCCGACGAAGAAGATCCGCATCGACGTGAAGCAAGCCCCGGGCTTCAGCTATCCGAAGCCACCGAGCCATGCCTTCATCACCGAACGTGCCTTCTCGCGGCCGGCCATCTTCGGTCAACCGATGAGCAGCAAGCATCAGCTCATCGACAACGGAGCAGACGCCACGTGTGGCGACGGTCAGTGTGAGGAACAGTAAGAGTCGTTGGCAAGAACGTCCCCCATCCTCTCCGTCCGGGAGAGGGTGGGGGGACGAGGGCAGCTCGGTTTGGGTTCTGTACGAAGCTTTAACCACGCAATCCACGACAATGGTCAACGTGCTCCGCAACTCGTCGGTCGCCGCACAGCGCAGACGAGTCCGAGTTGGTCGTGAGCTGGCACTGGTGCTGGTCGTGTGCGCTGCGTCGACTTTGCCCTGCGGGGCACAGTCGCTGGGCGTGCATTATCGATACCAGGGCCTAGAGCCACCGGGAGCGATTGGTAGCTGGCAACTCCAGCGGGGTGGACCATTGTCTGGTTATTTCCAGCCGGTCGAGATCAAGGCGCCCACCGGCGCCTTGGTCTCACTGGCTTCGGAGGGCAAGTTCTGCCCCCCGGAAAAGTCTCCGGCCGTCGTGGGACTGCTCATCGGTCCCGTGTATCGGTTGCGAGTGACGAACATTCCCTTGCACAGCGGACGCGAAGTCTATCCGACGATCGAAATGATCGACCGGCTGTATCCGCCCGTCGGACAGGCGCGGCGGTTTCCGATTCCCATTGAGTTTTCGCAAGCCGATTTGGAGCTGGCACTGGACGGAAAATTCGTGACGCGCGTCGTGTATCTCGAAGATCCACAAAACGCATTGCCCGTGGCCAGCGACCCGAACGAACAGCGTTGGTACGACGCCGGACCGGGCTCGAACCCGCTAGAAGTTGCCGACCGTTTGGGCCGACCCGTCGCCATTGTCCGGCTCGGCGGACGGTTGCCCGACGACAAGCAGGGCCCCGACGAGCATTTTCTCTACGGCAGCCCTCCCTACAAAGTCTGGACCAAAAAGGCCGGCCTGCCGCTTGAGAATGAGAGCATTCATCCCGGCACATCCGCGGCAAGCTCGGGTCGCACTTCTCCGGTAACCACCGGCAAATCGCAAGTCACGATTCGAGTTCCCGCGGAAGACACGGATGCCGAGGACGAGACCGTCGAGACACAGATCTCGAGCAAGCAGTCTCCCTTTGCGGAGGGCAAACTGCGATGAACCAACACGCCTGGCAACACGCGGACGACGATCTCTGGTCCCGCTGGATTACTCGCGTCACCATCGCACTAGCCGTCGTGGTGCTGTGCTCGTGCCGCTCCGCGCAACATGGCAATCAACAAGGCAATCTGGCCACGGCCCCACTGCCATCGGCCAAGAGTTGGTCGGCCGAACCTCCGGTGATTCCCAACGCCGCGGGCCAAGGTGCGCAATCGCAGGGCGAGATTCAACAAGTCGCTTATAAGTCGTGCGAGCATTCGGGCGACCACGGCGCTTGTGCCGTGTGTGCGCAGATGGCTCGCGGCGAAATCCGCGATGACAGTGCCGCGGGGCCGCCCCAGGCGATGGGCGCCGGTGAAGGCGACCTCCGATCGTTTTACGGTCCCTCCCCCCTGCCCTGCTCTTGCGCAAGCTGCGCAGGCGGCGGCGCTGGCGCCCCCCTGCCCTTGCAGTCGTGCGGCGAGTGGAAACCGCCGGGGATCAAGTGCCCTTGGCCCGCCGATGAATACCTGTGCGACGGCGGAGATCGCGACGTGCCGGTCGCCGTTGCGCCTGATTGGACCATGTACGGATTGGAATCGGAGGACGCCGTAGCGCACTTCGACACCCTCGACGGACGGACGCTGGTCGAGCCGTCGACCCGCGTGTGCGTGTATGCTCCGCGATTCGCGGCCGTGCGCACCGTAACTCGGATCGAAGCCAGCGAGCAGGCCGATCAACCCGGCCGCGTGGTGCTGCCAACCAAGCCCGTGCTCAACGACGAAGTGCAGATTGCCACGTCGAGCTTGCAACGCGAACAAGCGCTGCGCCAGGTGGGCGCGAAGCTGCCTGAAGTCTACGAGATGAAGCAAGGCGATGGCGCGATATCGAGTATCCTGCAGCCGAATGCCTTCGAGGATTCGTACCTGCCGTTCGAGAACCTGGCGGTGATCCGCATAGGTCGCTTCGATCAGACCGAAAAGGCCCGTCTGGCGCAAGCCGTGTCGTCGGCCATCGTCTGGACGAGCACGCAGGCCGTGCAGATCGAGATCGACCGTCAAACGGCCGTCGCGCTGCACACCAATCAGAGCGCCCAGCTCACCTATGTCGTCGACATTCCAAATTCACCCCGGCTGCGGCTGATCAAGGTCGCTTCGACCGACTCGGCAAAGCCAGGCGAAACCGTCGATTTCACGCTCCGCTTCGACAACATCGGAGACCAGGCGCTGGGCAACCTGGTGATCGTCGACAACCTCACCACGCGGTTGGAGTACGTGCCGGGCAGCTCGCAAGCGAGCGTGAAGGCCGACTTCCGCTCGAGCGTGAACGAGGGTCAGTCGCTCGTGCTGCGGTGGGAAATTGCCGACCCCGTCGGACCCGGCAAGGGCGGCATCATCCGCTTCCAGTGCAAGGTGCGGTAAGCGCGTTGCGACGATTGCCATGCTCCCAGGGAAGGCCGCCAGTCCGCCCGGTGATGGCAGGCGAATTGACGGCCATCCCTGGGCGTACTGCGGAATCTGCACCCCAATTCCCGACGCGTCCCCCCCTGCCCTTGACCCCGCGAGTTGATCCGGGCTAGATTCCCGCCCGGCATCCACAGTCCTTTGCTCTCCAGGCGCCCCGGCGAAATGGAATCTCCCGCCGCCGAAAAACTCGCGCTGCAAGTCGCGATTGCCGATAGCGATCCAGCCGACGAATATCGCTGTCCCGGCGAGTCTTACTCGATCAGTCGCCAGGTCCATCTAGGACGTTTGGCGATGTCCTACGCGTCCTGCCGTGAGTGCCTACACCGGCACGACACCGGCGTGCTATCGAAGCGAACCGTCGCACGTCTTGCGCGAACCTTGGGCCAGGCCAGCCACGACGCCACATTCACCTCCGCAGGCGTCGAAGGCATCTATCAGAACCAAATCACGCCCCGACTATCGCGCGAGCTTGGCGCGGCGCTGGGCGTCTACTTGCGGCGGCAACGTAATGCAGCGGCAGACGGCGCTGCAACGCCTGCGGTCGTGCTGACCGGCGACGATCGCGCCTGCGCGCCGGAACTAGTGGCCGCCGCCAGCGAAGGCCTACGAATGAGCGACTGCGACGTCGTCGAAATCGCGCCGGCGACTGCCGCTTGCCTAGTCGCGGCGATCGCCGCCCGAAATGCCGACGGCGGATTGTTGATCGGCAACGCATCGAGCCGTGCAGCCACCGTGGGCATCAAGTTTTGGGGCCCCGGTGGCCGGCCGCTCTCGTCGCCGGGCGACTTGGATGTATTGCGCGGCGTGTGGGAAACCGGCGTCGATCGGCCGACCAGATCCTATGGCGGATTGGAGCGGCTCAACGCACAATCGGCCTATGTTGCCGAGTTGAGTGAACACTTCCACGCGCTGCGGCCGCTACGATTCGTGTTGGCCACCTCGTGCGGGCCGCTGCTCGGATACCTGAAAACTCTGTTAGCGCTGACGGCTTGTGAGGTATTACCGCTCGTAGTGACCCGATTCATCGGGTCCGGCAATATCGAGAACACGTCACTGACTTCGCCGGACCCGATGAATCGGGTCACTACGAGCGCGCTTGCGCAATCGGTGCGCGCGCACCAGGCTCACTTCGGACTGTGGATCGATGGCGACGGAGAAGCCTGCCATCTGATTGACGAGCGCGGCCGCGAAATCGGCGCGGATACGTTCGTCGCCCTGCTGGCGGTTGCCCAAAAGGGGCAGAACGTCACGGGAACCCATGACGGTTACGTCGTATTCGGCGATCGGCCCGGCGCTGGCGACGCACTCCGCGCATTGGCCCTGCTGCTCACCGTCCTCAGTGCTAGCGACCACTCGCTTTCGGCCGTGCTGGAAACCGTGCTGCTTACGACCGCCGGAAGATCCGGCTGACCATCGACTCGCTCTGCGGCTTCGGATCGCGATCTTGCACGTATTCGCGCCAGGCGACGACGTCGTTGCCGTAGTGCTTGCCGGTAACTTTTTCCAGCGACTGCACGGCCCGCCGCTGCAGTGCGGGATCGCGGTCTTCGAGCGCCAATCCTAACGCGGCTACCGTCTTTTGATCGGGGCAACTTCCCAGCGATCGCGCGGCCGCCAGGCGAACGTCGATATTGGTGTCGGCATTCAGTGCTTCGGACAGCCGCTGGACGGCTTCCGGCCCACCGCGCTGTCCCCACGCCTCGCAGGCGGCGATACGCACGTCCTTTTCGCTGTCGGCCATGCCGGCCGCCAGCACGCGGCCGGCGGTTTCCGTGGGGAACATGGCGAGCGTGCGGATCATCTGCGCACGGAGGAGCGGATCTTGCTCCTTGGGAATCGCTTGCGCCAGGTCCGTCGAAATCCGCTCGGCATCACCGGCCGGCAGTTTCTTGACCTCGGAAGCCAGTTTCCGCAGCTCTTCCAGCCGCTCACCCCCCGTCTTAACGTGCGGAGCGGGCTCTTCCTTCGGTTGGTTCCAAGCCAGCCATTGAGGCCGATTTTGCGCGGCGCAGCCGGCAATGGTCAACGCCAGCAACGTCAAACCCATCGCCTGCCACAAGTTGCCGTTTGTGCTGCGCATGTGCTAACCGCGCGGAGCGAGCCGCGTACCAGGTGGTGATGATGGAAAGGCGCGGCGGGACTATAGCAAGCGCAAGCCCAGCCGCCAAGACGAGTCAATTCGCATGCTAGCAAGCGAAGCGCGGTGTCTGGAACCTTTGGATCCAGCCAGTCCCCCATTCGTTCCCGGCATGCCATCCAAAGGTTCCTGACACCTTCGGCGGAGCAGGAATTTCAGCAGATCCGAATCGTCGGCCGAATTGACACCCTCGGCGTACCTGCGACCGCGTGACGCCCAGCCGTCGGCCTTCTACACTGGCCCCTATGATACGCCGCTGGCTGGAACCGACGCGGTTCGCGACGCTTTGGGCGGCGCTCGCGCTGTTGGCGGCGCTGCCTTGGTTCGTTGCCGCGGACCGTGCCTGGGGATTGTTGGCTAACACGTCTCGTTTCGCAGCCGCCACGTGCGCGATCGGCGTGCCGGTCGGCTTGGTGCTGGCCATGCTGCTGGTGCGGACCGATCTGCCCGGCCGCCGCGGTCTGGCGATCCTGCTCGCCGGCATGTTAGTGGTTCCACTCTACGTGCAGTGCGGGGCCTGGCAGGCCGCTTTTGGGCTGCAAGGTTGGTGGCGCACCGCCACCGGCGCGGCCGCGCCCTGGCTCTCCGACGGTTGGGGCGCCGCAGTGTGGGTGCAGGCGATGGGCGCCATCCCTTGGGTCGCGCTCATCGTGGGGGGCGGATTGTACTTTGTCCCGCGCGAGTTGGAAGAAGAAGCCCTGCTCGATGGCACTCCGGCGCAAGTCTTCCGTCGCGTGACGTTGCCCTACATCCTGTCGCTCGTGTGCGTGGCCACGCTTCTGGTCGCCGTGAGCGCCGCGGGCGACATGACCGTTACGGACCAGTTTCAGGTCCGCACGTACGCCGAAGAAGTGTATACCGCGAACAGTGGCGGAGAACCCAGTGCGCCCTTGCGCACCTTGCCGGGGGCGATGCTCACGCTCTGGCTTGTCGCCGCGGCCCTGCTCGTCGTGTTGCGATTGACCCCCTGGACGCCCCTCTCGAACATCCGGCCGCCGCTCGTGTTTTCACTTGGTCGCTGGCGATGGCCGCTCGCCGTGCTGGCGACCGCCGCGATCGTCGTGCTCGTCGGCGTGCCAATCGCAAGTCTGGCTTATAAGGCGGGTGTGCTCGTTTCGCATGGACCGACGGGCTTCACAAGATCTTGGTCGCTGGAGAAGTGCCTCTTGCTGACGGCCCGCAGTCCCGCGCGTTACTCCCGAGAGCTGTTTTGGTCGATCATTCCGGCGGCCTTGGCTGCCACCACCACGGTCGTCGCGGCGTTGCCCGTCGCCTGGCTGGCCCGTCGAGGCGGATGGTGGCAAGCGCCGTTGGCAATTTCGGCCGCGGTCGCACTGGCCGTGCCTGGACCGCTGTTGGGCTTGGCGACCATCTGGCTTCTGAACCGGAACGCAACGGCCTGGCTGTACGACCACACGGTGGCCGGACCGTGGCTCGTGCAATGCGTGCGCGTGTGGCCGCTGGTCGCGCTCGTGCTGGCCTACGCGCTGCGCTCGATTCCGCGCGACGAAACGCAAAGCGCCGCCTTGGAAGGCGCGGGGCCGCTGGCGACACTGGCCCGGATCGGCCTTGCCCAGCGACTGCCCGCAGTGGCCGCCGCGTGGCTGGCCGGGTTTGCCTTGGCCATTGGCGAGCTTGCGGCCACGCACCTGGTGACGCCGCCCGGCATGCAATCGCTGGCGTTTCGCATCTTCGACCTGTTGCACGCAGGGGTCGAAGACCAGGTGGCCAGCATCTGCCTGGCGATGTTTGTGCTGCTACCATTGCTCGGGCTGGTCACGGCCTGGCTCACGCGGCGTTGGCTGCGGATGGCCGTGGGATCAAGTTGATTTTCCTCAGGTTTCGTCGTGCAACCCACACTGCACAACCAAGGTTGATTTTGCACGCGCCTTGCGCGGATTCTGACATCTGAGTTTTCACCAGCCCAGGCATAAATGCCTGGCTGAGGAAAAGCAGAGATCGATGCACGGACAGGTATCCACTTGGGTTGCCCGAGTGCAACCCCACCCCTGTGGACACTGAGGTAGCCGGGAATCTCACTTCGGCCGAGCCGGTGCGTCTGCTAGGGTAGATCAGTGGGGGTGCTCGGGGAGACTCGCAGGGGCAATCGGAGAGGGGAACGGGCGCCTCGCCCGTCTGCGCAATACGGCTTCGGTTGGCCACAAGAAAAATGGCGGGCGAGACGCCCGCCCCCCAAGACAGGGGACCGCTCAATGCATCGCTTGCTCGTCGCACTTTTGCTCTGCGGTCTCGCGCCGGCGTCGGCCATTGCGCTGGACCGCGTCGTGCTCAAGCGCGACGGCCGCGAAGTGACCGTGGCGGGGCAACTCCTCGTTACGGCTGCCGATGGCGGATTGTTGGTGCTCGCGCCCGACAGCACCCTTTGGACCGTGCCACCCACTGAGCTGGTTGCTCACACCAGCGACGACGAAGCGTTCCAGCCGCTGGCCGCCGACGCCTTAGCCGAGAAGGTCCTGAAGGAAATGCCGCCGGGCTTCGAAGTCCACAAGACGCAGCACTATCTGATTTGCCACAACACATCGAAGGCCTACGCCCAGTGGTGCGGCGGTCGCTTCGAGCAGCTCTATCGCGGGTTCACGAATTACTGGTCGCGGCAGGGCTTCGAGCTGGAGAAACCGCAATTCCCGCTCGTGGCCCTGGTATTTGCCGATCGCGAATCGTACGTCAAGCACGCCACCACCGAGGTGGGCCCGGCGGCCGAGAGCATCATCGGCTACTACAACCTGGCCACCAACCGCATGACGATGTACGACCTCACCGGTTTGCAATCGTTGCGGCGGCCCGACGACAAGCGCGGATCGTCGGCGCAGATCAGCCAGATGCTGGCCCGTCCCGAAGCCGAACGGACGCTGGCCACGGTGATTCACGAGGCCACGCACCAGATCGCCTACAACAGCGGACTTCAAACGCGGCTGGCCGACATTCCTTTGTGGGTTAGCGAGGGGATCGCTGTGTATTTCGAGGTGTCGGAACTGGGCGCGCTCAACCCGCCGCGGCTGGCAGCCTTTCGAGATTACGCGTCGCGGCGGCCGGCCGACTCGCTGCGGACGCTCGTGGCCGACGACAAACGGTTCCGCGACACCCGTACTGCGCCTGAGGCCTATGCCGAAGCCTGGGCCCTGAACTACTTCCTCATTCGGCAGCGGCCCAAACAGTATCGCGCGTATATGAAAACGCTTTCGGAAAAAAAGCAACTCCTGTGGGACGAACCGGCCACGCGGTTGCAGGAGTTCCAACTGGCCTTCGGCGACCTCGACAAGCTCGACGCCGACTTCTTGCGGTATCTGGGCAAAGTGAAGTAAGCTGAGGGCGCCCCCCTGCCCTGCCCTCCTCAGGAACATCCCGCCATGCGGCGCTTCGCCCTGCTTCTCGTCCTGCTCGCAATCGCATCGGTTTCGGCGGCCCCCACCAAAAAGACCGGCAGCGATTGGCCCGCCTGGCGTGGACCGCAACGTACGGGCATCTCGATTGAAACGGGCCTCTTGAGCGAATGGCCCGAGGCTGGGCCGAAGCACTTATGGAAGGCGACCGGCTTGGGCGCGGGCTTCTCGACCCCCACCGTCGCTGGCGGGGTCATCTACGTGATGGGCAATCGCGATGGACAAGAGTTGGTCCTCGCGCTCGATGCCGCGGCCGAGGGCAAAGAGTTGTGGGCGACGCCGCTGGGCGCAGTGCGGCACGAAGGAGGCGGTTATCCCGGACCGCGCTGTTCGCCCACGGTCGACGGCGACCGCGTGTACGCATTGGGCATGAACGGCGATCTGGCCTGCCTGCAGGCCCGCACGGGCAAGATCGTTTGGAAGCGCGATCTGACCGCCGACTTCGGTGGCGCGGTCCCGAATTGGGGCTACAGCGAATCGGTGCTCATCGATGGCCCCTGGTTGCTATGCACCCCTGGCGGGCAGCAGGCCACGATTGCCGCACTGTCGAAGGCCACGGGCAAGACCGTGTGGGAAGCCAAGGTCGGCGACGCGGCTGGCTATTCGTCAATCATCAAGGCGCAAATCCAAGGCCTCAAGCAGTACGTGCAACTCACGGCCGCGGGACTCATCGGCGTCGACGCCCGCAACGGAAAGTTCCTCTGGCGCAACGACGCCATGGCCAACGGCACGGCCAATTGTTCCACACCACTGTGCGTCGGCGACCGCGTCTTTGCCGCCAGCGGGTACGGCACCGGCGGAGGACTGGTCGAAGTGCAACGCACGACCAACGGCTTCGACGCACGCGAGGTGTACTTCACCAGGCAAATGAAGAACCACCACGGCGGCATGGTGGTGCTCGACGGCTACCTCTACGGCTGCAACGACCCCGGGCTGCTTTCGTGCCTCGACTTCGCCACGGGCGAAGTCAAATGGAACGATCGCGGCTCGGGCAAGTGTTCGCTCACCTGTGCCGACGGAATGCTCTACGCCCGCAGCGAGGATGGCACGGTCAGCCTGGTCGAAGCCACGCCCCTGGGCTTCAAGTTGCACGGCCGCTTCAAAGAGCCCGAGCGAAGCGATGACCCGAGTTGGCCGCACCCGGTGGTGGCCAACGGCCGGCTGTATCTGCGCGACCAGGACAAGCTGTTTTGCTACGATGTTAAGCGGTAAGCTCCTGTTGTCACGGTGGTTGCGACGTTTATACCTATTTATATCTTGTTTCGTGTATAAATGCTTATAACTTGGTATAAACCGACGTCGGATTGTTTACGCGAGCGAAGCCTCATAGCCTGATCAAATCTGATAATTCGGCTCCGGCTCGAGCGTCTCGTCCATTCCGTCGGCCCGCATCCGCAAGCGGGGCTTTTCCAACACCACGGTCGTGCCGGGTTCGATCGAGCGCGTGAGCCAGACGCTGGAACCGACCACCGAATCGCGTCCAATTACCGTTTGGCCGCCCAAGACCGTGGCGTTGGCATAAATGACCACATGGTCTTCGATGGTCGGGTGACGCTTGTTGCCGCGGACCATCTGGCCGTCGCCGTCGGTCGGGAAGCTGAGCGCGCCCAGCGTCACACCTTGGTACAGCTTCACGTGATCGCCGATCTCGCACGTTTCGCCGACCACTACACCCGTGCCGTGATCGATGAAGAAATGCCTGCCGATCTGCGCGCCGGGATGGATGTCGATGCCCGTCTTGCTGTGGGCCCACTCGGTCATCATCCGTGGAATGAGCGGAATGCCCAGCGTGTGCAGCACGTGGGCCAGGCGATAGACCGTGATGGCAATCAAACCCGGATAGCAAAAGATCACTTCGCCGGGGCTCTTCACGGCCGGATCGCCGTCGTAGGCCGCTTGCACGTCGAGCGCCAAGATGAAGCGCAGCTCGGGCAGTTGTTCGAGAAAGAGCAGCGTCTTGGCCTGTCCCAGCGCCTCGTAATCGGCATCCGACTCGCAAGGATCGTCGGCGCCGGCCTCGTGCCGTAGCGCGCGGGCGATCTGCGTGGTGAGCTTATCGTGCAGGCCGTCGACCAAGGCCCCCACGTAGTAGGCCACGTTGCCCACGTGCAGCCCCTCGCGGCGGCGAAAGCCGGGATAGAGGATCTCCTGCAAATCGTCGATCACCGCGACGATCACGTCGTAATTGGGCAGCGGGCAATGGCCCAAGTGATTGATCGTGCCGACCTGCGTGTACGTGTCGACGATCCGCTGGGTCAGCTCGGGCAGTTGTTCTTTCAGGCGAAAATCGGAGGCCATTGTAGGATTGCTCCGCGGCGCGTGGCCAGTTAAACGCCACGCGCGATAAGGAACCAAAGGGAAGTACGACAGAGTGATCGTGCGAGGGGCTGAGTGGTTAGCTGGGCCGTGTGGGATCTATGTATCGATAACCCACACTGCGGGGCGACCCACTCAGCCGGTACAAGAGCACCGTACCGTGCCGGAGCAACGGTCCATGGTGATGAACGCAACCAGATGATAGCGATAGGGTTGCATCGGTGGGAGCCAGCTTATTCCAAAGGCCTGCGGGCCAAGACGACCCGCTCGGTGAGCAATCCTAGGCGGTAATATCGGCAAAATCAAGCAATCTGGATAAGTCTTCGGCACGCATTCGGTGGAAATTGAGGATTTAGCCGAGGCGAAGAATTGGGGATTCAAATAGCTACCGCGTACAAACGCAAGGTTTGCAACGCCCAAGAAGCCTCAAATCTTGCTGCTCGGATGTCATTCCCGCGCCGTCGGGAATCCAGGCAGCCGAGAATCCAGGCAGTCCGGCAGCGCGGTGGCGAAAGGGACTTGTGCGCCGCGGTTGTACATCGTCTGGCGCAGGGCCAACTTGCGGTGAACTGGATTCCCGCCTGCGCGAGAATGACGGTCATGATGCCCCCCTTCAATCCCAAATCCGCAATCCACATTGACAGCCCCCCTACCCTTCTTCCTCCTCTTCTTTGTGCGCGGCCTTCTCGATGATTTCCTTCTGCGCATGCCCTGGCACGACGTCGTAGTGGCTGAACTCCATGCCGTAGCTGCCAAGGCCGCCGGTGATGCTCGAAAGGCTGCGAGCGTAAGTGGTCACTTCCGACAGCGGCACCTCGGCGATCACCGTTTGCAGATCGCCACCGGCTGAATCCATGCCCAGCACGCGCCCGCGCCGGCCCGAGAGATCGCTGTTGATGTCGCCGAGTTTGTCGCCCGGCACCGTCACGTGCAGTTTGACGATCGGCTCCAAAAGTGAAGGCCGCGCCTCGCGAAACACATTGCGAAAGGCCATCGTGCCCGCGGTCTTGAAAGCGGCTTCCGAGCTGTCGACCGCATGGTGCTTGCCGAAGTGGACTTCCACGCACACGTTCTGGATCTTGAAGCCCGCGATCACGCCCTTTTCCAATCGCTCTTTAAAGCCCTTTTCGACGGCCGGCAGAAAGTTGTTGGGAATCGTGCCGCCGACGATCGAGTCGACCCAGAGGAAATTGTGGCTGGCGTCGTAATGATAGGTACGCATCGAGGCAAACCGCTGCTTGGTCGCGAACTCTTCGATCTTCGTGCCTTCGGGCAGCGGGTACATGCGAATGTGAACTTCACCAAATTGGCCGCGGCCGCCCGTTTGCTTTTTGTGCCGATAGCTTCCCTCGGCATTGATTTGAATTGTCTCGCGATAGGGAATCTTGGGCTCTTTGGCGTCGACCTCGACCTTGTCGCGTCGTTTGAGCCGCTCGCGAATCATCAGCAGATGCAACTCGCTCATTCCGGTGAGCACCAGCTCCTTGGTCTGCGGATCGTGATCGAGCCGGATCGTGGGATCTTCTTCGACGATCTTGTGCAGCGCGCCGGAGAGCTTGCCTTCGTCGCCGCGGGTCTTGGGCGTGACGGCCAAACCCACCATCGGCCTGGGAAACTCCAAGGGCGGCAGGGCATAATCGCCCAACGAGGTGCCCGTGTGCAACTCTTCATTCTTGGCCACGGCCACGATGTCGCCAGGGCCAGCGGAATCGACCGGTTCGGTCGTGCCGCCTTGCACGCGAAAGAGCTGATGAATCTTTACGGGCTTGCGCGCGCCCGAGGCATGCGGGCTATCGTCCTTCTTGAGCGTGCCGGAGAAAACCCGCAGATAGCTGAGCTTCTGCACGAATGGATCGATGCGCGTCTTGAACACCTGGGCCACGAGCGGCCCCGCCGGATCGGCCTTCACCTCGATCTCTTCGCCCGACTCTTTGCGGGCCGTGCGTGCAATCTTGCCCGGCGGCAAGGCGCAGAGCGCCAGGGCATCGAGTAGTTCGGGCACGCCCACGCCCGTCTTGGCCGAAACGCAAACAATCGGAATCAGCGAGCCGCCAGCCACCGAATCGACCATCAGCCGCGAAACTTCCTCGGCCGTGGGTGGCGTGCCCTCGAAGTAGCGGGCCGTGACTTCCTCGTCGATCTCGATGATCGATTCCAAGAGCGAGTCGCTGATCGAAGCCGGATCGACCGCCGCGCCCTGGGTGTCGGCGGGCACGTTGAGCGTGCTGGCCACGCCCCGCAGATCGTGCCCCAGCCCCAGCGGCACATTAAGCGGCGCACAGGCGTTGCCGAACAGCGCTCGAATGTTCTTCAGCAGGTCCGCGAAGTCGATATTGTCCGAATCGAGCTTGCCGATCACGACCATGCGGCCCAGGCCGGCCTTGCCCGCCTCTTGAAAGACCCGCCGCGTGTTCACGCCGATGCCCGAGTGAGCGTTGATCACAATCACGGCCGTGTCGACGCCGCGGAGCGAGGCGATTGTCTGGCCGATGAAATCGGGATAGCCCGGCGTGTCGATGATGTTGAACTGTTTGCCGGCGTGCTGAAAGTGGGCAATCGACGCTTCGATCGAGTGCTTGTGGTGCTTCTCCTCCTCGTCGAAATCGCAGACGCTCGTGCCGTTGTCGACGCTGGCCGTGTGCGCGATCGCGCCGGTCTTCATCAACAGCGTATCGACGAGCATGGTCTTGCCGGCCGATCCGTGGCCGCAGAAGGCAATGTTGCGGATGTCCTCGACTTTGTATTGCGGCATGAATAATTCCTCGTAACGCGTGGGGCGCGGACTAAGAACATTATCGATGGCGACCGGCGAGCTATTTGTCTACTTCGTTGGAATATGGCTCCTTAGGCATCGCGCAGAATTAAGTTGATCGATTTTCAGCCACGGATGAAACACGGATCAACCCAGCCCGGCGGAGCCGGAACCAACGAAAAGGGGTCGGCGAGTCGTTGTCGGAAGCCGGTCCTGCAACGGCCGAGTCGCGCCGGCGACAACGAGTCCCGACCCCCTCGGCGTCCATTGAAATCCGCGCAAGGCGCGTGCAAATTCAACGTTTGTAGTACGAATTAAACACGGACAAGAAAAGGCAATCGCGAAAGACAGAAAGTGCGAAAGTCCAAAAACGAAGGCGGTTCTGCTCGTTCCTGTCTTCGTGATTCTCGTCATCCGTGTCGATCCGTACTACAAACGTTGAATTTGCACGCGGCTTGCGCGGATTTTGACACCTAGTTTTTCCCTAGCCCAGGCATTTATGCCTGGGAAATCGTCGGTAAAGGATCTCGTTTTTCACGCCCTTCAGGGCGGAATGGCCTCAAGGGGTTTTGGCCCGCTGAAGCGGGCGGACGACGACTTTCAGGGGGCAACGAAAACCCAGGCATGAATGCCTGGGCTAGGGAAAAGTAGCAATCGATGCACAATCCACCGACCATTTGGGTTGCCCGGGCGTAGCCCGCGCTGGGTT
>Ga0163150_10003870_pt1 | contig 20523 bp, 19 predicted proteins | sample OliLakLV19P2IB_FD_148628 | JGI IMG/M metagenome (GOLD analysis project Ga0163150, IMG submission 148628) | Freshwater microbial mat bacterial communities from Lake Vanda, McMurdo Dry Valleys, Antarctica - Oligotrophic Lake LV.19.P2.IB | ecosystem: Environmental > Aquatic > Freshwater > Lake >...
GTCTCCCGCTGGACCGCCACCGCCCTCTTGCACGTCGAACGCGGCTTCCATCGCATCAAAGGCCACGCCGATCTCCCCCAACTCCTCACCGCCCTCCTCCTACCTTAAATCAATCCCGGAGGTGGAGTGGCTCCGCCCCATAAGCGCTAACTTGTTTATTGACCACGAAGGATGTGGCGCCCAGCGTCGGGTATGCAAAAGCCGAATGCTGCCGAGGAGGACTGGGAGTTTTTGACGGGATTTTTCCCGGCCCGCTGGGAAACGCTCGCTGCGGAAACCGACGCCCTCAAGGGCCTGCGCCAAGATAAGTCGGCGGAGAAGTTTTTGCGGGTGTTGCTGCTGCATGTGGGCTGCGGTCTCTCATTGCGGGAGACGGTGACGCGGGCGCGGCAGGCAAATCTCGCACAACTATCGGATGTCGCACTGCTCAAGCGGCTGCGGAAGAGCAAGGACTGGCTGCACGCCTTGTGCGATGCACTGTTCGTTGAGCAGCGAAGCGGGCCTGCCGTGTCGGGCACGCCGGCATTTCGTCTCCTCGACTCGACGATCGTCAAGGAACCGGGGCCGACGGGTAGCCAATGGCGGATCCACTACAGTTTGCAGTGGCCGGGTCTGAGTTGTGACTATTTCAAACTCACCTCCACCGAGGGCAAAGGAACCGGCGAAGCGTTGTCCCAATATCCCTTGGGCGATGGCGACTATTTGCTCGCCGATCGCGGCTATTGCCGGGCCCAAGACTTTCATCACGCGTCCGGAAAAGGGGCGCGGACGCTCGTTCGACTCAACCCGAGCGGCATCCGATTGGAAACCGCAGACGGCAAATCCTTCCCGCTCCTTGCGCGGCTGAGAGGTCTGACGAAGACTGGACAAATTCGGGAGTGGCCGGTCTGGCTCCCGCTGGCGGGTGCCACGCCCTTGCCCGCACGACTGTGCCTGATTCGAAATAATCAGACGGCGATTAAACTGGCGCTGAAGAAACTGCGACGCGAAGCGAGCAAGGATCAGCGCACGCTCGCCCCGGAAACCCTGCTCTACGCCGAATTCGTGATGGTGCTCACCACTTTCCCAGCACAGGAATTTCCCACTGAACGCGTGTTGGAATATTATCGATTTCGCTGGCAGGTGGAGTTGCTCTTCAAGCGCTTTAAGCAGCTCGCGCAGTTGGGCCATTTACCGAAATATGACGACGAAAGCTCGCAGGCCTGGCTCTACGGAAAGTTATTCGTCGCACTGTTGACGGAAAAACTAATCGCGCATGCGCGCGCCTTTTCCCCCTGGGGATATCGCCTCCACCAAGACCCCGAGCCAGTGGCGTGAATTCGCGTTCGTCCTGCATCAGGTTCTTCACGTCATAATGCCCACTTTTTCCCTCCGGAAAATGATCGCCCATTGGTCGGATATCAGTGCCCAACTCGCCGAACCTCCGAGGCTGCGCGCGCTCCAGGTTCAAAAAATTATACATAACAAGTTAGCGCTTATGGGGCTCCGCCCCTCCACACCTCCCCGAGCTCTATTGCTCTTGTTCAAACCACCAATCCCTGAAACCAATCCCTACGCCGCCATCCCTCCCGCACTTTTAACGACGCCTGGGACATCCCCCAGCTGCTCTCGGCCGGCGCCAACCAGTTGCTGGGACATCCCATCCTGACCACCGCCCTGCCGGTCACGACCGCGAGCGGCACGCACGGTGTGCCGATCGCGCAGTATGTGACCTGCGCCGCGCTGATGCTGGCACATCGCATGCCCCGTGGTATCAACTGGCGATCCAGATGGATGAGCAGCGAAGATGAAGTTGACGCCTTTCTATAACCGAGGCGAGCGAAACGAGGGCGGTGGGCTGCCCCGCGCAGGCATCGAGGAACGTGGAAAGTTCGCTCATGGTGAAATTCACCAGGCCGTCCAGCCGCCATCCACCACTAGGCTGTGGCCGGTGACGAACGACGCACTGTCCGTGAGCAGGAAGAGGGTGGGACCGACAATTTCCTGATTGAAGCCGATGCGGCCGAGCGCAGTCTTCCTTGAGAGGTCGACGATGCATTCAGGATTCGCCTCCTGCACGCCAGGACTCGGGAACGGGCATAGGCGGATGGCCTACTTGATGATTCCTTGGGTTCATTCGCGCAGCGCCGCTGGCAGGACTGACGCAGGAGCGTTTTGCCAGAAGAGGGGCCTTACCCAGCGCAAAATTGCGCCAGTGCCGACACTGGTAAAACGGCTGTCTGTTGCCGCGGGCCACGGTCCGCTGTGGACCATGGAGGCGCAGACTTCGACTCCGGTTGGAAAACCATCGAAAACGAGGCGGCCGACGCGCTGCTCAAGCGCGGCGATAAGGCCGGCAGCGGTGCTCAGGTCATCGGCGACCTGATGAACGGTAGGCGGTAAGCTGACCCTCAAGCGCCGCGATGGTGGCGGTCATGTCGGCAAGATCCCGGCAGGCGACCAGCAGCGTGGCCGGACCGAAGATCTCTTCATGCAGCAGCGGCTGGGAGCGAAAAACCGCAGATGGGCAGCGAAACAGCGCGGGGTCGGCGAACGTGTAGGCAGATTCCTCGGTAGCGGCAAGCAGGGTTTCGACCCCAGTGGTTCGTCCAATGCGGGAGAGACCTTCACCGTAACTGCGCCTGGTGGGCAAATTGAGCATGGGTGCCGCAGCCGTGGCGTGGAGCCGCTCTTTGAGCCGTTCGATCATGCCATCGGCGCCCGGGGAGCCGGCGATGTAAAGGATGAGCCCCGGGTTGGTGCAAAACTGTCCGCAGCCGAGGGTGACGGATGCGGCAAGGCCGTCGGCGATGGCTTCGGCCCGTGTCGCGAGTGCGCCAGGAAGCAAGCAGACTGGATTAATGGAACTGAGTTCACCGAAGAAAGGTATGGGCTCAGGGCGTGCTGCGCAAAGATTGTAGAGTTCGCGACCGGCAGTTTTCGATCCAGTGAATCCCACCCCGCGGACCGCAGGGTGTTGCACCAACGCCCTGCCAAGGCTGCGCCCGCCGCCGAAAAGGAGCGCGAACACCCCGCCAGGCAGCCCGCAGGTTTGGGCGGCGCGGACGATGGCGTGGCCGACGAGTTCCGAAGTGCCCGGGTGCGATGAATGGGCCTTGACGATCACCGGGCAACCGGCGGCAAAGGCGGAAGCGGTATCGCCTCCGGCCACAGAGAACGCCAACGGGAAGTTGGCGGGACCAAATACGACTACGGGGCCGATGGGGCGAAGCAGCGAACGAGTATCGGGCTTGGGCAGTGGCTGACGATCCGGTTGCGCAAAGTCCACGCGCGGATCAGCCCACGTATCGGTGCAGACTAGATCGGCAAACAGGCGCAACTGGCCACAGGTGCGGGCGCGTTCACCTTCTGCCCGCCCGCGCGGCAGGCCGGTCTCAGCGGTGTAGCGTTCCAGCAGCGCGTTGCCGAGAACCTCAATTTCGTCGGCGATTTTCCGGAGGAAGGCGGCGCGGATGGGGCCACTTGTGCGGGCGTAGCTGGGGAAGGCAGTGGCGGCGAGTTCACAGGCCCGGGCGATCTCGGCGGTGCTGGCTTCGAAAAACGGAGGGCCCAGTTGTTCGCCCGTGGTTGGATTGACAGCGTGGAAGGTATTGCCGGTAGCGGTGGTGCTAGAGCTGTCGATTAGGGAGAGTCCGGTAAGAGTCATGTCGTGAAAAACAGGTGAATGCAGGGGTTGGATCACACGATGCGTTTGTTCACCTTAAGAAGGGGCGTAATGCTTCATGAGTGGCTGCGCTGCCGCGCGAGGAGGTAATTGAGCAGTTCCCCGATTCCGTATTCCCAGCGGGTGATGCGGTCGGTGTGGCTGACCCAGTTGACGAGGCGGCCGAGTTGCTCGGCGGCGATTTCCACGCGGTCACCGAGCTGGTGGGTGAAGCCGGCTCCCGGGCGGCCGCGATCCTCGGTGGGGGCGAACATGGTGCCGAGAAAGAGCATCAGACCGTCAGGGTATTGATGGTGTGGCCCGATGGCTTGGGCCACGAGCTTCTCCGGTGCGCGGCTGATTTCGGCCATGCGATTGCGTCCGCTGGTGCGGAAGCCGTCGGCGCCCGTCACCGTCAGTTCAATTTCGAGTTGGGTAATATCGCCCAGCGTAAACGTGTCATCGAACAGTCGGATCAACGGCCCGATGGCGCAGGAGCCGTTCTGGTCCTTGGCTTCGCCGAGCAGCAGCGCGCTGCGGCCCTCGTAATCGCGGAGATTGACGTCGTTGCCAAGGGTCGCGCCGCAAATCCGGCCGTGCCGGGAGACGGCGAGCACCACCTCGGGCTCGGAGTTGTTCCAGGTGGATTCGGGGAGCACGCCGATCTGGGCACCAAAACCGACCGAAGCCATTGGCTGGGTCTTGGTGAATATTTCCGCATCCTTGCCGATGCCGACCTCCAGATACTGCGACCAGATCCCCGCGGCCTTGAACCTGGCCTTGAGCACTTCCGTGGCGGGCGACCCGGGCACGATTTGGGAGAGATCGGCGCCGATTGTTTCCATGATGAGCTGGCGGATTTCCGCGGCCTTGGCCGGGTCGCCCTTGGCTTTTTCCTCCACGACCCGCTCCAGCAGGCTGCGGACAAAGGTGACACCACAGGCGCGGGTGGAGAGCAAATCGTTCGGCGCGAGCAGGACGATGTTCGTTTCGTCGGCGAGACAGGCCGCGCGCTGGGTGAAGATACTGGCGGCCAGGACGGCATCGAGTGAGGCCAGCGCCGGCCCGCGCGGTTGCAGCGTGTTGAGGGGATATTCGCAATTGATGAGCGCCGACATGGTGAGGAAGGGCGCCTCATGCAGCACCCCGTCCCGGAGAGACACCACACGCGGCCCGGCGAGGCCGTCGGCCGAGAGCGCGGCGGGCACCCATACTCGGCCGACCCAGGTGCCGGTGCGCCCCTGCCCAGGCACGATGTGGGCCAAGCGATAGTTGGCGACGCTGGAGAGTGGATTGATATTCACGGCAAAACAGTTTGATGGGCTCAACTTTGCTCCAGGGTCCAGCGACTGACACAGCCATGGTTGGCTTGGGTCACGACGGCCGCCCAGTCGGCGAGGTAGCCGCGCCGGGGTCTGGCGGGTGCCTTTGCAGGTGGGCGCGAGCTGAGGTCGGCGTGGCAGTGGATGGTGCCCGCGAGGAGATCAAACTCGACGCGGTCGCCGTCGCGCACGCGGCCAATGGGACCGCCGATGGCGGCCTCCGGCGCGCAATGCACACCGATGATGCCATGGGAAACGCCGCTGGCCCGTGCGTCGGAAATGAAGGCCACCCGGCCCTTCAGTTCCGGAGTGCCCAGGGCGGCGGTGGCGACTAGGACTTCCGGCATGGCACTGGCCACGGGGCCCAGACCGCGCAGCACCACGACGTGACCCGGTTGGATTTTCCCCTCACTGGCGGCGAGACTGATCGCACGGGGGTCCTCGAAGCACTGCGCCGTGCCGTCAAAGCGTGGGGAGGTGAGACTGGAAGCCTTGAAGACGACGCCGTCAGGAGCGATATTCCCGAAGCAGATTTGAATATCGGCGTAAGGCTTGAAGGGTCGGTCGGCCGGGGCGATGAGATCCTGGTCGGCCGGCAGGCGCGGTGCGGAGGCGAGATTTTCCGCCAGCGTTTTCCCGGTTACCGTAAGACAGGAACCATCCAGCAGACCCGCATCGAGAAGATGGCGCAGCAGCATGGGCGTGCCGCCGAGGCGGTGGAGATCCACCATGGTGCCGCGACCGCGTGGGGCGAAGTTCAACAGCACCGGGGTGCGCCGGCAGACGCCTTGGATGTCTTGCAACGTGAACGGCACGGCCGCCTCGTGCGCGAGCGCCAGGAGATGGAGCATGCCATTGGTCGAGCCGCCTGTCGCGGCGATGGTCGCAACGGCGTTGAGGAAGGCCGCCCGGGTGAGAATTTGGCGCGGGCGCAAGTCGAGTGCGAGCAGGCGGCGGATGGCGGGTCCAATGCTGCCGGCCTCGTCGTTTTTGGCCGGGCCGATTGCGGGATTGGACGAACTCGCCGGCAGCATGAGGCCAATGGCTTCCATCGCGAGGCCCCAGGTGTTGAACGAGGCGGCAATGCCGCAGCCACCCGGACCCGGGCATGCGACCCGGATGATGGCCTCGCTTTCCGCGCGCGGGATCACCCCTTGGTCGGCCTTGGCCACCGAGTCATAAACATCGAGGATCGTGACTTCGCGGCCCGCGTGGCAGCCCGGCTGAATCGTGCCGCCGCTGACGATCAGGCCCGGATAATTCAGGCGCGCGAGGGCCATCGCGAAGCCCGGGCCGTTTTTGTCGCAATGATGCAGGCCGACCAGTGCGTCGTAGCAATGGGCGGAGACGACCATCTCGGTATCGTTGGCGATGGCGTTGCGGGAGACGAGGGAGGCGTTGCCGCCTTCGTGGCCTTGGGTGATGTTGTCGGAAACTGCTGGCACACCAAAAGGCAAACCGATCAAACCGGCGGCGCGGCAGCCCTCGGCGATGCGGCGCGCCAGGTCGTAGGCGTGGAGGTTGCAGAGGTTGCCATCAAGCAGCGGCGTGCCGATGCCGATTTGCGCCCGGTCGAAGTCGGCGTCCTGCCAACCCAACCCCCAGTAAAAAGCATGAATACCGCGCTGCCAGCCGCGCGTAAGCGAGCGGGAGTTCCAGTTCAAGGGAGGTGGTTCGGTGTGATCCATAAATCGTAGGCTGCGTCAGAACGGTCAGCGGACTGTATAAAAAATCAGGCCGGACGTAAGGGGAAGATGGCCGACAACACGAGTGCTTGCAGCAGGCCAGCCAGTGACAGCAGGGAAAGGAGGACCGTCCAGCTTTTCAAAGTCTCCATCTCAGTCAGCCGCCCCATCCGGCTTACCAGCCAGAAGCCGCTGTCATTCATCCAAGAAAGAAAAAACGCACCATACCCGAGCGCGAGGTAAACATAAAATGGATGGCAGCCCCATCCCGTCGTCGCCGCGATGGAGTGCATGATGCCCGCTGCGGTGATCATCGCCACGGTGGCGGAACCCTGGGCCACCCGGATCGTCGCAGCCAGGAGCCAGGCAAGGAGCACATGGTTGAGCGGCCTGCCGTCCGCCAGCGCCGCGATTGATTCCCCGAGACCGGAGTGCTTGATCATGGCTCCGTAGGCGCCGCCGGCGCTCGTGATCAGGATGATCACTCCGGCGGTCTCCAAGGACGGAGCCAGCCGATCAGCGAGGCTGCGCGCTCCAAGTCGTCGGCTATGCAGCAGAATACCCGCGGCCGTGAGTGCGCCGAGCAGCATGGCGATGTTCTTGTTGGCCAGGAATTCCACCGCGGGCCACCAACCCGGGACGGCTCCTTCGGAGAGCCCCATCTTCCCGAACGAGGCGCTGCCGATGAGGAGGATCGGGAGCACGATAGGAAGGATTGAGATCTTGAACGAGGGCAGTGCATGCACCTCAGGGAGTGCCTGCCGGTCGTCCGGTAGGCGGGACGCGGGATTCCACAAAACAGGAATCTTTACATTCAGCCAGCGGGACAGCCAGAGGGCAAAGCCCGCGATCGGCACCGCGCAGGCAACTCCGGCAAGGATGGTGAATCCCAGATCGAGTTGCAGCGTCTCGGCGACGAGCAGCGGCCCTGGAGTCGGCGGGATGGTGCTGTGGGTGATCACCCCGCCACCGCAAATTACCAGCAGGTAGAGCAGGTAGTTTCTGCCGGTACGCAACGCCAGGGCCTGCGCGATGGGAATGAGCAGAAAAAACACGGTGTCGAAAAACACGGGGATCGACATGAAAAACCCGCTGCCGAGCAGGGCGAGGTCTGTGCGCTTTTCCCCCAATGTGCTGACCAAGGTCCGCACAATCCGGTCCGCCGCTCCGCTTTCCAGCAGGCAGGCCCCATTGACGGCGGCGAGCGCGATGGGCAGGGCGATTTTTCCCATGGCCAGCCCCATTTCGGTCATGGCCAGTTCGACCCCAGCGCCAAGCGCGGGCGGCCCAGCCGAGCTGAACGCTGATAGCACGGCGACTAGGATTGCCCCGAGTGATAAGGCCAAGAAGGCATGCAGCCTTAAAACGGTGATCGCTGCGACCACAAAGACGATGCTAACGCCCAGAATGATCAGGGGGCCATACATGAAATGCGGGGTAATTGGTTGGGTGAATCAAGTCGGCAGCAGGTAAGCGCATGCCCCGTGGTATCAACTGGCGATCCAGATGGATGAGCGGCGAAGATAAAGTTGACGCCTTTCTATAACCGGGGCGAGCGAAGCGAGGGCGGTGGGCTGTCCCGCGCAGGCACCGAGGAACGTGGAAAGTTCGCTCATGGTGAAATTTACCAGGCCGTCCAGCCGCCATCCACGACTAGGCTGTGGCCGGTGACGAACGACGCACTGTCCGTGAGCAGGAAGAGGGTGGGACCGACAATTTCCTGATTGTAGCCGATCCGGCGCAGCGCGGTCTTCTTGTTAAGATCGGCGATGAATCCGGGGTCCGATTTCTGGACGTTTGGATTTGGAAAAGGTCCGGGAGTGACCGCGTTGAACCGCAGACCGGAGGGTCCGTAGTGCACCGCGAGGTAGCGCGTGAGTTGCAGGATGGCGGCCTTGGCGGCCCCGTAGTCGATGGGATTCGTGACCATCGGCTCACGGTAAATGCGTGGGTCTGGCGCCACCAGGCCATACATGCTGGAAAACAAAACGATGTTGCCCGAGCCACGCGCCTTCATGCGTTCGGCGATGGTCCGGCAGAGGAGGAAGGTCGGGGTGAGCGACAGGTCAAAAGTGCGTTGGAATTCGTCCGCAGTGAGCTCCTCGAGTTTTTTGCCGCGGGATGAGGCCGTTACCAGATGCACGACGCCATCAGGCACGCCATGTTCGGCGAGGAGCGCCTCGAGGGCGGCGGGGAGAGTGGCGGCGTTATTGATGTCGAGCGACAGGGGGATGGTGCGGGTGAGCTGCTGGTCACGCACGAAGGCTTCGGCTTTTCCCGGTAGATCGAAACACAGGACCTTGGCGCAGACGCGGTCGAGTTCGGCCGTGATGGCGGAGCCAAGGTAGCCGGCGCCGCCAGTCACCCAGATCGTCTTACCTTCGAGTGAATACCAAAGTTTCATTTGGCGGTGTGGCCGCCATCGACCGGTAGGTTGGCACCCGTGATGTAAGTGGAAGCGTCGCTGAGCAGGAAAATGACAGCACCGCCGACCTCGCGGGCCTCGCACATGCGGCCGAGCATGGTGACCTTGTTGTAGCGGGTGATGAACTCGGGGGCCTGCGGCTTGTCGGGGTTGTAGATGCCGCCAGGGGAGACGACATTGACCCGGACGCCGTGCGGGCCATAATGCGAGCCGAGATAGCGGGTGAGATTTACCATGCCGCCCTTGTGGAAGAAATAGTCGGGCGCGGTGGACATGTCGGTGCCTTCGTAGAGCGAGGGATTGCTGCCGACCATGCCGTAGATGGAGCCGATGTTGACGATGCTTCCGGAACGCTGTTTGGCCATCACGTCGCCGAAGACGCGGACAGTGGCGAAGAAGCCGGTGGCATTGATCTCCATCGACTCTCGCCAGACGGCAAGATCATCCTGCATTGAGCGCATGGGTCGGTTAACCGCGTTGAACACGATGCCATCAATCCGCTTGTGCTGGGCGAGCACCCGGTCGCGCAACGCGTGGAGCGAAGGTTCCGAGCCGATGTCGGTTTCCTCAAAGAAGACCGTGCGCCCGGCCGCCCGCTCGGTATCGGCCAGCGACTCAAGCGAGGCACGGTTGCGGGAGGCGACCACAAGCGTCGTGCCCGCCGAGGCGAGTGATTTGACGAGAGCCCGGCCGAGCAGACCGGTACCTCCGAATTGGACCACGACTTTGCCGTCGAGAGAAAAAGGGGAAGGATCATCCATGGATGCGAAGGGTAGGGTTGGGTGGAAAAATCTTTCGAAAAATAAGGGAGCAGAGTCTTAGATGCACCTGCCGCCGTCGACCTCAAGGGAGACCCCGGTCACAAACTCGGAAGCGGGATCGGCTAGGAACACGGCGGCGTTGGCGACGTCGGTGGCCCTGCCGAGCCGACCGAGTGGAATGGAGGCGGTGAACTTGGCGCGATTTTCCGGCGTATCCGCCGCGCCCATGAATGTAGTGAGTAAGGGAGTGTCGGCGATCGCCGGATTGATTCCGTTGACCCGTATCCGATCAGGCGCGAGTTCGACGGCCATCGATTTGGTCAGCAGTAAGACGGCACCCTTCGAGGCGTTATACCAAGTCAGACCGGGTCGGGGGCGCACGGCGGCTGTGGAGCCGATGTTGATAAAGGCGCCGCCGCCCTGACGCCGGAATACGGGCACGCAGTGCACGGCGGAGTGGTAGATGCTCTTGACGTTGACTTGGAATATCCGGTCGAAGGCCTCTTCCGTGACATTCAGCATCGGCTGGTTGACGTGGCTGATGCCGGCGTTGTTGACCATGACGTCGAGCCGGCCGTGGCGGTCGACGGCGGCTTTCACCACCCCAGCCATGTCGGCTGATTTGGTCACATCGGTCCGGCAAAACAGAGCATCGTGCCCCGCAGCCCGCAGGCTGGACGCGAGCCGCTCACCTAGTTCTGCGTTGATGTCGGCGATGATCACCCGGGCACCCTGGGCGGTGAAGGCCTGACAGATACTCTCTCCAAAACCAGAGGCTCCGCCAGTGACGATGGCAACTAAGTTGGATAAGCGCATGGAAAATAAGATGGAAGTGGGCGACCGGTTAGGCCGAAGGGAATATCTGCTGGAAAGTCGAATATTACGGATGAGCGGCTTAGGCGTAAGGAGACCGGACCGGCGGCTTGATACCTGCCGGGAGCTCGGAAATCAGGCCCCGCACCAGTTCAAGACGCTGTTTCACATAGCCAGTCAGTGCCACCACGTCGGCACCGATCCCGATCAGCTGGTAGCCCTCGGTGACCAGATCTGCGAGCGGGGCGATGAGGCCGGCCGTCATGGCGAACTTGCCGTTCTTCCGGGCGGCTGCCGCGACGCGTTTGCGAGCGGCGACCACCTCGGGATCGTCCAGTTGGCCGGCCTTACCGATGCGATGGCTAAAGTCACCCGGACCAAAGAGAATGCCGTCGAAGCCCGGCACGGCGGCGATTTCATCCAGCTTTTCCAACGCCTCGGGCGACTCGATCTGTAGGATGACCACGCGCTCCGTGTTTGAGTGAAGGATATACTCCTTGAGCGGCACCAAGCAGAACTGTCCGTCGGTGTTGCCGCCATCGAGAGCGCGTTTGCCGACGGGATGGAAGCGCACCCACTCGACGATCTGCCGCGCCTCATCCCGGCTGGCCACATGGGGCACGATGATGCCGGTGGCGTCGGCTTCGAAAGGCCGGATATAGTCGCTGTAGCTGCCACGACCGACCCGCACGAAGGTGTCAATGTTGTGCACGCGGGCGGCGCGGATCTGGTTCTCTAGGCCAATCCAGTCGTTCGGCACGTGTTCGGTGCATAGCCAGACGGCGTCGGCCCCGCAAAGCCCGGCGATCTCGGTCACGCGGGGATCCGAGAGGTTCACCTTGAGCACGGTCGGCATTTGATTTTCACGGATGAGTTTCAGAACCCGGCTGGAGCGTAGTTTCATAAAAAGGTGATGGTGAATCGATGGTTGATAAGTCGCAGACAGTGGAAAGGAGTGGGTCAGGCGATTTCAGTTAGGAGCACTTCACGACCACCATCTTCGCGGCTGCGCAGGCCGGCGATCAGCAGCTGCATGAGTTCGACGGTGTCTGTGAAGGGGAACGGACGCACGCCGGTTCGGAGGTAGCCGATGAAGGCTTCGAGCTGGGACTTAAATGAGTAGAAGGTGTCGCCAGTCGCGACATTCACGTGGCCGGCCGTGCCGATCAGCTGGAGCAGGCCGAAGCCACCATACATGTCGGTGTTGGCCACGACGATGACATCGGCGCCGCCGCGGTGCTTGAGGTGGACGATGTTGCGGTCGGGCGTGCCGGTGTTGCGCACGCTGAGAAAGCCCGGCCCGAGGATGGGATACATGCCCTCTAGGGCGTGGATCCCGTAGGTTTCCCAGCTCTTGGGCGTAGTGATGCTCACATAGCGCAGGTCCCCCAGCTCACGGGTGGAGATCCGGTAGGGCAGGTATTCCTTCGTGTAGCGCATGCTGCTCGACGAAAGGATCGGTCGACCGGCGGCGACCCAGTCGGAGAAAACCTTCAGGTCGGGCGCGTTGTCGGTGAGCGGCTTGTCGATGAACACCGGCAGGCCGGCCTCCACAAAGGGCCGCGCGCGCGCGACGTGTTCGCCGCCGATGTCGGTGGCGATGATGACGGCGTCCACGTGGCCGATGACATCGGTGGGCTGGTCCACGATGTGCGGGATGTGCGCGCATTTCGCGACGTGATCGGCGGTGAAGCCGCCGTCGCCGACGCAGCAGATATGGGTGACCTTGGCGCCGGGGATCGTGAGCGTGTCCGCGGGCTGTTTGTTGAGGTAGACCGGGATGCCGGCAAAGGGACACTCCTTGGTCATCAGCTCGCGGTTGTAGCCGTTGAACATCGCGCTCCAGGAATACGGGTGGCCGTTGCCCGGGGTGCTGCCCAGCACGGCGAGGCGGATTTCATCAGGTTTCTTGACCAGACTCATGAGGGGGCGACAGAGGAAAGGGTTGGCGGGTGGAACGAGGTCATTCGACATTGATGGTCAGCTTGCCTGTCCGATATTGCTCCTCCCAGACCGTCAGGATATCAGCGACATATGCTTTGAATGGACGCTTTTCGCCGATGTGTTTCAGCAGTTCGGGCAGCCAGCGGTTGCCAAAACGCACATGCTGCGTTTCGTCCGCTATATCGTAGCGCACGAACTGCTCGCTGAGTGTGTCGCCGGATTTCTTGTGCGCCTCTACGCGACGGTGGCGGTAAGGGAAGGCGTGCACTTCGTTGCCCATGGTGAGCATGGCATATTGCATGACGGGAGGGAACTGGCTGCGCCATCTGTAGATGTGAAGATACTGGGGTGATTGGAACGGATCCATGCCGTGCCGCCCCATCCATTCATAGCCCATCAGGCAGTGCCGGACTTCGTCGTAGAGATGTCGGGCAGTGTCGAACTGAAATTCCCATGGCATACCGGGGACCGAATACATCACGAGTGCGACGGTCTCGGCGGCGAGCATCTCGGTGGAATAACGTTCGAACTCCTCGATCGTATGCTCCCGATGATCCTTTTCATCAGGCATCGGCTTGCGGTCCGCCGCGAGATTCGTGAAACGCCCATCGCGTTTTGCCTCGCGGGGGGCGGTGAACTCCGTCCGGCACGCCGGCACGACCGCCCGCACGCGGCCCCGCGGTTCAAGACCGCTGATGCCGCCGGCATTACTGAGGAGCTGGCGGACATATTTCTCCCAGGTGCGGGTCGCAGGCGTGATCAACGCGTTCCGCTTGGCTTGCGCCAAAAAGGGTTCGACGCGCTCGAGTTGGGCGTGCAGATCGAGCAGCGCATGCCGAATGAGATGCACGCTCGGCTGATCGCTGTTCGGAAAGGTGGCGGTCTCGTGGTTTTCGAGTGCGCGGATCAAACCCGGGGTGACAATGTGATAGAGTGTCAGACCGAGGGCGAATTCGTCGGGAGCGTGCAGCAACTCTCGCATCAGCATGACCAACGCTTCGTCGTCTGGCTGCTGGAAGGCCGGTGATTGGATCTCCCGCAAGCGCAGGTAAAGGGCGTTAACGTGCTGGGCGTTTTCCCAGAGCGTGCGTCCCATTTCGCATTTGAGTTCGAAAGTCGCTACCTTTGGCAGCCAACCTGCGAGCACTCGCATGGTCTCGTGCTCCACATAACGGTAGCGGTTCAGCAGGCGGCGATTGGCATCAATCTCAATGAGCCTTTCGCCTGCCTTGTGAGTGCGGGAAACCCGGCGAGTGGCCGAAACGCGCGGCTTAGTGCGGCGGGGGTTCTGCAGCGCGGAGCTGGAGCGGGCGTTCATGGGACAGGGGGAGGTTAACCGGGGCAGGCGCTTAGCGCGGCACAGTGGACACGGGCACCCGTGTCCGCCGACGCCAGCGCGGCTAAATTGAAGCGCAGCGTGTGGATAGCGGCATCAAGCGAACAAAGGCCGGCGGGCTTGCCTTCCAGCAGATCGAGGAAACGGTTCGCCTGCGAGACAAACGGCGCGTCGCGGTCTCCGGAAGGGACATTACGCCAAGACCAGTCGGAGTCACCCAGACGAAAGGTGCCCCAACGACGATTATGGAATTCGATCTTCACACTGCCAGTGGCTGTGTTGAACTGCAGTGTGGATTCGTTGGGGGCCTGAAACTGGTTGATGGTGTAATTGACCATGACATCGCCGTGCCGGGCACTGAGATTGACGGTGTCCTCGACCGTGACTTCCGGCAGGACTTGGTGCGCGCAGTCGCAGAGCACGCTGTCGGTCGGTCCGAGCACACTCTCCATCCAGTTGGCCGTGTGGGTGAGGGCGTCTTGGATAGCACCGCCGCCGGTCTTGCGGTCGCGGTAATAGGTCTTGGAATAATGCACTGCATGCGCCGGCCGGCCGTCGGGAAAATACTGGCCGCTAGTCGACGTGGCGTGCTTTACTGGTCCGAACTCGCCGCTTTCCAGGAATTCGCGGGCGGCATTCAGAAGCGGATTAACGTGCATGACGTAGGCGACTACCGCCTGCCGCCCTGCGGTGTCACGCGCGCGCGACAACTCGGCTACCCCAGTGAGGGACTGGGAAAGGGGCTTTTCGATCAGCACATGCATGCCCCGCAGCAATATTTCGGTGGCCATCGGAACGTGCAGATGCGCGGGGGTGCAGATTACTGCGGCATCGAAGCCCCCCTGTTGAATCGCTCCTTTCCAGTCGGCAACCGTCGGCACCTCGTAGGTCGTTGCCATTGCCTCAAGCAAGGCAGGATTGGCGTCGCAGGCGGTCACTGTTGTCCGGCCGGTCGCTTGGAAACAGCGCAAATGGCGCTCGCCAATGCTCCCGCAGCCAATAATCAGGACAGAGTATTTGGACATGGAGGGAATCTCCAAGCGGCAGGTGCCTCCAGGCGTAAAGGGTGGTCAGCTTTGGATGACAGCAGCACGAGAGGAGAAGTTCAGGAGGATATTCCGTATTGCCAATGATGTATACTCGAGTATCTCCTGTCCGGCATGAAGAATGTCAACTGCGATCTCGCCTACGAGCACATCCGCAAAAAGATTTTGAACGGCGACTATCCGCCGGGCGGCGCGCTGATGACGGAGCGGCTGGCGACGGAGATCGGGGTGAGCCGCACTCCGGTGCGCGATGCCTTGCGGAAGTTGGAGGCCGACGGGCTGGTCAGCATCCGGGCCCGTTTGGGGGCGAGCGTGAAGAAAATGGATGTGAAGGAGTTTCGCGAGATGTGCGAGCTGCGGCTGGCGCTGGAGAGCCACGCCGCCGGTCTGGCGGCGCTCAGCCACCGCGAAGCCGAACTGCACGATATCCAATTCGCCCTGGAAGCGATGCGACGGTTGGCGGAGCGCATCATGGAGGGCGGGGAGGAGCCGCCCATGCTCGACGAACTCGTGCGCGAGGACGTCCGCTTCCACATAGCAATCATGACGGCGGCGCACAACGACGTCATGAAAAAGGAAATCCTTCGCCTGCATCTGATCAACCGGGTGGTGGCCGCGCCGGCGCACCAGAGTGCGACAGCGATGCGCACCAAGGCCGAACGGGATGCGAACCGGCGCGCGGTGCTGGCCGAGCACGACGAGATACACGCGGCCATCGCGGGACGAAACGCGCCGGCGGCGAAAGCCGCGATGGAGTGGCACATTCAGGACCTTATCAACAAGAACCTCCGCACGATGGTCCGGGCGGAAAGCGGATTGATCACGCGCGAACTGACGGATGATGAACTGGCCTACACGCCCTGAGGCCCGCGCTGGGGCGAGGCTGGCCCGAGGATGCTGGAGCACGGCAACGCCGGCACACAACCGCGCCCACCGTTTCCGCCGCCGAAGATCCGCCCCAGCCTTGGTGTGCTGAACCTGAGATTTTTGCGGAATTTGTATTGACAGGAAAATCACGGCAAATACTCGTGTATGCGCGTTTATCCAAGAGTGCGTGAAGCGCCCTTGTAGCGATTTTAGACCCTTCCCCCTCAACCCCCAACCATCCCAGACCGACCCTCAAGCCATGAAACCCATGTTCGCATCTAAAAACATCGAAATTAGGCTAGTCATTAAAGCGACGCTACAAATGGCCACTTTGCTTGCCGTTATTATGAACCTCAATAGCCCCGCCGTGGCCCAAGCCCTACCTGCGGGCAATGCAACCCCGGCCACAGAGCAAAACGAATTCAAAGAAGTGATAGAGCTTTCGCCGTTTAGTGTCTCGGCGGATAAGGATGGCAGCTACTCCGCACGTCAAACAATGCTGGGAAGTCGAACAGCTCAAGCTGTAATCGATTTACCCTCTAGCATTGTTATTGTAAACAAACAGTTGATTGATGATTTGAATGCGACCAATATTCAACAAGCGATCAATGTCGGCGTAAGTGGCGTCACCCAAAATCAAACGATCAGCGACGATTTCAACATCCGCGGCTTCCGCGCAGCGGCGCTTCGCAATGGCATCACCAGGTCAATTAATGCGTCACAGCAAATGTATGACGTGGAGCGGATTGAGGTTCTGAAAGGGCCAGCCGGCTTGCAGTTGGGCAACAACAGCTTTCTGGGCGGCGCGGTGAACCTCATCTCGATAAAACCAACGGCCACTCCTTCTGGATACATTAGGACAACAATCTCCGACGACAGCTTCTACCGATCCGAGGGAAATGTTTCGGGACCACTCGTGAAGAACGAGGATTACGCTATAAACTACCGGCTAACTGGCGGCCACTTCACAGCTGACCGAGCTAAGGAAATCGAAGGTGATGACTCTGAAGTATTTCTCGGCGGCGGACTCGATTTCTTTTTTGGGAAGGACACCAGCCTGAGCGTCACTGGCTACTGGTTTAAGGACACCACCTATTTCTACTGGAATGACTTTCTCGATGTAGGAGCACCCGGAACTCCGCTTCCCACGGCGGGCACTTTGCGTAAAGCCAAACTGCATCCAAACTCATCCAAGCAATTTTCGTCAGGAAGATCGCGGGAAGCAACTTGGGAGAACATCGAGACCTCGATTGACGTGACATTTTTGACCCGGTTGACGCCGAATCTTGATGTCCGGGCATTTTATTCCTTCTTCAACCTTAAGGACCACCGACGCATAGTGCGGGGCATCACCGTGCAGCAAGATAATTTTACACTAAATAGGCAATTCATACCTCTCCTCATTGATGCGGAGGAGCATTCCTTTCAACTTGATGTTTTACATAACTGGGACACAAAATGGTTCGAGCTGAACAGCTCTTTGGGTTTAGACTGGAATTCACCCCAGCGCACACAAGATCAATCCGTGATCGCCATGCCGGCGCTCGATACGCGCAGCCAAGACTTCCCCAATGACGACGCGTTCTTCGCGGTGCCGAGGCCTGGAGCTGGCTTGCCTAATTTGCAGTTAAGTGGGAGCGATATAAACGTTTTCACGTATTATCTTCAGGAGAATCTGAAGTTGTTTAACGAAAGATTGATCTTGGTTGGCGGAAGGCGTTGGCTTCAACCTGGCGGCACTAGCAGATCTGGGACGACAGTCACTCAACTATCGAAGAAGCGATTCAACGTTGGGAAACTCGGTGTTGTAGTCAAAATTCGTCCGTGGCTGAGCGCGTATTACACCGACGCGGAGAATGTATTTACTGCACCGGGCGGTCGGACCGACAGATTCGCGGCTAACGATCAACTCGGTGATCTCTTCAAGGATCAGGAAGGCATTTTGGAGGAATACGGTGTGAAATTCGACCATTCTTTCACCCCGAAACTCACAATGTATGGGTCGGTAGCCCGTTTCGACATGTCTCTGACCAACGTGCGGACATTCGGGGACTTGGGAAATGGAGTCGAAGGCATAATCCAATCCGCCTCGGACAATACGGAAGGGTGGGAGTTTGATTACGGTGCAAGCTATACCATCGGCCAAGGGTCCTTGACTATGATCGCAACTTACTTCAACGGCGACTCCAAAATCGCGGCGGATCCGAAGTTGCAGGTGGTCGGGTTCGCGCGGGAGAAAATTAGCTTCTTGGCGAAGTATTCCTGGTCCGGTGGCGTGTTAAAAGGACTAATGATCGGCGGGAGCATTATGGATCAGACCTCGGTCCGAAATGGATTTTGGCTGATTGACTTCCCAGCTGTAGTCAACGTTTTCGCGGGATACAAATGGCGGCGACACTGGGCGATTCAGCTAAATCTCGATAACGTTACAGACGAGCGCTACATTGTGGCCGTAGGGGCTACTGGCCTCGTGCAAACGCCAGAGGCCTTTCGGGGCCGGCTGGGAGTTACCTATCGGTGGTAGGACTCCATTGCCTCCACCGATCACGCTTTCCTACCCGTCTACCCCTAATGCTGAATGAAAACACAATTGCCGATGGGTTGGCTTCTCAGCCTTTGGTTCGCGTCAAAGGGCGAGAACCGCGTCTCAGGTGTCAAACTTAACACAAGGAGGATACGAGAGTTTTTTCAGCTTCTGGTAAACGGCATCTTGGCCGGTGCAGGCATTGCCGCGGGTTTTGTGGGTCCCGTTCTTTGGGCGAACAAGCTTAGCGAATCCACGAATCCGCCGCTCGACATCGGCTCCCGTTGGGAGCTGATGGTGGATCACCATCTGATCGAACGAATGGACGGTGTGGATCTGAAGCTCCACGAGCCCCGGCACGCGGGGACTGCTTTGAAATTCGATGATTCTTGGGATCGTGACTCTTCGAACTATGCCACGGTCATTGAAGATAAGGGACTGTATCGCCTTTACTACCGCGGCGGTCCGGCCGACTCGAGTGCGGGCAGGAGAGAGGGTGAGACGTCCTATTTCTGTTATGCGGAAAGCCGTGATGGCATCAATTGGGTCAAGCCCCAGCTCGGGCTGGTCGAATTTCGGGGTTCAAAGAACAATAACATATTGCTGGCGCCAGCCCCAAGGGAGGACCCCTACACGCAGAGCCTGAGTCCGTTTTTGGACACCCGCCCCGGGGTGCCGGAAGATGAGCGCTACAAGGCAGTGGGCGGTCAATGGCCTCAAGGTCTGTATGTATTGGTTTCGCCGGATGGGATCAACTGGCGCAAATGGCGCGACGAGCCGGTGTTTAAGAACGGGGCATTCGATTCCCAAAATGTCGCGTTCTGGTCCGAACTAGAGCAGTGCTATGTGCTCTATTTCCGTGTCTTTACGGGCTGGGTTGATTACAGCACAAGTAATTTCCAACTGAGCGGTTACCGGACCATCTCCCGCACCACCTCCCCGGACCTGGTCAATTGGACCGAACCGCAACGTATGACCTTCGGTCCCACGCCGTTGGAACATCTCTACACTAACCACACTAGGCCTTATTTTCGTGCGCCGCATCTTTATGTGGCGACCCCCATGCGGTTTGTTCCCGGCCGGCGTTTTCTCACCGATGATGAAATGGACGCGCAGAAGATCGGCAAGGGCTTCCGCGCCATCTCGGGTCATAATCACAATATTCCCAACGAGGTTTCAGATACGGTCCTTATGACCAGTCGCGGAGGCACCCGCTACGACCGCACGTTCATGGAGTCGTTTATTCGTCCAGGATTGGACAAAGGCAATTGGGTCTCGCGCAACGGCGTGCCCGCGACTGGTTTTGTCCAAACCGGTCCGGCGGAGATGTCGATCTACGTGTGCCAAAACCTTGTGCAGCCCACGGCCCATCTGGCGCGCTACACTCTGCGGCTGGACGGCTTCGCTTCGGTTAACGCTCTTTATGCGGGAGGAGAAATGATCACAAAGCCGCTGCTGGTCAGCGGCGCGCAGTTGGTCCTGAACTGCGCGACCTCAGCGGCCGGAAGCATCCGGGTGGAGATTCAAACCGCCGACGGTGAGCCTATCCCCGGGTTCACTTTGGAGGAGTGTCCTGTGCTGGTGGGCGATTCGATCGAGCGTGGCGTTGGGTGGGTGACTGGCAGCGATTTGAGCGCACTCAAGGGCCGCGCGGTTCGCCTGCGGTTTGTCATGAAAGACGCGGATCTGTTCGCTTTGCGCTTCGCGCCGAGGCGGGATCCCCCGCCCCAGTGAAAGCAAACGATCTTATGAATACGAGTGAAATTCCCGCAATCGACGCGCATGGCCACTACGGAATTTACCCGACCAGTTCCGCGATGGAACGGACCAATCAATTGGTGTGCGAATTCATGAGTGCCTCGGCGGCAAAAGTGGCGTCCCGTGCTCAGGCCACAGGCGTCCAATGGACCGTGGTTTCTCCGCTCGCCGGGCTAATGCCGCGAGGGCGGACGACCGATGTGGTCTTGGCCAACGAGGCGGCGTTTCGGGAAGTGCCCAAAGTGCAGGGTTTGCTGCAGTATGTGATCGTGAATCCGTTGCAGCCCAAGACCTATGAGCAGGCCCGCCGGATGCTGAAGGCTCCGTGGTGCGTGGGCATCGGCGAAGTTCATCCCGAGGAGCACGACTACCGCATCGCCGATTACGGCGAGGAACTGT
>Ga0163150_10003871_pt1 | contig 20518 bp, 13 predicted proteins | sample OliLakLV19P2IB_FD_148628 | JGI IMG/M metagenome (GOLD analysis project Ga0163150, IMG submission 148628) | Freshwater microbial mat bacterial communities from Lake Vanda, McMurdo Dry Valleys, Antarctica - Oligotrophic Lake LV.19.P2.IB | ecosystem: Environmental > Aquatic > Freshwater > Lake >...
TACCAAAGACGTGATCCTCGCATCGAACGATCCTGCGTTTATCGCGCAATGGCTGATGCCGGGTACGGCACCTGCGACATTCCCGTTCACCCCGGACGAGCTTGATGCCTTGCAATGGAACGGCGAGCGTCTGTTCCAGGCAGCGAAGTTCGGCACCGAGATGCAGTATCAGCATCTCGTATTCGAAGAATTCGCGCGCAAGGTCCAGCCGCAAGTGGATATTTTCCTGGCCGAGGGTCAGGGCTACGATACCACCATCGATCCATCGATCGTCGCCGAGTTCGCGCACACGGTTTACCGCTTCGGCCACTCGATGCTGACAGAAACCATCGACCGCCTAGATCCGAATTTCGTCAACAGCGAGATCGGATTGATCGAGGCCTTCCTCAACCCGCTGGCATTTGCCGCCAGCGGCGCGACCCCCGACGAAGCAGCCGGCGCCATCGTTCGTGGCGTTACCCGCCAGGTGGGCAACGAGATCGACGAGTTCGTCACTGAAGCCTTGCGCAACAGCCTGCTGGGCTTGCCGCTGGACCTGCCAGCCATCAACATCGCGCGCGGCCGCGACACCGGCGTGCCGACCTTGAACGCCGCTCGCCGTGATTTCTTCGACGCGACAGGCGACACGCAGCTGAAACCTTACAGCAGCTGGGCCGACTTCGTTCAAAGTTTGAGGCACCCGGAATCGCTGGTCAACTTCATCGCGGCCTACGGCACGCACGCCGAGCTGATGGCGACTGACGTCAACACGTTGGCCGAAATGCGCGCCGTTGCCATGGCACTCGTCTTTGGCGGCGATGCGGTCATCAACGCCGGCGGCGTCGGTGGGGTAGAGCGCACGTTTACGGCCGGCGACGTCGATCGGCTGCAGTTCCTGAACAGCCAGGGCATTTATTCAAACGTCGCGGGCATCACGACGACCGGCGTCGACAACATCGACTTCTGGATTGGTGGTCTGGCCGAAAAGCAGATGCCGTTCGGCGGCATGCTCGGCTCGACGTTCAACTTCGTCTTCGAAAATCAGATGGAGAAACTGCAGAACGGCGACCGCTTCTATTATCTGGAACGCACGGCCTCCTTGAATTTCTTGACAGAGCTTGAGAACAACTCGTTCGCCAAGTTGATCATGGCCAACACCGACGCCACCCATCTTCCCGGTGACGTATTCTCAACACCGGGTTACATCCTCGAGGTCGAACAATCGTTGCAGTTCAACGCGAGCCTCAACGATCCGGGGCTCGACGGAGTCCTCGGTGACAATCCGCTGACCGTCGGGATCGACGAAAGTCTCGACGACAATAAGGCCGATCCTGTCAACGACGATCCCCTTGGTATCCCGCTCGTCATTCGCGACAATCCACTTACGCCAGATCCGGATTCCTATTATCTGCAGTACACCGGTGGCGACCACGTCGTTCTCGGCGGCACGGCGGGCCACGACATTATGATCGCCAGCATCGGCGACGACACACTCTATGGCGACGGCGGTAACGACCGGCTTGAGGGTGGTGCGGGCGTCGATATGATCCTGGGCGGCACCGGCGACGACATCATCACCGACAGCGGCGCCGACGACAACCTACAGGGCCAAGACGGCAACGACGCCATCCACGGCGGCAACGGTATCGATCTAATCCTCGGCGGCTTCGGCAATGACTTCATCGTCACCGGTGAAGACGCCGACGAGTCCTTCGGGGGTACGGGCAACGACTTCATATTGGGCGATCGCGGCGACGAATTCGCGTTCGGCAACGAAGGTGACGACTGGCTTGAGTTCGGGATGGCCGACGGCAGCGCGGGCGACAATTTCGACACGCGCGGGCTGGATGCGGTCATCGGCAACGACGTCTTTTACGGCGACACCGTCTCCGACCGCATGCTGGGCGAAGGTGGCGACGACATCATGGCCGGCAACGGCGGCACCGGTGACCGCTATATCGGCGGCTCGGGCTTCGACTGGGCGGTCTTGAAACACGATACGCTTGCGGCAAACGTCGATCTCAATTTGAGAGCGTTTAACGAAGCGATCATACCGTTATCGGCTGTGTCGGTGCTCGCGCGCTACGAATCCATCGAAGGCGTGTCGGGCTCGAAGTTCAGCGACATCTTGCGCGGCGATGATTTGGATGCGGCGGCAATCGCCGTGTCCGGCTTCACCGGCAGCGTGCTCACGAACATTTCACTGATCGACGGTCTGCAGGAATTGCTGGACAATTCGCTAGGCGCTCCCGTGACGTCCTTTGGTGCCGGCAACATCATGCTGGGCGGCGACGGCAGCGACCTCATGGAAGGCCGTGGCGGCGACGACGTCATGGACGGCGACGCGTCGCTCAACGTGCGTATCAGCGTGCGCGAGTTTAGCGACGGCACGGGCGACGAAATCGATTCAGCCAACAGCATGACCGAACTGGTTTCCCGCGTGTTCTCCGGCGAGATCAATCCCGGTCAGCTTGTCATCGTGCGCGAGATCCTGGCAGGCACGGCACCAACTCCGGCGGCACCCCAATTCGATACGGCGCTCTATTCCGGCAATCGTGCCGACTACACGATCGACATCGACGACAATGGAACGGTCGGTGTTTTTGCCGACGATATCGTCACCGTCACTGACACGGTTGCGGGCAGGGACGGCACCGACGTGCTCACCCACTTCGAACGCCTTCAGTTTGCCGACCAGACAATCACTCTTGTTCCCGGATTGAATTCCAATCCGGAAGGGGCGCTGGTAATTCTCGATCACACTTCGGGACTTCCCGACAACACGCCGACCGAAGGTCAAACCTTGAGGGTGTCGATTGCCGGTGTCACAGACGCCGACAATTTCCTCACGCTGGGCGCCATCACCGGCCCGGTCGAGTTTGTCTGGCAGTTCGAAGCGCGCCCGGGCGAGTTCGAGGACATCATCATTGTGTCGGGTCTGGGCGATGCTCAGGCGACAGGCCAAACCCTGGTCGTAACTCCAGACCTCGCCGGTCTCGTCCTGCGCGTTAGAGCGACTTACCAGGATGCTCACGGCGTGATCGAGCAATCCATCTCGGCCCCGACGGCCGCTGTAGTCAACGTAAACAACGCGCCAGTCGGTACGTTGTTGATCAGCGATACAACGCCCCAGGAAGATCAAATTCTTTCTGCCTTGAACGCCTTCACCGATGCCGACGGCCTGACGCTGGCGGTGTTCACCTATCAATGGCAGGAATTTGTTGGCGGTGTCTGGACCGATATTCCGCTTGGAATCTTGCAAACCTTCATGCCCGATCAGGCCCAGGTCAATAATCTCCTGCGCGTCACGGTGTCCTACACCGACGATCAAGGCACCGCTGAGTCGCTGACGTCGCTAGCGACCGCCGCAGTCGCAAACCTCAACGATCTGCCGATCGGCGGCGTTGATATCGACGACACGACGCCGACGGTTGGCCAATTGCTGACCTCAACGCCGAACTTCTTCGACGAAGACGGTACGACCGCGCCAGGCTTCACCTATCAATGGCAGACGTCGCTCGTCGGGATCGCTTGGGACAATATTCTGCTCGCAACCGCTGATACGTTCACACCAACAGCGGCCGAAACAGGCCTCCTTCTCAGAGTAGTTGCCACCTACACCGACGATTTCGGCACAGTGGAAACACTGTTCTCAGACGCGTCGGCACCAGTTGAGGGCTTCGTCAACTCGCTCCCGGTTGGAACGGTGGACATCAGCGATCTGTCGCCGACGGAAACTCTGCCCATCACAGCGGTTCACAACTTTACCGATGCAGACGGTCTGCCCCTTTCCTTCACTTACCAATGGGAAGCGTTTGACGGCGTCAATTGGCTGCCGGTGGGCCTCGACGATATCTCGTTCACGCCAACGCAAACCGAGGTCAACAGGCCGCTGCGCGTGACCGTCAGCTACACGGACGACGCCGGCACGCTTGAATCGATCACCTCGGCGCAGACGATTGTCACCGGCGACTTCATTGCCGCCAACGGTGCGTCCGAAACGCTGAACGGCACCGCCGGTCAGGACATCATCGATGGCGGCGCGGGCAGCGACACGCTGAATGGCCTGGACGAGGACGACATCCTCAGTGGCGGCGACGGCAATGACATTGTCAACGGCGGCGGCGGCAACGACACCATCAACTTCACGACCGGTCATGAAACCGACACCACCGACGGTGGCACCGGCACTGACACGATGAACCTTCTGGGTACGGGCACGGACAACACCGTGCGCGTTCTGTACAACGGTTCGGTCATCACAGCCGTTGCTGGCGGCTCGGTCATCAACGTCGAGACGTTCAACGTCAACCTCGACGCCAACGGCGCAGGCGGCGATACGTTATCTTACGATCCACTCGGAGCGGCTGTGACCACGGTTGGGATCACGGTCGATCTCGCGGCGGGAACTGCCTCGGGCTTCGACTCGGTCGCGGGCATCGAAAATGTAACCGGTGGCGACGGCGCCGACAGTTTCGCCGGCGACAACAACAACAACACATTCATCGGCGGCGCGGGCGTTGATACTTACACGTTGGCCGGGACGACTGCGGCGGCGGTCGTTACGACTGGCTTGGCCACAAGCGCCCAAGCCGGAACCGATACATTGTCGAGCATTCAGAACTACATCGGGAGCCAGGGCAACGACAGCATCATCGTCAATGGTGGCGTGAACGTCGTGGACGGTCAGGGTGGCGCAGACTTCCTGGACGGTGGCGCAAACAACGACACCATTCTTGGCGGCGCGGGCAACGACACGATCCGCTACATCGCCGGCAGCGGTGCCGACACCGTCGATGGCGGTGCCGATTTCGACACGTTGGCGATTGTGGGAACGGCGGCGGCCAATTCGGTGACGGTTGCCTATAACGGTTCCGTCATCACCTCGGTGGCGCTGGGTGCGGTGACGAATGTCGAGGCTTTCACCATCGATCTTCTCGGTGGGATCGACACCTTGAACTACGGCACAACCACGGCCGGTGTGACGGTCAATTTGGCAACGGGCACGGCGTCCGGTTTCACAACGGTTGCAGGCGTTGAAAACGTCAACGGCGGAAGTGGGGCGGATAGCTTCACCAGCGGCGTTGGCGCCAACAGTTTCTCCGGCAACAACGGCGCCGACACGTTCTTTGCCACGATTGGCGACGGCAACGACAATTTCAACGGCGGCGGCGGTGCGGATACCTACAATCTCTCGGCAACGACCGCCGGGGCAGTCGTCACAACGACAGCAGCGGCCAGTGCCCAGACCGGCATCGACTCGCACAACGTTGAGAACATTATCGGCAGCCAAGGCAACGACACTATTACCCTCAATCCGGGTGCCAATGTCGTGGATGGCCAAGGCGGCGCGGACACGATCAACACCGGCGCTGGAAGCGATACGATTACCGGTGGTGCGGGCAATGACATCATGAACGGCGGCTCCGGAAACGACACGTTCATTTTTGCGACCGCATTTGGCGACGACACAATCTCGGGGTTCGACGCCTTGGCGCCAGGCGGGCAGGATCGCTTGTTCCTCGACTCGTCGCTGGGTATCAACGCCGGAAACTTCGCTGCCAGCGTAACGATTGCGGCCAGTGGCGGCGGCACGTTGGTCTCGATTGGGACGGAGTCTATTTTGCTTCTGGGAGTTGCGGCTGCAAATGTTGATATCAACGACTTCCAGTTTGGTCCGTAACAAGTTGTCTTGAAACATGGGGGCGCAACCCGCCGGGTTGCACCCCAGTTTTTGTCTTTGGAGCCCGTTTCCTGAGAGATGGACAAGTGTGCAGCGACTATGGTGAATTCCTCCGGGTCGGCATTCCCGAGGAGATCAACGTGCAGCCACATTGTCTGCTATTGAACGCGTGACGGCGGTTCCGACCAGACGTCTTGAACTGCTCACTTTGTCGCCGGCGGCGGTGGCAGCGTTTGTCCGAGGCGACCTGGAAGCGATGCGGGCGCTGACGCCGGAATACGAAATCACAGATTCCACATTTTCGGACGACGATCATGTGCTGCGCCTGCGGCACGAACAACTGACCGACGACTCGTCAACGGAGCCGTGGCTTTATAGGGCTGCAGTGCTCCGCGGCAGCAGCACAGTTGTCGGCCGTGCCGGCTTCCACAGCCCGCCAAACGCCGGCGGAACCGTCGAGATCGGCTTCAGGGTTGCAAGTGATCATCGGCGCCGCGGCTTCGCTCTGGAGATGGCGCGTGGATTATTGAGTTGGGCCGCCGCGCACGGTGCGCGCCGCTGCCTCGCGAGCGTTCGTCCCGATAACAAGGCATCGCTGGCGACGATTGTGCGTCTGGGCTTTGTCCGTATCGGCGAGCAGATTGACGAGATCGACGGTTTGGAATGGGTTCACGCGCTCGAATTATCCAAAAACGAAACTAGCCAACAAGAAAATCACCATTTGCCGCATCATAGGTGAGCGAGACGGGTGCAACCGCAAACTTGATCATAAGGTCGATCACGCCGTCACCGTTCCAATCCAGCGTCAGGTTGTTCGAAGGGTCCATCGCCACCGACGGGCGTCCGCCGCCGAGCAGCACACCATGCTGTATGATGTCACCGTTGCTCAGTGCATTTCCGTTGGTCAGCTTCAACGTCTGCAGCAGCGACATGTTGAAATCAAGCCGCTCGCCGGCGGTTGCATCGACGAAATCGATGCCGATGCCATCGCCGCTGCCGTTGGTTGTCGTCCAGACAAACCTGTCCACGCCCTGACCGCCCAGAAGCGTGTCATCGCCGGACGTGCCGATCAGGACGTCGTTGCCGGCTGTGCCGGTGATTGCACTGGCGGAAGATGCCGCGATGAGAGCACCGGTTTCCCCGGTCGTAAAGTTGATTGGGTTTGCCAGGGCAGCGAAGTTATTGCCCGCGATGTCCTTGATGGTGCCGGCATTGGGAATGCGGACTTCGTAGTTGTTGCTGGCGAGCAGATCGGCGGTTGGGTTGATCGTGACGGTGTTGCCGGAGAAAGTGACCTGGTTGGTATCGACCACGGAAATGACTGTTGCGCCACCGGTGCTGAGATTGACGATCCTGATGTTGCCAGTGCCTGCCTTCACCGCTTCGTTGAAGGTGAGAACGATGTTGGCGTTGGTGCCGATACTGACCGAATTGTCTGCCGGTGACGTCGTTGAAAGCAGTGGCGCCGTGGTGTCTGGCCCGCTGGTGTCGTTGTCCAGAATGGTGAAGGTCGACTTGGACAGGAACGTCGTGTCGGCATCAGTGGAATTGCGCTGAACGACCAGGCCGAAAGTCTCTGTGCTCTCAACCACTGTATCGTTGGTAATCGCAACGGTCACCGTCTTGCTCAACTCGCCAGCGGCGAAGGCAATGGCCTGGTCAGCTAGGGCCGTGAAGTCGCTGCTGTTGGCAAAGCCCTCGCCCGTTGTCGTCGAGGCAAAGATGGTCTCGGCCGGCGTGCCACCTGAGCGCGTCACGGTGAAGGTCACGGTGCCAACGCCTTCGCTGACGCTGGTCGTGGCCGGAGAGAGCGCGTAGGTCGTTGGCTGCGGGTCGTTATCCTGGACGGTAAAGGTCGACTTGGCAAGGAAGGTGGCGTCGGCGTCGGTGGTGTTGCGCTGCACGACCAGACCGAAAGTCTCGCTGGCCTCGAACACTGCGTCGTTGGTGATCACGACCGTCACCGTCTTGGTGAGTTCTCCAGAGGCGAAGGCGATCGCCTGATCAGCAAGGGTCGTGAAGTCAGCGCTGTTGGCAAAGCCCTCAGCGGTCGTCGTCGAGGCAAAGATCGTTTCCGCCAGGGTACTGCTCGAACGGGTGACCGTGAACGTCACTGTGCCCGCACCTTCGCTCACGTTCGTGGTGGCAGGCGACAGCGCGTAGGTGGTGGGCTGCGGATCATCGTCCAGGATAGTAAAGGTCGACTTGGCTAGGAAGGTCGCATCGGGGTCGGTAGAATTGCGCTGAACAACGAGGCCGAAGGTCTCACTGCTCTCAAACACCGTGTCGTTGGTGATCGCAACCGTCACCGTCTTGCTCAACTCGCCCGCCGCAAACACCAGCGTCTGATCGGCAATGGAAGTAAAGTCACCGCTGTTGGCAAACCCTTCAGCCGCTGTCGTCGAGGCGAAGATCGTTTCGGCGGGCGTGCCGCCAGAACGGGTGACAGTAAAGGTCACTGTGCCAACGCCTTCGCTGACGCTCGTCGTTGCAGGTGACAGCGCGTAGGTCGTGGGCTGCGGCTGGGGATCATTGTCCTGAATGGTGAAGGTCGATTTGGCCAGGAAGGTGGCGTCGGGGTCGGTGGTGTTGCGCTGAACGACAAGGCCGAAGGTCTCGCTGCTCTCAAACACCGTGTCGTTGCTGATCGACAACGTCACCGTCTTGGTTAGTTCGCCTGCAGCAAAGACCAGCGTCTGGTCTGCGATGGCAGTAAAGTCACCACTGTTGGCAGAGCCCTCTGCGGTCGTCGTCGAGGCAAAGATCGTCTCGGCCGGTGTGCTGCCGGAGCGCGTCACCGTGAAAGTCACTGTGCCAACGCCTTCGTCCACACTCGTTGTTGCCGGAGACAGGGAATAGTTGGTGGTCGAAACCGTGCCGGTTCCCGTGGTAAAGTTGATTGGGTTTGCAAGCGTGGCGAAGTTATTGCCCGCGATGTCCTTGATGGTGCCGGCGGTCGCGATGCGGACTTCGTAGTCGTTGCTGGCGAGCAGATCGGCGGTTGGGTTGATCGTGACGGTGTTGCCGGAGAATGTGACCTGGTTGGTGTCGACGACGGAAATGACTGTTGCGCCACCGGTGCTGAGATTGACGATCCTGATGTTGCCAGTGCCTGCCTTCACCGCTTCGTTGAAGGTGAGAACGATGTTGGCGTTGGTGCCGATATTGACCGAATTGTCTGCCGGTGACGTCGCTGAAAGCAGTGGCGCCGTGGTGTCTGGCCCGCTGGTGTCGTTGTCCAGAATGGTGAAGGTCGACTTGGACAGGAACGTCGTGTCGGCATCAGTGGAATTGCGCTGAACGACCAGGCCGAAAGTCTCTGTGCTCTCAACCACTGTATCGTTGGTAATCGCAACGGTCACCGTCTTGCTCAACTCGCCAGCGGCGAAGGCAATGGCCTGGTCAGCTAGGGCCGTGAAGTCGCTGCTGTTGGCAAAGCCCTCGCCCGTTGTCGTCGAGGCAAAGATGGTCTCGGCCGGCGTGCCACCTGAGCGCGTCACGGTGAAGGTCACGGTGCCAACGCCTTCGCTGACGCTGGTCGTGGCCGGAGAGAGCGCGTAGGTCGTTGGCTGCGGGTCGTTATCCTGGACGGTAAAGGTCGACTTGGCAAGGAAGGTGGCGTCGGCGTCGGTGGTGTTGCGCTGCACGACCAGACCGAAAGTCTCGCTGGCCTCGAACACTGCGTCGTTGGTGATCGTCAGCGTCACCGTTTTGGTCAACTCACCCGCCGCAAAGACCAGCGTCTGGTCGGCAACGGCGGTGAAGTCGCCGCTGTTGATGGAGCCTTCAGTTGTCGTGGTTGAGGCAAAGATAGTCTCGGCCGGTGTCTCGCCGGAACGGGTGACCGTGAATGTTACCGTGCCAACGCCCTCGTCTACGTTCGTCGTCGCCGGTGACAGCGAATAGGTCGTGGTCTGAGCTGACACTCGCAACACCGCGCCGCTCGCATTGTTTTGTTCGACGCCGAACTGAGCAAGTGCGAACACGCCAGTGATCGACAGGTTGAAGTCTGACCCGGCAGCTTCATCCAACCCGAAATACAAGAACGTCGTATCTGCGATCACGGCGTAGTCGATACGGTTCAGCGCCGTGCTGCTGCCGTTACCGGAAACGATTGGACCAACGAAACTGACGGCACTGCCGCCAACGATACTCGTTTGCAGCGCCGTCCAGGAAATAGCTTCGCCGATCGCCAGGTCGGCAATGAGTGAGGTTTGCGGCCCGGCGCCGGCGAGAAAGTCCAGCCCGAAGATGTCGAAGTCCAGTCCGCCAGTCGCTATATCATGTCCAATTCCGATGCGCAGGGTGTCGGCGCCAACTCCCCCATTCAAAGTGTCACTTCCGCCGCCTCCCGACAGGACATCCGCGCCCGCGCCACCGCTCAGACTGTTGTTTGCGGCATTTCCGGTGATCGCATCATTCCCGAAACCTCCGATGGCGTTTTCAATCACCGCGCCCAGGGCAATCACGATATTGGCAGTCGAACTTCCAATTGTTGAATACACACCTTCGATCAGGCTTATGATCTGATTGGTAGTGTATCCCGATGCGTCGAGCGTATCGGCGCCGCCGCCATCCCAAATCGCAAAGGCCGCGTTGGTATTCGTACCGAAGTCATAAACCGCGCCGGCGTTCGAATTGAAACCGTAGACGGTGTCCCCGGACCGTGTTGCCAGGTTCACTCCATAGATCGACTGCGCCGACAGGACATCGAACAACATGGTCGTTTCGGCATAGCCAATGAACTGCGAGCCCGTATTGGCTTCATCGAAATAGCTCATAATGGAAAATTGATGCGAGTCCTGGGTGAACTGCGCATTATTGGCGTAAGTGATCGAGACACCAGGCGCCGCATTGTACACGCCCGGATGCGACAACCCGATGGCGTGCCCGATTTCATGCATGATCGCGCTATAGGCAAAGCTGCCAAAGTTGATCGTGGACGCAGTTGGAATGCTGTTCGTGTTCAGCCAGACATCACCAGCTGACGCTGTACTCGCGGTCGAGCCCGGGAAGAACGCAAATGCCCCAGCCCCGTCGTTGGCATCAGAATAATTTGCGAACAGCATCGTCGCATTGTCGGAGTAGCCCCCGGGATTGACCTCGACAAAATTGATTCCGGAAACTTCAGACCACGCCTGCAAGGCGAGGCGGACTGCGGCGATCTCCGTCGCTGTCAATTGGGTAAACGTCGAAATATCGCTGCCGCTGACTGTGTATGTGGCCGCCGATTGCCGGAAGGCATAAGTGACGGACACGCCCGTCCCCGGTGTTGTATTCCAGGCACGGTCGCCATCGATCACACCGGCGCCCATCTGCGTGTCGAATGAAGGTCGTGCTCCAGCGGTAACCGAGACGCCATACTGGCCGGTTTCAAGATCGTCAAAGGCGCCGGCGGCGACGTAATATGTGCCGCTGCTGGTTGGCGTGTATGTGAATACCGAGTTGTTTCCCGGCAGGCTGTCATCGTCGAATTTGAGTTCAGTCAAACCGTTTGAACTCATCAGACGCAAATACGGATCAACGACGTTGTTGGTGCCGGTCCCCGTCAACGCGAACGAATACACCTGGTTTGCGACCAAATCCACAGCGAACCAATCGCGATCGCCAACGAACCCGAGCGTTCCCTGCGCCGACTGTCCAACCTGCAATTGATAAGTGGTACTTGTATTGCCGGCGGCGTCGGTGGTCTCAGTGACATCAGCCGTCACCGACGTGAACATGATGTCACCTGATACAGTTTCGATGACAGTCGGGTCGGGAGGCTGCGGCGGGCTGATCGCGTCGAACTTTTCGGCTACGATGACTTTAGAAGCCATGTGATCGTCAGCCCAATTGGCACCAGAATTACGAGCCCAGCGGTGGTGCTCCACCGCCATATCTCCAGAGCCGTTATCGTGGGTGCGGTCGGTATCCTGCGAATCTTTTAACCAAAACTTCTTCAGAGTCTTCTTCACTTGCGACCTCACCAGCACCCTTGAGAAATCCTAGTCTGAAAGCCATTCAACGGGCAACGAAACAATTCGCCCGCAGTGGCCGCACACTGCGCATTTCTGGCACAACGCACTGGGGAAAACCCCGCCAAAAATACCCCGGCAACGTGTAAAAAAACGGATGCGTTGTGCGCCGTTCCTCCATCCCCTGCAGCCCACCTTCGCCAAGAGGCTTCGGCGGGCGCAGGGACTTCCCCCGCAAGCGGAGGAAGAGACCCGCATTGTTAGTGTCTTCCCCCGCTTGCGGCGGGTGGCTTTGCGTTTTCACTGCGGCGTGCATGGACTGGCGGCATTTGCCAGAAATTACCGGTTCGATCATTGCAGTCTATTCGCAACGCTTGATTGTCGCCTTGTGGACAAAGCCCGCGGGCGGCATGGCTGCCTTTATCGCAGCGCGCATGAGTTCATGACGGCATTATGGTCTGTATGGTCGTTATGAGGGCGCAATAAGTAATTGTCATGCGAACGGCGAGGCGGCAATAAATTGGGACGGGGTGCCGTGAGCCGGTGCCCTCAGTGAAGAGTCCATCCCCTTCACTGAGAGTAATTCTGGGGACACGTAATGAATCGCCTGCAGATGATGTGCGTATTATGTTCCGGCGGATCGCCATCATTGGGGGGATTGAACCCACAGTTGCGATACATTCTCAATTGTAGAGCACGGGTTAAGGTAAAGTTGTGGAGCTGGCGCGCCTTCGCCGTGCGACAAAACGCACTGGCAACTTGGGGCGCTTGGCGCTTTACTACCGTTTGGAAGACCCAAAACCTTGCGACGTTCAGGTTCCCCAGGGATGGATTACGAAAGCCAATTCAATCAAGCGCTTGGTTTGGTCAAGCGCGAAGGGCGCTATCGGGTGTTTGCCGATATTGTGCGCCGTCGCGGCGCGTTTCCAGAGGCTGTGCACCACACCACACAAGGCCAGCGGCCGATCACGGTATGGTGCTCCAACGACTATCTGGGTATGGGCCAGAGCGCCGTCGTGTTGGAAGCCATGCATGCCGCCATCGATGAGGCGGGGGCGGGCTCTGGCGGCACACGCAATATATCAGGCACCACACACTATCACGTCGAGCTTGAGCGCGAGCTTGCCGATCTGCACGCCAAGGAAGCAGCACTGTTGTTTACCTCCGGCTATATTGCCAATGACGCGGCGCTGGCGACGTTGGGCAATATTCTGCCCGGATGTATCTTTTTTTCCGATGCTCTCAACCACGCCTCCATGATCGAAGGCATGCGTCACAGCAAGGCCAAGCGCCAGGTGTGGCGGCACAACGATCTGGCGCATCTGGAAGAACTGCTGTCGGCCGCCGATCCGCTCGCCGCCAAAGTGATCGCGTTCGAGTCGGTCTATTCGATGGATGGCGACATGGCGCCGATCGGGGCGATCTGCGCGCTGGCCAGGCGCTATGGCGCGATGACCTATCTCGACGAAGTGCATGCGGTGGGACTCTACGGGCCGCGCGGTGCGGGCGTCGCCGAACGCGACGGCGTGATGGCAAACGTCGATGTGATCAACGGCACGCTGGCCAAAGCGTTCGGTGTGATGGGCGGCTATATCGCCGCGTCGGCATGTTTCATCGACGTCGTGCGCTCGTTTGCACCTGGATTTATCTTCACGACCTCCATTCCGCCCGTGCTGGCCGCAGGCGCCCTGGCCAGCGTGCGCCATCTCAAGGCGAGCCAAAGCGAACGCACGCGCCACCAGGAACGGGCTGCGGCTCTGAAAGCTTTGCTGCGCGATGCGGACTTGCCGGTGATGCCTTCGACCAGTCACATTGTGCCCATACTGGTGGGCGACCCGGTTGGTTGCAAAGAGGTGTGCGATTATTTGCTGCGCGAGCATGCGATATATGTGCAGCCGATCAACTACCCAACAGTGCCGCGCGGTACGGAGAGGCTGCGGCTGACGCCATCGCCGTTCCATTGCGACGGCAAAATGAAAGCGCTGATCGTGGCACTTGACGATGCCTGGTCGCGGCTCAACATCAAGCGTGCCGCCTGACGTGCCCGGGTATGAGCGGCGGATCATTCTGGAGTTAACGCGGATCGGCTCGTCCCAGAAGGTCACGGCGATTGACGAGGATACGGGGACAGAAGTCAGCTTTATCTCGCCCGCCTCGGCGGCGCGCGCCGACATCGAGCGGCTGGCACGCTCGAAGCTTGACTATGTGATCAAAAAAAATCTCGCCGGCTAGGACTGTGTTCCTCCGGCCGTAGCCACTCCCGCCCGGTTTTCGGCGCGAAAGCGCGTAACCTTGGCCGCGGTTGTTAACCATTTGGGAAACCAATTGACGCTAATAGCACTAGCGGGATTGATCGAACCTCTCGCAAATGCTTGTGTTGTGTCGTGGGTAGGTAGGTTGCCGGATACTAGACCGGGTAGGATATGCGAAGGGCCTGAATGCGATGAGATGCCCGTTTTGTCAGCACGATGACAGTCAGGTTAAGGACAGCCGTCCCACTGACGACAATTCCGCAATTCGAAGGCGGCGTGTTTGTCCCGCCTGCGGCGCCCGCTTCACGACGTTCGAGCGCGTGCAATTGCGTGATCTGGTTGTCATCAAGAAAAGCGGACGCCGGGCACCGTTTGATCGCGACAAGCTGATGCGATCCATTCAACACGCCATTCGCAAGCGTCCGGTCGAACCTGAACGCATTGAACGCATGGTCAACGGAATAGTGCGCCGGCTTGAAAGTTCGGGCGAGACGGAAATTCCGTCGTCGACGATCGGCGAGCTGGTGATGCAGGGGTTGGGCAATCTCGATGCAGTGGCCTATGTACGCTTTGCGTCGGTCTACAAGAATTTCCGGGAAGCGAAAGATTTCGAGCACATCCTGGGTCAATTGCACGAACCTGAAAACAAAGGCGCTTAGGCCACGCGTTCTTCGCCTGCACAAGACGACCGGTTCATGGCGCTGGCGTTGCGCCTGGCGCAGCGCGGCCTGGGCCGTGTGTGGCCCAATCCTTCAGTTGGTTGTGTGATTGTGGATGCGGCTGGCCAGATCGTTGGCCGCGGCTGGACGCAAGATGGCGGCCGCCCGCATGGAGAAACGCAAGCACTGGCGCGTGCGGGCGGGCAGGCTCTGGGCTCCACGGCCTATGTTTCACTTGAGCCTTGCGCCCATCACGGTCAAACGGGGCCCTGCGCGCAGGCCCTGATCGATGCCGGGGTGTCGCGCGTGGTCAGTGCGGTGGACGACCCTGATCCGCGTGTTGCGGGCAAAGGCCACGCGATGCTGGTGGCGGCCGGACTTGAGGTTCGCATCGGCGCTCTGCAGGCCCAGGCGAGAGCGCTTAACGCCGGATTCTTTTCGCGGCTTCAAATTGGGCGCCCGCTGGTGACGCTCAAACTGGCAACCACACTTGACGGAAAAATTGCGCTGCCGGGCGGCAAAAGCCAATGGATTACAGGTGAGGTTGCGCGCGCGCATGTGCATCTGTTGCGCTCGCAGACAGACGCGGTGATGGTTGGCATCGGCTCGGCGCTGGCGGACGATCCGCAACTGACCTGCCGGATGCATGGCGTCAACCATTCAAGATTGGTGCGCATCGTTGTAGATTCCAAGGCGCGGTTGCCGGCGGCATCGAAACTGGTGCGCAGTGCGGACAAGCAAGCGGTCTGGCTGCTGACGGCCGCAGCAAAAGCACCAGAGGCGCTGGCGACGTTAAACGTGAAAGTGATTCCAGTGCCCGCGGGCGCGGATGGCGTCGATCTTCAAGCCGCTTTTCTGGCGCTGGGGCGCCAAGGGTTGACACGCGTTTTGGTAGAAGGTGGAGCAGGGCTTGCTTCATCCCTGCTCAAATCAGGGCTTGTGGACCGGCTGGCGTGGTATCGCGCGCCAACGGTGATGGGAGAGGGGTTGTCTGCCGTAGCGTCGCTCGGCTTGGGCGGGCTTGGCGATTTGCCGCGCTTCATCCACGAAGAGACAATACGCCTCGGTGAGGATGTGCTGGAAACTTTTCGCCGCGCGACCTAATACTCTCGCCCATGTTCACAGGCATCATCATCGACGTCGGTACGGTCGAGCTTATCACCAAGCGCGGCGACACCACTGTCAAGATCAAAACGGTACTCGATCCGGCGGGTTTGGCGATCGGTGCATCGATCGCGTGCTCGGGACCGTGTCTGACCGTCATTGCCAAAGGCGGGCGTGAAGGCGACGCCTGGTTTTCGGTTGAAGTCTCGGCGGAAACCTTATCGAAGACGACATTGGAAGCGTGGACTGTTGGCCAGATGGTCAACCTTGAAAAGTCATTGAAAGTTGGAGACGAAATCGGCGGACACATCGTCTCCGGTCATGTGGACGGCGTGGGCGAAGTTGTGTCGCTGTCGCCTGAAGGCGATTCCGTCCGGCTCAAAATCAAAGCACCCAAAGCGTTGGCGAAGTTCATTGCGGCCAAGGGGTCAATTGCGCTTGATGGAACATCGTTGACTGTCAATGAAGTCGATGGAACAAGCTTTGGTGTGAACATTATTCCGCACACCAGCAAGGTTACAACATGGGGCGCCGTCAAGGTGGGTAGCAAAATCAACATCGAGATCGACATGCTGGCGCGCTATCTGGCCCGGCTCAAGGAGTTCGCATGAGCCATAGCGAGTTCCACGATTTCATTTCGTCGCCCGAAGACATCATTGAAGATGCGCGCAACGGGCGCATGTATATTCTTGTTGACGCCGAAGATCGCGAGAATGAGGGCGACGTCATTGTTCCAGCACAGATGGCGACACCTGAGGCCATCAATTTTATGGCCAAGCATGCACGTGGTTTGATTTGCCTGGCCTTAACGCAGGAGCGTTCGCAGCAACTGAATTTGCCGATGATGAGCCAGGCCAACGGCACCCGCAATCAGACGGCCTTCACGGTGTCGATCGAAGCCAGGGAAGGCGTGACAACCGGCATCTCGGCGCATGATCGTGCACGCACAGTCTCAGTTGCAATCGATCCTACGAAAGGGTCCAGCGATATTGTGACGCCGGGGCATGTGTTTCCTCTGGTGGCGCGGCGTGGCGGCGTCCTGGTGCGCGCAGGGCACACGGAAGCGGCCGTCGATATATCCAGATTGGCCGGGCTTTCTCCGTCCGGCGTCATTTGTGAAATCATGAATGACGACGGAACGATGGCGCGCTTGCCGGATCTGGTGAAATTCGCGCAACTGCACGGGCTGAAGGTCGGAACGATTGCCGATCTGATCGCCTATCGCAGGCGTCACGATCATTTCATCACCCGGTCAGTCGAGACCGAAATCGACAGCCATCATGGCGGCCGGTTCAAAATGATGCTCTATGTCAACACGGTCGAATATGCAGAGCACATCGCGCTGGTGACGGGTGACGTTTCAACGCCCGAGCCGGTGCTGGTGCGCATGCACGCGGTCAATCTGCTCGATGATTTGCTGGCTGTGCGCGGCGGACGGGACGACGTGCTTACGCGTTCGATGGAGTTGATCGCGAAGGAGGGGAGGGGCGTGGTGGTTCTGATCCGGGAAAGCCGGGCGACCTATATTTCCGACTTGCTGATCCGCACAGAAGCACGTCCTGAATCCGTCCCCCGGCGATTGAAAGAGTATGGCGTCGGGGCGCAGATTCTGTTGGACCTGGGGGTAAAGGACATGATCTTGCTGACCAATTCCGCCTCAAGGAAAATTGTGGGTCTTGAGGGGTATGGGTTGCGCGTGACAGGCACGCGCGTGGTGGGCTCCAGGTTTGGAACATAAGTCATGACAAAGGTGGCGCCCAAAATCCTCATCGTCGAAGCCCGGTATTACCCGGATATTTCCGACGCGTTGCTTGCAGGCGCGCTGTCGGTTTTGAAAGCGGCGGGCGCCGAGGCCCAAACGATTACCGTGCCGGGTGCGCTTGAAATTCCAGGTGCTATTGCGATGGCGAGCGCGCCGGGTCATTCTGCGGGTCGGGCCTATGACGGCTTTGTGGCCCTTGGATGTGTCATTCGTGGCGAAACAACGCATTATGAAATTGTCTCGAACGAATCCGCGCGCGGGTTGATGGAGTTGACCTTGACGCAACGCCTGGCGATCGGAAACGGCATCTTGACGGTTGAAAATGAAGAGCAGGCGTGGGCGCGCGTTCATTCAGGCAAGATCGAGCACAAGGGCGAGAATGCGGCCAAAGCCGCGCTGGCGATGATCGACGTGCGGCAGCAACTTGGTTTTGGTCACCGTTGACATGACAAGTCCGAAACCACCCCGGCCTCCCCGGCGCTCGGATGGGCGTTCACGAAGTGCTTCGCGCCTGGCGGTTGTGCAAGCGCTCTATCAAATGGAAATGTCGGGCCAGGATTCTGAATCGGCGCTGCGCGAGTTCATCGAGCATCGCATGGGACAAGAACTGGAAGGCGAGAAATACGCGGAGGCCGACCACAAATATTTCTCGGACATTTTGCGCGGTGTGGTGGCCCGGCAAGACGAGATTGACCGTGCGCTGGCGCGGGCAACCGGCAAGACATGGTCCTTCGACCGGATTGACACCACGATGCGCGCTATCTTGCGCGCCGGCTCTTACGAGTTGATTGCAAACCTCACGGTGCCCGTGCGTGTCATCGTTCACGAGTATCTGAGTGTTGCGAGCGCTTTCTATGCCGAGAAAAGCGATGATATCGTGTTCTTGAGCGGCATCTTGTTTCAGATTGCGCGCCAACAGCGTCCGGATGAACTTGGGACGCTTAGCCCTGCCGGGACATGAAGCGCAAGGCGCAAAGGCGGGGCGAATTCGATCTCATCGCCAAATATTTTGCGCCGTTGGCACGCGGCGAGGCAGGAGCCCTTGGCCTGACTGACGACGCCGCCTGGTTGGCGCCGGCGGCCGGTCACGATTTTGTCGTGACAACGGATGCGATCGTGGAAGGCGTGCACTTTCTGCCGGGCGACCCTCCAGCGTCAATTGCGCAGAAGGCGCTGCGCGTCAACATTTCGGACCTGGCCGCTAAAGGTGCAAAGCCGCGAGCGTATGTGCTGACGGCGATACTGCCATCGTTGACCGGCGACGACTGGCTGGCGGCGTTTGCCGGCGGACTGAAGCAGGACCAGAAGCGCTTTGGGCTGACCCTGATTGGCGGGGACACGGTGTCGACGCGCGGGCCTTTGACTTTGAGCATCACGGCGATTGGCGAAGTGCGGTGTGGCCGCATGGTGAAGCGCAGCGGCGCACAGGCTGGTGACGATGTTTGGGTGAGCGGCACCATCGGAGATGCAGGCCTTGGGTTGATCCAGTCCACACCGCAAAGGCTTTCGCTGACTGCGGCCCACAGCCGCTATTTGATCTCTCGCTATCAAGTACCGCAGCCGCGCCTGGGTTTGGGGATGGCGCTGGTGGGGCTTGCTCACGCCTGCATTGATGTGTCGGATGGCCTGGTGGCGGATATGGGACACATCTGCACGGCGTCTGGTGTGAGCATGCTCATCAACAGCGCAGACGTGCCGCTCTCACGTGCTGCTGCGGCGGCCGTCGCTGCGGGCAAAGTTTCAATTGAAACATTGTTAACATCAGGTGACGACTACGAGCTGGCTTTCACGGCCCCTCAATCAGCCAGGTCGCGGCTGGCCGGGATCGCCGCCAGGCTGAAGGTCAAAATCGCACGTATTGGGCGCGCCGGTGACGGTGAGGGGGTCTCGGTGCTGGATGGTGACGGCAAGCCGCACCATTTTGACCGCCAGGGTTTCACACATTTTTAAACTGCAGATGAATAGTGATTTCATGCGACGTTAAAACGGCTCGTGCACAATGGCCTCAAGGGGAATGGTGCAGGAGTGTCCGTTATGCGTTTTATTATGGCGTTGATTTTGCTTATGATCGTTTTTGGCGCGAGTTCCCAGACCGAGGCCCAAAAGGCCGAACAGCTTGCGAAGTAACCGCTTGGCTTCCATGCGATTTGTCGCCGGGCTGATCCTGGGCTTGTCCTTAACAGGTGTGGCGTTCGCCAGCAGTGCTCCGAAAAAAAAGAGCCCATCGACCGTTAGCACTCCGGCCATACCTTCCGTGCAAATGCCGATGCTTGTGGCACCGGTCATCATAGACGGCCAATTGGCGCACTATGCCTATTTGAGCGTGACACTGATTCTGCCTGACGATTCGAACAAGTTGATGCTGCTTGATAAAATTCCCTACATTCAGGACGCATTCTTGCGCGAAGTGCATGGCTTGCCGATCATACTCGGCAATGATCCCAATGTTCTGGACGACGAGGGGTTGGGTAGCAGATTGTTGAGCCTGTGCGAGGGGATTGTCGGCCCCGGCATCGTTAAGAAAGTGGCGTTTCGCGATAGCAGCAAAGACTTTCAGTAATGTAGCTTGACGCTGACGGGCGTATTTGCCGCATTTCGCCCCAGTTCAAGTATTGCAAGCCCTAAGCGTGTTTGGCATGTTCCGCCTTCTTTTTGGCTGGGGGACTGCCGAGTCGTTCATCGACCCGCGCACATGAAAATGTGCAGCCCACGGATCAAAGCCCGGAATTTGGACGTCACTGGATTCCGGCAAACGTCATATCAAGGTCTAAGGGCATATGGAAACCGGAACGGGACTTCTTATCACTTTGGTGTGCGCGCTAGCCGCGCTTGCGTATGGCGGTTGGGCGATCCAATCGGTGTTGAGTGCGCCAGCGGGCAATGCACGCATGCAGGAAATTGCGGCCGCCATTCAAGAGGGCGCGGACGCCTATCTCAAGCGCCAGTATATGACGATTGCGGCGGTCGCTGCGGTCGTCGCGGTCATTCTGGCCATCGCATTTGGCAATGTCATTGTTCCGCTTGGCTTTGTCATCGGTGCAACGCTGTCGGGGCTTGCAGGTTTCGTGGGCATGTATGTTTCGGTACGGGCCAATGTTCGCACGACCGAGGCGTCGCGCAAG
>Ga0163150_10003873_pt1 | contig 20510 bp, 11 predicted proteins | sample OliLakLV19P2IB_FD_148628 | JGI IMG/M metagenome (GOLD analysis project Ga0163150, IMG submission 148628) | Freshwater microbial mat bacterial communities from Lake Vanda, McMurdo Dry Valleys, Antarctica - Oligotrophic Lake LV.19.P2.IB | ecosystem: Environmental > Aquatic > Freshwater > Lake >...
GAACGACGCAAAGAACACCAACACCAATCCTGAAGGGATTGAAGCCAGTAGCCGGTGATTGAGCGCAGCGACATCACCGGAACGACGCAAAGAACACCAACACCAATCCTGAAGGGATTGAAGCATTCACGCGCTGTGATCCCTTCAGGATCAATATTGCGTTGTTACGGGAACCGGTGGTGGCGCTTCGCTTACCACCGGCCACTAGCTATTATCCCTCCGGGATATTTTGGAGCCAAAGCCGATTCAGACTTGTTTATACGACGGGCATCCGTTTCCGTCGAATCATATTTTCAACAAACAAGGTTGTCCGGTGTACGGGTGGATGTATTGAACACGGGACCGCAAACGCACATTTACTTCACCGGCATCACGTCGAGGATTCGTCCGCGTGGGATCAGCCCGGTCAGGTCGATCAGCTGGTCGGTCGCGCTGGTCGCAATATTGCCGGCCGCGTCGGTGACGTCCAGACGAATGTAAACGCGATCGGGAATCGTGCTGTCCGGTTTCCAGGCGAACTCGCCGGTGTTGTCCAGGCCGTCTTCGATCAGCGTCCACGGCCCTGACCTTTCGCGGGAATAGCTCAGTCGCACTGGGCGGTTTCGCAGCAGTGAATCACTGGCCTGCCAGAAAATCATCAACCGACCCGCGTTTTGTCCCTGACCATACGGTGCACCGGTCAGTCGCGCATCGGGACAATCGAGATCGATTGCGATCCAGACGTCGGCATCGTCCCCCCGTTGCGGAGCCCGGCCGGCCAACCCGTCCGTCGTATGAAACACGACGCGAAATCCAAACAGCCCCTGATCGGCGACTTCCACGGCAAACGGACTCTCGTTGTCGGTGTCTTCACCCCATGCGGTCCAGGTCTGGCCCTCGTCGGTCGTCATCCACAACACAACTTTGGCAATCGTCCCCGGAACGATCGCGTCCATGCTGTAATCCAGCCGGAACCGGCGAACGTTCAGATAGCGAATATCGTGTGGCCGGCCCAGCACGCTGTCGCCAGTAGACTGCGGAGTGCCGATCGGTGTCGGCAATGAAGCGTTTTGGAATGCGGTGGCCGGATCAGGCAATGGTGGGACCGGTTGCCGGGATGGCTGAATTGCATCCGGTAGCTGACTTTGCATTGGAGCAGAACCTTCGGATTGTTGGCTGGCCTGCATCGGCGAAGGAATTTCCTGGCTTGCAGCGGAAGCAGTTTTCTCGGGTGCGGTTGCCGCCTGCGAAGTTCCGTCATTGCCCGTCAGCAACGGGCGCTGGTCGGGGTAAATCGGCCGGTTATTGGCGACCGTTGGCAGCTGGCCGCTTCCGTTAAATGCCTGGCTGGACCAGGGGACGGACGCCGGCGCAGCGGCTATCGACTGCTCCGGATCGATCGTCATCACAGGAGGTTTTGCGACGCCGTACAGTTGTTCCTGTGGGGGATTGGGGTCGATCGGGGCAGATTCAAAGTCCGGGCGTGATGCGATTGTTTCGTTGGGTCCGGGGCTGCGTGTTGTCGATGAAACTTCGAACAGCCCGCTACCCGGTCCATCCGTTCCGCGGGTCGCCATTTGTTGTTGGCCAGCCGCAGGTCCGGTGTTGGGAAGTGCAATCTGCCGTTCTTCGATCGCCGTGTTTCCGGCGGTATCGCTGATCGCAAGCTGAACCAGCACTTCCAGGCTTCGCGGTTCCGGCCACCAGGCGTATTGGTCCGAAAACACACCGTCGATCACGCCGGCCACCGGTTTATACGGAACACTGTGCCAGTTGTTCGCACTGTCCTCCGGGGATACCAACGGCCGGAAAGCCAGGCGTGTTGTCGCCGGATCGATGTTGTCATCGTCGGCCCGCCATCGGCAAACGATTCTTCCTGCCGCGTCGGTCTGGATGCGAAAGTCCAGCTGCGGCTGGACAGTGTCCACCATCACTTTCAATTCGGGCAGGATTTTTCCGGTGGGATGTACCTGGCGGTCCCGGTCCAGAGTCCGGATGGCAAACCAGTACTCCCCTTCGCCGCTGGAGTCAAAGGGAAACTCGCGGGCCGTCGTCGGCTGGCGCGAATGAAAGTTCCAGCTCTGGCCCCGGTCGCGCGAAACGTACAGCTGAACTTCGATGTACCGGCTGTCCGGATCGGCCACCGAAAACGGGATGCCAAACGAACGGAGGTTGGTGCCAATCTCCTTCGCCGATTTGTTGTCACGCTGCTCGACTGTCTGCAGTCCGTCGTTGGAGGCGACACGCGGCGATTCGGGCGCAGCACGCCATCCACGCAGCCGCTGTTTGGCACTGACCGGGTTCGCCAGCCAGAGTGCACAGAAGACTGCCAACAGGCAACTGTTTCGGTAGGTTGTTGGACACATGGAACTGCCTTCGGAAAAACCGGACTGCCGGGCATGAGACGGCGGGAACCTGGGGATGGGCCGCTTGCGGAAAAAGCTGTCGCCGAGCGCAGCGCATCAGTGTCCTGATCGACTTGAATGCCCGCCCAAGTGGAATCTGCGCATGAATGTGCGGACAGGGACGGCTGGGGCGAAATGCCGGAAGTTCCGTTTCAGAACAGGTTTTCCCGGTTTTTTCGGCTTGGCGACCGAACCGGTGTGCCGAATCGTCCGTAGAGTGTGTCCCTGCTGGACGATCCGGCAGAATTCGCGAAAGCGTGGATTCTGGCGGTTGAATTCGGAAAATCGGCAGGGGCAGGACGAACCTGGAACTGCTGTAACCAGGCAATTTGCCCGGTTGATCTAATCGAATTCCGGGGTTTTGCCTATACTTTGGGAATCAGCAAGCCGCGCCCGCAAGCCGGTTTGGTACGAAACTCAATGTCGGGAACGCCTTGCCAGGGTCCATGATTCAGCTCGCACAAAAAGTGAAGCCTCCATCCGGACCTCCGATGTCGGCTGAGGGTTGGGTGATATGCATCACGGTGATCCTGGTCGCGCTGGTCGTTGCCTGGTATGTGATTACCAAACTGCGTAACATGTACTACGAAACGACGCCGGATACCGGAGCGTACCTGGGAACTTTTCAGGACCTTCGGGAAAAAGGTGTCCTGAGAGAATATGAATACAGAACCCTGAAACGAAAACTGACTGCCGCAGAGGAAGCGGCCAACGGGGCGGTGACGAAACCGGCGGTCAGGGAACAAAAGGTGAAGTTCGAACCGGCGGAGGAGCCGGAACCGGATCAACCGGACAGGGAAGAATGAACCATTTGGACCGGTTGTCGGGTAACCATCCTTTCGGGTGGGTTAAACCCTGCCAGCCAGTCCGGCTCCGGAACGGATAACGGGGAACTTGTTTAGGGATGATTCGCAATTGTTGGAAAATCACGACTGGACCGGATTTGAGTTTGCAGAAAAAGCGTACTCAGTTTTGGGGTCGTGATAGCAGATAACTACGTTTGCTCGAAGTGGCGGGCAGGGAAGCTTCGCCGGACGGTTCGCATTGCGCGACCACTGTCCGGTTTTTCGGGCCTCAACTGGGATGTTTACATCGGTTGGTCTTGAAACTTATGGAGCTGCAATGCCCGCAGGCAATGATTCAGGCGGCACACGCCGCACGGGTAGTTCTACCCGTAAAAACGCGCACTGTTCTTTTTGTCGCAAAAGCTATCGTGAGGTAGGCCCGCTGGTCGAAGGACCGGGGGACGTCTACATCTGTGGCGAGTGTATTGAGTTGTGCCAGTCCATCCTGGACCAGGAACAGCGCAGACGGGGACCCACGAAACAGCTCTTCTCCAAAATTCCGACACCGCGCGAACTCGTTGCCAAACTGGACGAGTACGTCATCGGACAGGGCGACGCCAAAAAAGTCCTGTCAGTCGCCGTTCATAACCATTACAAGCGTCTGACGCTGGGACATGAAGGCAGCGATGTCGAAGTGGACAAATCCAACATCATGCTGGTCGGACCGACTGGCAGCGGTAAAACGCTGCTGGCCCGAACACTGGCACGGGTCTTGAACGTTCCCTTCGCTATCGGTGATGCGACTACGCTGACCGAAGCAGGCTACGTTGGTGAAGACGTCGAGAACCTGCTGCTGAAACTCCTGCATGCTGCCGACTTCGACGTCGAAGTCGCACAACGGGGCGTCATCTACATCGACGAGATCGACAAGATCGGCAAGACGAGCAACAACGTGTCGATCACACGAGATGTGTCTGGCGAAGGAGTCCAGCAGGCAATGCTCAAGATGCTAGAAGGGACGATTGCGAACGTACCTCCCCAGGGCGGACGCAAACATCCTGAACAGCAGTACATCCAGATTGACACGACCAACATCCTGTTTATCTGCGGTGGAACGTTCGTCGGTATCGAAGATATCGTCCGGCGACGATTGGGCAGCCGCACCATTGGTTTCGGGCAAAAACCCGGTATCAAGGCGGTGGGGGATACGGCTTCCATTCTTTCCCAGGTCACCAGCGACGACATTCTGGAATTTGGACTGATCCCCGAACTGATCGGGCGTTTGCCAGTCATCAGCAGCCTCGCCCCTCTGGACGAAGCCGGTTTGATGCAGGTTCTGACCGAACCGAAAAACGCCCTGATTCGGCAGTTTCAGAGTTTGTTCCAGATGGAAAACTGCGAACTTTCCTTCACTGACGGCGCGCTAAAGATGCTGGCCCAGCAGGCTTTGGCAAAAGGAACGGGAGCCCGCGGGCTCCGGTCGATCATCGAAAGAGTCATGCTGGACATGATGTATGATCTGCCGGACCAGCCCAAGGGTACCAGGTATGTTGTGGACGAAGCGGTCATCAACGGCCAACCGTCCCGCTTCATACTTCCCGAATCCAAAAGTGCCTGACCAGATCTGCACCTGAGTCTTGCCCCTCCGACATCGGGCACTGGCTGAACAAGCCACCAACAGCGAGCCGCCGGGATTTTCGTAATCCCGGCGGTTCTTTTTTTATGGGGACCACCTAATTTCGAATCGCGTCAATAAAATCCTGAACTGTGCGGAGTGTTGGCACAGCAAGCAAGTCGGAATCCCAGGGGATATCGTGCAGATCATGAACTCCATTGTCATCCTTTCGGTTGGGACCGATGCTGTAGAGAAGGAATGGATCGCCTGCCAAACCGTCGTAAACGAGTGAGTTACCACTGAACAGATCCGTCGGAACCGTATCCAAAAACTCCGGCTCAAGCTGCTCCAACCGTTCCGGGTATTCGCCATTTTGCAACTTGTATCGTTGCAGCGCAATCGAAGTAATCAATAACAACTCTTCGGTAGCCCCACGAACGGAGGCTTCATGCACCGATGAATTTGGGGAAACAACCACATTGCTCACCCATTCACCAATATCCCGGCCGCGACCTGAACGCCCTGCCAACCAGTTTTTTCCGACGCTTCCAGTTTCGCGGAGGTTTGAGTTCACTTGCCTTGCCTGGGAATTGACTTTTTTCCAGGCATCCATTCGAGCACCAATGTCGTCCGTATTGGTGGCATCGATCACTCCATCAAAAGCAGAATTCACTCCTCTCAATGCCGCTTCCCAATCGACTGGCGAGCGGACGATTTTGTCGGACAAGGAAGTTTGGCCCAGCTCATCTCCGAACGGGTCCGCAGAAAAATCAGTTTTCGCTGGATGCGGCATTGGCCCCATGCGCCCCCGCATTGTTACAACATCAAGTACCCGCAATCGATCAAAATTCAGTTGTCGAGCGGCGAACATCGGAAACTCTGGCAATGAACTCATAATTGTCGCCAATCGTTCCAGGTCATCGGCACCACAGTCCCCGCCAAAAACAGTTTGGGCGATAGCGTTCCGGGCAATTCCGGAAATCTGCAAACTGAGCAGAAGTTCCAGCGGCGAGCCCTGACTTCCGACGACCCGTCCAAGCCGCAAGATCGCCAATTGATCGTCGATCGCGCCAGATACATCGCCCTGCCCCATTCGAATCATGGACGACCGGTGCAAACCTCTTGCAAGATTTCGCGTCGCATGAAGAACCGGAAACTTGGATTCTGAGAGCGTTTCTCCGACGTAAGGCATGTAGTACGACGGTTTTGCGACGGCAACCCGCATTGCATCGAGGTGATTCCGACTGGTTTCGTACCAATGGCCCAATTCAGGAAAGTCTTTGATGTCGAAAGGAACCGACGACGTCAAACCCAGGGCACCTTCCCAGTTCAATTCCACTCCGCCCACAGTCGCCCACACCGATTCATCATCGTATTTTTGTCCCTGAAAAGGTTCACGGAAATAGTCTGCTCTTTCACTTGGCGTTTTAATTCCGAGCAGGTCAAAAAATTGCTTCGGCACCAGTTTTCCATCAGGTATCGGACCGACGATTCGAACCAGATCAACGAATGCATTCTCTTCGGGTTTGACACCCGCCGAATTCTGCTGGTTCAAATAGGCCATGTAATCCACATCGCCATTCGGTTTCAACGGCTCCGTGATCCAGGTGGTTTCCGGACTGACCCGTACCAGCGGCGAGTCCGGCCCGGGCAGCAAACGAAAATTCAATGCGACCAGGGCAAACACCAGCAACAGAAACAGCACCAGGCTCCACTTCACCACCCACCAAATCCCCCGCTTCTGTTTGGGCGGGACCGGCGGAACCGCAGTTTCAAGTTCGTCGTGTTTCATTCTTCCCCCTTCAAACCGCCGCTCTTCCCCCTCTGCGTCTATGCGAACTCTGCGTTAAAGTCGTGATCCTGGTTCCCTGTTTTCAACGCAGTGCCCGCGGAGGTGCAGAGAAACGCAGAGGATTATCAGTCGTTTCCAGAAAAGTCATCGGAGTTGGACAAAGCACTATTTCTCTTTCAATGTTTCCCCGATCCACTCCTGAACGGTGCGGATTTCCGGCGCGGCTGGCAAATCGACGTTTCGGATCTCTGATTTCCCCATGGGCACCGGGGTCGCCGTTTTGGTACCAAACTCCGCTCCGTTATCGTCGAACCCGTTTCGACCGATACTGTAGAGCAGAAACGGATCGCCTTCGTCCGGGCGATAGATGAGTTGTTTTTCGGTAAATGGATCCAGTGGCATCGTCTCCAAAAACTCCGGCACCAACTCGTCGAGGCCCCTGGGATACTCGCCGTGCTCCAGCCGGAACAGCTCCAACGCGATCGCGACTCGGGAAACCATGAACCGGGCCAGAGCCTGTCGCCAATAATCGAATTGATAACTTCGCGAAAAACCGGAATATACCGGCAACATGTCGCTGATCAGTTTTCCGCGTTGACGGCGTCCATCGGATGTCCAGCCAAAAAACTGGCTGAACAGCCGGGTCTTCTCCCCCTGTGCATCCAACTCCTGATCAGCCGCACGGTACATTCCCGCCTGGGCAAGAACGCTGCTTTGTTCCGGAATCCTGTCCAGCTGATCAAATCGGGCATTCAGTTCCAAACAGACAGACTCCCAATCGATCGCCGCCCGAATCAGGGCATCGTCGAATCCGGGTTTCGAGTCGATCCACATCGCTCCAGGTGATGCGGGTCCCAAAAACCGGTCATCCCATGGAATCGGGCCGTATCGCCCAATTCCAATGGCCAGATCCAGCATCATGACGCGTTCCGCCTCCAGATATCGTTTGTCAATTGATCGCAGCGGGGGTAACGAGTCCAATTCTGCCGCCAGCCGTTTCAAATCGACTGCCGTGCATTTGCCTGAAAAAACTGTTTGAGCAATCGAATCGTGCCCCATGTTCTCAAAGATCATGCCGAACAGGAATTCCAAAGGAGTTCCCAATCGGCTGATATGCCGGCCAAATCGCAGGATCGCAATCTGGTCGTCAATCGCACCAGTAACATCGCCTCGTCCAAGCCTCAACATCGACGACCGCTGCATCGACCAAACCACCGCCCGCATCTGTTGTACGTGACCCATCAGCGCCGTGTACGAATTGTCAGAACCCCCGATAGGTGTGTAATAGCCCGGCTTGCGAACTGCTGACTGAATCGCGAGCAAATGATGTTCGTTCTTTTGGAACCATTTGTCGACGGCCGGGAATTCACCGGGAGCGAACGGAACTGACTTGGTCAATTCATGGACCCGCAGGCTCTCAATCCGGACTCCGTTCAATGTGACCGAAATGGGAGTATCAACTCCCATTCTCCTCCATATCAGATTCTCGAGGTAGTCGCCGTGTTCCGGTACCGAAGGGATCCCCAACTGCTCAAAGAACCCTGGTGGGAACACAACTCCTTCGAATTTCGGCCCCAGAATCCGAACCAGATCGACAAACGCATTCTGGTCCGGCGGTATTGCATACTGCTGGTTCAGAAACGCGATGTAATCGATATCGCCATTCGGTTTCAAAGGGCTGGTCGCCCAAGTTGTTTGCGGACTGACGCGGACAAACGGCCTTCCCTTGCCTGGCGGGAAACGGAAATTGATCAATATCAGGATGACAACCAGCAGCAAAGTGAAAATCGCCCCCCATTTGATAACCCACCAAACACCCCGTTTCTTTTTTGGCGGAACCGGCGGAACTGCAGTTTCATGTTCGTCGTATTTCATTTTTCACTCTGCTAACCGCCATCTCTTTCGCCTCTGCGTCTCTGCGAACTCTGCGTTTAAGACTTGAGCTGGGGCTTTTTTTCAACGCAGAGCCCGCGGAGGCGCAGAGGAACGCAGAGGGGTTTCCGTCGTTCCCAGACAATGCACTATTCCTTCTTCATTTCTTCCGCAATCCACTCCTGAACAGTGCGGATTTTCGGTGCGGCCGTCAGGTCGATTTTGGGATACTGGCCTTCGTCCATTCCGATTCCACCATCATCCACTTTGTTTGGACCGAGGCTATACAGCAAATACGGATCGCCCTGAACGGGATTGTAAACCAGCGATTTTCCTGTGAACGGATCCATAGGAACCGCTTCGAGAAACTCCGGAACGAGCTGATCCAGTGATTTTGGAAGCTTACCGTGGGCCAATCGGAATCGTTCGACGGCAATTGCGGCCAGGGTCACCGCTTCGTGGGCCGTAACCCGGCGGCTGGCGTCGAAAATGGAATGGACTGCTGGCAGGATCAATTCAGCCAGAATGTTTCCAGCCGTCTCCCCCCGCCTCGTCCGGCCACCGACGATCGAACCCAACATGGCTGCGGGAGTCCAAGTCTTCGTTTCCAACGCTTTCATCTCCCCTTCGAAATTTCTCATTGCGTCAGCCCGCTCCATCATCCCTTCCGGTATCACCGTTTGCTCAAGATCGTCGTAGAATTCATTCAGTTTGATGCAGACCACTTCCCAATCGATTGATGCCCTGCCAAGTTTGTCGCCAAGACCCGGTTTCGGGTGAGACGACTCCACTTCGAGCAAATCGGGCACGCCATTCCAGGGAATCGGCCCATACCGGCCAATCTGGATTGCCAGATCCAGTCCCATCGCACGCTCGGCCTGCAGGTGCCTTGCGTTCAGCGTCGGTAACGCAGGGAGTGATTTCAGCTCGTCCGCCAACCTTTCCAAATCCGCCGCCGTACACTTGCCGGAAAAAATCGTCTGGGCAAGCGATCCGTGCCCCATCCCTTCGATCGCATGGCCAAGCAGTAATTCCACCAGCACCCCCTGGTGGCCGACATGCCGCGCCAATCGCAACATCGCGATCTGGTCATCGATCGCTTCCGCAACATCGCCCCGCCCCAAATGCGCCATCGACGATCGCAACAACCCGCGGGCAATATTCCGCATTTCCTCCATATACGACTGCACGACACCGACGACCGATTCCCCGACGTAGGGAACATAGAAGCCTGGCTTTCGCACAGCGACATGAAACGCCTGGAAATGGTGCCGGTTCTGTTCCACCCACGCATCGACCACCGGAAAATCACCTTTGGCAAACGGCACACTCGAAGTCAGAAAGTTGACTTGCTTACTGTCCAGTTCTGTTCCATCTGCCAGAACCGTGGAAGTTCCTGTCGATTTCTTGATCCATGGGAAATCCCGGAAATAATCGCCCGCCTCCGGAGGGGGCTGGATCCCCAGCAGTTCAAAGAACCGGGGCGGTGGCATTTGCCGTAACGCCATCGGACCCTTGATCTTCAGTATTTCCACGTACGCATTGTTTTCCGGCGGCACCGCGTGCTGCTGGTTCAGGAACGCCACATAATCAACGTCACCATTCGGCTTGAGCGGGCTGGTGGCCCAAGTCGTTTGCGGACTGATTCGCACAAACGGCCGCCCCTGGCCTGGCGGAATCCGGAAGCTGACCAGCACGAGGACAATCACCAACAGCGACACCCAAATCATGCCCCATTTCACCACCCACCAAACGCCCCGTTTCTTTGGTGCCTTGGGCGCTGGGCTACCAGCGATATCGACTGTTCTGATTTCGACGTGGTCCATGTTTTCCCTGCAAACCGCCTTCTCTTTCCCCTCTGCGTCTCTGCGAACTCTGCGTTTAAGTCTTGAGCCTGGTTCCGTTTTTCAACGCAGAGCCCCCGGAGGCGCAGAGGAACGCAGAGGATTGTCAGTCGTTTCCAGACAATGCACTATTCCTTCTTCAATTCGTTTGCGATCCACTGCTGAACCGTGCGGATCCTGGGTACTGCCGGAAAATCGACATTGGGATACTGCCCTTCTTCCATCGAGATTCCGCCATCGTCCGTTTCATTCGGGCCAAGGCTGTACAACTGGTACGGGGCTCCCTGGTCACGGAAGTAGACCGGAAGTTCGCCGGTGAACGGATCCAGCGGCAGAGTTTCCAAAAATTCCGGGACCAACGCTGTTAATTCTCCCGGGTATTCCCCCCGCTCCAGCCGGTACAGTTCCAGGGCAATCGCGATTCGCGTGATTCCGTTTTGGGCTGCTATTCTCCTCCCCGCATCAAACACCTGCTGGATCGCCGGCATCAGCAACCCCGCCATTCGATTGGCGATCATCCGCCCACGACTGGCCCGGCCGGCCAGCACGGAACCCACTATTTTGGACGGCGAATCGACTTCAGCCTGAAGAGCTTTTAACCACGGCTCAATCGTGCGAATCTGTGCCGCTTTTCGAAACAGGTCGTCCGGTTCCAGCTGCGCTTCCAGCCGGTCGTAAAACCCGTTTGTCTCGATGCAAACCACTTCCCAATTGACCGTCGAGCGAAACAGCCGGTCGGCGAGGCCCGATTTGCTACCCGGTTCACCGTAGATGGACGAGAAATCTCCGGTCCAGGGCATCGGCCCGTATCGTCCGATGTTGATTATGAAATCCAGACCCATCGCACGCTCGGAATTCAGGTGCTGTTTTCCCATCATCGGAATGGCAGGAAGTGAATCCAGTTCCCGCGCCAGTCTTTGCAGGTCCGCCGCGCTGCATTTGCCGGAATAAATCGTTTGAGCAATCGACCCCTGCCCGATCCCTTCGATGGCCGTTCCGACCAGCAGTTCGAGTACTCCCCGGCTCCCAACATGCCGTCCCAGACGCAGGATCGCGATCTGGTCGTCGATGGCACCCGCAACGTCCCCGTCTCCCAGGCGGCTCATCGCCGAAGCCTGAAGCGAACGGGCCAGGCTGCGCATTCGCTGAACGTGCGGCAACAGCACACCGATCATGGTGTCCCCGATATAAGGAGCGTAATAACCTGGTTTCCGGACCGCTTCCCGCAACGCCTCGAGGTGCCGTTCGTTCGACTCAAGCCAGTCATCGACGATCGGAAGCTGCCCCTTGCTGAACGGCACTTCCGAGGCGATGCCGTAAATCATTTCGTTGTCCAGCTCAACACCGTCGAGCGTCGTCCGGATATTCTCCTTGCCGGTTCGTGGAAACAGCCGGCTGTCAAAGTATTCGATGTAGTCTCCGTTTTCCGGCAGTGGCGGGATCCCCAAAAGCTGGAAAAATTCCGGCGACAACATCACCCCTTCGGGCTTTGGGCCCATGACCCGGATCAGCCCAACCATGGCGTTTTGATCTGCGGGGACAGCGTATTGCTGGTTGACAAATGCGATGTAATCGACATCGCCGTTCGGTTTGAGCGGGCTGGTTGCATAGGTCGTCTGCCGGCTGACCCGTACCAGCGGCGAACCGGTTCCCGGTCCCATCCGGAAATTCAGCAGCACAGTAGCGATCACCAGGACCAGGAAAACCAGAAAGCTCCATTTCATCACCCACCAGATCCCCCGCTGCCGTTTGGGTTTGGCAGTACCGGCAGAATCACCGGCCGGCGACTGTACTTTGCTTCGATTCATTTGCTTTGTATTCCGTTGGTAGTCGTCTCTTTTTCCACGTTCGCTTCGATCCACTGCCCGACCGTGCGGATCTTTGGTGCGGCCAGCAGATCACCCTGCCAATAGTTCCCATCGTTTTCTAGCCCGCCGTCATCAATCCGGTTGTTGCCAAGACTGTACAGCAAGAACGGATCGCCCGTATTTGGTTTGTAAATGAGCGGATTTCCCGTGAATGGATCGAGGGGAATTGCAGACAGGTAATCCGGCACCAGTTGATCGAGGTCTTCGGGATAGTTTCCGTGATCCAAATGATACCGCTGAAGGGCGATTGCAACGTGAGTGATGGCGTCGTGGGCGGAAAGCAACAGTTCAAGTCGAATCGCGGGGGTGACCAATGCAGAAATGATCGTGCCGATCATTTTGCTTCGACTGCCGCGACCCGCTGCAGCGGCCCTGAACATTGTTGACGATGTGCCGACACTGCGTTCCAGATTCCGCATTTCCGCTTCAAACTGCTGAATGATTGCGGCTCGTCCAACGCCCTCGGTCGCAAGGGTCGCTTCCATCCGGTCAAACTCTTCATTCAGTGTTACGCAGACTGTTTCCCAGTCGATGGAGGATCGCATCAGTTTGTCGATGATGGTGGGATCGACTTGAGGAGGCCCTAAAACTGGATTAGTTGGATCGCCATTCCATGGAATGGGCCCATCGCGTCCGATCTGGATGACTGCATCCAGCGCCAACACACGCTCGGTCTGAAGCAGGGATGCACCAGCCTTCGGAATGGCAGGAAGTGCCTTCAATTCGTTTGCCAACCGGGCAAGATCGGCCGCCGAACACTTGCCTGAAAAAATTGTCTGGGCCAGCGACAGATAACCAATTCGCTCCAGTACAAACCCAACTGCCTGTTCCTTTACGGAACCGCTGTGGGAAACATGTCGGGCCAGCCGCAAGATCGCAACCTGTGCGTCGATCGCACCCGCGATGTCTCCCCGACCCAATCGGGCCATCGACGAACGTTCCAGGCTGCGAGCAATACTTCTCATATCCTCCGCATGGGAAAGGTCGACCCGGTACATCGAGTTGCCGACATAGGGCATGTAATAACCGGGTTTTCGAACTGCCATTTGAATCGCGTGGATATGGCGTTCATTTTCCTCAAACCAGGCATCGGCCTCCGGAAATTGACCGGGCGGAAATGGAATGGTTTGTGTGATCGTATAAGCCTGTTCCGAATCCAATGCAGTCCCGTCGTCCAATAAAACGGAAGTGCCCGAAGATTTCCTGGTCCATGGAAACTCGACCAGGTAATCGCCGACTGCCGGCAACGGATTGATCCCCAGCAGCTGAAAGAATTCCGCAGGTGGGATACGGCCTGTGGCCACCGGCCCTTTGACCTTCAGCAGTTCGACAAAAGCATTGTTCCCGGGCGTTACCGCGTGCTGCTGGTTCAGATATGCCACATAATCAACATCGCCATTCGGTTTCAGCGGGCTGGTTGCATACGTCGTCTGCGGGCTGACCCGGACAAACGGATTGCCTTTTCCAGGCGGAACCCGAAAATTGATTAGTACCAGGGTGATCACCAACAGCAAAGTGAAAATCGCCCCCCATTTGATAACCCACCAAACACCCCGTTTCTTTTTGGGTTTTGATACCGGTTGCCCGTTTTCGTCGCTGGATTTGCATTGATTCATTCTTCCTCACTTGTCCTGGCGGGTATGGATCGTCTGGAGCGGGTGCAAGTCCCCCATCGGCCCCGTGCAGAAAAAGACCGGGTTTGGCAAACGGAATCGGACGGAATTACCCCGTGTTTGTTGTCGCGATTCTTCCGGGCGATAGCAATTGGATGGATGGGTGCAAACGTCCTTCCTGGTTTTCAAACATGACCCCACCGGCATAAAGCCGGATGGTGGTCACGGATTGGTATGTGCATGGCGTTCTGGTTTTCAAACATGGCCCCACCGGCGTGAAGCCGGGTGGTGGCCCAGGTTTGATTGGGTGAGTTGCATTGGTATTTAACAAATGGTTGCGCCGGCAGGAAGCTGGATGGTGGTCCTGGGGCCTATGGAAGGAGTGACGTCAGGAATTCGTCTGAATGCCGTTTTTATTGTTTTAATGTTTTGATCCAGTCCTGAACCGTCCGGAATTTGGGAACTGCTGAAAGATCGTCGCCGGATCCGCCTTCGTCGGTTCCGTTGGGACCAATGCTGTACAGCAGAAAGGGATCGCCTGCGTCGGGACTGTAGACCAACGCTTGACCGGAACAGGGATCGATAGGGATAGAACCAGTGTATTTTGGAACCAGCGCAGCCAGGCTGTCCGGGTATTTGCCCTGTTCGATCCGGAATCGCTGGATCGAAATCGCGGCTTTGGTAATCCGGTTTTGTGCAGTGAGAGCCAGCCCCGCTTCAAGCGTTTTTGACCGGGAGAGGACCAATGAACCGGCGAGTACATCGCCAAACAGTTTGCCGCGTGCACTTCTTCCCTGAACTGCCGCGCGAACCAGTTCCACCGGATGGCTGATATCCCGTTCCATTTCCTTCTCTTCGGCATCCAAAATTCGCATTTCGATCACCTGCTGCGCCAGTTCACCCTGTTGCAGCAACGTCCCGATCCGGTCGTACAAATCGTTCTGTTCCCTGCAAACGACTTCCCAGTCGATCGATGATCGCATCAGGAGATCGCCAATTCCGGGGACATCAATTCCGGATCCCGGTGTAGCGGGTGAAGGAGATCCCTCCCACGGAATTGGTCCAAAACGCCCCAAACTGATCACCATGTCGAGAGCCATCACCCGTTCCATATCGACGTGACGCTGGTTCATAACAGGAAATTCGGGCAACAATTCAAGCTCGTTGGCCAATCGGGCCAGATCTTCCGCCGAACATTTTCCGGAAAAAACCGTCTGCCGAATCGCTTCGTGCCCCATCGCAGCGATGTGTGTTCCCAAAACCAGATCGACCAGAAGTCCCTGATTTCCCAGCAGTCGACCCAGTCGCAGTATGGCCAACTGGTCGTCGATCGCGCCGCCAATATCGTCCTTTCCTAACCGGTTCATCGATGAACGCCGGAGGGTTCGCGCGACATCCTGCATATCCTGTTCGTAAGGTATTGCGGTCGTCGAGATCACGTCTCCGGCGATTGGAGAGTAATAACCGGGTTTTCGGGTAGCGTCGCGGACCGCAAGGATGTGATGTTGATTCTCTTCGATCCATTTGTCGATCGCCGGAAATTGGCCGTCGGCAAACGGAACAGCGAGTGTCAGGTCGTGAACCTGTTGGCTGTCGAGTTCACGTCCATTGACTGTTGCACGCAGATCAACGACGACTCCCCGTTTCTCCCAGGCTAGATTCTCCAGATAGTCCCCGGACGCTGGCGGCACCGCCACCCCAAGCAGATCAAAAAACCTCTTGCTTATTGTCGCTCCCTGCGGCCTGGGGCCGATGATCCAGACCAGATCGGCCATCGCATTCTGGTCTGGCGGCAAAGAGTGTCGCTGGTTCAGGAAGGCGACATAGTCGACTTCGCCGTTCGGTTTCAGGGGACTGGTGATCCAGGTAGTTGGCGGACTGGCCGTTACCAGCGGTGAGCCTTTGCCTGGTGCCAGTCGAAAATTGGCAAGGACTATCAGGATGCCCAGCAGCAGGAACAAACCCGTGATCCATTTGACAACGAACCAGGTCCCTCGCGATTTTTTGGGAGGATGTACCGCTGATTCGCTGGTCGGTCCGGTTGGATTCTGTTCCATGGCGGGCTTTCAATCCGTTTCCGTGTGTAACTCCGCTGCGGTTGTTGTCTGGAACAACTTGGGAACGGGATACCGGAAACGTGACAATCGAGCAGACAGGAACATGATAACCAAAAAAAAGCGGCGTCCGATCTGGACGCCGCTGATACATTCAATTTGTTGCGGGTCGAACGGACCCGGGCTGGTTACGATTGTGAAGCGGGAGACTAGAATCCTCCGCCACCGCCCATCATCATGGCGCGGGTAGCCGCTTCTGGCAATTCAACGGCTTCGCCTTTCAGCTCTTCGAGGGCTTTCTTCTGGCCGTCGGTCAGAACTTCCATCATGGCTTCGTTCAGTTCCTTGTTGATATCGGCCATTGCTTCCTGCATTGCTGCACGGTCTGGCTGTCCGCCGTCGGCCATCAGGTCCTGCATGGTTGACCGCATGTCGGCAGAGCTCTTTTCAATCACCTTGGCGATTTCGGCAGTTTGCTCTTCGGTGATTTCCAGCTTCTCGGCGATAATCTTGTCGGTTACAGCGCGACCTTGCATTGCCTGGGCAACGATACCGGTCAACCGGGCATGTTGGTCTTCGCTGAGAGTCTTGTTGATCGTTTCAATCGCAGCAGCGCGCTTGGCTTGAGCTTCGCTGTTGTCTCCGGTTTCGGTCCGGCCACCACCAGTACCACCAGTACCACCTGCACCACCGGCTCCGCCACCCTGACCAGGTCGTCCACCGGCCCCACCGGCTCCACCACGTCCACCGCGGGCTGGCATTGCGTCCTGCAAGGCTGCATTCAAAGTTTCAACGGCTTCGTCTTCCAGACCCAAAGCGGCCTGAACTTCTTCGATTCGCAACAAGGTAAAGCGAATCATCTGGGCCTGGGCGGCGGGATCCTGTTGGGCGCCACGACCCTGTTGGCCCTGTCCGCGTCCACCCCGAGCTGGGGCAGCTTCATCCTGGGCCTGAACCACACTGCACATCATCAGTGCAATCATTGCCACAACGGCGAACGGTCGACAGTAATTCATCTCTCACTCCAATACCAATATTTGGGGAAACACAGCCTGCATTTTTGACTTGCGGGGGCACTGGGAAGGCACGGGAACCAGCTATAGTCCCTGCGCACCGGCAGACAGGTGTGATTACAACCATCCCGGCCCGTTCCTGGTAGCGGGCAGACTGAAAAGATTTTGAGGATTGTGGGAAATTTTTTGGCCGCAAATCACCTGAATGGCGGTTTTCGATGCTCCGGGAGACCGACGGCCTGTCCGGCCGTCCCGGCTTGCCCCATTTGTCATTGCAAAACTGTCCGGTTGCGGTACACTTTGGCCAGAGAAAAACGGATCAAAGACGCTGAATTCTGGTGGCAACCACCATCTTTTTTGTGCGATTTGACGTTGGAGACCGGCCTGGGCCCGGTCCCGGATTTGTCGTTTGCAAAAAGTAACGCAAAAGTAACATCGAGTAAAAGTAATACCGGGTAACCATGACACTGACGAAAGAAGACAAGACGAAACTCATTCGCGAGTTTGCCAGGGATAAAGAGGACTCCGGTTCTCCGGAAGTACAGATCGCCATTCTGACCAAGCGTGTCAACGCTTTGACCGGTCATCTGTCCAATAACAAGAAGGACCATTCGACCCGTCGTGGTCTGTTGGCCATGGTTGCCCGTCGGCGGCGGCTGCTGGATTTTCTTCGCAAGGTCAATCCGGACAAGTATTTGGAGATGTTGTCACGTTTGGGAATCCGCAAATAACGCTGGGCTCATGCCGGATCGTGGCCGGCTGCAGACAATCGTTTGCCAGAGCGAAGTGAAAGGTATGCGGAGTGAAATGTACATTGTGGCGGCGTTTGGCCGTGCAATTGGAATGTTGGAAATGTCGTATGATGTCGTGGAGTAACAGACCTGCTGCAGGCTTGGCCTTCTGTCAGTAGCGCCGTTAAAATGTCAGGAGTTTTGTTGTTTTGGGCCCGGTCGAATTGCAGCAGGCAGCGGTCAGGAAGTGACCGGCTGTCATGGTTGTTGCAGACAGGAAAAGTACGCATCAGGGAAGATCTCTTGTCAGGTTTCTGGACGGAAGTTGATTCAGCCAGTTGATGGCGATTGTTCTTTTTTGATCACCGGATTGTAGCCAGGCCAGTTGAGGCCCCCGCAGTTAAATGGGAAATGGGGAAACGGGATTTGGGATACGCCGGTGCGGCTTCGTTCTTTTGCCTGTCCGGATCAGCATTCCTGCTGTCGGCTGAATCGCAAACAGGAGCCTGTACCCATCGGAGTCTGGCTCTCCTGGATTTTCCAGGGCCTGCCTGCTTTTGGGACAGGCAATCAGTTTAATTGATTGTGTGTTGAAATTTTTTTTGGAAATATTTATGAAAAAAATCAGGGTAGAAAAACAGATCGGCAATTGCCTTTTGTCATTTGAAACAGGCGTGTTGGCCAAACAGGCTGCGGCAGCCGTGCTTTGCCAGTACGGAGAGACGGTCGTTATGAACGCCGTCGTCACCGGGTCACCGCGCCCGGGCATCGATTTCTTTCCGCTGACCTGCGATTACCGCGAGCGGACGGCGGCAGCCGGCAAGTTCCCCGGCGGCTTTATCAAACGTGAAGGCCGTCCGACCACCAAGGAAACGCTGACCAGTCGCATGATCGACCGGCCGATTCGGCCGATGTTCGCGGACGGATTCAAGGACGAAGTCCAGTGCCAGGCGATGGTTTTGTCCAGTGATCGCCAGAACGACGCCGATATCTTGGCCATGAACGGTGTCGCAGCGGCCCTGTTCATATCGCCGATGCCATTCGAAGAAGCTGTTGCATCGTGCCGGATTGGCCGGGTCGATGGTGAATTTGTTGCCTTCCCGACTTTCAACCAGCTGGAAGAAAGCGACCTCGACCTGATCGTTTCCGGAACCGGGGCTTCGGTCACGATGATCGAAGGTTTTGCCCGCGAAATGCCGGAAGACGAGATGTTTTCCGCGATCGAGTTTGCCCACGGCGTGATCCGCGACATCGTCGGGATGATGAAGGATCTGGCCAGCAAAACCAATCTGCCGAAGAATGAATTCACCCCTCCTGGCAAGAATGAATTGCTGGACACGCTCGCAGGCAAATACTCGGCCGGGTTGAAGAAGGCCAAGGCGATTGCCGGCAAACAGGAGCGGGCCGAAGCCTGTAGCGGGCTGAAAGATCGAGCCAAATCGGAAATGATTCCCGATCCGGCAGCCGAAGGGGCAATTTGCCCGGAACATTTCCGTTCAACCTGGCACGACCTGGAATATCGTGTCATCCGCGACCTGATCCTGGACGGCACTCGTGCCGATGGACGGGACACAAAAACCGTGCGGCCTTTGGAGTGCATGGTCGGTGTGTTGCCCCGCGTTCACGGCTCGGCCGTTTTCCAGCGAGGTGAGACCCAGGCCCTGATTACCATTACGCTCGGCACTTCACGGGACGAACAACGGGTCGACGGGTTGCAGGACGAATACTCAAAGAAATTCATGCTGGACTACAACTTCCCATCGTTCAGCGTGGGCGAGTGCCGTCCCAACCGCGGACCGGGCCGCCGCGAAATCGGTCACGGAATGCTGGCCGAACGGAGCGTCAAGCCGATTCTGCCAGACCCGGAAGATTTCCCGTACACCATCCGGGTAATCTCCGACATTCTGGAATCCAACGGCAGCAGTTCGATGGCTACTGTTTGCGGAACCACTCTGGGACTGATGGATGCCGGGGTCAAGATCCTGAATCCCGTTGCGGGAATCTCGATCGGAATGGTCAAGGAATCCAGCCGCTGGATTCTGCTGACCGATATCCTCGGGGACGAAGACCATTTCGGCGACATGGATTTCAAAATTGCCGGAACCCAAAACGGCATTACCGGGATCCAGCTGGACCTGAAAATCCGCGGTATCGAATCCGATATCATCCGGGCTTCACTGGACCAGGCAAAAGATGCGAGGATCGACATCCTCAAGAAAATGCTGCAGGCGATTGGTGCACCACGGGAAGACATCTCGGCGACTGCACCACGATTGCTGGTTACCAACATCGATCCGCAGAAAATTGGCATGCTGATTGGTCCGGGCGGAAAGAACATCCGCCAGATCCAGGAAGATACCAAGGCGACCATCGATATTGAAGATACAGGCCGCGTCACGATCGCCTCGGCAGACGCCGAGTCTGCCCAGAAGGCGCTGAAACGGGTCGAAGCCTGCACGGCAACGGTCCAAATGGGCAAGATCTACAACGGCGTGGTCAGCAGTATCAAGGACTTCGGCGCGTTCGTCGAAATCCTGCCAGGCCGCGACGGTTTGTGCCATATCAGCGAGATGTCCAGCGGCTACGTTGGAAATGTCTATGACGTTTGCCAGGTCGGTGACGAGATGCAGGTCATGGTGATCGACATCGATGGTAACGACCGGGTGAAATTGAGTCGCCGTCGGGCCCTGGAAGAGCTGGGCCTGGAAGACGAATTTGCCGCTCCTGCAGAACAGGAACAGGAACCGGAAATGGAAGATGAGTTCTTTGACGACGAAGGCGAGGGTGGTGGTGAAGAATTCTTTGACGACAACGATGAAGATGTTGTCGAAGAAGACCGCCAGCCCCGTGGCGATTGGGATTCCGATCGCCCAGCCCCGGAACGCTCAAGTCCAGGGGCTGATCGCGGTGGCAATCGCGGCGGCGGTGACCGTGGTGGC
>Ga0163150_10003874_pt1 | contig 20509 bp, 20 predicted proteins | sample OliLakLV19P2IB_FD_148628 | JGI IMG/M metagenome (GOLD analysis project Ga0163150, IMG submission 148628) | Freshwater microbial mat bacterial communities from Lake Vanda, McMurdo Dry Valleys, Antarctica - Oligotrophic Lake LV.19.P2.IB | ecosystem: Environmental > Aquatic > Freshwater > Lake >...
GATCGAGGGACGTAGGGCGGGTCCTGTGGACCCGCCGATCGAGGTACGTAGGGCGGGTCCTGTGGACCCGCCGATCGAGGTGCGTAGGGCGGGTCCTGTGGACCCGCCGATCGAGGCGCGGCCGGTGTCCCTGGATCTCGACCCTGGGCTTGCGAGCGACAGTCGAGGCGCGAACGTGCTGCCGCTGTCGCGCAACCAGGTCCGTTCGGAGCAGGCGATGCGATTCTCGCCACCCCTGCACACAGCCGGCATCGATCGCCTGCTGCGCATCGCCGCCGCCCGCGGTGCATCGACCCTGTATCTGACGTCACAGGCGCGTCCATCGATCCGGGTGGACGGTGAGATCAGCGCGATCGACGGCGAAGGCGTGCTGAGCGAGCCCGATGTCGAGGCGCTGATGCTCGACATCATCCCAGAGCGCAACCGCGAGACGCTGCGGAGCCAGGCGGGCACCGAGTGGATCTGCGACGTGCCCGACGTCGGCCGCATCCGCTGTGTGACGTTCAGGGATCATCGGGGGGCGGGGGGCATCTTCCGTATGATTCCGGCGCGCGCCATCTCGGCCGAGCAACTCGGGCTGTCGCGCGAAATCCAGGGCCTCTGTGCCGAAGCCGAAGGGCTGGTCCTGGTGACCGGTCCCCGCTCGAGCGGCAAGTCGACGTTGATCTCGGCATTCGTCGATCTCATCAATCGCACGCGCAGCGATCATGTGATTACGCTCGAGAACCAGATCAAGTTCGTCCACGAGAACCGCGGCTCGCTCGTCAGCCAGCGCGAAGTGCGCGGCGATCGCAGCGAGTGGCTGCAGGTCGCGCGCGCGGCGCTGCGCGAGAACCCCGACGTGCTGGTGATCGAGGATTTCGGCTCTCCGGAGATCGTGACGCTGGCGCTCGAAGCCGCGCAGTCCGGGCACCTGATTATCGGCGCGCTCACGGCGCACACCGCGATGGACGCGGTTGATCGCATCATCGACCAGACGCCGCCGGATCGACGGCCGAAGGTTCAATTGGGGCTGGCGGAGAGCCTGCGCGGCATCGTGGCGCAGGTGCTGCTTCGCAAGACGAGCGGCGGCCGCGTGGCCGGGCGTGAAGTCCTCCTGAACACCAGCGCGGTCGCGAACCTGATCGCAGAAGGGAAGACGTCGCAGCTGCCGATGGCGATCGACAGCGGGCGCAAGCACGGGATGGTGGCGCTGAACGATGCCCTCGTCGCATTCGTCCAGGGCGGCAGCGTCGATTCGCGTGAAGCGTACCGGCAGGCGGCTGACCAGCAGGGATTCCTGGCGCTGCTCAAGCGACAGGGCATCGATACGACGTTCGTCGAGCGGCTGGCCTAGCGCAGTTTCCAGTTCCGTGTAGTACGTAGTGTCCGGCTTTAGCCGGACTTCACGCGGTCCGCCTAAAGGCGGACACTACGTACAATCGGAAAGCGCTCTAGCGCTCGACGAACGGTGCGATTTCTTCCAGCAGGGCCTGCAGCACATCCTCTTCGGTCAGGTGATCGACCGCGGTGCGAGCGTTCACCGGCCGCTCGTGCTGCAGTACCCGTCTTCCGCGCGCCTGATTAACGCGCAGCAGGACGAACGGCTCGGCCCTCGACGTGTCGAGCGCGAACTCGATGTAGTCGTCGCCGGATTTGGCCGAGGCCATGCGGAGGCCGCCATTCGGGGTGAACACCGTGAAGCTGTAGCCCTCGGCCAGCAGTACGTTGGCGAGCACGTGGACCACCGGGGCGGCGGTGTGTTCGAGAAACTGCGTGTACGCGGTGGCCGCCAGATCGAGTTGGCCGCGCCGCTCGATAGCCGCGCGGCGGCTCTGTTCGATGGCGGCTTTGAGGCGCTTTCGCACCTCGGAGGTTTCGATGTCAGGCTTGCGCGTCATGAGTGTTAGGTACATTCTACCCACAAGGAATGGCTGACGAGTCGCTGCTGCAGGTGGCGCGAATCGCCGCGGGCGAATTCGTCATGGGCGCCGAGGACGGCGACGAGGACGAACGTCCGCCTCATCGGGCGTATCTGGACGAGTTCTGCATCGGCACCTACCCGGTCACCAATGGCGAGTACGCGCAGTTCGTGCGCGAAACCGATCACCCGTCCCCGGCCATCCGCGCGCTTCCCCTGATGGTGTCCGGCGCCGCCGAAGCGGAGTTCCGCACGCTGGCCGCCGCCTACTTCTGGAGCAACGGGACGCCGCCCGAAGGCCGCGAGCGTCATCCCGTGACGCTCGTCGGATTCGAAGACGCGACGGCGTATTGCGGATGGCTGGCCAGCAAGACCTCGAAGCCGGTCCGCCTGCCGACGGAGGCCGAATGGGAGCGCGCGGCGCGCGGCGGTCTCGACGGCAAGCGTTATCCCTGGGGCGACACGCTCGATCCGGGCTGCGCGCACTTTCTGCCGCACACCAACGCGAAGGCCGAGCGGGGAACCGCACCCGTCGGAAGCTACCCGGCCAACGGCTTCGAGCTCCACGACATGGCGGGCAACGTGTGGGAATGGGTGTCGGACTGGTACGCGCCGAGCTATTACGCGCGTGCGCAGTATCTCAACCCTCAAGGCTCCGATCACGGGTTGATGCGGATTCTTCGCGGCGGCGCGTGGGTCAACGCCGACGGCCGTTATCTGCGATGCGCGTACCGCCACAAAGTGCCGCCGGACAGCTACGCGTACAGCATCGGATTCCGCGTGGCCTATTCGTTGAAGTGACCCCACGTTGAAAATTGGTGGGGTCCGGCTTTAGCCGGACCATCTGCGTCAGAATAAGTACATGCGATCCATCCTTCTTTCCTTGCTCGCCGTACTGTGCGCCTGTCCGGCCTTTGCGCAGGCTCCCTCTCCACCAATGGTCTCGCCGCTCCAGCCGTCCGTCGTGACGCACGGCCAGGCCGTGGTCACCGCACGCCCCGATCGCGCGTTCGTCACGATCAGCGCAGAGTCGCGTTCGCGCACCTCGGGCGACGCGCAGAAGCAGAACGCGACGGCGATGACAGCCGTGCTGCAGAAGATCGAGCAGGCCGGCGTCCCCAAGGATGCGATTCGCACGGTCGGCTACGAGCTGCAACCCGAGTTCGACTACGCAAACGGGCGGCAGACCTTTCGAAGCTACGTGGCGCGCAACACCGTCGAGGTGAGGCTCGACGATATCGATCGCGTCGGCGTGGTCATCGATGCCGCCGCGGCCGGCGGGGCGACGACGATTACGGGAATCCGGTTCGACGTGCGGAACCGTGCCGAGCTCGAGCGCGACGCGCTGCGGCAGGCCGTCGTCGATGCGCGCGGGCGCGCCGAGGCGATCGCGGCCGGAGCCGGCGCGACGATCGATCGCATCGTGCGGATCGAAGAAGGCGGCGCGCCGGACTATCCGCGCCCGATGATGAGGATGGCGGCGCAGGCGATGGACCAAGGCGCGCCGACGCCGGTAGAGCCCTCGACGATCGAAGTTCACGCGCGGGTCACGCTGACCGCGTCGCTGCGCTGAATGAGGCCCGACCCCTTGTGCGCGCGATGACGGCGCAGGACATGGCGCGCGCGCGGCGCGTGCTCATGCGGCGCGACCCCGTGCTCGCTCCGATCATCAAGAAGTACGGCGCGTGCGGCATCAAGACCGGCCGCGAGGGCGACATCTTCTGCGGCCTGGTCGAGGCCATCGTGGGGCAGCAGTTATCCACGCGGGCGGCGGCGACGATCTACGGGCGATTGCGTGCGCTCATGCCGGGCGGCGGTCCTCCCACCCCCGACGCCCTCATGCCGTTGTCGGACGCCGTCCTGCGCGGGGTGGGGCTCAGCCGTCAGAAAACCGCGTACGTGCGGGACCTCAGCCAGAAAGTGATGGACGGGTCGGTAGACACCGACGCGCTGGCGACCATGACCGACGAGGAAATCGTCGCGGACCTCACGAAAATCAAAGGAATTGGCCGCTGGACGGTGGAAATGATCCTGATTTTCCGCCTGGCGAGACCCGATATCCTCCCGGTCGGCGATCTTGGTATTGTGAAGGCGATTCAGAAAGCCTACGGGCTGAGAAAAACGCCCGATGCGAAACGGATGCAGACGATCGCGGAGCCGTGGCGCCCCTATCGCTCGGTCGCCTCATGGTATCTGTGGGCCAGCCTGGAGAACAAGCCGGCGGCGGAAGAGAAAGTAAAAAGTAGAAGGTGAACAGTATGAAAACGACCGTCGCGTTGCTCGTATCCGTCTGCGCCACCGTTCTGACACTGGGGGCGCAGGCGCCCCCCAGGGATATTCCGAAGATCGACATCGAAAAGTACACGCTGCCGAACGGGCTCGACGTGATCCTGTCCGTGGATCACCGGCTGCCGATCGTCGGCGTCGACGTCTGGTATCACGTCGGCCCCGCGCACGAAGCGCCGGGACGCACCGGCTTCGCACACCTCTTCGAGCACATGATGTTCCAGGGCTCGAAGCATGTGCCGGGCGACGCGCACTTCCGGCTGCTCGAAGGCGCCGGCGGCACCGGACTCAACGGGACGACCGACTTCGACCGCACCAACTATTTCGAAACCGTCCCGGCGAGTCAGCTGGAGCTGGCGCTCTGGCTCGAGTCCGATCGCATGGGCTATCTGCTCGACACGGTCGATCAGGCCAAGCTGACGAATCAACAGGATGTCGTGCGCAACGAGCGGCGACAGAGTACAGAGAACACCCCCTACGGGATCGTGCAGGAGGCGTTTTTCCAGGCGCTGTACCCCGCGGGACATCCCTACCACGGGGTCGTCATCGGATCGCATGCCGACATCCAGGCGGCGAAGCTCGAAGACGTGCGGGAGTTCTTCCGGCAGTACTACGCGCCGAACAACGCGGCGCTGGCGATTGCCGGCGACATCGACAAGGCGGCCACGAAGAAGCTGGTCGAGCGGTACTTCGGCACGCTCAAGCGCGGGCCTGCCGTGCCGCCCGTCACGATCAACACGCCGGCGATTACCGCCGAGCGTCGCCTTGTGGTCCAGGATCGCGTGGAGCTGCCCCGCGTGTACATGGCGTGGCATACGCCCCCGTTCTTCAAGGACGGCGATGCCGAGGCGGATATCACCGCCGGCGTGCTGGGTGACGGCCGCTCGAGCCGGTTGTACACGAAGCTGGTCTACGAAAAGCAGATCGCGCAGAGCGTGAGCGCCTACCAGCATTCGCTGATGCTGGGCTCGACGTTCGGCATCGACGCGATCGCGCGTCCCGGCCACACGCTGCAGGAGCTCGAGGCGGCCATCGACGAAGAGCTGGCGCTCATGCGGAAGGAGGGCCCCACCGCGGCTGAAGTCGAGCGGGTGCGCAATGTCATCGAGACCCGGACACTGAGCGGATTGCAGCGGCGCGGCGGCTTTGGCGGCGTGGCCGATCAGCTCAACCTCTACAACCATTTCCTTGGCAACCCTGACTACCTGGCGCAGGACGTCATGCGGCGCCGCAACGTGACGCCCGATTCCGTTCGCCGCTTCGTGCAGCAGTACCTGCGCCCGGACGCGCGCGTCATCGTGCACGGCGTGCCGGGCACGCAGGATCTCGGACCGGAGGTCCCGAAGCCCGCGGCGCAGCAGGGGGCCGCGGGAGCGGGGCCGGAGCCCGTCAACGCCGATGAGCCGTGGCGCGCGACGGCGCCCAAACCTTCTGCCGCGCGCGCGGCGGCCCTGCCGGTACCGCAGCAGTTTCAGCTGGCCAACGGCCTGACGGTGCTGCTCGCGCCGCAGACGGGCTTGCCGCTCGTGTCGGCGAGCCTCGTCGTGCGCAACGGCGGCGACACCAACCCGGTCGACAAGGCGGGGCTGGCGAGCTTTTCGGCCGCCATGCTCAATCAGGGCACCACCACACGGAACGCGACGCAGCTGGCCGAAGAGGTCGCGCAGATCGGCGCCTCGCTGACGACCTCGTCCACCATGGACTCGTCCACGATCACGGCGTCGAGCCTCGCGCGAAATTTTCCGGCCGCGCTGAATCTGCTGGCGGATGTTGCGCTGCGTTCGACGTTTCCCGCCCAAGAGGTCGAGCGTATCCGCGCGTCGCGGCTGGCCGACGTCGTCCAGCAGCGGAGCAGCCCGAACACCATCGCGAACAACGTGATGGCGGCGGCGTTATACGGGCTCGAGCATCCCTATGGGTTTGCGCAGCTCGGCACGGCGGATTCCATCAAGCGGGTGACCCGCGAGGACCTGCAGGGTTTCTGGCGGGGCCAGTTCGTGCCGGGTAACGCGGCGCTGGTCGTGTCGGGATCGATCACGATGCCCGAGCTCCGCACGCTCGCCGAGTCGGCGTTCGGCGGCTGGGCGCGAGGCACGGCGACGGCGGCCACGCTCGGCGACTCGGCGCTCGGGCAGCCCCGGCTGGTCCTCGTGGATCGTCCGGGTTCTCCGCAGACGCAGCTCAGGGTCGCCACGATCGGCGCGGCGCGCTCGAGCCCCGACTACATCCGCCTGCGCGTGATGAATGCCATTCTCGGCGGGCTCTTCTCCAGCCGCATCAATCTCAATCTGCGGGAAGCGAAGGGATATACCTACGGCGCCGGCTCGCAGTTTTCGTTCTGGCGGGGCGCCGGTCCGTTTGCGATCAGTACGGGTGTGCGCACCGACGTCACCGCTCCGGCTGTGCATGAAATCGTCAACGAGATGAAGCGCATGATCGCCACCGATGTGACGGGCGACGAGTTGACGCTCGCGAAGGACGCGATCACGCAGTCGCTGCCCGGTCAGTTCGAGACGAACGAGTTCACGGTCGGTGCGCTCTCTGCGATCTTTGTGTACGGCCTGCCGCTCGACTACTACGCCACGCTCCCGGGACAGATCAGCGCGGTCACGCCAAAGGACGTGCAGACGGTGGCGACGAAATACCTGGTCCCGGAAAAAATGGTCGTGGTGGCGGTCGGCGACAGCGCGAAGATCCGCCAGCCGCTCGAAGCGGAAGTGGCGCCGGCGGAGCTCAGGAGCCCGGATGGGCTGTTGCTGCCGAAGTAGGTTCTAGGAGAACCGTAGAACCCAGAACCGCGAACCCTATATAATTAGACTGTTTTGGGCGCCCAGACCACCGATCGCGAGCAAAAACGGGGCAGCACCGTGCTCGACCTGATCGGCAATACGCCGCTGCTCCGGCTGAGAACCTTCGAGGCCGGGCTCGATGGGGTGGAGCTCTACGGCAAAGCTGAATGGTTCAACCCAGGCGGGTCCGTCAAGGATCGCCCGGCGGCCAACATGGTGCGCGAAGGGCTGCGGTCGGGCGCGCTGCGGCCCGGCAAAACACTGCTCGACGCGACATCGGGGAACACGGGCATCGCCTACGCGATGATCGGCGCGTCTCAGGGATTCCCGGTAAAGCTCTGCGTGCCGGCCAACGTCACCATCGAACGGAAGCGGCTGCTGCACGCGTACGGCGCGGAGCTGATCTTCACGGATCCGATGGACGGCTCCGACGGCGCCATTCGCGAGGCCCGCAGGCAGGTGGCCGCCGACGCCGAGCGGTATTTCTATCCGGATCAATACAACAACGACGCGAACTGGCAGGCCCACTACCAGACGACGGGGCCGGAGATTCTGGCGCAGACGGACGGACGCATCACACACTTCGTCGCCGGCCTGGGCACGAGCGGCACCTTCATGGGCACGGGACGCAGGCTGCGCGAAGCGAACCCCTCGATCACGTTGATTTCGTTTCAGCCCGATTCACCGCTCCACGGCCTCGAAGGGCTCAAGCACATGGACACCGCCATCGTGCCTGGCATTTACGATCCCTCGCTGGCGGATCAGAACCTGGGTGTCAGCACGGAAGATGCGTATGCGCTGGTGCGGCGGCTGGCCCGCGAAGAAGGGCTGCTTGTCGGTATCTCCGGCGGTGCCGCGCTGGCTGGCGCGCTGACGGTGGCCAAAACCACCAGGAACGCCGTGATTGTCACGATTTTTCCCGACAGCGCCGACAAATACATGTCCGAGCGCTTCTGGACGGCGCCCGCTTAGGGATCCTCGACCACGTGTTTCATGTCTGAATCATTGGAGCTCATGCCCGGCATCGCCGACGCCATACGGGGCCACGGCGTGGAGACGTACCCGGACGAGTGCTGCGGCGCGTTGATTGGCGCCGACGGTGTCGTGCAGCACGTCGCGCCGCTGCCGAACACAACCGAGGAAGGTGCGCGCCGGCGGTTCCTCATCCGGCCGGCGGACTACACATTCGTGGAAGAAGAGGCCAAGCGGCTGAACCTGGAGCTGCTGGGGTTTTATCACTCGCACCCCGATCATCCCGCGCGGCCGTCGCAGTACGATCTGGACCACGCGTTTCCGTTTTTCTGGTATGTCATTGTGTCGATTCAGCAAGGCCGGCCCGAGGCCATGACCGTGTGGCAGCTGGCCGACGATCGCTCGCAGTTCCGCGAAGCATCGCTTGACGGTAAATAGTTCCTATGGCGAACAAGATTCTGATTCCCACACCGCTCCGTCCGTTCACCGGCAAGCAGGACGCCGTCGACGTCGAGGGCGCCACGATTGGCGAACTGCTCGCGAACCTGACCACGAAGTACGAGGGGCTGAAGCCGCACCTCTACAACGAGCAGGGCAAGCTGCGGAGCTTCGTCAATGTGTATCTCAACGACGAGGACATCCGCTACCTGGAGAAAGAGAAGACGCCGGTGAAGCCGGGCGACACCATCAGCATCATTCCTTCTGTGGCGGGTGGCAGGTAAATGGTGCTGTCGAATGAAGAAGTCCAGCGCTACAGCCGGCACCTCATCATGCCGGAGGTCGGCGTCGAAGGGCAGGAGAAGCTCAAGAAGGGCAGCGTGCTCTGCATCGGTGCGGGAGGGCTCGGGTCGCCCGCGGCGCTGTATCTCGCCGCCGCCGGCGTCGGCACGATCGGCATCGTCGACTTCGACGTGGTCGATTTCAGCAACCTGCAGCGGCAGGTGATCCACGGCACGCCCGATGTCGGACGATCGAAGCTGGCGTCGGCCAAGGATCGGCTGCACGCGCTGAATCCGCTCATCACGATCGAGACATATGAGACGGCGCTGTCGTCAAAGAACGCGCTCGACCTGTTCAAGCCGTACGACATCATCCTCGACGGCACCGACAACTTTCCGACGCGGTATCTGGTGAACGACGCGTGCGTGCTTCTCGGAAAGCCGAACACCTACGGCAGCATCTTCCGGTTCGAAGGGCAGGCGTCGGTCTTTGCGACGAAGGGCGGACCCTGCTATCGCTGCCTGTATCCCGAGCCGCCGCCGCCCGGACTGGTGCCGAGCTGCGCGGAAGGCGGCGTGCTTGGCGTGCTGCCCGGCGTCATCGGCACGATTCAGGCAACCGAGGCGGTCAAGCTGATCATGGGCATCGGCGAGCCGCTCATCGGCCGGTTCCTGATTTACGACGCCCTGCGGATGAAGTTCCGCGAGTTGAAGCTCAAGAAAGATCCCGAATGCCCGGTGTGCGGCACGAACCCGACGGTGCGTGAGCTCATCGATTACGAACAGTTCTGTGGTGTGGCGCCGAGCGCGCCGGAGGTGGCTGTGGCTGGTGCGACCGACAACGAGACCGAAACGACCGTGACCGAGCTCAAGAAGAAGATCGACGCGAAGGACGATTTCTTCCTTCTCGACGTGCGCGAGCCGAACGAGTACCAGATCGGCAAGATTCCGGGCTCGACGCTGATTCCGCTGGGCGACGTACCGCAGCGGGTGGGCGAGATCCCACGCGATACGGAAATCATCGTGCACTGCAAGATGGGCGGGCGCAGCGCGACGGCCGCCGCGTTTCTGAGACAGCAGGGCTATACGAACGTCAAGAACCTGAAGGGCGGCATTACCGACTGGTCGGACACGATCGACCCGACGGTGCCGAAGTACTGACGCGGATTCTAGCTTTTAGATTCCAGATGTCATAGACTGTAACCACCTCAGTACCAATATGTTAAGGCTGTCCAAGAAGGCTGACTACGCCCTGATCGCCATGAAGCACCTGGCGTTGCGGCCCGATCAGGCCGCCTCGAGCGCCCGCGAAATCGCCGAGCAGTACGACATTCCGGTCGAGCTGATGGCGAAGGTACTGCAGCGGCTGGCGCGTGAAGGGCTGCTCGCGTCCCACCAGGGAACGCGGGGCGGCTACCAGCTCAGCCGGTCGCCGTCGGCGATCTCGGTGGCCGACGTCATTCAAGCCGTCGATGGTCCTCTGACGGTGACGGCCTGCTCGACCGAAGACGAGAACTGCGATCAGTACTCCAAGTGCAGCGTCCGCGACCCGCTCTGGAAGATCAAGGAGCGCATTCTCGTCGCGCTGCAGACCTGCTCGATCACCGAGCTCGCGACGGAAGCGGCCGAGCCGGTGCTGATCTCGATCTCCCGCCCCGTTCTGCAAACGCACAGTTGATCTACCTCGATTCACACGCGACGACGCCGGTCGATCCGCGCGTGCTCGACGCCATGCTGCCGTTCTTCACGGAGCATTTCGGGAACGCCTCGAGCAGGAATCACCCGTTTGGCTGGAAGGCCGGCAAGGCGGTCGAGCACGCGCGCGAGCAGGTTGCGTCGTTGATTGGCGTCCGCTTCAGAGACGTGGTCTTTACGAGTGGTGCCACGGAATCGAACAACCTCGCCATCAAGGGCGCGGCGGCGCGCGCGCCGCAGCATCGCCGGCACATCGTCACGGTCGCGACCGAGCACCCGGCTGTACTGGATCCATGCCGACGGCTCGAGCGGGACGGCTTTCGAGTGACGCTGCTCGGCGTCGATGCGGACGGCCGGCTCGATCTTCAACAGGTGCGCGACGCGATCGCCGACGACACGCTGCTGCTCAGCGTGATGTCGGGAAACAACGAGATAGGCGTCCTTCATCCTCTCCCGGAGATCGCGGCGCTCGCCCGCGAGCGCGGTGTGCTTTTTCATTGCGATGCCGTGCAGTCGGCCGCCCTCATCCCGATGAATGCGCGAGCGCTCGGGATCGATCTCGTGTCGTTGAGCGCCCACAAAATGTACGGCCCGAAGGGCGTCGGCGCACTGTACGTGGCGAAGAAGGAACCGGCGATCGACCTCGAGGCGTTGATTGACGGAGGCGGGCACGAGCGAGGCTATCGATCGGGCACGCTCAACGTGCCGGCGATCGTGGGGTTCGGAAGAGCCGCGGAGTTGTGCCGCGAGAACGCCCTCGCCGAAGCCTCGCGTCTGCGGACGCTTCGCGATCGACTCTGGAGCGGCCTGTCACAGAGCCTGGATGGCATCTTCGTCAATGGCGCGATGGAGGATCGATTGCCGCAGAACCTCAACGTGCGGTTCGACGGCGTCCACGGCGAGACGCTGCTGAAAGCGATGACGAACGATCTGGCCGTGTCTTCGGGCGCCGCGTGCGCCACCGCCAGCGCCGAGCCGTCGCACGTGCTGCGCGCGCTCGGGCTCACCGACGAGCAGGCGCGCGCGTCGATTCGATTCGGGCTGAGCCGGTTCACGACAGAGCCGGAGATCGACACCGCGGTCATCACGGTGTGCGACGCGGCGAGGCACCTGCGAAAAACAGCGCAATAGCCTGTGCTAGACTCGCACGCTTCCATGCGTGCGTATGCCATTCCTGCGTCGGCGGGCGTGCTCCTGATCGTCAGCGCGTTTCTGCCATGGATGAGGGTCGGCGGCGTCTCGCTTGGCGGCGTTCCCGATCCGGCAGGGTGGTGGATCGTCGGGCTCGGCCTCATCGCCGTGCTTCTCGCCGGCCTGAGCATCTGGACGCGCAAGAACTCCCGGCATCCGCTGCTGCTCGTCGGTCTCGCGGCCTTCGCCATCATGTTTCTCGGATACCAGTGGATGTCCCGGTCGGTGAGAGACTCCGTGTGGGCGCAGTCGCAAGCGCGCGCGATTGTCGAGAACGTGCCGGCCGGCGCGCCGCCAGACCCGTCGATCGGTCCGGGAATCTACCTGGGTTCGGCCGCCGCGGTCGTCCTCGTGCTGTTCGGGCTCACCATCGTCGTCAAGCGCGCGCCGCAGGCGTACGCGATCTCCCAGGATGACGACATCTAGAGCAGTGTCCAGTTCCGTGTAGTACGTAGTGTCCGGCTTTAGCCGGACTTCACGCGGTCCGCCTAAAGGCGGACACGACGTACAATCGGAAAGCGCTCTAAGCAAATCGAAGGTGAGACGTAGGAAGTCAGAAGTAGGAAGTTAGACGAAGGTGGGGGGCGCCGTACCTGCCGGCGGGACGTCTCCGTGTTCCTGCGCGAACTGGAGGAGTACGTGCACGGCGCTTTCGTCGAGCGCGATCGTGTAGTCGTTGACGTACAGCCGGATATGTTGCGCCACGATCGCGGGGTCCATCTCCTGCGCGTGCCCGGCCACGTACGCACGGCTGGCGTGGGGATGCGCGAATGCGTACTGGACGCTCGATCGGAGCGCGGCGTCAATGGCCGCGCCCTGCGCTGCTGCCAGATCCCGCCGGATCGCGATCGCGGCCAGCGGGAGCGGACACTTCTGCCGCTCTTCCCACGCGGCTCCGAGATCCGCCAGTAACACGAGGCCCTTGGCCTGGTACGTAAACCGGCCTTCGTGGATCAGCACGCCGCAGTCGACCTCGCCGCGCAACACGGCGTGCTCGATCTGATCGAAGCGCATCGGGACGGTCTCGAAGCGACCCAGCAGGTGCAAGAGCAACGCTGCGGTCGTCCGTTCGCCGGGAATCGCGATGCGGCCGCCTACCTCTCGTGGAGTGCGGGAGACGACGATCGGGCCGACCCCGAACCCCGCCGCACCTCCTGCGCGCAGGAGCACATAGCGATCGCGTATGTGCGGGTACGCGGCTATTGAAATCTTGCTGACCTCCGCGTCGCCACGCTCGGCCCGGGCGTTGAGCGCCTCCACATCATCGATGTGCGGAACGACCGGCGGTCCCGGCACGAGGCCGTGCACCAGCGCGTGGAAGGCGAAGGTGTCGTTCGGGCAGGAGGAGAACGCGAGGTTCAGCGGCGCGCGAGCCACGAGAGCACGGCCTCCTGGGCGGCGGCGGCCGCCTCTTTCACCTGCCACGAATGCGGATCGCGATCCGTGACGATATTGCTGATCCCCCGAACTTCGCCGACCGGAACCGCGTGAAGATGCGCGACGTGCGCGACGGCGGCCCCTTCCATGCTTTCGACGGCGCCGCCGGTTCTCTGTTCGATGATCCGCGCGGCGCTGGCGGTGCCGGTGCACGACGCCACGGTGACGAAGCGTACGCGGCGCTGCGCCGGGAACAGGTGCATCGGAAGCTCGTTGAACAGCGGCGTGGGCGCTTCCACGATCGGGAAGCCCAGCGCCCGCATGTCGAGGAACCCGGATGGGCTCGTCGCGCCGAGATCGCCGTAGCACTCGGTCTCGGCGCACACCACGTCACCAATCCGGAGACTCGAAGAGGGATAGGCGCCCCCGACGCCGCACACCACGATCCCCTGCGCACCGGTGCGCTCGAGGAAGATCGTGACGGCGTGCGCGGCGTTGACGGCTCCGACCCCGGTGCGAACGATCGCCACTGAGGGATCGGCCCCATCGAGCCGCTCCCGCAGGAGGGCGCCTTCGAGCTCCGTCGCGACGCACAGCAGAAGATCGACCGCCATTGCCTACTCAGGATACATCTGCGAACACGAAACCGTCGCGATCGACGACGTCGCCGACGATGACGGCGAGTGGCCGGCTGAACATCGGACCGTCGTAGGCGAACGAGTGGAACTCGCCGCGCTCGCCGCATTTATCGACGCCGGGCGGCAGGTCGGCGAGCAGTTTACGATCGAACTGCCTGCCGGCGAACGAGCGATCGAGTTGTGTCGGGTTCACGCACGTGAGCACCGAGCGCAGGCCGTTCTCGACCATCTCGACCGCGAGTTGGTCGGTCGGAATGCCCCAGATGGGGAAGAGCGGCGTCAGGCCGGTGCCGGCGAGTCTGTCTTCCCTGTATTGACGTACATCCTCGAGGAAGAGATCGCCGAAGGCGACGTGCGTAAACCCTTCGGCGACGGCCTGTGCAACAGCGGTCCGCATCCGCTCTTCGTACTGCTCGTTCGTGCACGGCCATGGCAACGGAATGGTCCGCAGCGGCACGCCGGCGGCGCTCGCCTGCTGCTCCAGCAGTTGCCGGCGCACGGCGTGCATCGCCACCCGATCGAACTGCTCATTCATCGTCGTCAGCAATCCGCCAATGTCGATGGAAGGGTCCTGCTTGAGCACATGCAGCATCCACGCGCTGTCTTTCCCCGAACTCCACGACACCAGCGTCTTCATACGTTCTACGCTCTTTCTACTTTCTGAACGCGTCCGGGTGGAGCACTTCGGCGACGCGGCGGACTGACTCCGAAATGCGCGGCCCGGGGTTCATCATGCCGTCGCCGGCCAGCAGGTAAATGCGCTTGTTACGGACCGCCGGCACGGCCACGATCGCGTCCCACGCGCGGAGGTTGCGGCCGCTGGCGCTGGCCGTGCCGGCGCCGATTTCGATGATCACGTCGGGCGCCCGCGCGATGGCCAGCTCGCTCGTCGTCTGGATGCTCTGCCGCTTGACGTCATCAAACACATTGGCGCCGCCGGCCGCCTCGAGCATGTCGTGGAGAAAGCCGACGGCACCGCTCGCGTAGATGCCTCGAAGCGTTTCGGCGTCGCGTCCAAATACGATGAGCGTGCGCGGGCGCGGCCGGCCGGAGACGCGCGTCCTGACGTCCGCGATGTCGGCCTCGATGCGGGCGGCCAGCGCTGTGCTCTCTCTGTGACGACCAACCCGCGTGCCCAGCTCGCGAATGGTCTGCGTGATGTCCGCAAGACCCGAGTGCTGATACGGAAATATCGGAATCCCCGCGCGTTCCATCTGCGCGCGCAGATCGCTTTGCGTTCCGTACACGATGACGAGATCGGGTTTCAACGAGATGATGCGCTCGATGTCGGGATCGATCAGCCCACCCACCTTCGCTCGCGTCAGCGCCTCGGGAGGATATCGGTCGAAGTTGCCGACGCCAACCACGCGCGGCCCCGCCCCCATGGCGAAGAGCATCTCGGTGACGGAGGGAATGATCGAGATGATGCGTTGGGGGCGTGTCTGGGCGGTGACGGACACGGCGTACAGCGAGAGCAACGCAACAGCGATCAGCGATGTCGTATGAGCAGCCATAAGAAGAATGGACCGCCGATGATGGCGGTCACCACACCAACAGGAATCTCGAGCGGGGCCAGGGCGGTTCGAGAAATACTGTCGCACGCGACGAGAAACGCCGCGCCGCCGAACGCCGACGCCGGCAGGACGAGCCGATGATCGGCGCCGACCATGAGCCGGACCAGGTGTGGAACGACGATGCCGATGAAGCCGACAGGACCGCCGAGCGATACCGCCGCGCCGGTCGCCAGCGAGGCGCTGAGAAATGCCAGCCGCTGCGTGCGATGCACGTCCACGCCGCGGCTGGCGGCGCTTTCGTCGCTGATCGACAGCAGATTCATCCGGCGGGGAAGCACGGCGAAGGCGGCGAACGAGAGTCCGATCGGCGGCAGCGCGGCTATCAGCGGCGCGTAGCTGCTGACATCGAGGTCCCCCATGAGCCAGCGGACCGTGCGAAACGTCTGGGTGAAGTCGGACAGAAACTGCACGAAGAGGATGAGGGCCGAGAAGAAGGAGTTGAGCGTCACTCCGGCGAGCAGCAGCACGTTGGTCGAGAGCCCGCTGCGCCGCGCGCGCGCCAGGCCGTAGACGATCGCCATGGCGCCGAGCGAGCCGGCGAAGCTGGCGATCGGCACTGCCGAAAATCCGGCGATGCCGGACGACAGGTTGAAGGTAATCGCCAGCATCGCGCCGAGGGCCGCTCCAGCCGACACCCCGAGCGTAAACGGCGTGGCTAGCGGATTTCGCAGCAGCGCCTGCAGGACCACCCCGGACGCTGCGAGAGACGACCCGACGAGCGCCCCGGCCAGCACGCGCGGCAAACGCGCAACAAAGAAAATCTGCGCATCCGTGTTGTCGGGGAACGGAATCGATGAGTCGAATACCCGCCAGAGGTTGATCGACGTCGAGCCCACCAGCGGCGCGACGAGACACACCACGACGGCTCCTGCGCCGAACAGAAGCCACGTCACGGCGATCCGGCGGCCGATCGTCATGGCTGCGGCAGCTCCGCCGACCGGGCGACAGGAACGACGGTGAGGTGGCCGGTCCTGGCATTCCTGGCAATGTCGACGTCGACGCCGTAGAGCGTTCGAATCAGTGAGGGTTCGAGTATCGATGCCGTCGGGCCGGCGGCAAGGATGCGGCCGCGATCGAGCAGAATCAGGTCGCGGCAGAGGCCGGCGGCCAGATTCAGATCGTGCGTCGAGACGACAATCGTGAGACCACGCTCGGCGTTCAGTGTGTGAAGAATCGAACGGATCTCGAGCTGATATGCCAGATCGAGAGACGCCGTGGGCTCGTCGAGCAGGAGGACGTCGGTAGAACGGGGTCGGGAGGGGTTTTCCCGACCCCGTTCGTCGAGCTGCGACAGCGCGCCCGCGATGACGACCCGCTGCTTCTCGCCGCCGGACAGCGTGTTGAACAGCCGCGACTCCAGGTGAAGCGTTCCCGTCGCGCGCAGGGCGTCTCGCGCGATGGCCAGATCGCCGGGGCCCTCGATCTCGAACGCGCCGAGATGGGGATAGCGCCCCATCATGGCCATCTCGAGCACGCCGTACTCGAACGCCAGCTGCGTTTCCTGCGGGACCATCGCCATGCGCCGCGCGATGGTGGCGCGCGAAATCGACCGCAGAAGTTCGCCGTCGAGCGTCACGCGTCCGCCGGAGGGTGTGAGCAGGCCGCCGAGAATCCGAAGCAGGGTCGTCTTTCCGGAACCGTTCGGCCCGAGGATACCCACCAGACTGCCACGCGGAATCTCCGCATTCACGCCGATGAGGACGGGCTCGCCTCCTCGATAGGCGAACGACACCCCATCGGCCGCGAGCCCTCTGTCATCCTTTCCGCCGCTCCCCGAGATCGCGGCTGTCGGCCGCATGCCTAAAATCGTGTCCGGACGCCCGCGCGTACTGTCCGGCCGAGGCCGCGATAGCCGAGCGGTTCCATGTATTCGCGGTCGGCGAGGTTGTCGATCGTGATGAAGGCCGCGGTGCGGAGCGCCAGTCGCATCTCGCCGCTGGCATTCCAGCTGGCGTACCCGCGGTTGAACGTCAGCGTGGGGAAGTTGAAGTCGGTGTCGACGCGCGATCCCACGAACACCGCTCCCGCCGCCACGCTCGCCCGCTTGTGCGAGAACGAGGCGTGCAGCGAGCCCGAGTGCCGTGGCCGCCGGTAGAGTCTCTTGCCGGCCGCGAAAATTGGACTGCTGCTCGTGCTGCGGATGACCTTCGACTCGAGCAGCGTGTACGCGCCGCCCACCCGAAGCCCGCCACGAACGATTGCGGTGCCGGACAACTCCAGCCCCGACGCCCGCGTCTCGCCGATGTTCTCGTACCGCGCCGCGAACGTGACGGGATCGAACGGCCCCAGGCTGATCAAGTCGTCGAAGTGGTTCGCGAAGTAGGTCGCTTCAACGCCCACACGATCGCGCGCGAAACGCTGTTCGACGGCCACGTCGAATCCGCGCGATCGCTCAGGCTTCAAATCACGATTGCCGAGAAAGCTCGGTGATTGGCTGTAGGACTGGATAAACAGCGGTTCCTTGATGCCCCGTCCGACGCTGCCGCGCACGCGAGTCGCGCCAAAGCCCTCTCTGCCGGCATGGACGAGCCACAACGCCGCCATGCGGGGCGCCGCGTAGAAGCCGAAGCTGCCGTTGTTCTCGAAACGGATCCCGCCGACGAGCGACGCGCGTTCGCCGACCGCTTCGTACTGCACCGTCGTGCCGGTGTTGCGGCGTGCCGGCCGCTGCGGCGCCGCCGTCGAGCGATGGTTGGTCTGCACGCCCCTCTCGCCGTCTAGGGCAAAGGCGGCCGTCAGCGTCTGATTCCGTGCGACGACCGCGTCGGCGCGGTACTCGAAGTGATGGCGCTTCACATGGGTTTCGGAGTCGTAGAGAAAATCGGACGAGGGAAAGGCGGCGACGAGATCGCCAAACCTCGGCGTGTACGACGGATCGGCGATCAGATTCGTCGAACGCTGGTTGCCGCTGATGTACGAGTAGCTGGTCTGGTGGGTGACGCGCGATCCGAGCGGCTGATTCCACCCGCCCAGAACGCTGGCGTCGCGGTGCCGGAAGAACGCGTCGAGATCCGGCCGGCCGAACGCGGTCGTCCCCGGCACACCGGTTCGTGCCCACTCACCCCGGCCAAGGAACCGCGCCGACGCGCCCGACGTCCGCCATCGCGTCATACTGCCCGATACGGTTGACGTCCGGTTCTTATTATTGGGCTCCCGGTTGTCGGTCTGCAGTCGCGAGCCGAACACTGAGTACTGTGTGTTGCCGTTTCGCGCGCCCAGCCCCGCGGCCAGGTGGGCCGTGTTGTAGTTTCCGGCATCGGCCGTCACCGTCACCTGCGGCCGGCCCCTCTCGGGCCTGATCGAGAAGAGCTGAATGACGCTCGCCATGGCGTCCGACCCGAACAGCGCCGAGTGGGCGCCGCGCAGCACCTCGATCCTCTCGATGTTCTCCGGTGAGAGCGACGCGAAGTTGAACGCGCCGCCCGGCTCGTTCAGCGGCATGCCGTCCAGGAGAATCTTGTTGTAGGTGGATTCGCCGCCACGCACGAACAGGCCGGTCAGGTTGCCGACGCCGCCCGAACGCACGGCGACGACTCCGGGAACCAATCTCAGTAAATCGATCGTGCTCAGCGCGTGCCGCTGCTCGATGTCGTGACGGTCGATCACCGTAATCGTTGCACCGACCTTCGACTCCGTCGTTTCACGCCCCGTGGCCGTCACGACGACGGATTCCCGAATCGTCAGGGGCGGATCTGGCGCGGGTGCGCTCTGCGCGTACGCGGCGATCGGGGTACACAGAAGACAAAGGGATGTGAAGACAGGGAAATGGAAGCGGATCAGCATGAGCCCTCCTCTGGCGTCTTTCGCGCCAGTCCACCTCGCGCTCTGCGCGACGTGGAGTAGGGACGTCCCAGTGCCCAGGTGTCCTGACTTGCGGATCGCAGCGAGCGGCTCGCGTCTTCCCACATCCTTCACGGACGCAGTGACGTGGCAAAAAAAGGATCCGGGATCCTTTTCCCGAGCCGCCGCTCCCCGCTTACAGTGGCGTGACCGTGTGGGCTTCGCACCCACTTCGCTTGGTCACTGGGGAAACGTCGGTTGTGGCCGGGGAGTATAGCACTGGAGCGTCCATCGTCCATCGTCCATCGTCCGGTGGTTCTGAGATAATGTGAGCGTATGTCCCGCCTGGACGCCATCGCGGAGAAGGTCGAGAACCGGGAGCGCCTCACGCTCGATGACGGTGTCGCCCTGTTCGAGCATCCCGATCTGCTCGAGGTGGCCGCGCTCGCCAATCGCGAGCGCGAGCGGCGCCACGGCGATCTGACGTACTACAACTTCAACATCCGCATCGAAGCGACGAATGTCTGCGTGGCCAGCTGTCTATTCTGCTCGTTCGCGCGGCTGCGCCCTGGCGATCCCGGTTCGTACACGATGTCGATGGACGAGGCGTGGGAGAAGCTCCGCGTGCGGCACGATCAGCCGCTGACGGAAGTGCACGTCGTCAACGGGCTGCATCCTGATTTGCCGTTTGCGTACTACCTGGAGCTGCTGCGCGGCTTCAAGCGCATCAGGCCCGAGATCCACCTGAAGTGTTTCACTGCGGTGGAGATCGCGTTCTTCGCCGATCTATACGGGATGACCGACGAGCAGGTCCTGCGCGATTTGATGGGGGCCGGGCTCGCGTCGTTGCCGGGTGGGGGAGCCGAGGTGTTCGCGGAGCGGGTCCGCCGCAAGATCTGCCACGACAAGGCGGACGCCGATCGGTGGCTCTCGATTCACCGCATCGCCCACCGTCTCGGGATGAAGTCGAACGTGACGATGCTCTACGGGCATATCGAGACGATTGAAGAGCGCGTCGATCACATGCTGCGCGCCCGCGCCCTGCAGGACGAGACGGGTGGCTTCCAGGCGTTTATCCCGCTGGCGTTTCACCCCGACAACAACCAGATGCGCAAGCTTCCTGCGCCCAGTGGATCGGATACGCTGCGCGTGCACGCGGTGGCGCGGCTGATGCTCGACAATATTCCGCACGTGAAAGCCTTCTGGATTGCGACCGGCGTGGAACTGGCGCAGACGGCGCTGTGGTTCGGGGTGGACGACCTCGACGGTACGGTGCAGGAGGAGAAGATTTACCACATGGCCGGATCGCGCACCCCGGAGGCGCTCTCGACCGGCGACATCGAGCGCATCATCCGCGCCGCCGGCCGCGTCCCCGTCGAGCGCGATACGTTCTACAACGTGGTGCGGCCGGCCGAATGCCGGGTCTGAAAGGCAAGACCCGGCCTACGTAGCTAGAAAGCAAGACCCGCCATGAAAACCGCTATAATTAAAAGTTCAGTGTCTACCCTGATACCCGTCCTGACGGAGTTCGAGACGTCGCAGATCTCGGAGCGCCAGCCGCTTCCCGAGCGCTATCTCGGTCTGTCCG
>Ga0163150_10003876_pt1 | contig 20506 bp, 12 predicted proteins | sample OliLakLV19P2IB_FD_148628 | JGI IMG/M metagenome (GOLD analysis project Ga0163150, IMG submission 148628) | Freshwater microbial mat bacterial communities from Lake Vanda, McMurdo Dry Valleys, Antarctica - Oligotrophic Lake LV.19.P2.IB | ecosystem: Environmental > Aquatic > Freshwater > Lake >...
AACATCGCCAACCGAGCACTCCGTTCCACCCGAGTTTGTGATCTTAGAGCGGCTGAACATCTGGCGAACAATCACCTCAAGGTGCTTGATCGATATGTTGGCGCCCTGGAGTTCGTAGATTTTAACAATTTCAGAGATGATGTACGCAAGCGTCTTTTCCTTGCCTGCGTATTTGAAGAGTTCTTGCAGGTCGGCCGAACCATCGGTAACGAACTGGCCTTTAATTATTTTGTCACCAATTTTTACAAGCGACACGCGGCGGAAGTGCACCGTATATTCGATAGTGTCTTTGCCTTTCTTGCCGGCCTTCAGGTGCTCAACGTCCGGAGCAATCGTGATGATCTTTTCTTTGCCGTCGTCTTTCATGTCGACAACCTCGCCGCTTACGGTCGCTATAATAGCTGGGTTGCGCGGTGCGCGGCGCTCAAAGATTTCTTCAACGCGAGGGAGACCCTGCGTAATATCGCCGCCTACTGATGCGGCGCCTCCGGCGTGGAAGGTACGCATCGTAAGCTGGGTGCCCGGCTCGCCAATAGCCTGTGCAGCAACGGTGCCTACTGCCTCGCCGAGCGCAACCGGCTTCATGGTACCCAAGTCTGCGCCATAACATTTAGCACAGAGACCTTTGAGTGATTTGCAGGCAACTGGAGAGCGTACATATACCGAAGACAGGCCAAGCTCTTCAATGCGCCTTGCGTCTGCATTCGTTACAAAGTGGCCTTTCTTATACTCTGTTTTGCCGTTTGCCTCCACATCGGCTGCCAAGTAGCGGCCGCCAATGTTTTGTGCGAGGAAGGTGCCGATACCAGACGCTGACTCGCGCGTAATCGTAAGACCATCTTTGGTATTGCAGTCATCTTCTGAAACAACAACGTCCTGTGCTACGTCGAAGAGACGACGTGTGAGGTACCCTGCTTTTGCCGTGTTGAGGGCGGTGTCAGAGAGACCTTTGCGTGAGCCGTGGGTCGTAATGAAGTACTCGATCGGCGAGAGACCCTCTTTCATCGACTTTGTGATTGGGAACTCAATCGCCTCGCCAGTTGGAGATGCAATGAGGCCTTTCATACCCGCCATCTGGGTAACCTGGGCTACGGAACCGCGGGCGCCAGAGCGGAGCATGTCAGATACTGGGCCGTTAACGGTGAGCGTACCCGGCATCAGCTTTTCAACCTCCGACTTAGCACCGTGCCAGATCTCGATGTTCATACGGTAGCGTTCCTCTTCTGAAAGGAGACCCTCCTGCCAGTGCTTCATGATTTCGTCTGACTTCTTTTGTGCTGCAGCAACAATGCCGTCCTTTTCTTTCGGAATGCGGATGTCGTCGAGCGACCAGGTAATACCTGACTGGGTTACATAACGGAAGCCGAAGGTCTTAATACGGTCGAGAATCTCCGGAACCTTTTCAAGGCCGTAACGGGTAATAAGGTCATCAACAACTTTCGAGAGGCTCTTCTTGTCGATTGGATGGTTGACGTATGGGTAGTCGCTTGGGAACACCGTGTTAAAGAGAAGTCGGCCGACAGTGGTCTCGAAGAGCTGACCACCATACTGCGCGTACTTATCTTTTTCTGACGGCATCACTTTAATTTTTGCTTGGAAGCCCACTACGCCGTGGTCGTAGGCAAGAATTGCAGCGTTTGGAGAGTGGAATGCCCTGCCTTCGCCCTTCATACCTTCAACCTCTTTGGTCATCCAGTATGAGCCGAGCAAAATGTCGAGAAGTTTGGTTGCAACAACCGGTTCGCCTGAACCAGGTTTGAGGATGTTGCGGTGTGCGGCCATAATCTCGCGTGCTTCGGTCTGCGCTTCCTGCGAAAGTGGCACGTGTACGGCCATTTGGTCGCCGTCGAAGTCTGCGTTAAACGCCGGACATACAAGCGGGTGCAGCTGGATAGCGTTGCCTTCAATAAGAACCGGCTGAAAAGCCTGTATACCAAGGCGGTGCAAGGTAGGTGCACGGTTTAAGAGCACGTACTTGTCGCGGATGATCTCCTCGAGAATTGCCCACACCTCCGGTACGCCTTCGTCGATAAGACGGCCGGCGCCGCGGATGTTATATGCAAGTTCTTTTTCAAGCAGTTTGCCGATAACGAATGGGCGGAAGAGTTCCAGCGCCATGTGTTTAGGCAGACCGCACTGATTCAATTTAAGTTCAGGACCAACGACGATAACCGAGCGACCCGAGTAGTCGACGCGCTTACCAAGAAGGTTCTGGCGGAAGAGGCCGTGCTTGCCCTTAAGATTGTCAGAAAGCGACTTGAGCGGGCGCGTACGAGCCTGGGTCGTTGCAGAGTATGCCGCGCCGCCGTGGCGGATTGAGTTGTCGATGAGTGCGTCTACTGCTTCCTGCAAGATGCGCTTCTCGTTGCGGAGAATGACGTCCGGTGCAGCAATTTCAATAAGTTTCTTAAGGCGGTTGTTGCGGTTGATGACGCGGCGATAGAGGTCGTTTACGTCTGATGTTGCATGGCGGCCGCCGTCGAGTGCAACCATGGGGCGGAGACCCGGCGGGATAACTGGAATGCGAGTGAGGAACATCCACTCGGGGCGTACATTTGCACGAACCATAGAGCGGAGGGTTGAGAGGCGCTTGCCGAGCTTCTCGCGCTCTGCGGCGCCAGCATCCTCAAGAGCCGCTTCGGTATCTTTAACCATCTGCTTAAGGTCGAGGCCTTTGCAGAGCTCGTGGATAGCCTCTGCACCAATGCCTGCCTCAAACATCGCGCCGTACTTAATAGCGTAGCGGTGGTAGCGAGGTTCGTCCAAGACTGCACCGACATGTATAGCTTCGATGTCGCGCTTAGCTTCAAGGAAGAGTTCTTTCATCTTCTCCTTCGACTTTTCGTCTTGGAGATTCTTCATCTTGGTCTTGTACTCAACTTCAAGCTCGCCTGAAATGCGCTCTTTTTCAGACTTGTGCACTGTAGTTACGATGTAACCAGCGAAGTAGACCACTTTTTCAAGCTCGCCGCCTGAAATGCCGAGCACCATAGAGAGGCGTGAGGGGATAGCCCGGAGGAACCATACGTGTGCAACCGGTACAGCAAGATCAACATGGCCCATGCGCTCGCGACGAACAATGGCGCGTGTAATTTCTACACCGCACTTCTCGCAGGTAATGCCTTTGTAGCGAATGCCGCGGTATTTGCCACAGTAACATTCGTAGTCTTTTTCAGGACCGAAGATCTTCTCATCAAAGAGAGAGTTCTTTTCCGGGCGCTGAGTGCGGTAGTTAATCGTTTCTGGTTTAGTTACCTCGCCGTGTGACCACTCGAGAATGCGCTCAGGAGATGCGGGGCGGATACGTACATTGTCGAAGTCTGCCACATCGGCGCCAGGAGTTTTGCGGAGTGCAGAAACACGCTCACCGCCGCGCATAAGCTCGATGTCGAGCGCGAGACCGCGGAGCGTGTGAAGGAGCACATTAAATGATGCAGGTGCGTAGTGATGGGAAATTCGCTCGCCGCGGACAATCGCATCAAATGCGGCCGAGCGGCCCTGAATGTCGTCAGACTTAATCGTGAGCATCTCGCGGAGCGTATAGGCAGCTCCATAGCCAAGAAGCGCCCACACTTCCATCTCGCCGAAGCGCTGGCCGCCGCCCTGTGCCTTGCCGCCGAGAGGCTGCTGGGTAATAAGCGAGTACGGTCCGATTGAGCGCATGTGGATCTTGTCCTCTACCATGTGGTGGAGCTTCAAGATGTACATGTAGCCAACGGATACATCCTGATCAAACTTCTCGCCGGTGCGACCGTCGAAGAGTGTCATTTTGCCGTTTTCATTGTGGCCGGCCTTCTTAAGTTCTGCGCGGATTTCAGTTTCTGTCGCGCCAGCAAACGGCGGGCAGATTGCCTGATAGTTAAGAGAGTTGGCGGCAAGGCCCAAGTGGAGTTCGAGTATCTGACCCAAGTTCATACGGCTTGGAACGCCGAGCGGTGTAAGGATTACGTCAACCGGGCGGCCATCTGCCATGTACGGCATGTCTTCTTCCGGCAAGATGCGGGAAATAACGCCTTTGTTGCCGTGGCGGCCGGCGAGCTTGTCGCCTACCGATACTGCGCGGAGTTGAGCTATTTCAATGTGAATGCGCTTGATGATGCCCGATTCGAGGTGATGGCCTGCTTCACGGGAAAATACTTTGACACCAATGATGCGGCCGCGCTTGCCGTTCTCCATGCGGAGTGACGAGTCTTTAACATCGCGGGCCTTGTCGCCGAAGATAGAACGCAAAAGGCGCTCTTCCGGCGTAAGCTGGGTTTCGCCCTTCGGAGTAATTTTACCTACCAAGATGTCGCCAGGGCGGACTTCAGAACCCATGCGGACAACACCGTCTTCGTCGAGGTTGCGGAGCTTCGTTTCAGATACGTTAGGGATATCGTGAGTAGTCTCTTCGGGCCCTAGCTTGGTGTCGCGTACGTTGCAGACAAATTCCTCAATATGGATTGAAGAGAACTTGGAATTTTTTACCATGCGCTCAGAAATGATGATGGCGTCTTCGTAGTTAGCGCCAGACCAGCACATAAAGGCCACGAGGCAGTTCTGACCAAGAGCAATCTGGCCCTGGTCTGACGTAGAAGTATCGGCGAGAAGATCACCCTTCTTCACCTTGTCACCCATCGAAACGGTTGGGCGCTGGTGGAGTGCGGTAAAGCCGTTGGTGCGAACAAAGTTTACGAGGCTGTACGCTGTTTCCTTGCCCTTAGCATTTTTAACCTTAACGTGTTTGCCGTCGACAGCAGAAACTACGCCATCTTCAGCCGAATAGTGGAGGCGGCCCGTGTCTTTTGCCGCACGCTCTTCAATACCGGTTGCAACAAGCGGCGCTTCAGGGATGATGCAAGGCGTAGACTGCTTCTGCATGTTCGAACCCATCAACGAGCGGTTTGCATCGTCGTGCTCAAGGAACGGAATCATCGACGTTGCGATAGAAAATGGCTGCTCCGGAGCTACATCTATATAGCTCACCTCTTTGCGCGGTACGCGAATAGGGCCGCCGTGCATGCGGACCTCAACCTGATCGTCAGAAATAGTACCGTCTTCTTTTACCTCTACGCCGGCATGTGCGATAGGCTCCTTCTCTTCTTCTGCGGCGTTAAGATAGACAATTTCTTTCGTAACCTTGCCCTCTACTACTTTGGCATACGGAGTTTCGATCATGCCGAACTCATTGAGACGTGCGAACTGCGCCAAGCGCAAGATAAGGCCGATGTTCGGACCTTCTGGAGTCTGGATAGGACAAAGGCGCCCGTAGTGGCTGGGATGTACGTCACGAACCTCAAAGCCGGCACGCTCGCGGGTAAGACCGCCCGGACCGAGTGCAGAAAGGGTGCGGAGGTGTTCAAGCTCGGTAAGCGCGTTTTCCTGCTGGGCAAATTGTGAGAGCTGGTTGGTAGTGAAAAATTCTTTGATACGGGCCTGAAGTGGACGCGGGTTAACGAACTGCACCGGCATGGTAGCCTCGGCATCAATCGTCGACATGCGATCCTGAATATTGCGCTTCATGTGGGTAAGGCCCACACGTAGGCGCGACTGGAGCATCTCGCCCACATAACGTACGCGGCGGCTACCTAGGTGATCGATGTTGTCCTCAACCGCATCCGGATCGTTTTCAAGCGCAATAACCTGGCGAAGTACGATTACTACATCGTCGAGAGAAAGGGTCTTGCGAACAAGTTCCGCTTCGCCAAGCGACTTATTAAAGCGCTGGTTAAAACGGTAACGGCCGACGCGGGAAAGGTCGTAACGCTCTTCGCTAAAGATAGAGTTTATATAGTCACGGGCGTTGGCGCTGGTAGCGAGGTCTCCATCGCGAAGGCGCTTGTGGATCTCGATGTATGCCTCTTCTGCTGTCTTGGCAGTATCTTTTTCGATTGCGCTCTCTATCCACTGCTTTTCCTGCGGAGAGTGCGAGAAGAGCGACTTAAGGTCGCTGTCGTACTGTGCGCCAAGCACACGGAGGAGAGAAACGGCTGGAAACTTGCGCTTGCGGTCAATACGAACGGAAATTTCATTCTCTGCCGCGGCCTCGATTTCAATCCAGGCGCCGCGGGCCGGGATAATCTTTGCACCAAAGTGGCGCTTACCCTTAACCTCTTCAGCAGTAAAGAAGACGCCGTATGAGCGGGCGAGCTGTGGCACGATAACACGCTCAACACCGTTGATAACAAAGGTGCCGTGCGAAGTCATAATAGGAAAATCCGCAAGGAAGATTTCCTGCTCTTTCTCTGAGTTGTTTACTTTATTCTTGAGGCGGACAATCGCGCGCAGCGGGATATCCAGCGTCAGCTTCTGCGCCTTTGCGTAGTGTTCGTCGTATTTCGGCTCCCCCATCTCGATCTTTACGAACTCGAGATCAAACTTCTTGCCGGAGTAGTCTTTAATAGGAGTGAACTCCTTAAAGGTCTCCCTAACACCCTGTTCAAGAATCCAGCGGTAGGAGTCGAGCTGTGCTTGCCCCAAGTTTGGGGTAGCAACACGTGGTGCACGGAACCGGCTGAAAAACTTTTGCTGACGCATAGGGATTTACTAATTACGCGGGGTTATTAATTGAACAGAGCGCACAAAAGTAATCTAAAAATAGAACGCAACTAAGATATCCACAGCCCTATAACACGAAAAAGTGCGGGGGCATAAAGCTCCCTTGCTCGTTCTCCAAGCTTTCCTATTTGGTAGTTCCCGCTACCACTATGTTGTATCGAAACCCCGCTCCTCGATACTCAATCTTAGCCCCGCTTTGGTTTCAATAATGAGTATACGCGGCTTTTGAAGCCCGTCAAGCGGGGCTATCCTATGGGGTTATAAGGGCTTACTAGGGCGTTTACCCGTCCCTCCTAACGCCTGTCTCGCTTTGCTCGACAACGGCGTTTGCCTATCGGCACCGGAAGAAACGAAAGTCAGCTTTCGTTTCTTCCATGCGTCCATTTGAGCATGATTGCCAGAAAGAAGCACTTTGGGCACACGGTAAGCTTTGCCCTTAACTTTTATAACTTCCGGGCGGGTATAGACATCGTGGCTAGCCACCCGAGACTCCTCAAGACTCTCAAAGCGGCCTAAAACGCCTTTAATCTGCCGCGCAGTGGCATCAATAATAGCAAGTGCGGGCACTTCGCCCCCGGTCAAAATGTAGGGGCCCACCGAAACCTCTTCGGCCTTTAAAATCTTTTTAGCCCGGACATCAATACCCTCGTAGCGGCCGCAGACGATAATGACGTCTTTATTTTTAAGAAGTGACTTGGCGTACGCGTTGGTAAGAGCCTTACCGCCCGCAGAGGTTATAATCACTTTTGCTTTCGGCTTCCCTTTTTTAATTTTTTCTACTGCCCGAATGATCGGCTCGGCCTGCACCACCATGCCTGGGCCGCCGCCGTAGGGGCGCTCGTCTACTTTGCCCCACTTGTTCGTAACAAAGTCGCGCATTTGGTAGGTCTTAACAGCAAACTTTTTATCTTTTTGCCCACGGCCAAGTATCGACGCGCTGGTATACGCTTCAATTACTTCGGGAAAGAGTGTAACGACGTGGAAATTCACGAATTTAAAATACCACACTTTCAAACGTTTGTCAGCATTTCGCGTAAAACTAAATTTTGAAGCAACGGGTAGCAAAAGAATCAAGCGATCACTTTTATATGATCGCCGGATGCTTCAAAATTTAGTTTTGCGAGAAAGCTAGAGTCTCAAGTCCTCCATCGCCTCGTCTACCGACTTCATTTGAGAAGACTCTGGGGCAGCAGAGGAAGAGCTTGAAGATGAGCCACCGTCCCATGTGCCTGCGCGGCTGCCGCCGGCGGGTTCGTTGATTTTAAGATTTACGCGAGCATTGTGCTTCATACCGACAACGCGAAGAAGCGTGCGGATCGCCTTAGCAGTGTTGCCCGAGCGGCCGATTACCTTGCCCATATCGTCACCGTGGAGGTCGAGAGTAAGAAGCACACCCATCTCGTCGACGGTGCGCCCAATTTTGACGTCCTCCGGATGCTCAACGAGCCCTTTAACGACAAACTCCAAAAATTCCTGATCCTTTTCAGCCATGCTGTATATGTTTATATATTAAAAGGCTAGACCTCTTAACATTGTATGAATAAGAACTCTATGCCGCAACTGCGTTATCCCCCTCTGTAGTGACGCTTGCCTCTGCAGGAGCTTCTGCCGGCGCTGCTGCGGGTGCAGCAACTTCAGGTGCCGCTTCACCTTCTGCTTTAGGAGGAGACTTGCGCGGAAGAACATTTATTTTTTTGCCTTCGATAACTTTTTGAGAAATAAGGAGGTTATGTACGGTGTCAGAAACGGTAGTGCCCATAGAGATCCAGTACTTAATGCGTTCTGCCTTAAGCTCCACACGGTCCGTGCGGGCATCGTACGAGCCGAGCATCTCTTTATAATTGCCGGTCTTAGCGGCACGCTTTGCCTCAACCAAGATAACCCGGAAAGACGGGTCATTTTTGCGGCCTACGCGCTGTAGCCTTATCGTTTGCATGTGTGGCTAGCACAGTAGCATATATGTGCTATAGTGGCAATACGTGAAGGCAGGTAAGGAAAAAACCGATAAACGGCTCATCTCCGGAGTCATCCAAATTAACCGCAAAGGGACGGGGTATCTTGCGTGGCCAGAAGATCCCAAAAAAGATGATATGGAAATCAAAAATGAAGCCCTTGGCGGCGCACTAAACGGCGACACGGTAGATGTAGAGCTGGCCGGACTATTCCCTCGCCCGCAAGGCAAAGTAAGAACTGTTGTTGCGCGCGCTAAAGAAGAATTTGTTGCAACAATCAAAGACCCGCGCACTGCAACGGCAGACGACCAGCGCTTTTATCGCCCCTTCTCACTTGCAGAGCCAAGCAACTATGCAGAAGGAGAGAAGGTGTTGGTGCGCCTTGTTTCGTTTGACGGCAAAACTGACCCCAAGGGAATGATTGTGAAGCACTTGGGCAAAGCCGGCGAACATAAGGTAGAGATGAGTGCGATTGTGCTTGCACACGGCTTTAGAACCGATTTTCCTGAAGCGGCAGTGCGCGAAGCGCGCGACCTTGAGGCCCGCCATGCAGAAATAATTGAAGAAGAGTTAAAGAAGCGTACCGATTTTAGGGGCACGCCTACGATGACTATCGACCCTGTAGATGCAAAAGACTTTGATGACGCGCTTTCTCTAGTAGCGCTCCCAAATGGAGAGTTTGAGGTTGGCGTACATATTGCCGATGCAACGCACTTTGTGGTGCCGGGTACCGCTCTCGACGACGAAGCACAGCGCCGCGGCACGTCTGTATATCTTGTCGACTCAACCATCCCCATGCTCCCGCATGAACTTTCTGCGGGCATTGCAAGCTTAAAGCCAGACGAAGACCGGCTCGCCTTTTCTGCAATATTTAAAATGAATGCGCGGAGCGAGGTGCTGGAGCGCCGGTTTGAAAAGACGGTAATCCGCTCGCAAAAACGCTTTACCTACCAGGAGGCGCAAGAGGTTTTGGATAAAGGCCAGGGCACGTTTATAACCGAGCTCGGACAGATGCGACAGCTTGCACGCATACTGCGCAAACAGCGCGAGCGTGAGGGCGCCATCGACTTTGGCGACAACGAAGTTAAGTTTACGCTCGACGAAAACGGCAAGGTGCTTTCTATTGCACGAAAAACACGGATAGAGACCATGCTTATGATTGAGGAGTTTATGCTTCTTGCTAACCGTGAGGTTGCAACGCATATATCAAAGCTTGCAGAAAAAGTACCGGAGAAAAACATGGTGTTCTTGTACCGCATCCATGACGAACCGAAAGAAGACCGTATTGGCGAGCTTGCCACCTTTGTCCGCGCTATTGGCTACGATTTTGCCGGCAAAAAACAAAAGCCTAGTGTGAAAGACATTGCAAAACTGCTTAAAGATATCGAGGGCAAGCCAGAAGAACACCTGATACGCACGGCAACTCTGCGTAGTATGGCCAAAGCTATCTACTCGACTAAAAATATAGGCCACTTTGGCCTGGCCTTCCGCTACTACACGCACTTTACCTCGCCTATCCGCCGCTACCCGGACATGCTCGCGCACCGGATCCTTGCATCGCACTTAAGCGGCGCGCCTATTACCCGCACCGAGTACGGCAACCTTGAAAAAATGTGTATAGCGGCATCGGCGCGCGAGGCGGAGGCTGTCGACGCCGAACGCGAGAGTATCCGCTACAAACAGGTAGAGTATATGGCCACTAAAGTGGGTCAGGAATTTGATGCAGTGATTTCTGGCGTTACCGACTGGGGCCTCTATGTGGAAGAAAAGTTGAGCGCCGCAGAAGGGTTGGTGCGTATCCGCACCCTTGGCCAGGAATTTTTTAATTACGCACCAAAAGAGTACGCTATTGTGGGCGAGCGCACAAAGAAAAAATACGTCCTTGGCGACAAGGTACGTATTAAGTTAGTAGGTGCGGACCTGTTGGCCCGCACCCTCGATTTCGAATTGGTTCGTTAGGCCACCATGTCCTGGCCGCCTTTGCCAGTCACTTCGGCCTGCATCTCGAGCGACCGGCGAAAATTCTCGCCAGTGCTCACAGATTCCCGGCTGGGGATACCTCCGCGCACCAGAACATCATATTGCTTCTGGAGCGTTTTGCTCGGAAGTTCGTCCCGATTGAGACACTCCAGCGGCTGGGACATGTCGAGATTGTCGCCATTGAGCAGGCGACGAAACCCCCTCGTGTTGCCTGCACCGTCGCGTCCTACCCAATAAGCAAAGTCACCGTAGGACTCCTGCGGTCCTTGATATTCCGGGGTGATGCCCAAGTTAATTACCTCCGTAAAATGTGCGCTTCCGCTTTACGCGGAATTCTTTTTATTTAAACACAAATGCTCCTATTTGGCTACTGCCGAGGCTTCCTCAAAATTTACCGAGAGGAGTTTAGAAACACCGTCAGAACCCATGGTTACACCATACAGTATGCCCGCGCGGGACATGGTCTCACGGTTATGGCTTATCAAAATAAGTTGCGATTTGCGCGCCAAGTTCTCAATCATGTCGCCATAGCGGCGCGAGTTGGCCTCGTCGAGCGCCGCATCAGTTTCGTCCAATATCAAAAATGGCGGCGGGTTAACCTGGCTCATCGCAAAGATAAGTGCAATAGAAGTAAGCGCACGCTCGCCGCCCGAGAGCATGTGGAGACCCTTAACCCGCTTGTGCGGCAACGACACATTAATTTCTACCCCCTCCTGTACTTCTTCTAGGTCTTCGTCACTCTCCTCTTCTTCACCGTCTTCCATCCCATCTTCTTGCGCGCCAGCACCGTCTGCCTGCGCATTCAGGCGCTTTAGCTTCTTTTCTTTAACAATCACAAGCGCGGCAGTTCCACCGCCGAACATAAGTTTAAAAAACGAGTCAAACTCTTTATTAATTTTATCAATGCCGCCGATAAAACGGGTCTCGAGCGTCTCGGTCAGCTCTTCAATCAGTTGGTTCAGTTTTTCTGCAGAAGACTCAAGGTCGGTAAGCTCGCGCGCCAAAAATTCGTCGCGCTCTACGGTTTCTTTATGCTCTTTCAAAACCTCATTAGTGTTGCCGAGACCGGTCTCCTCAAGCCGTATCTTCATCCGCTCAAGTTTGCGGCGACGCTCTTCCTGGTGTATGCGCGGCTCGTCGGCCATGTCTGCGTTTGAAACGGGGTGGCCATCTGTGTCGCGCGGCACATGAGAGTCATAGTCTAATGCTGTGCGACCAATAAGCACCCCTGCTTCTGCAAGCTCACTCTTAAATTGCTCGTGCTCGCGGGCAAGCATCTCTTCGCGGGCACGAAAGCCCACCAAACTAGCCTCAAGCTCGCTGCGGCGCGCCATAGCGGCAAAAAGCTCGCGTTCAGCCTCGCGGCTCGCATCCTTTTCGCTCTCAATTTTTCTGCGCAGACTCTCAACGCTTTTTACTACCCGAGCGTCCGTAGCCTCTAGCTCTTTTAACTCCTCTTCAAGCTTTTTCTTTTTTTCTTCAAGATCGACAACCGAATGCCCTGGGGAATTTGGCCCGCTGCTTACGTGCGCAATAAAGTCGCGCACACGCGTGAGCAGTTTAGAAACTCGGTCTCTCAAGTTTGTTGCATCAAGACTTTCAAGGTCGTGCAACAAGGTTTCTGCAAAATCGCGCACTTTTGCTGCCGGTACGGTTGCCCCGCTGTCCTGCGCTATACGCGTATGCGCGGCAAGCTCGCCCTCAATGCGCCCCAGCTCGCGGCCAAGCGAGTCGCGACGGTTTGAAACGGTGCGGCCCTCTTGCTCAAGCTCCATGAGCTCCTGCGCCTCGCCGTCGTTCTTCTTTTTACCCACTTCGGCGCGCAGGTGAGCAACTTTTGCATCAAGCTTTTTGCGTTCTTCCGCTGGCCCCGCGACCTCTTCTTTAAGCATCTCTTCGGCAATATGCAGATACACACTCTCGCGCTTGAGATAGTCGAGATATTTTTCTGACAGCTCTTCGCGCAAAACACGCGACTCCTCTATCTTTTTTACCTGGCCTGCCAAAAACTTAAGGTGCGGCACGAGTTCACGGCGCAGAGCCTCTACCTCGCGCATGTTTTCTGCAGTCTTTTCTAACTTTCGTTCTGCCTCTTCGCGTTTATATAAATACTGGGTCAGACCGAGCGCGTCTTCTATCATCTCGCGGCGCTCACGGCTCGATGAAGAAAGAATTCGGTCTGCCTCGCCTTGAGAAATAATATGGTGTCCAGAAGCGCCGATGTTTGCTTGTGCCAAAAGCTCGGCAATATCGCGCAAGCGAACCACCGAGCCGTTAAGCAGGTAGTCGTTGCCGCCATCGCGGTACACCACGCGCTCAAGTGCCACCTCGTCGAAGTCGAGGTTAAGGGCGCGGTCGCTGTTGTCGAAAATAAGTTTAACGCCTGCGCGGCTGCCACGCGGTGTTGTTGAGCTGCCGTTCCAAATAAGGTCTTCGCCCTTGCGGCCGCGCATGCTCTTCATCGACTGCTCGCCGAGCACAAACCGGAAGCTTTCTGCAATGTTAGATTTGCCGGAACCGTTAGGCCCCACCACGCTCGTTATTGCTGAAGCAAATTCAAGCTGCGTCTTTTTGGCAAAAGACTTAAACCCTGAAAGCTCTATAGATTTCAGCCGCATTAGAGGTTATTTTACCACCCCTTCTCCTCCAGCGCGTTGCGGGCAGCGTCTTGTTCGGCTTCTTGCTTAGATTTGCCCGAACCTTGTGCGAGTAGATGTTCTTTAACATACACGCCCACAATAAACTGTTTGTCGTGGTCGGGACCGGTCTCACGGATAACGGTGTAGTGCGGCGTTACGCCCTCTACCTCCTGCGCTTTTTCCTGCAGTGTCGACTTCGGGTCGCGCCAAAGCTTTTTGCTGATGATGTCCTCAATCTTTGGGAAGAGATGCCTTTCGATAAACTCTTTGGCCTTATCGTAACCCTGGTCGAGATAAATAGCGCCAATCAACGCCTCAATAGCATTTGCAAGCAAAATACCACGCGCGCGACCCGTGTCCTTGGCCTCGCCCTTTGAAAGCAGGAGGTAGTCGTTCATGCCAATAGTGCTCGCCACTTCAGAAAGGGTAACCGCGTTAACCAGTGCTGCACGAAATGCGGTTAAATCGCCCTCCGGCTTATCCGGAAATTTTTCGTACAAAAAGTGCGTCACGATAAGCTCAAGTACCGCATCGCCTAAGAACTCGAGCCGCTCATTGTGCGTAGACACCTCGCCCCGGTGCTCATTGAGGTACGAGCGATGCGTAAACGCCTGTCTAAGGAGTTCGCCGTCTTTAAATGTTACCCCGATACCCTCCTCGAACGTCTTAAAATTATTGGTCATTTTTTCTGCTTAGAGTCCTGTAGTGTATATAATCGCTGTACTGCTTTGGTGATGATGGGGAGCATGTCGTCATAGAAGTTAAGGTCAAGTGCGTCCGCAACCTTAAACCACCTAGCGTCATCAAGTCCGCCCTTTTGTTCGAGCTTAACCTCGGTAAACGGCGACTCCGCCAGAAAGTACGTCACATGTTTGCGCTTCTTCCCTGTTTCCGGATCGCTCGCCACATATTCGTTCTCGCCTATCTTTTCGACAATCGTGATGTCGAGGCCCAACTCTTCTTTTATTTCGCGTATCGTACCCTCTTCTACACTTTCATTTGCAATCTCTGGAGAGTCGCCTATTTTCCCTTTCGAAAGGGTCCAGTGTCCGAAGATATCATGTACGAACGCTAAGTAGAGTTCGTTGTGCTGCTTAGCATACACAATGGCGCCGCCAAGATGCTGTACGGGCATTTGGTCGTATGGAATGTCCTTCTTCTTTTTAGAGACCTCGTCTTTGCCTGGCTCGCCAAGCTCTTTGTACACCGCACCTAACACTCCGTTAACAAAGCGGCCGCTGTTTTCGCCGCCAAAACTTTTAGCAAGCTCAATTGCTTCGTTAATAGCTACTTTGGCAGGAACTTTTTCCCGGTCGGCAAACAGGAGTTCGTAGAGTCCAAGGCGCAATACATTGCGGTCAACCGGTGCGATGCGCTCAAGCGGCCACTCGGGCGCGGCTTTGCCTATAACCAAGTCGAGGTCCGAGGTACGCTCAAGAACTCCCTTAAGGAGATCCTCCATAAATGGCATGTCACCGGCTGCGGGCGCAAACTCTGCCACGTTGCGTGTCAGAGATTCTTTAGCAAGGTCGAGAGAACATTGGCGTATGTCCCACTCAAAGAGTGTTTGGAGAACAACCGAGCGTGAAAGATGTCTGTTTGCCATTTTGTGAGGAACTCGCTTTAAACCCGCACGCCGCCCGAGATAGACCCAAGAGCAAAACCAAAATTACCTATTTCTGTGCTTCGCTCTTATTTCCCTCTTTCTTAGCACGCTTCATCTGCTTTGCAGCAGCCTTACCTGCAAGGTCAACGACGACGCGACCCTTGTAGCGGCCGCATGCTGGGCACGCACGATGTGACACCCGAGCAGCTCCACATTCGCATGTGGCAAGAACCCGCGCCTTAAGCGCAAGGTGAGCCCGGTGCTGGCCGGTCTGGGACCGGTTATGTCGCATTCGTACGACCATGGCCTTACCTTAGCAAACTTTTATATTTGACGCCAGTGCTTATGCCCTGGCTATGGGCTAAAAAGCAAACCCCGTCCGTGGATACGGGCGGGGTTGGGGAACGTGGGCCCGGTTTAGGCCACTAAAGCAAATTTTGAACAGTCAATACGCACAGGCTCAACAATAATAGACCTGACGTCATCTTTGTCTTTGCACTCTCGCATGCAGAGCACATCTCTGCTGGGAGACGTTGGGTCAGGGTTGAACCTGCAGCCGTCTTTGCAGCCGCACTTCTTTTTTTGTCCTTTCGGACCTATTGATGAACTCATGCTGTCAATTACTCCCTAGGGCTTGTGTTATACGCACTTCTACTCTAGTAGACGATACTACTCCTCTTTTGTTGCTAATTCAACATGGCAAAATGAGCGACGGTGCACATCGCAAAGGCCGTGTTTTATGAGTGCCTCACGGTGCATTTTGGTGCCGTAGCCTTTATGCACCTCAAACCCGTACTGGGGGTACTTAAAAGCCAGCCGGTGCATCAAACGATCGCGCTTAACTTTAGCTGCAATAGAGGCAAGAGAAATTAACGGTTCAGTTTCGTCACCTTTAATAATAGTAGTTTGGTCGACAAACTGTTTTGGGGCGCGGAGGGCGCCGTCGAGTAACACACGCGAGTGCAAAGGAGGCGTTTCAAGCGCGCGCAGAGCGCGCGCAATAGCTGCGCGTACCGCCGGCACAATGCCATACGTATCAATAAATTGTGCTGAAGAAAACTGTACGCTGTACTGCAAGCCATGTTTTTGCTCGAGTACACGCAGCCTCTCAAACCAGATCTCCCGCCCCAGTGCGCTCATTTGCTTGCTGTCGCGGACCCCATCAAGTAGCCCAAGGTCAAAACGCGCCGGCACGGCAACCACGCCAACCGCAACCGGTCCGGCGAGCGGCCCCCGCCCTGCTTCGTCTATCCCCACAATGACGCGGCTCATGACAATAAGTATACTGACTATATGTCCGCGCGCTTTACTCCACTACATGTCCACTCGCACTTCTCGCTTCTAAAAAGTCTGCCAAAGATTCCTGACTTAGTTGCTGCTGCAAAAGAGGCTGGCTGCGAGGCTCTGGCCCTGACCGACTTCGACAACCTCTATGGCGCCATAGAGTTTTATAAAGAATGTAAGAGCGCCGGCATTAAACCAATCCTTGGCGTTAACGTACACGCGGGCGATGGCAAGCGCCTGCTGTTGTATGCAGAAAATTTTGAGGGCTACCAAAACTTACTCACCCTTGTTACCAAGTCTCACTTTGAGACGCCCGAGAATCCGACCGTAACTCCAGTAATGCTGGACAAACATTCTGCCGGAGTTATCTTGCTTGACCCTTTGGATAAACATGTGGCACTGCAGGAAGTCTATTATTTAAAACCGGGAGACCGCCGCGCCTGGGAGACCCTCTGCGCTATTGGTACCGGCACTCCCCATGACGACGGCGACATTAATGCTGAAGAAAAGGATTATTCTTTTTTAAACGCTAAGCAGATGGCAGAAAAGTTTTCTGAAGAAGCGCTTCAAAAAACATTAGAGCTTGCCGAGCGCTGCAACGTAGAGCTGCCGCTCGGGAGTTGGGTGTTCCCTGCCTACCCCATTCCTCAAGACTCGTCGCCATCTCTAGAGCTGCGCAAACTTATAGAAGTCGGAATTAAAGAACGCGGGCTCGAAAGCGACCCGGTAGCCCGCGAGCGCATTGAGTATGAATATAAAATTATTACCGACAAAGGGTATGCGCCGTACTTTTTAACGGTGGCGGACCTCCTTGCCTTTGCCCGCAAACATAAAATCCTTACAACCATTAGAGGCTCGGTTGCGGGTTCGCTCGTAACGTACGTTACTGGAATTACGAACGTAAACCCGCTTATCTATAAACTCCCCTTCGAGCGCTTCTTAAACCCCGAGCGCCCCTCCGCCCCCGATATCGACATGGACTACGCCGACAACCGCCGCGACGAAGTTATTGAGTATGCCCGCAAGACATATGGCGCGGACCACGTGGCACAAATAGGCACCTTTGGCACCATGCTTGCACGCGGCGTCGTGCGCGACGTGGCACGCGCGCTTGGCTACCCGTATGGCCTTGGCGACCGCATTGCCAAAGAAGTGCCGTTTGGCTCGCAAGGCTTCCCGATGACACTCGCGCGCGCCCTGCAAGACAACACCGAGCTCGCCTCCATGTACAAAAACGAGCGCGAGGTACGGGAGATTATTGACCTTGGCCAAAAGATAGAGGGCAACGCACGCCACATTTCGGTACATGCTGCCGGTGTGGTTATTGCTCCCCGACCGCTTGTCGAGTATGCGCCGCTCCAACTCGACCCAAAAGGCGGCAAAATTATTACCCAGTACGACATGTACTCGATAGAAGAAGCGGGTCTTCTTAAGTTCGACTTTCTTGGCATCCGCAACCTCTCCATTCTCGCAAACTCGGTCGAGCTGGTAGAAACTACGCGCGGCGTCACCATCGATATCGAAAATGTTCCGCTCGACGACAAAAAAACATTTGAGATGCTCGCTCGCGGCGAGACCGAAGGCACCTTCCAGCTGAACGGTGCCGGCATGACGCGCTACCTCAAAGAACTGAAGCCCTCTTCAATCCACGACATTAATGCCATGGTGGCGCTCTTTCGCCCGGGCCCGATGGAAACTATTCCTCAATATATTGAACGCAAGCATAACCCGGCGCTCATTCAGTATCTCGACCCACGCATGAAAGAATTCTTGGACTTCTCCTATGGCGTGCTGGTGTACCAGGACGACGTGCTCCTTACTGCTATTAAACTTGCCGGCTACAGCTGGCTCGAGGCCGACAAACTGCGCAAAGCGATGGGCAAAAAGATTCCTGAAGTTATGGCCGCAGAAAAAGAGAAACTCACTAAAGGCTTTATCGAGTTCGGAAAATTAAAGCCCCAGCTTGCAGAAAAATTGTGGAAGCTCATCGAACCTTTTGCTGCGTACGGGTTTAACAAGGCGCATGCGGCAAGTTACGGCAAAGTGGCATACCAAACCTCGTATATGAAGGCCAACTACCCGGTTGAGTACATGACAGCACTCTTAACCGCAGAGGCGGGCGATGTAGAGACGGTCAGCATCTATGTTGCGGAGTGTAAGCGTCTTGGCGTGCCCGTGCTTGCACCGGATATTAACGAAAGCTTTGGCGACTTTACCGCACTTATTAGCGAAAAGTCCGGACGCACTGCCAAAGCGGCAAAGGTTGCCGGCGATATCGGAGAAGACGCTATCCGCTTTGGGCTGTACTCTATTAAAAACTTTGGCCGCGGCGTCGCCGACGAAATAATCACCGAGCGCAAAGCGGGAGGCAGATTTACGTCACTTTCAAACTTTCTTTCCCGCATCAAGACGCAGGGGCTAAACAAAAAAGGCTTGGAGTCGCTTATACAATGCGGAGCGCTCGACAACCTTGGCGAGCGCGGGCACATGCTGGCGCATCTGGAACTTCTTTTGCAGTACCATCGCGACGCTGCGGCAGATTCTGGCCACGACTCACTCTTTGCCGGCATGCAGGAAATGGCCGAACTTAAGCTCTCCGCTGCACCCGAGGCGCCTATGGCATCGCGTCTTGCGTGGGAGAAAGAGCTTCTTGGCCTGTATGTCTCTGGCCATCCGCTCGACCGGTTTAAAGAACAGCTAAGTAAGAGACCGATGACGTTAACTGAACTAAAAGCAAAGATGACGCCCGGCATGACCGTGGTTGCCGCGGGGATGATCGAAGATGTGCGTACGATACTAACCCGCGGCGGCGACCAAATGGCGTTTGTAAAAATCGCCGACTTTGACGGCACTATGGAAGCGGCGGTGTTTCCCCGCACCTATGCCGAGCACAAAGCTATTTTGATACCCGAAAACGTCATAGCTCTTAAGGGAAAGTTGTCAGAACGCAACGGTGAGCTCTCAATGGTTGCAGACAAGTTAAAAGCGTTGTAGAGTATTTTTGGAAAGTCCGGAGGAGAAAGTCCATGAACCTTGGTGTCCTTGCCGCTGGAGCGGCAGAAGAGATTCTGCAAGGCCGAGCGCCTGCAGATTCCCCCAATCTCGCAATACTCGCTAATCTTCTAGACGGCGAGCCCGTCTACGACCCAATCATCTTCTTCTACCACGGCCACGTGGAGATGAAGGACACAGCACTCGGCTATTGTCGAGATATTGCATGGGCTGATGGAATTGTCCTGCATCACTGATGTCCTCGACCCCGCTCGCGCACTTGCGCGAGCGGGGTTTCTATTTTGCTAAAAATTTTTAAAGCGGTAGTATAACCTCCATATGGAAGAACGTGATCATAAGAAGCTGGGGCCGGAACTCGAACTTTTTTATATAGACCAGACGGTCGGCAAAGGTTTGCCGATGTTTCTCCCCAAAGGCGCCATTGTTAAACGCGAACTCGAGAACTTTGTTATCGAAGAAGAAACAAAGCGCGGTTACCAACACGTACACACCCCAGACCTAGCTCGCCTCGAGCTGTATGAAAAGTCGGGCCACTACCCTCACTACAAAGACTCGATGTATGCGCCTATCGAAATCGACGAAGATAAGTTTATGCTCCGTCCGATGACCTGTCCGCACCACTTCCAGATGTTTCTCTCAAAGCCGCACAGCTATCGCGAGGCACCGATGCGCATTGCCGAACTTGCACAGCTGTACCGCTACGAACAGTCAGGCGAACTTATGGGCCTGCAGCGTGTACGCACGTTCTGTTTAGCCGACGCACACATTATTTGTGTAAGTGAAGAGCAGGCAGTTGAAGAAATCGGTAAAGCGCTCGATCTTATTGAGCACATGACTGGCGTGTTTGGCCTCACACTTGGTACTGACTACCGCTTCCGCCTTTCTTTGGGCGACCGCACAAATACAGAAAAGTATTACAAAAACGATGCCGCATGGGAAAAAGGCGAAGACTTGCTACGCAAACTCATGCAGAGTCGCGGCGCAGAATTTGAAGAAGCAAAAGACGAGGCCGCGTTTTACGGCCCCAAAATCGACATTCAGATGAAGAATGTAAACGGCAAAGAAGATACGGCCTTCACCGTACAGTACGACTTTTGCATGCCAGACCGTTTTGACCTCGCCTACATTGGCGAAGACGGCAAGCCAAAGCGCGCCTTTGTGGTACATCGCTCCTCTATTGGTGCGATCGAACGGATCATGGCTTTCCTCATAGAAAAATATGCAGGTGCATTCCCTACGTGGCTTGCACCCGTGCAGGCTCAAATAATTCCTATTGCCGAACCTCACCAAACATTTGCTAACGAAGTCTATGACGCGCTTCGCGACGCTGGTATCCGAGCCAACGTAGACCTAAGCAATGAGTCGTTGGGTAAAAAGATTCGCGAGGCAAAGACGCAAAAAATTCCGTATACGCTGGTTATCGGCGACGCCGAAGTGTCTGCTAAGACCGCTTCGCTCGAAGGCCGTGCGGGCAAACTAGGTGCACTCTCTATTGC